>LWDU01043040.1_pt1 | contig 55670 bp, 45 predicted proteins | sample 727161 | NCBI WGS metagenome assembly LWDU01 (sample SAMN04566230, study PRJNA314399) | hydrothermal vent metagenome | isolation source: deep sea hydrothermal plume seawater | place: Mexico: Gulf of California, Guaymas Basin | collected 2004-07-11
GTAACTGAGGGCGAATTGCGTTTACCAAAAGTTCTATGGATTAAAAAGCATCCAGAACAACTTCCGATGCCACCTTTGAAGGATTAGGCATTATTGTTTGTGAGGTTATATTTTTTCCTCCAGTTTCCTCCAGTTAAGGTAAACAACAGTGAACAACAGTGAACAAACCAAAAGTTAAAAACACTTTATAAAAAGTATTTAAACAAACATGAACAAGCGTGAACAATGGGCTGATTCATGGACCATTAATGACATTGAGACTGCCCGTCATTTTAGAGATCTTGGTGTAGACTCTATAACGACAGACTTTCCGAAGAGAATCAGAGACGGATTGAAGTAAAATTGCTCTGTCATTGTACAGATCCCGACTATCAGGGTTTCTTGGTTAACAACGATTCACCGAGTTCTCTGTCTTTTAATTGATGCCAAGCTTTAAGTTCTCTGAAAGTCGTGGTTTCTACAGAGTGGTTGTGTATTAACCTCTATTCTTCTCAAGTATAACCATCATTAAAAGGCCAACAAGAATTCTAGTCTGTTGTGGAGGTGATAATTCACTTAAAGATTCAATTGAAAACTTACCCTCCCAAAGTGCTGGTTTTTTTCTGAGTCTCATTACCGCCTTACCTGAACTGTCAGTGACAATGTAGGTAGGGTGAGCAACATATCCTGTAAGAAATCCAATAATAGGTATTTCGCCAAAGATTCCGTCTATAAATCTTGTCAAAACAGACTCTTCACTGACATTAAATTCAGTGGCTCCGTCCGAATCACCTGAATAAATCTCGTAACGAGCTCTCCATAAAGATTTTAATCCTTTTCTTCTAATTCCTCCGAAAGAGTTACCTTGAGCACCCGTAAAATTGTAGGCAGAAGACCAATCAATTACTTTGTTAGCCTTGATGTCACAAAGTTTTTTCTCTCTTGTCTTGTCTGTAAATACTTCGACGTGTTCTTTTAGTTTTAATAGTTTTTGCTTAACGTAAAGGACTGCGGTGCCGTCGCTTTCGGTAACGTAAATTTGAGGCGATATTGCAATGATTTTACATCGCAAATTTAAAGGGTATTTCATATTATATTACTATTAGTAATAAATGTTTGTATTTTTTTATGAAATATTCAAGGTTTTACTAATTTTTGGATCGTGAAATCCTTATGGTTGTGACTCTATAAATATATTTCCCTCTATAATTATCCCGTTCTTTGTCACGTTAGTATTAAAAAACTTTTTTGGAGGCCAAGTTGAATCCCCGATGTAAGCAATTTTATTTTCATTACCATTGTTCTCAAATTTGTTATCCTGGATAGTAACTGAAGGTCCTTTATAGATTATTGGGTAATGCGTATTTTTGTGAATGTAATTACTAATTATTTTTAGATTCCTACTTGTGTAAGCGGAGACTCCTACAATTCCACAACCATTCAATTCTGAATTAATAATAGTAATATTAGAACCGCCGTTAATTAAGATCACGTTACCAGTACATCCAACAGGTCCATCAGGTTCTTTATGCAATGCTTTTATATTATCTATCGTGATGTTGTGACACTTATTCATAACGACGACATCGTTGACTAGAGAATCTAATACAAGAACTGCACCGTTACCGTTAACGGTGATATGGTTAAGGCTATTTAAGATTAAAGGTTTATCCAGGTTGTAGATTCTATTTTTTAATTCAATAACCTTTGTGTCTGTAATTTGGTCGAATATTTTATATAAATCCTGTTCATTATTTGCATGCAGAGATATTGAGGCTTCGGACCTTTTGGGTTCCAGTAATTTTGTATTAATGCTTGAGCATGAAATGGAGCAGGCCAAGATTACAAAAAGAAATAGTTTAATCATCGCTTAAATACTATCAATTGTTTCGAAGAGAATCAAACTTGATATGATTAGTTTTCCAATGGCTTGATTAATGATATTGGTTTTGTTAGGATAGGCACTTGTGAAGAAGCATTTACCCCAATAATTTATGCCCATATTTCAATACGAAGCTATCGATTCTAAGAGTGACGTAACTACTGGAAGTATTGAAGCCGCAAATAAAGCGGACGCAGCCCAACAGCTTCGAGCGAATGGACTCTTTCCAAAACAAATTGTAGAAAAAGGAAAAGGAAAATTAAAGGCAACGAAAGGGAAAAAACGCGGAGGTGGTCGTTCTCGTTCGAAGAAGGGAGATACTGAAGATGAAAAGGTAGGATCATCAGGATGCCCATTATTCATGGGCTGGGTTGGTCTGATGGTATCTACTCTTTTTTGTTTTTTATTGTTGAGGGTTTTCCCTTCTTTAGAACCTGAGGAGGTCGTTTGGTATCCCTTTAAGAAGTGGTGGATGTTGTTGATAGTTGGGATATTTCTTGGTGGCTACGTAGGGATATTGATTGAAAGAAAACTACCAAAGTCAAAATCTAAAGATTAGTTAAAACGTCAGAGGTTTACGGGTAGATTTTCCGTCAAGTTAGAGATTGAGGCTCAATTAGAAGAAGAGTAAAGTCTCTTTACTTCTGAGGATTTTCGAACCAGACGACGTTTTCACTCCTTTGGCCGGCGACGAGAATGTCTTTGTCGCCATCGCCGTCGAGATCTGTAATCATGGTGTCGTAGGCCATTTGATTTAGGCTCAGAATGTGACGAGTAAATTTTCCGGTACCATCGTTTTCATACCACGCGGCGAGTTTTGAACCATAACCCACGGTACTGAGATCAATGTCACCGTCCCCGTCAATATCACCAAAATCTGTCGAGTGAGGGAAAGTAATCTTGTCATCGATAATGTGTTGGGTCCAATCCGGGGCCTCGAACCAAATAACACCAACGCCGTGCCCACGACTCGCGAGAACGTCGATCTTTCCGTCTCCGTTAACATCGGCCGGAGCCGCGTGCGTGGCGCCGGTCTGTTTCCCGGCATCAGGTAAAAATTCTCGACGCCAAGGTTGAGTAGGATCTTTTGGAGCGTAAAAGACAGCAAAGTAATTACCGTTAGCAAAGGGTTTGCCTTTGGCGCCGAGAGTCAAATCGGGACGACCGTCGCCGTTAACGTCGCCAAAATCAAAGTAGTGGCTACCACCAGGAGCAGTGCCTTTTGCGATGGGGATGATGGACCAATTGATTGGTTCAGCTTTGGGGAAAGAAGGCTTGAGCCAACAAATTGATCCCGAATAGGGTCCCTTATCGACTGTGAAGTCGTTGGCAATGAGATCTGATTTGCCATCACGGTCAATATCGAAAGAGCGAATGCAATGGACGCCATGAATTTGATCAGTGATCTGATGCATCTTCCAGCTCGTCTTCGTGGCATTCTTACTTGGACACTCTAACCAAAAAAGGCCACGTACGTAAGAGCCGACAAAATCGAGATCCCCGTCGCCGTCAACGTCATGTAGGACACTGTGAATACACTGATCCTTGCGTTTGGGTTGCTCGGGGTCGGCCATAGACAGTGTCTGCTTCTTTTGAAAATCCGGGCCAAGGTACATGAGGATCTGACCTCCCCCGGAAAAGATGATCTCCTGATCACCGTCATTGTCATAATCGGCGGCCGTGGCGGAGTTGACGTGGGCACCAGAGAAAATTTCGTGCCGGATCCATTTGGCGCCTTCCGCGCTTTTGACGAAGGTGATCGCTGAAATGAGAAGTCCGGAAAGTATTGCAACGCGGCATGGCAGGAAAGAATTGAGCGTCATTGGAATTTTGTAAATCAAGGGCCTATTTACAACTTGGCTAAAATAGCTCCTTTATGGGCTGGCCATCGAGGATCAATTTGGAGATCTCGGGTGGCAATAGTTCGGGTGAGACACGAAGTTTATCCGCATCAAACATGGTGTGCATTATGGTGGCGAGCAGATTTTCCGGACCATAGGGATCGGAGGCCGGGCGGCTACCCGTCCGGTCTGATTTTCCGATCGCCTGCCCCATGTTCAAGCCGCCACCCGCTAGCAGGAGAGGGGTCAAGTCCCCGTGATGATCGGTGCCTGCGTCCTTGTTCTTTTTGATCGGTGAGCGGCCCATCTCACCCGTGACGACCAACAGAATTTGATCGCTCAGACCGCGCTGCTCGACGTCGTCGAGGAAAGCGGAAACTGCATGATCCATCTGGGCTCCTAAAGTATTCATGCCAACGAGAGTGCCCGGATTATTGGCGCCGTTCCCATGGAAATCCCAGCTCGAATCGACTACAGTCACAAAACCGCATCCCGCCTCGCACAATCGCCTGGCCAGAAGCATTTCCTTGCCGAGAAGGTTCGTCCAGCGTTCCTGGTCGACTAACTTTTTTTTCCCGTTGAAAAGAAAGTACTTACCGCCGTTGTGGTAGTCGGACATGTTGAAGAGGTGACTAGTATCGTACTTTGCTATGGTTTTAGGATCTTCCTTGGACAGATCGAACGCGTCGGCCACGCCCCGAAGTAGGAGGTCATATGTCTGGCGTTCGATCTGGCTCATTCCATTCACTTCGCCGCTCCGATCTAGACCGCGCTTTAGATCATCAAGTTCTCCGAGGAGCTGATAACGATCCATGAAACGGTCCCTCGACAAGTTCAAGTCGAAGTTACCTAATTGCTCGGGTTTACCGTTACGGATAAAGCCCTTGTAGGCATTGCCGAGGCTCCCTGAAGTGGCGACTGATGTCTCGATCCTTGGAAGTCCAAACGTTGGGGTCGGTGTTCCGAGCTTCAGGTCCGGCTCTACAGCTTCGGGAACGATTACCGTATTCATCGGTAAGCCGCTTTGTGGATGAAATGGACCAGTAGCACGGGCGCACAAGGCGCTCATCGCTGCTCCTGACGGATGCTTTCCGGTTAGGATAGGCATAGGATTGTGACTCCCGTCGTTGGTGGCGAAAGAACGTACCACGGCCAAACGGTCCGCCCGTTGAGCTAACTTGGGCAACGTTCCGCCGAACCAGACGCCCGGCAATTTGGTGCGAATCTCACCGGTGCAACTGCGGTTGTCAGAAGCGACATCGATTTTAGGATCGAAGGTTTCGATTTGTGGCGGCCCGCCTTGCAGAAACAGAAAGACGATCGATTTGTTTTTGAATACATTATTCTCTAGAGCGGCCTGCGATTGAGCTGCCCGAAGTCCCGGCATCGTTAAGCCACCTAGGCTGCCGATGCGAAGAAAGTCACGACGACCAAAGGAGGAGGGGCTATGAGCGAATCGACGGTCAGTGATGGTTAACATCGACTAGGTACCTTGATCGCTCACTCTCTTGGCCTCACTGAGGCTTTTGTGAATGGTTTATTATTACTAGAATTCTTTATCCAAAAAGTTCAGTAATTGCCTCGGCCTTGACTAACTCACGTGGCTGATTCAAGTGATTATAAACTATTGAAGTAGGATCGATTCCAAAGGCATGATAAATCGTTGCTAATAACTGTGTTGGATGGACTGGATCCTCGACGGGAGCTGAGCCGGTCTTATCTGATTTTCCATACACATTACCGCGCTTGATTCCTGCACCTGCAATGAGTCCAGTATAGCAATAAGGCCAGTGATCACGTCCGTCGGCACTGTTTCCGTTACCGGAAGTGCTGACTCCTTTTTGTGGACTCCTTCCAAACTCACCAACGGCTACGACTAGAGTTTCATCAAGTAAGCCTCTCTCATCGAGGTCTGAGATAAGACCCGAGAGACCCTTATCGAGCATTGGACCGGACTGGTTTTTCATTCTCTTACTCAGGTCCTTATGATGGTCCCACGAATGATTATCAGAATTGGCAACCTTTGGCCAGATCACTTCGACGACTTTAGTCCCGGCTTCAACAAGTCTGCGAGCCAATAGGCAACTGTCTCCAAATGAAGTGTTACCATACCGTTCCCGGTTCTTGAGTGGTTCCTGATCCAGCGCGAAAGCTTCTCTTGCCTTTCCTGAAATAATCAAGTTAAGGGCCTGATCATAATATTCATTGAGCTTGTAGCTTTGTACCGCTTCTTCGACCTTATTCATTTTCTTGGCAATGGTCTCTCTCAGAGAAGCACGTCTCTGAAGCCTCGCGCTAAATATGTCCGGACGAAGCTGAAGATCATCGATCTTGATGCGGGTCATTTTCTTCATGTCCATGTCATCTCCACTCGGATAAAGGGTGTATGGATCATAGGATCTTCCGAGGAAACCTCCCGTGCCTCCCTTGCCAACGACGTTCGATTCCTGTAATGGACGAGGAAGCATAACGAACGGCAGCATTGGCTCGGTCTGTGGTTTGAATTTAATGAGGTTCGACCCGAAGTTAGGGAAGTCCTTAGGAGAAGGTGGCTCGAGTTGACCAGAAGGTGAGACCTTGTCTGTCGTGTAACCGGTCATCATCTGGTAAATGGCCGCGGTGTGGTTGAAGAGCCCGTTCGGTTCATAACTCACTGCACGCATTAGGGTGAACTTATCATTCACCTTCGCAAGCTCAGGTAGGACCTCGGTGAAGTGAACGCCTGGTATCTTGGTGGGAATGGTACCGAATGCGGAACGCACATTATCAGGAACGTCTTTCTTAGGGTCCCACAAATCAAGGTGACTGGGTCCGCCCTGAAGATAAACCATGATGATTGACTTGGCCTTGCCCCAGCCCGGTGATGAAGCTTTGGCTGCTTTCGCTTTAAGTTCGAGCATTGAACTTAGAGTCAGACCGATCATGCCTCCTCCTCCTACACGAAGAAAGTCTCTCCTCGAGGGCTTGAGGTGTGTATCACATAAGTCTTTACCAGGATTACCAAGAATTCGGAGCATCGTTTTAGTAGATTTAACGGTTATTAGTTTCTTAACTTAAATTATATAACTGCTAGTGTTTTTGTAAATCCCTGATTTTCATTAAGAAACAGTTAAAAACATACAGATCATTCACTTTTCTTTGTTTTAACGATTAAAGAGGAATGCCGGTGTATTTATGATAGCCCAGGCAATGTCTTGTGCTGCGGTGAGTCTTTTTTGACTTTTTTGGTGTTCACTCAGTGCTGCGTCCTTGCGTAATTGAGCGAGTTGATAATCTTCTGGAATTGGTTTTTCAGCTTCTTTGATGTCCGCTTCCAGTTCCGCTATCTTGGAGTCAGCTGGGCGAGGCTTCTTAGTGGTTGCGAGAGTCTCATTTAATTTTTTAAGGTCACCATTATTTTCTTTATAATATTTAGTGATCTCGGCAACTTCTACCTCGGTCCGTTCGTTCTCGGCCTTGGCAATGATCGAGGTGACATTTCCTGGTAGACCGAAATTAATTGGTTTGAGTGAAGAGGTCACGGAAATCCGAAAACGTCCAAGTGAAAAGTTCTTTCCCTTGTACCTTTGATCGAGGTCGAATCTGAGGAGTCTCCTCCCATCGACCTTGGGCTGTTCTTTGACTTCGAAAATGGCGGTGTGTGGTTTATTCATTTGAGGTGCGATTGCCCAACCATTTTTTTCATCACCTTTTTGTCCATCGATGGCTGTATTGACAGCATAATCGGGTTGACTGAAGTCCGCTTTTGCATTTTCCAGGGCAAACTTTTCGAGTTTCGGAGTTTCTGCTCTGTTAACGCGCAACGCGTCAACGTAGACGACGTTCTTATCATCGATTGGATCGAATCTGAGTGAAGTTAGCTCACTGTCTGTCTGGAAAAAGAAACGGTAATTTTGCCACCCCTTCTTTCCTCTGGGAAGGGTCAGTCTTGTGGATCTTTCCTCAGAAATGTTATTGTCTTTTTTGGTGGTCCAGAAGAGTTGCACGTGAGCCTTTCCTTGTCCGGGAAACTCGGCCTTAAGATCGACCATGAATGTTCCTGCTGGAGCGTTCAGTGCGGCAGTCACTGAAGGGTCGTTTCCTTTGCTGTTAATCTTTAGAACACCTTTCTCGACTGTGACCTCTGCCTGATTGGGCTTTTCCCAGCCGTCAGCATTTTGGTCAAATGTCCACAGCTTTACGATTTTCCAGTCTTCCTTCTTCTGAACGGCGGAACCGTGAATCTCAAATTCGGTGAGAACAAAGTTCCCGTCATTACCTGCCCTTCCGGGCCCTCCCTTAGGTAATCTGCTATCAGATATCGCTTCGATTCTGACGCCCGTGATATTTTGGGTTGCTGTTGTCGCGAAGATCCTGTAATTGCCTATTCCGTTCTTTCCAGAAGCAAAGATGGAGCTATCATTCTCAAGCTCAAGCTTTGATCCGTTCGTCGAGTTAAATCCTATCGGGTTGATGACTTCCCAGGATGAGTCCGTTGAGCTTGCTTTGGCCCATGCGGATACTTTTTGAGGGATGGTTTGCTCAAAGTCTTTAACCGCCTTCTCAGCCGCGGCGATACGGTCAGCCTGTTCCTTGTTGAGCTTTTCTTCGCGTGCGGCCATCTCCTCACGGTACTTAGTGAGTGCTGATTTAGCTGTAGTGATAGCATCTTCTCTTTTCTTTGTGGCTTTATCAGTTTCGGCTTTGAGGTTTGATTCACGGTCATTGACCATTGAAACAATGTTTGAATGGTCTTTATCAATGTCATCCATCAGGGAAAGGCTCGCGGCAAGTTCATCACCACTTGCCGGACGCGATAGTAAACGAAGGAAAATCTCGTTAATGACTTTTTTATCGTCCTCGGACCCTTTGATAAGTTTTGGAAGTACATTATTCGGATCACTTATGGCATTTCCAACGGTTGGTCCTGAGACGAGAGCCATGATTGGTCCTAACTGAAGGCCACTACTGCGCTCGCATTCGCAGGCGCTTTCACGGACCGGTCTCCCGGCATTATCTAAGAACCCATCAGGTAATTTGATTCCAACGTCAGGGAGCTGCGAGGCCCGTGTCCCGACAGGAACGCCAGGAAATTTCGACTGAGCTCCTAGAGAAGCGTAAATGGTGTCGTAAAGGACTTCGGCCGGTAAGCGTCGGGCTTTTCCATGTGAAAAGTTAGTACCGTCATCATTGTTCCATTTGTTGGTTTCAATGGAAAGTTGATACGCTCTTGATTTACAAATCAGACGCAGAACGTGCTGAACATTAAATTTACTACTGATGAATTCCTGCTCCAGATATTTTAGAAGCTCCGGATTACTTGGGGGATTTCCAGCACGAATATCATCGAGAGGTTCTATGATCCCTGTCCCGAGCATGTATCCCCAGAGCCGGTTCACGTAACTGAAGGCAAAGTACTGGTTGCCGGGTGATGTGATCCAGTCGGCCAGTTCAGCCCTTCTGGTTTCTTTTTTTGGTTTTGTGATATCTCTGCCAGCCAAATAAGGGAAAGATGGTGCAGACACTTCTTTGGTCCTGTCGTGGATAACTTCTCCCTCTTTCTTGTCAGAAATAAGTTCGTAAAGAGGCTTCGCGCCTTCGACTGCAGTGCCTCCAATGTTACTCTTTCCTGAAGCCGGATCCCTTTGCAGATCGACTTGAGCAAAGTACGCTGCTAACTCGTAATACTGATCCTGGGTCCATCTCTCGAAGGGATGGTCATGGCACTTATTGCAATTGAACCGGGTCGCTAGGAAAAGGTGAGTGGTGTTTTCCATTATAGAGACGGGCTCACGTAGTATTTTAAAGTATGAAGCTGCAGGGTTCGTTTTGTTTGAACCTGTGGACGTGATGATCTCACGGACAAAATGATCGTAAGGCTTATTGTTTTGAACCTGCATTCTGATCCACTGACGGAGCCCCTTTGCCCCTTCTTGCCCAAGGAACTTACGGTTCACCTGCAATAGGTCGGCCCACTTATTGGTCCAATGGTCAATGTATTCTTCGGATCCGATGAGGAGATCAATGAGAGCATCCCGTTTCTGTTTTTGATTTGTTTTATCAGAGACAAAGTCCTGTAAGGCCTGGGCCGAAGGTGGTAACCCGGTAAGGTCGAGATATACTCTTCTCACGAATTCATAATCATCACACAGGCCCGAAGGTAGTATCTTCATGCGTTCCCATTTCGATGCGACGAGTCCATCGATTTTGTTATTTGCTGGAGGTTGTTGCCAAACGAATCCGCTCCTATCTCCCATTACCGTGACGGTGGTCGCAGTATAATTTCCTTCGTAACGGATCAGTATGGGGGCCTCTCCTCTACGGATAGTATTGATTAGGGAATGACTTTCTTTTTCTGGTTCGGCCACTTCGGCGTTTCCGCTTTGGACGAAGGCATCTCTGGTAACGTCTCGCTTGAGTCCGTCACTATAAGTGGCGACGACCCGGATCTGTTGTTTGCTTCCAATTTTTTGGACTACTGGGTTCTTGGGGAACACTTCGATCCCTTTAACTCTAGGAGTTGAAAGGTTGAGTTTGGCTCCATTTGCGATCCAACTTTTTACAATGTTGTAATAGTTTGAATTAATTTTAGTAACTTGACCCCCTTCGTGAGGGACGGCCCCAGTTGCTTTCAGAAGTAATAGGCTTGAGTCTGGAGCAGCAACATTGACGCGCCTTCCACCCAGGTCATCAGTGAAGGCACGAATGTCATAGATTGGATCATATCCTCTCAATGAGAGTTTGAATCCATTTTTTCCAGTTCTTGAACCATGGCATGTGCCCGCGTTACAGCCCATTCTAGAAATGATGGGCATAATATCTCTCACGTAGTCTGATTTAAATTCATTTGTCTGATCATGTACTTTCACTGAGAGACTGACTGTTTTTCCTTTGAGTTCGAAATTGATTGTGGAATTGCCATCCTTTAAAGGCTCAACAAAACCGGACTCATTTATTTTTGCGGAATCCCCTTGGGTGGTGACTTTCGCTAACCTCGTCACATCGACGCTTTCACCGCTCATTAATTTCGCGGTGGCAATGACCTGAGCGTTGGCAAAAGGAGAACCGAGTTGAATCTCTGTCGGGTTTAATGAGAGAGATTCAATTTCTGATAAATTTTCCTCGGCATTTAGCCCACAGATTAAAATGAACGAGAGGACTGTTCCCGTGCAGATTAGATTTTTCAGTAATGTCATAATTTATATTATTGAGTAAATTTTAAAGTTCAGGCCTTGGAGGCTGCTGTAGATGATCTTTTCTATTGGTTTATTGGTACAGGGACAAATTCAGTGATTTTCTGTCCGTTCGTGGTGTCAAAGATTCTCACATGCCCATCAGATCCGGCCGCAGCGACTTGGGTTCCTGCAGGATTAAATTTCACTGAATAGATTCCTGATGGGATTGAGTCAATGGTGGCAATGGTTTTGATGCCGTTCTTGAAATAGTTATTGAGCTTATCGCGCTCACCACCGTTGCGGTTCTGGACAGGCTTTTTAATGATTCCATCGATGTCGCCCGGCACCTTGTAGTCTGGATCTATACTGTAGATATGAAGGTATCCGTTACCGTCCAGGCTGCTCCCAGCTGCGATGAGTTTTCCGTCTTTACTCCAGTCCACGGCGAATATCCGCCCCTTCAGTGGAGGAAGGTTCCATAGCTGGTTCGAATCGTCTCCGATCTCACGCTTTTTCACACGCTGGGTCCGATAAATTTTCGGAACTCCATCAGCTCCTCCAAATAATATTTCATCTCTAGAAGGGTGTCTTGTCACAGATAAGATCCCACCTTTGAGGGCCTTCGGAGTGATTGAGGTAATGTTGTCTATGAATCTTTGCTCGTCGACTTTGGTCAGCTTTGCTGACATGTCTCTTCCAACTGATACAAGATAATCGCTCTTCATGGAAAATACGGTGTCGATGACCCAGTTATTATGGCTCCCCATGAACAGTATCTGCTTGCCGCTCTTTGCATCGATTGCTCTGACCGTAGTGTCGGAACATCCGAACGCGATGAGTTTCCCGTCCGGTGACCAGCTCCCACCGTAAACAGTATCATAAGTTACAGGAACCGATAAGCTTAGCTTCCTTGTCGCGACGTCCCACACTTGGACTTCGCCCATCCTCGCGGGCAGTCCTCCTGTCACGGCAATCTTTTTACCGTCCGGTGAGAATGATATTGATTCGATCCTCTCAGACAAACCTACTAGCCTCGATTCCATTGCTGATCCGTCAGACTTATGAATCAGGACTTCATGAAACCCTGAAACAGCCAACAATGAACCGTCCGGAGAAAAATCTAAGGCACTGATCACTGGTGGCTGAATGTATTCTGGTGGTTTTTCTGCAGTGTATCTTTGTTTGGCTCCTTCTGGCGTATCGTCCTTCGCTCCTTCTGAGATCCATTTTTTAATTAAATCGATTTCTGTTTCGTGCAAGGGGTCAGCTTTCTGAGGCATCTCAGCCTCACCGTCCTCCGGAGTAATCATTTCAACCATATGGCTCTTCTCAAGATCGTTCGGAACGATGGCCGGATCACCGCTGTCACCTCCCAAAATGAGTTTATCAAACTCAGTCATGATGTACTTGCCTTTTGCCTTGGAAGGCTGATGGCATCCCTGACAGTTGGCCTGAAAGATTGGTCTGATGTCTTTGTAATAGCTGACAGCTTTGTTGGCTAGCTCCTCTTCTTTGCCTTTTGCTAACTGGGTAAAAATTACCAGACTCAGTAACGGGAAAGTTTTGCGAGTAAAAAGAAGCGAATTCATTTTTGTAAGTTTAAGAGATTTGGTCTCTCCATTCAAGTTACAGAAGTATCCGTTTTTGACGACGTTCCAAAAAAGGATGCATTATAACAGATATGAATATTATGGCTGTTCCGCAATAGAATAAAGGCCCAAATAAGTGATGCTCACTAAAAAATAAGGCTGCAAAAATCATCCCATATACTGGTTCCAAATTATAAGAGAGGTGAATAGTGAAGACGCTCAGCCGCTTTAATAGCTCTATGTATTGAGCGTAAGCGTACACTGTGCAGAAGAAGACCAATAAGAGCATCCAACCAATGTCTTGGTACGAGGGGATGAGATTGGGCATGCTCTTTTTCCATAGTGCGGTCAGAAGGATCCCTGCCCCGGCAATCAGAGTGGCCCCTATCATCTGGTAAAAGGCAATCGTGTAATGATTATATTTTTTGGTGAATCCACTATTAAGAATTGAAAATAGAGTGCCAATCCCTGCTGAAAAAATTGCGATTAAAAGACCGCTCAAATAATTAAAGTCACTTCCGACTATCAGTGCTATTGCCGCAATCATGATTCCTCCGAGTCCGAATTCGTATGCGCGAAAAGAACGTTTCTTAACTAACATAGGTTCTAGGATTGCAGTCCACATTGAAGTGGTTGCCATTCCAATCATGCAGACTGAAACATTGGCAATTTTAACCGCCAAAAAAAATAGAGTCCAATGGGTCCCGAGCAAGAGTCCGTTTGCGAGCATTTGGATTCGTCCCTTTTTTGATTTAGCTCCTGGCGCCTTTATTAGTTTGATTAATATTGCCAGAATGATTCCGGCGAGCCCGACCCGGTAAAAAACGAGGACCGGACTTTCTAGTTGGATCAGCTCACCAAGGATTGCAGTGAATCCCCAAAGGATGACGACAAAATGAAGTTTTGCATAATCGCGGCTCACTGCGTTTTATCGTTAAGTATTAATGACACAAAAGCCGCAGACGATGACTAGCTGCGGCTTTTGGATTGGTGAACTATTTTACTGATGATTCATGACCAGCCATGTGAATCGCGAACTTGAATCATAGTGTCGAGGATAGTGTTCCAAGTGTCCACTTGTTCAAGCATCGCGTTAGGGAACATGCAACCGTCCCAACAAATATGCTTAATGCCCCTTTCCTGAGCGTCCTTGAGCCAGTAACTGGAGGCCTTCACGATATCAAGTTTGCCGTTCGGATCGTCTGCGGGGCAATGCTTTCCTGTCTTGTCATGGGTCCCGGCCCCGTGCACGGTTCCGTCGTTCTGAGCGACATGAAAATCAATTGTCCATGGGCGAAGCTTGTCAGTCATTGTTTCGTAAGCGGCCCAGAACTCTTCGTCACTATAGTTCTCACTGACTAGTGCATGATCAGGAGCATTATAACCTAGCAGGTATAAATAAGTGTGTGCCAGGTCCGCCTGGAATCCTAGAGAGTCAGGCATTCCAACACCTTCGAGTACGTCCAGCATATCTTTCCAGCTATGCATTCCTGCCCAGCAAATTTCACCTTCGGCGGCGAGTCTTTCACCACTGTCTGCAGCGATCTTTGCAGATTCTTGGAAAGTTTCGATGATTGTCGCAGTATTGGCAGAAGGGTTTTCGGCCCATTTCTCGACTCCGAACTCAGCGGAATCGATACGTATGACTCCATCCTTACGGACCCCGTGCTCATTGAAAACGCCAGCGATCCGGCATGCCATTTTAACGGCATCAAGGAACTTGGCACGTTGCTCTGCGTCTCCCATGGCGGAATCTCCGACAGTCCCCGGCCAAATAGGAGCCACGAGTGAGCCCACATCAAAGCCTTTGCCTTGAATTAAGTCGGCGATCGCCTTGAGATCATCGTTACTGGCTTCAGGGTCCGTGTGCGGCAAGAAAAGAAAATAGTCAATACCATCAAATTTGGTTCCATTGACTTCTGCAGCTGCCGTCAATTCAAGCATGCGTTCGAGACTAATTGGTGGTTCTTGTCCCTCATCGTCACCTTTACCGACGAGTCCGGGCCACATTGCGTTATGAAGTTTTGGTTTTGGGTTACTCATAGTTTATTTGAAATTGTTTATTAACTTAATACCTAATTTTTATGGAAGTCGACGTTAAGAGCAAGCGTCTAATAAGGATGATACAAATTTATTTTTCTTAAATGAAATAGTTAATATTAATGAAGTAATTAACTTAATCGATTAATCTTATATCTCGATTGCCTTTTCTAGGCTGGCTAGGAGCTGAGAGAGAATCTTTTCGTCAGTGATTTTATTCCCTTCTGATGTGACAACATAAATAGTGTCAATTGCAGCGCCGCGAGTCGTCGTGATTCGGGCATGGGTCACTTCGAGTTCAATTTCTGCGATCGAGGAGAGTATATTGTGAAGTAATCCGATCCGGTCCAATGCCTGAATTTCAATGAGGGTATGATTCTCATCGGCCTGATTATTTATGTAGACTCTTTGGGGGAACTGATTGGCAAGTTCGTGCCAGTCGAGGAGATCTTTGTCAGCTTCCTTGATAAGATCATCGTAAGAGAAGTTGTTATCGCTTAGACCGGAAACTAGAAGCTTCTCAATATTCTTTTTCTTATTTGATGAGGTGATGGGTTCGAACTTTGTGGAGCATACACGCAATATGTCAAATACGACGTCGTCATCCCTGGCAAAGAATTCAGCTGAAATAATGTTAACTTTTTGAGCAGCCAATGAACCTGTCAGGCAAGATGCCAGCTTGTGCTGATCTTGCCATATGACACTGAACTCGCTGCATCCTTGCTGCGCGATCTCGCGCCAATGCAAGATCGGCTTTGATACGTTATCAGAAGTTACCCAACCCTTAAAATAGTCGACTAGAAGTTTAATATGGCGTGCGATATGTGAAACTTCATTGCGCAGAAAGTACCTTGCAGGCATTTCAATGAAATGATTCATGGCTGTGCTTTCATGACTTTCGGGTAATTGCTCAATTACTCTTTGAAGTAATTCATCTTTCGCCTCTTTGCGCTTCTTTGAGAATGCTTCCGCATCTTCAAGGTACTCCCGCGTCTCAAGATATAAAAAACGGAGAGGGGATTCTTTGGTGTCAGTCCATGATTTCAGATCGGTCCCTCGCGAGTCGGCATAAGTGAGTAACATTAGATAATTAAGCCACCGCTTGGATCCAACTATCTGAGCAAATTTTACAATCGTATTGGGATCATCAATGTTCTTAGTGTTTGCTGTTCTCCAGAGTTCGAGGTGGGAATTTACAAGAAACAAGAGGAGCTGACGCCTTTTGGTTTTGAGGGAGAACCGACGCGCAACGTTCTGAGCAAGTGTAGCACTCGCATCTTCATGCTGCGAAGTGTTCATTGCTCTTCCACTGTCATGAAGAAGTGCTGCCAGATAAAGCACGAACGGATCTTCAATTTCCTGATAAATTTCCCTGTAGAGACCCTTGCGATGATCCTCACTTTCCAATATTAATTTATCCAGTTCTTCGGTGACTCTTAGGGTATGCTCGTCAGCTGAATACCTGTGAAAGAACTCATGTTGTACTAGGTTAGTCAAGGCACCGAATTCAGGTAAGTATCTCCCTAGGATTCCTGAACTGTGCATTTCGCGAAGCGCCGCACTCACATCGCCTTTACGAGAAAGTATTGCCTCGAAAGTGTCCCTGTTAGCGTCACTGTATCTGAACGCTCTATTGATGAGTTTCCAGTTACGTTTAATGAGTTCAGAGAGTTCTGGAGCCAGACGCAAATGGCGGACCTGGGCATGCTGAAAAATACCAATTAAACGGTCCGTATCTTCTTGAAATACCTTTTTAGATTTAGGATATATTCGATTGTTTTTTGCGACGAATCCATCGAAGTGTTCGACTTTGAATTTTCTTCTGGCCAAGAAACCGATGATTGGTTTCTTGATTTCTGACTCTCTTTGCTCAAGATAAAATCGGTCTCCAATTTCTTTTGCCTGTAAGAAAAGATTATTACTGTGAGTGTAATAATCTCTCATGAATCCTTCGATTTTCCGTAAGATTCCCCTTTGCTTATAACCTAAGTTCTTCGCTACCTCGCCTTGAAGTTGCAGCGTCAGGATGTCCGTTGATCTTTTTTGTATATAGTGCATCTCGTTACGCACTCTGAGCAGGAACTCGTACGCGTTTTGGATTTGCCTGTAAGCTCTAGGCGAGAGCATCTTTGCCTCAACGAGGTCCTTGATGTTCGTGCTCTTGCGCCTCACATAATTGATCCAAATTAGGTTGTGATAGTCTCTCAGCCCTCCGCAACCCTCCTTGATATGAGGTTCCTGGAGGAATGGTGTCCCGCTCCACTTAATGTGTCTTAACCTGATGTCCTCTAAACGTACTTTCAGATAATCCTCACCGTAATCTTTGATGCAATTCTTATAAAAATCATTGAGCATCGATTGGTACAGAGATTCGTCACCGAAGAGCATTCTCGATTCAATGATGGAAGACTTGGTCCGGTTGTCAGAATTGGCTTCGCTTATTGTTTCTTTGATGGACCGGACCGCGTGCCCGACCTTGAACCCACAGTCGTAGAGCATGTAAAGGACGGTCTCTATCATTTCAGCGGCTTCTTGCGGTAGGCCTTTAGCACCTTTTGGATGCAGGAAAAGGAGATCCACATCACTGCATGGGTTAAGTTTTCCGCGTCCGAACCCGCCAATTGCAATGAGGGTAACTTCTGGGAATTTTCCTTCAGATGAATCTGTAGCATCCATGTAAAGATGCTTTAAAAGAATCTCAATCAGATCGGCTCTTCTTTTGGTGACTCTTCTGCCCGACCCTCCGCTCCGATGATATAATAAAATCCTATGTTCCTCAGTTTTAAGAAATCTTCGGTAAAGTTCGAGCTTGTCCTTGCGATTGAATTTGGCGGTTTTCTTGCGATCTAGCCTCTGTTTGGCATGAGCGCTGAGACTCTGGAGCTGAGAGTTGCTCATTTTATCCGGTTCCCGGCTCCTCTTTATTCATAGTGAAGAGATCATCTTTTGGATTTGAACCAATCAGAGCATTGATATTTTTGCGGTTGGCGGCCAGATGATGGAGTGCATGGAAGCAATCTTCCGGGGCCGCTCCGATTTGCTGTGAGAGTTCCTCTGAGCTAATTTTTTCCTCTGAGTGATTCCCAAGATAATTTTCAATCTTTGATAAAAGTTCCAAGAATTGTGTTGCTGCTTTCTTCCCGGCTTCAACGCCTGGCTGGTGGTAAGCGTTAATGTTAATGAGGGCCGCGTAATATGACACGGCTCTCTCATAGAGAGAAATGAGGCTGCCTAAATGGAAGGCATCGAGGAAAGGAATTGATATTGTCATCGAATCTCGGCCAGCCTCAAATAGCGCGTTCCTGGTTCCTCTGAGGAATCCTTCAAGATAGTCTCCGGTTGTAAATCCGGGATCAACTTCGATGCTTTCTTTTGTTCTTGTCTCGCGGACTTCGATGAATGTCGTGAAAAAGTTGTCTAGCCCGTCTCGCAATTGTTGAACGTAAGCGTGCTGATCAGTGGACCCCTTGTTGCCATAAACGGTAAGGCCTTGATGAACAATGTTATTTTCACGGTCATGTTCTTTTCCCAGTGATTCCATGACTAACTGCTGGAGGTACTTGGAGAGCAAACTGAGCCGGTCCTTATAAGGTAATATGACCATTGCTTTTTCGCCTCTTCCGTTCCCTGCCACTTGCCATGCGAGCGCCATTAAAAGAGAAGCATTATTGTTAATCTCTGGTGGACGAGTTTTGGCATCAATGGACGCTGCTCCTTCCAGAAATTTATCGATATCAATTCCCATCAGCGCCATAGGCAATAAGCCGACAACGCTAGTGATGGATGTGCGTCCACCGACCCAGTCCTCCATTGGGAAGACCCCGATCCATTCATTTTCCTTAGCGTAATTATCTAATTTGCTTTCTTCGCCTGTAACTGCAATTGCATGTGCTCCAAAATTCAGTCCTGCCTTTTCATATGCGGCCTGAGCTTCGAACATACCGTTTCTTGTTTCTTTAGTGCCTCCAGATTTTGAAATGATCAGACTCAGTGTTGAGTTGAGGCTTTCACCTAGATTGTCCAGGACACGATCGATCCCGTCCGGATCCGTATTGTCAAAGAAATGGATGCTCATTGGTGAGTCGTGTCCGGTAAGAGCGTCGATTGCTAATTGGGGTCCCAGAGCGCTTCCACCTATTCCTATGACTAGCAGGTGGCGAAATTTATCTTTGTTCGGAGTAAGAATTTCCTCCTTATGAATTCCAGAGGAAAAAGCTTTTATCTCGGCAATTTTTCTTCTGATTGATGTGCCAAGACCCTCTGGTGCAAGGTCAGGATTTCTTAACCAGTAATGACCGACGCACCTGCCGCCCTGATCCTCATCTTCGTCAGCATTTATTTTTTCCCCGGATTCGATATTGCTCAGCTCAAGTAGTGCGCGTTCTATTGATTCTTTTTCAGTATTAATGATGTCCTTGGGGATCCTCATCTGGCTTAGGTCAAGCCACAGATCAGGTTCAGAATAACGGATAAGTTGGTCCGAGAAGTCCTGCCAGTTCGTTTCTTTTGACATATTAGAGCTATTAGATAAGAGCTGTTTTGGGTTTTAGACTAAGGAAAATATTAACTATTAATAAATGCGATTAATTAAAGCATTTCATCGAGAATTTTACCATTTTTGAAGTGAGAAATATCACCCCATGTCCGAAGTTTCCAACTACCTTCAGAGTGAAATTCAAAAACATTTACGGCTGTGTTCGGAATGCTGAACTGGCGCTTATATTGAAGATTAATATTTAGACAAAAACGTAGTGCCATTGATACGAATCCGCCATGAGTAACACAAAGGATTTGTTCATCGTTATGCTGCAAAGCTATTTCTTTTAAGCTGCTTTCGGCTCGATTAAAAAAATCTCGCCAGCTCTCTGCTCCTTCGGGCTTATAGTCAGGATCACCTGACACGTGTCGTTTGTAATCTTCGGGCATCTGATCGGCAAGTTCTTGATAGGTCAGGCCTTCAATGTGGCCTAAGGATCTTTCACGTAGGGACGGCTCTTCTTGGATAATATTTTCTTGTTCTATCGGGATGCATATTTGTTCCGCTGTTTTCAGGGCTCTGCCTAAGTCTGAGGAATAGATGGCATCGAAAGAAACCCCTGACTCGAGGAACCTGTTACCAAGATCCTTAGCCTGTTCTTCACCTTTCTGGGTCAGTTTACTGTCCATATGGCCTTGGTGAATTCCTTTGAGGTTCCATTCTGTCTCGCCGTGACGTATGATGTAGACTGTGGTCATACGATAACGATATTCGATGGTCTATGAGCTGCGGTCAATATAAGTCCAATCTTTAATTTTTTGATGAATGAACAAGATTTAATTCCTGAGCCAGTTATAATGTCATCTTGTGTCCGCTTTTTATTCTAATTTGTAATGACTTTAAAATCTTTAGGATGGTCTGATTTTTTTGCTAAGGAGCTCCAATCATTGGAACTGGGTGATGAAATTATTCCTGCAAGAGTTTCAAGGAACAGTAAACATATTTACCATGTGATATGTGAGAAAGGGAAGTTCATAGCCCGAGTCTCAGGCGCATTCAGACATCAAGCCAAAGAATCATCTGATTATCCTTCCGTGGGTGATTGGGTGCCGATTAAAATTGGTTCTGATGGTTTAGAAGGGGAAATTCGTGGTCTTCTTCCTCGCCGGACAGTGTTTTCAAGGCAAGCAGTGAGTGCTTCTGGTACTGAATCGAAGTCTTATGAACAGATCGTGGCTACTAATGTTGATGTGGCCTTTTTAATTGCAGCTCTCGACGGTGCTCGAGGTTTTAATTTACGCCGCATAGAAAGGTACTTAACATTAACAAGCAATAGTGGAGCTGATCCTGTGATTCTACTAAATAAAGCGGATCTTAGCTCTGATTTGGAGACTGACTTAGAACAGGCTAAATCCATTGCCGCTGGAGCTCCGATCCATGCTATCTGTGCCCTAGAAGAGGGAGGGATTGAGCCTCTGAGGCAATACGTAGGAGACGGAAAGACAGTTGTTTTGCTTGGTCCTTCAGGAATCGGTAAGTCCACTATCATTAATGGAATTGCGGGAGAGGAGATGATGAGGACTAGTGAGGTACGGAAGAGTGACTCTCGCGGGAGGCATACTACTACCTGGTCAGAGCTTCTGGTTCTCAGATCTGGTGGAGTTTTAATTGATACGCCCGGGTTACGTGATGTTCAGCTCTGGTCCGATGAATCTTCTATCGGGAAAACCTTTCGAGAAATAATTGAGATTGCTGAGAATTGTCGTTTTCGGAACTGTAATCATTCTACCGAGCCTGGGTGTGCTGTTATCGAAGCTTTGGAGTCGGGCAAGATTTCCGAATCTCGTTTGACTAGCTATAAGAAACAGAAGAAAGAAATTATTGATTCCTCTAGGAGGCGTGAACTGGGGGAGAAGAAAAAACATGAACCTCCAGTCAGGCCTAGACGAAAAGCTCAGAGGAAAAAAAGATAATCTGTAAGGACAAAGAAAATATTAACGAGATACTGGAACTTATTATCTGATTCTGTTAATATTGGTTCAATGAATACTGTAATTCGAAACAATTCTGGTGAGAAAATTGATTATACTTTTAATGATTCTGGGAGTGAAACGGTTGTCATTATTGGGCATGGAGTGACTGGAAATAAGGACAGACCGCTGGTAGTGTCTCTTGCTGAAGGACTTGCAGCTTCAGGCATGTCGGTTTTGCGTTTCTCCTTTTCAGGTAATGGTGATTCAGAGGGAAGGTTCGTTGATTCTACAATCACCAAGGAACTATCTGATCTTAATGCAGTCATTGATGCAGTAGAAGCGGAAGGTAAAAGAGTTATTTATGCTGGCCATAGTATGGGAGGAGCAGTTGGGGTCTTTGTCGCGGCAGCTGATAAGAGGATCCAAGCATTAATTTCACTAGCAGGGATGGTAAACACTAAGAAGTTTGCAGAAACGGAGTTCGGAGAAGTGACTCCTGATGAGGGAAATATGTGGGATGATGATGAGTGCCCCCTATCACAGGCCTTTATGGATGATCTTCGAGGCATTAACACATTAATTGAAAAGGGAAGTCAGATCGATGTCCCTTGGTTACTTGTTCATGGGACCGCAGATGATGTGGTATTAATTGATGATACTCATGATATTTTCGAAAGGGCTGGCCAAGGGAAAGAGAAACTTATCATTGAAGGTTCTGATCATGTTTTTAGTGATTCGATTCACATGAAGGCCATGGTTGATGGTGTCTTGGTGTGGATCAGAGGAATTAATGTGTAGGTGCGCGAGCAAAAGAACTGGTGAATTGTTAGTGATCTAGGATCAAACTTTCATTTTTCTCTCCTCATAGACGATTATTCGTGACCGAAATTTCAACTCGGTTATCCTTTTTATTAAAGGTAAGGGTTTTCCAATAATATCTTTTTATCGGATCGAATAAATTAATGAATAGAGTACTCAAAACATGCTTAATAGGATTAGCATTCTATGCAGTGTTGTTATGGGTATCTGTGGGGCTGCTAAAGCCTCGCATTGAGTTACAATTGAACGAAAAAATCATAAATGAACTTGATGAGGTTGGTGATATTTGCGAAGGATTTGCTTTTGAATTGAGAGGGAGGGACTGCTCAATTACTGGGGGCGTTTATACCGACTCAGATCATGACCGAATTATTAGTTCTATAAATTCGATTGATGGGATACGAAATATTGATGATGGTCTCACCATTATTCCATTAAAGAATCCATCAATTAGCCTTATAAGGATTGGTGAGAATTCATGGAAATTAGACGGTAGGATTCTAGTTGGAGGTGTGGCCACTCAATTAACGCAAGCTTTTGTGCGATCTGTCGGTGAAGGAGTTGACTTGCAAACTGATCTCCAAGAAGAATCAAATATTGACGATTTACCGCCATTAAAAAAAGTTGAGTCATTATTTGTAGAGTTCTGCAAATTCATTCCGAATGCTAGTGGTTTAGGTTTATCAGAAAAAAGAGTGACTTTGATTGGTAAGAGTTTTTCTGAAGATCGCCGAGATCAGGCGCTTAATTTTGCGCGGTCTCAAATGTCTGATCATGGATATGGCGTCATTGATGAGATAACCATATTGCCTCCAACGGACGAGCCGAGTTTTCAAATTTCGGATTCAAATAATGAGATCCTTGTTTCTGGTCTATTAAAAGAATCCTCTTTCAAGGATCGGATATTTGATTTGATCCGTCAGACGGACGAGCAGAAAACAATAAAAGATGAACTAGACATAGGTGATCATGTCAGGAATGCGGAATGGGGCCCATCACTTGTAAGAATCATCCCTGCTCTTGTTGCTGAAGTTAATAAACTTAAATTAAATCTTTCCTCAGAATCTATTGTAATATCAGGGGTCGTGGACAGTGATGAAAAGAAAAGATCATTGGAACAATTAGCGAAGCAGTCCTTTGAAGGGAAGAAAGGCAGTTTCAAGATTTTGAATGAATTGGTTGTTTTTGTTCCTCCGGAAAAAGCGAGTCTTACCATGTCCTGGGACGAGGACGGTTCCTTCAATCTTAAAGGTTTACTATCACAACGTGATCTTTACGAACAGTTCTTATCGGTAACTGGTGATGAGATAAAAGATAAAAATAAAGAGCTTAATGATAAAATTGAGCTAAAAGAAAATGTAGAAAAAGCCCCTTGGGTTAATAGAATGGCGACTCTTGTAGGTCCCTTTGTGGCTGCTGTGCAGTGGGGCGCTTTATCTGTTCGAGGTGATGAGGTTGCATTGGAAGCGGAGGTCATTGACTCTGTGTCAGGAGATGTTTTGAAGGCCATGGTAGAGAAGGCGTTTCCTGTTCCTGATTATAAGAGGATCATTCAAATTAATGTTGCTGAGCCTGCGGGTCCAACTGACGAGGAGATCATGACTCTTGAAAATGTCATGATGGATACAGTCATTTATTTTGATACCGAAAGTTCGAAAATAAAGATTAAGGAAACCAAAAAAATCGAATCTCTGGTTGAAGCTTTCCTCAAGGTTCCTGGTTCGAGCATTGCTTTACTGGGCTATGCTGATTCTTATGGGAATGCTGATTACAATCGTAAACTTGGACGCAAGCGGTGCGAGTCTGTTCGTGATTCTTTAGTCGAACTTGGTGTTAACGATTTATTGATTGAGATTGAAGTGAAAGGAGAATCTGAAAAAGTGGTCAATGGTCGTAAGTATGAGAGTGGGCGTCGGGTAGAATTTGAATTGCGTTAATTCTAATTTCACTAATCATTGATTAGCATTGTTGTATCTTAAGCAAATGAATCTTAAAGATGAGTAATGCTCTTCACAATGATACGGTCTGGAGTAACAAGCGGTTCACTCGGCTCTTCTGGGCCCATGCGATAAGTCTTGTAGGAACAGCTATTGGGACGGCAGCCATTGCTTTATTGGCTGAAGATTTGAGTCAAGGGTCAGGTCCTAGGGTCCTAGGATACACATTAACGATTCGGATAATTGTGTTCCTTTTTTTGGGTCCATTCGCAGGGTCCTTGTCTGACCGTATTGGCAGAAAATCACAGATGATATGTTCAGATATTTTACGTGCACTTGTGATGGTCTCACTTTTCTTTGTGGACGCGGAGTGGCAGCTTTACTTTTTGGCTTTTGTTTTGCATTTAAGTTCTGCTCTTTTTACTCCGATTTATAAAGCTATCATTCCAGGTATCGTCGGCGAAAAACTTTACCCTAAGGCGTTAGCGTATGGGACCGTGGCTTATAATCTTTCTGATATTTTAGGAATGTTGGCTGGAGGTCTTTTGATTTTTTATTTTGGTTTTGAGTTTGGATTTGGAGTCGATGCTGTAACTTTTTTCATTAGCGCATTACTAATTGCAGTTGTCCGATTCCCTGGCAGTTCTGACAAGAAAGACAAGAAAGACAAGGAAAGGACTGAAATATTTTTTGGCATTCGTCGTATGTTCAGTGTTCCTGAGTTGAGGCGGTCTTTAATGCTTTCATTGCAGGTCAGTATTGTTGGTGGCTTGGCCATCGTTACGACGGCAGGCTATGTTAAAAATGAATTGAACTTGGAAGAGGCCTTCTACCCAATTGCTATGTCGGTCATGGGAATCGGTGCAATGCTGGCTGCGATTTTTTTCAGCCGCTGTGAGGCATCATGCCAGCGCCTTTGGGGATTAATGATATTACCCTCTTTTATAGTGATTCTTGCATTAGTGGCATCGTTTCAGTCTTATTATGTGTTGCTCTTTGCCTGGTTAATTTCTGGTGCTGGGCAGGGCGTTTTTGGGATTATTTCCAATAACCTTCTTGCCCTTAACAGTATAGAAAAGGAGAGGTCACACATTTATGCTGCACAATTTGCTCTCAGTCATGCGGGCTGGGGAATAAGCTACCCGTTATGCGGTTTCTTGGCCTCTGAGCATTCTTTTTCAGTGGCTGCTTGGACCTGCCTTGGTCTGATGCTTATTACTATGGTGCCAATGATAGGCAGAAGATCTTGATTATTTTAAGTCAAGGCACGCCGCTTCGGCAGTGCTCCTAATTAGAACCTTTCCATCAGAGAAGATTGGTGATGACCAGCATTTCCCATTAATAACTTTGTCCAATCTTGAGATTTCCTCGTAATTTTTCGGAGAAGCTTTCACGAGGCTCAGTTGTCCCATGTCCCCGAGACAAATGAGTGTATCATCGGCGAGGCAAACGCCTGCTGGTCCGTACCCAGACTTTTCCCACATCACTTTTCCTGTCTTAAGTTCCACGCATTTTAGGGGGCCGTTCCCATATTCCTTGAAGCCAAACATTCCATAAAGGTAACCGTCTTTTACGAGTGGGGTGCTCCAATGATTTGTGACTGGCTTATTGCCATCAAGGAACCACAATTCTTTAGTGCTATTGTTTTTTGAAACCTTAATCGCAGTCGAGCCGACTCCGTAACCTGCTGCAAAATAAACGATATCTTTTTCGACAACGGCAGAAGCGGCCGTTGACACCTTGTAAGGAAATTTATGCATCCATAGCTGTTTGCCGTTATCGGCATTAACGGACACTATTCCTTTTTGAGTAAAAAAGAGAATCTGTCTTTGATCATTGATTGTTGCTGCGACCGGTGTCGAGTGAGTCATAAGGTAATCACCGGATTTCCATTTAATTTTTCCAGACACTTTATCAAAGGCTAAGAAAGATTCTCCGGATCCCCCCCCTTGAATAATGACCATGTCTTTTTCGATTAGAGGTGCGGAGGCATTTTCCCAGCGAATATTACGTCCTTTGTGAGCTTTGGCCACTTCAACTGACCAAATTTCAGATCCGTCTTTCGCTGAGAGGCATATCAAGAGCATGTCACTTGTGTAGGCATAGATTTTACCATCAGAGTAAGACGGTGTGGTTCTTGGTCCATCACCTCCCTTATTATTAGGAGCTCCAGCATTGCCGCCTCCATTATCGATTCGCCAAAGATCAAGGTTTGCTTTCCATCGAGTTTCTCCGGTTTCGGCATCAAATGAAATACAGACTTCGCTCGGGATCCCGTCAATTTCTTCGCTGATTGTTGTATAGGCTGCGCCGTCTGCAAGAATCATTGAACTGAATCCTGTGGGCGTCTTGACGCCCCATAATTGTTTTGGTTTTTTGAGCTCCCAGTCTGTGTTGTTAATCTTTTCTTGAGTCGATCGGTTCGAGTTTGCTCCGTGGTATTGGGGCCAATCTGCGGCTAAAACCGAGGAATAGAACATTAGGGTTGAGATCATTAAGAGCGAATTATTCATGCTATTAGTAATGTTAGTCTTCACTGTTCGAGGTCAAGTGTAATGTGACCCATTGATGGATCTTTATTCAAGAATCAGAGTCTCAGGGCTGGTCAAACTCTAATTCATTATTTATTATCAGCCATGAATTTTTTTATTTATTGGGTTCTTTTCGTCATTATCGGTAACGTTGTTCTCAGAGCTGATGAAGAATCAGCAAAGGCCTTTGCTGATGACCGTCCGAATATTATTTTCTTTCTTACTGATGATCAGAGGAATGATTTTCTTGGGTGCACGGGTCATCCCATTATCAAAACACCAAACATTGATAACTTGGCCAGTGAGGGCCGGATTTTTGAAAATGCGTTTGTCAGCACTTCCATTTGTGCAGCGAGCAGAGCTACCCTATTGACCGGCCTGTACGAGCGCACTCACCGGTTCACCTTTGGAACTCCGCCAGTTGCCAGTCTGCATACGAATCAAAGCTACCCAGCACTTCTCAGAAAAGATGGATACTTGACTGGGTTCATCGGGAAGTGGGGAATAAGAGTTCGGAAAGGAGCAAGAGAAACCATGTTTGATAGTTTTGTTCCCTTGAACCGTAGCCCTTACTTCCATAAACAGAAAGACGGCTCCTTGAGGCATGAGACACAAGTTGCGGCCGATAAAGCGCTCGAATTTTTGAGCAGGGCCAAGAAAGACGCCCAGCCATTTTGCTTGAGTGTTAGCTTCAATGCGTCTCATGCCGAGGACGGTGATAAGAAGAATCATTTCCCTTATCCTAAGGTTGTTGGTTCTCTTTATGAGGGACTTAAGATGCCTGAGCCTAGGTTATCTGATCCGGCTGTCTTTGAGTCGCAGCCGGAGTTTTTACGCAAATCAATGAATAGGGATCGTTATTTCTGGCGTTGGGACACAGAAGAGAAATATCAGCATAACATGAGAAACTATCTCCGCATGATCAGCGGCATTGATCATGCGATCGGGCGCGTCATTGATGAATTGGATTCTTTGGGCATGGCCAAAAACACGGTCATTATCTATATGGCTGACAATGGTTACTATGCAGCTTCGCGTGGATTTGCCGGTAAATGGTCTCATTACGAGGAGTCGCAGCGGGTTCCCCTAATTATTTATGATCCTAGGGTCAAAAAAGAAGACCGCGGCAAACGAGATAAGAGCATTGCTTTGAACGTGGATGTTGCGCCTACCATCGTTGCTTTAGCCGGTGCTCGACTTCCTGAAAGTTATCAAGGAAGGTCTTTGAGTCTGGCTTTGAGCGGTAGGACCGGGAAGGCTGCACCTTCTGACTTTTTCTGTGAGCATCGGATGAATAATAGATCCATTCCTAAATGGGAAGGTGTCCGCGGCCAACGCTATAAGTATGCCCGGTACTATGAACAGGAACCTCCATACGAATTTCTCCATGATCTCAAATCGGATCCGATGGAGTTGAAGAATCTAGTATCAGATCCGAATCATAAAGAAAAATTAGATGAGCTTCGCAAGAGATGCTCATTACTCAGTGTAAAGTATGATAATCAGGCGAAGACTGATTCCAGAAAGGTATTAAGAAGTGTTCAGTTTGGGCTCCTTGACGGGGGCAAGAAAGCGAGTGGCGACGAGGCCATTCAGGAAGCTTTGGCACTCAACCCTGAGAGCCATGAAGCATTAATTGCTCGTGCAGATTTGAATGAGAGGGCAGGTAAATTTGGGAAGGCTCTCGTTGATCTTGATGCCTTAGTTAAAGCATTGCCGGGAGTCGGTCAGCTACGTCAGAGACGAGGTGTGACTCGATTCTTTAATGGAGACATGAAAGGGTCAATTGAGGATTTTGATGCTTATCTTAAAAATAATCCGGCCCGTGAGCCACATCACTGGCAGCGCGGACTGGCTTATTATTATGCTGAAGAATTTGCTAAGGGAGTGGATCAGTTTGAGATCCATCAGGATGTGAATTCAAATGACGTGGAAAACGCTGTCTGGCATTTTCTGTGCGTGAATAGGATCAAGGGCTTGGAGGAAGCAAAGAAGAGTCTCATCGATATTGAAGGTGATGGCCGAGTGCCGATGGCGCAGGTCCAGAAGCTCTTTGCGGGTGAACTTGAGCCTAAGGACGTGCTCGACGCTGCGAACGCAGGTGACCCGACCCCGGACGACTTACGTAACCAACTCTGCTATGCGCATCTTTATCTCGGCTTGTACTTTGAGGCCAAGGGCGATGCGGAAAAGTCTCTCGTGCATATCCGGAAATCAGCGATCCAATACGCGATGCCTCATTATATGGGTGAAGTAGCGCGCGTTCATTTGCGAGCCAGAACCAAATAGCATTCCAAAGTTTGCCAGATCAGCAATTAAAAGGTCTTGCAGCGGATCTAGCGTTGATTTATTATCCAATCCCTCACTACTTTTCGTAGAAGGCCTAAGCTTAAAAGGAAAGGGGTGTTAGCTCAGTTGGTAGAGCGCTTCAATGGCATTGAAGAGGTCATCGGTTCGATTCCGTTACACTCCACTTAAGCCTTTTCTTCTAAAAGGCTCACGGTTTTAAACTGGCATTCCAGCTCTCCATAATCAAAGCCAATGTCCTTATTGATATAAGTTGCCAAAATATAAAGAGTCCCATTAGCCATTAGCCACCCGTTAATCCAAAGAATTTATAAACAAGAATAGGAGGAAGTATTACATGAAAGCCAGCGAAGGTGGTCATCAGTAAACCCGATACCGTCGGACCCCTAGATTTCCTCTTCAGGGTTAGTTCCTGCAAACCTTGTTGTCCTTCATCCAACCTAGTTCAATGCACAGCATTTGTTTTTAAAGATCTTCAAGATTTATAGGTTCGCGGCCAAGTTTTTTTTGTTTTAAAAGAGCGCGTGACTCTAACCAAAATTCTTCATTGTCGCTGAATTCATAGGTTAAGGTGACCAGATCCCAAGGTTTCTTCAATGAGGTATTTGTTTTTAAGGTTAGTCTTATGGTCTCCAATTTATCTTCACGATCTGTGAAAGCCCAAGTGTTCCAACGAGAGGAATAAGAGTTTTTTTCGGCATTTATTTGGTTCGTCGAATTTGAATTCCCGTATTTTGTTTTGAGTGCTTCTTTATAACGGTCATAAAAGTCTTTAGATGCAGAATTCTTTTTCCCATTATTTTCTAATCGTTTAGTTACTTGGATTTGAACTAATCCATACTTTTTTGTAATTCCTATAAGGACAGAAGAGTTCCAATCTTTATATTTCTTTGGAAGGTTCGTAGCTTTGTATTCAGCTGGAACAGTTTTCGATTTTTCTAATTTTATTCCTGACTTTTTGATGTCCTCAACGGTCATCCCGTATTTGAAACCAAATGGACCGGCCTGAGTTGTGGCGATCAAAATTAGAAAAGCAAATGACTTGATTAGCGTTTTCATGCTCAAATCCTAACAAAGCAATTTCATGAAATCGAGTACAATCGGTAAATTTTAGGAATGTCTTTATTTTTTGTTTATTGCTAAGTATCAAGGTCCTTTCCTTTCCACCATTTTAAGGAACGTAATTTAGAGAAAGATCTTGTTTCAACTGCACCTGCTATTCTTAGCATAAGTCCCATAAAAATTAGGCAGAGAAAGATTCGGCCAAATCCTTTCCTATATTTCTCAGTTGATAGGCGACGGTCAGAAGAAAAGATTCGTGGACGAGTGTGCCTATGCAGTCTCCCTTTTCAATGAGATCGACTAGTGCTGGATAGTCGGCATCTTTTACGATGTAGGCGGTATCATTGCGGTCGTTTCGAATAATGATAGCCTCTGCCTCCTGAGTTATCGTCAAGGCAAGGCTCAACAGTACTGCGTAAACTATTAAATATTCTCGCAGGAAGGTTCTTGGAATTGTGTTGAACATTTTTAGGACTCTATAACTTTTCGATGAGTTCGCCTCTTTCGTTCCAATTCTTTACGGTAATGCTTTTTCCTTCCTTGAAATTTTCTTCAGATTGTTTTTGTCCGTTCTTATGCCAAATGAACCATAGCTCATCATATTGTCCGCCCTTGAGAGTGCCTTCAGCACTTAGATGGCCGTTTGGGTATTCAGCATAGACTTTTCCACTAAAAGGTATTTCTGAATCTTTGGAGCAGAACAATCCTTCCGGATCTGTAATTAAGATCTTAATATTAACTGCTCCCTTAGGTGGTAGGGGCCTTGGTCGGTTAGGATCGACCTGTTCTGCATCAACTATATTAGTGATGCCTTCTCCTTGATTCGGTCTTGTGTTTTTCGTGGTGGTATTTTCTTTTTTACAACCAGCAAGAATCCATAACAGAGACAGTAGCACTGATGAAATTTTCATAGGCTACTAGATTTTCAGTCAGTCTTGGAGCTTTCCGAGGGCTCCGGGACAGATGGAGATGTCCCGAGGATATCCTGAAATTTTTCACGTTGTCTGGCACTCAGATCAGTGGCCTGAAGTGCAGAGCGTGCTGCATTGGGATCAGTCTGGTGCCATCTTTCGATTACTTCACCCATCAGATGTGTCTGGTGTCCATCGTCTCCGATGCTATTGGCCCATGAAAGAGCTGAAGCAGGATCGCTGCCTGATATGTTCCTTATTAGTTCTCCAGCCGCTGCGTCCCGAGCCTCTCCTGCAGGCATGTCGGCAATCCATTCGCTTGCGGTCAGACTGTCGGACCTGAGCCATCTTCCCGCGACTCTTTCAACTGCGTGGCGGCGGATATTGTCGGATTCAGGAAGTTCCATAGCCCATTCTGCTGCTGCTTGAGGATTGGAATGAGCCCACCTCTCAGCGACTCTTTCGGCCGCCTCTCGCTGTATGTGCTGTGATTCGGGAAGTTCGAGGACCCATTCAGCGGCTTCGGCTGGATTCGCTGTGGCCCAGCGCCCCGCGAGTTCTCTCGCGATGTCTCTGTGAATGCTCTCTCGGGTCCCTTTACTCGACAAGGATGATGATATTTCAGAGAATACCTCTGCGGCCTGTTTTGGATTGTATGCGGATATTTCCTCAATGATGGACATCGTGGCCCTGTCCCTGTTCTCTCCCTCCATTCCTAATGCCCACTCTAAACTTTCTGATGTGCCTTGTCTTGCCCACCTCCTGGCAACGCTTTCAATTACGGAGTGCCTCTCGTAAGGGTCTGCGATTTCGAGAGCGAAAGCGCTCGCTGCGGCTGGGTCTGTCCTTGCCCAGACTCCCGCTGACCCCCTTAGAGCGCGCTCGCGGTGAGCAGGGTCCGTGAGTCCCATGGCCCAATCGATGGCTGCTGACTGGTCCTGTTCTGCCCAGATATGTGCAGCGGCATGGACCCAGTCCAGACTCCGCTCAGACTTTGGGATTTGTGTCACGTAACCGGCCGCGCCGACCGGGTCCGTGTGGGCCCATTCGTGGATGATTCTTTCCTTTGCCCTTGACTGTTCAAAAGGGACCAATGTATCGGTCCAGGCGAGGGCGGATCTCGGATCCTTCCGACCCCAGTGCGATGCGACCCGCTCGATGAATTCACGACGTTTCTTTCCGGGTGATAACTGAGCAAGTAATGAGGAAACAGTTGCAGGGTCGATGCGTTTACCACTTTCTATTTGCTCAATGACGTACCGTACCGGGTCCTTTTCTTGTATCTCTAAAGGGTCTTCTTCATGGTCGGAGTCATTATCTTTTTGCCGGTCCCTTTTGTTTAAATTCCTTTTCGCAGAGTCATTGCCTTGATCTCCAGGTGATATTTTTTTTGCATATTTTAGATTTGTTTCAGTCACTGATTCCTTCGAAGAGAAAAGGAATCGGTCTGTGAACATGCCGAAACCGAACGATGCTATTGCGATAATTAGCAGGCCTGACTTGTAGTTTATGTTCACTGGCTCTGTTAGTTCGATTAAATTAATGGGGAGGAACCCTATTTTCTATGGCTTTGAAGAAAGTGTCAATGCTCTGCTGAGTTGTAATGTGATAATGGACTATGTTAGACTCTATAATATGACAAGTAGACGACAATTACTGAAAACATATGCACCTGCCGTGGCGATGACCTCATTTCCTGGAATCCTATCGGCGAAAAATCCTAATACTCGCCTGCGGGTTGGAGTCATGGGTCTGAGTCGGGGCAAGGCTCATATTGCGGGTTTTACTGGAATTGATAATGCTGAAATAGCCTACGTATGTGATGTGGATAAGAACCGTCTGGCCAGTGGTGTTAAGTATGCCGCTTCTAGGCAGGGAGGGAATGAACCTAAAGGGGTCACTGACTTCCGTGAGATTCTTGAAGACAAAGAAGTGGATGTGCTTTCAATTGCGGCTCCGAACTTTTGGCATGCACCGGCTGCGATTTTAGCCTGTGATGCCAAGAAGCAAGTCTATGTAGAAAAGCCGGGAAGTCATAATGCTCATGAAGCTAAACTGATAGTGGAGGCCGCGCGAAAGAATAAGTGCCTAGTTCAGATGGGTAATCAGCGTCGTAGCTTGCCGTCTTACCGTGAGGGCATTAGCAAGATCAGGGACGGGGTCCTTGGTAATTTGCGCTACGCACGGTGCTGGTATGATAATCGCCGTCCCTCAATTGGTCGCGGCAAGAAGGTGCCCGCACCCGATTGGCTTGACTGGAACCTTTGGCAGGGACCTGCACCGGACCGTCCTTACAAAAATAACCTGGTCCATTATAACTGGCACTGGCACTGGCATTATGGGGGAGGAGAACTTGCCAATAATGGTGTCCATGCACTCGACATCGCACGGTGGGGACTGGGAGTTGATTTTCCGATACGGGTCACCTGCAACGGTGGGCGATATCATCATGATGATGACCAGGAAACTCCTGACACGGCTGACGCGACTTATGATTTTGGTAAGGTCGGTATCAGCTGGCATGGTAGTAGCTGTCTGCAGCGGAAGCATGAGAAAAATAGTTTTGTTAGTATTTACGGAGACAAAGGAATCATGGCTTTTGAAAGTTCAGGATATCGCATTTACGATATGAATGGGAAGGTCACTGAAGAAAATATTCCTCCTTTTACGGACTTGCCGCACTTTAAGAATTTTGCCGCTGCGATACGAGAAGGCTCAAGTTTGAACGCTGAGATCAGTGATGCCCAGAAAAGTTCAATGATGTGTCATCTTGGAAACATTGCTTACCGTATGCGTACTGAGATCAGGTTTGACCCAAAGACTCAAAGTATCACTGATAATTCTGCTGCCGAGAAGCTGTGGGGACGAGAGTATCGTGAGGGGTGGGAACCGAAAGTATAGATAAGATATTATCCGATCACTCCGGTAACGACTTTCCCATGAACATCAGTTAGCCTGAAACGTCGGCCCTGAAACTTATAAGTGAGCCTTTCATGATCGATTCCCGCGAGATGGAGCCATGTCGCCTGAATGTCGTGAACGTGAACAGGATTTTCGGTAGCACTGAAGGCTAAGTCATCACTCGCTCCGTATGATATGCCTGGTTTCACGCCTCCTCCGGCCATCCATATTGTGTAGGCGTACGGATGATGGTCCCGGCCCCATTTCTTTCTATCTTTGAGATTTCCCTGTAAGAAAGGGGTCCTGCCGAATTCGCCTCCCCAGATCACTAAGGTGTCTTTTAAAAGACCTCGTTGTTCTAGATCCTTGACCAGTGCCGCGCTCGGTTGGTCCGTGTCTTTGCATTGAGTGTACAACTCAGTGGTCAGGCTACCGTGCTGGTCCCAACCAGCATGCATGACTTGGACCGTTCTCGTTCCTCTTTCAACGAGTCGGCGCGCCATCAGGCAGTTATATGCAAAGGTTCCAGGCTCATTGACTTGTGGTCCGTACATGTCCAGAGTTTCCTTGGATTCACTGGAGAAATCTGTCAGTTCCGGGACACTGGCCTGCATCTTGAAGGCCAGCTCGTACTGCGATATTCTTGTCGCGATTTCAGGGTCTCCAAATTCATTCAATTTGTGATTATTGATTTTGGCGATGCTATCGAGCCAGTCCCTCCTCATTTCCCGGCTCATGCCCTTTGGATTCTTTGCATAGAGGACAGGATCCCTGCTGCCACGGAATAAAACTCCCTGATGCTTGGATGGAAGAAAGCCACTTCCCCAGTAGAAATCGTAAAAGATTTGGCCGCAAGTTGTTCCTTTACTGACGGATGTCATGACAACGAAGCGTGGCAATTCTTCAGTCTCTGCTCCGAGACCATATGCCATCCATGCTCCGAGCGTGGGCCTTCCCGGCATCTGACCTCCGCTCAATAGAAAGCTGATTGCCGGGGCATGGTTCACGGCGTCAGTGTGCATTGATTTTACAAAGCAGATCTTGTCTGCAATCTCGGCAGTGTGGGGAAGAAAATCACTGACCCATGCACCTGACTGTCCTCGTTGCTTGAAGGGTTCTATTGGAGCCAGCATTAATTTACCGTTCGCCTTTCCGGTCATGGTGCTGAAACGCTTATTGCCAACGTAAGAGTCAGGTACTGGCTTCCCATGCATTTCCTGGATCTTTGGTTTGTAGTCAAAGAGGTCCACGTGGGTCGGTGCGCCGTTCTGGAAAAGGTAAATGATGTTCTTTGCTTTTGGCAGGAAGTGGGGAAGTCCGGGCAATCCTTCAATAGCTTTCCGATCATTGTCCGCAGCCAAGCCATCTTTGTTGAGAAGGTCAGAGAGAGCGATAGTACCTATGCCAGTGGCAGATTTCCCAAAGAATTCACGTCTGGTCAGATCAAGATGGTTTTGTTGGAGTGGGTTCATGATTATTCCCTGATTAATTATTGTTTTGTCACGGCTTCGTCGAGATTCATGACCGCGAGGGAAGTGGCTGTCCATGCTGCATGTTCGACTGGATCGAGTTTATCATTTATTGGTTTTTCGCCTATTGACAATAATGCTGCCGCTGACCCGGGATCTTTTTTAAAAGCTTCTCTGGAACGGTTAAGAGCCTTAAATATAATTTCTTGCTCAGTTGCTACAGGTGACCTGGCAAGGAGCCTCCTAAAAATTAATTCTAATTTGTCCAGATCATTATTTTTCGTGGCAGTCATTGCCATTTCCGCCAGTGATCTTGAAGCTTCCACAAAGGGCACATCATTGAGCATGTAAAGTGCATGCATTGGTGTATTGGTTCGGAAAGGTTTTACGGTGCAGGTCTGTCGGTTCGAGTTATCGAAGAATGCAGGAGGAGCGATGATGCGCCTCCAGAAAGTGTAAAGACCTCTTCGGTATAGCTTTTCTCCATTGTCTCTTGAGTATCTTTTTTTACCAAATGAAGCCTCCTCCCAGACTCCTTCAGGTTGATAAGTGTTTACAGGGCTTCCACCGATCTTGGGCACAAGAAGACCACTCGCTGCCAGAGCATTGTCGCGGAGCATCCAGGACGGCATTCTGAAACGTGGCCCCCTAGAGAGGAATCGGTTTTCGGGGTCCAATGAATAGTTCGTGTCATTCTCACTGACTTTAGTGGCCTTGGATGTTTGTTTGTAAGTGTCACTAGTAACGATTAAGTGCATCAGATTCTTAAGGTCCCATCCAGACTCTACGAAGGTAATGGCGAGGTAGTCGAGGAGTTCTTGGTTAATTGGAGTTTCTCCTTGGGTTCCAAAGTCCTCTGAGGTTTTCACCAAACCGACACCAAAGATTTGTTGCCAGAAGCGATTAACTATTACTCTAGCGGTCAGAGGATTGTCAGGACTGACGATCCATTTTGCTAGACCAAGGCGGTTCTTTGGAAAGTTGTCTGGCATTTTAGGTAAGGCTGCCGGCGTGCTCATGCTGACTTCTTCACCACGCTTCTCATACGATCCCTTGTCTAGTATGTATGTTGCCCTGAGCTTGTGCCTGTCTTCCATTACCATGACCTTTGGACCGGAGCTTTTTAGTTTATTGAGGCGGTCGTTAAGTTCTTTACGTTTTTTGGTAAGTTCGGCGAGTTGGGTATCGATTATTTTCTTGTCTTTATTGATTGGTGCATCCGATTTTTCACTCACTGACAATCTGAATCTGCCTAGGTTATGACTGGGGTGAGGTGAGTCATGTCGCAAAACAAATTGAATCATTGATTTTTTCCCTGTGGTGACTTTTTCTTTTAGACGGAAAACAGCCTCATGTTCACGGTCAACGGTGCGGCCTTCATGAACGGCCCATCCAGTCGCTGGGTTTCCGTCATAACTGGTACTGATGTTATGTGATCCTTGCTCGAAGGTTGCCTCGGCTGAGCCGATCGTGAGTGGTTCGGGATTCTTAGAATCTTCCTTGATGAGTGATATTTCCACACCAGTAAGTACGAAATTTCCACTATCAGATCTTGCCAGTCCTCCTCCTGTCATTGAGGGATCCATGAGAGCTTCAAGTCTTAATGAGTGTATCTCGGCAATGTCCACTCTTGCCTTGATCGTGTAGGTGTCATTTTTTGGATTCTTACCACTGGCAAGTATGGAATTATCTTTTTGAACGGTCAGTTTCTGTTCTTTGGCATTTGTTTCGATTGGTGAGAGGATTGCCCATACCTGATCATCTTTTATCTTGGGGCCCTCTTTGAGTACCTGAATTTCACGTTCTTTGATCTTATGGCTTATACTTTCAATTTCCTTGGTCGTTTTATCAATTTCAACGACCTGCTCCTTACTTGGTACCGTTAGAGTAGGCGCTTGCTGCCCATTCCCTCCTCCTCCATCGATGGGGGTCTGGTTAAAGTAAGCGCTCATCTGGTAATATTCTTTCTGGGTAATTGGATCAAATTTATGGTCATGACAACGGGAGCAGTTAAATGTGAGCCCCAGCCAGACAGTTCCTGTCGTCTCAGTCATGTCCATGATGTAATCGATTCGGTTCTCCTCTTTGATCCTGCCGCCTTCGCCATTGATAGGATGATTGCGAAGGAATCCGGTAGCGAGTTTTTGTTCGAAGGTGGATTCAGGGAGCAGGTCTCCGGCAATTTGCCAGACAGTGAATTTATCAAAGGGGAGATTCTCATTGAAGGACTTGATGACCCAATCTCGCCAAGGCCACATGGTCCTTTCGCCGTCCCCCTGGTATCCGTTACTGTCTGCGTAACGGGCAGCGTCGAGCCATGCCCAGGTCATTTTTTCGCCGTACGCTTGTGAATTAAGGAGCTGGTCAACTAACTTGTCGTAGGATTCAGGTGATTTGTCAGTGATGAAATTTCGGATTTGTTCTGGACTAGGGGGGAGGCCAGTCAGATCAAGATTGACCCTACGCATCAATGTTTCGGGTCCAGCTTGAGGGGAGGGATCCATTTGTGATTGTTTGAGTGTTTTTGCAACGAGTTCATCGACTGGATGTTGCTCAGTTAAAAATTTTGGCTTTTCAGGTTTGATGAAGGCCCAATGCTTTTCATATTCTGCACCCGATTTGATCCATTCCTTCAGCACATCCTTTTGTGCTTTTGTCAGATTTAGCTTAGCGTCCGGAGGAGGCATTATCTCATCAGGATCATCTGTAAAGACCCGATAGAGGAGTTCACTCTGTTCGGGTTTATTTGGAACGATGGCTGAGACTCCGTCGTGTGAAGTAGTGGCATCGGTAAAATTATCGAGCCTGAGCTTTGCTTTCCTCTTATTTTTATCCGGCCCATGGCAAAAATAACAGTTCTCCGAAAGGATCGGTTTGATGTCTCTATTGAAATTGATCTTTGACCACGAAAATTCTGTCCATATCAGTGTAGTTATAGTTGAAACAAGAATGGATTTTAGTTTCATTTAGCGAGAAATTATTCAGAGCATTTTACTGAATTTGCAGGAAAATGAAACCCTCTTCGTACATCTTTTCTGCATCGTTACAGGGAAAGGACTACGATTAGGAAATGACTAAAAAAGCAATTATATTACTATTTTACTCTGTAATAAATAATCGAAGGAATCCTGGTGTCCGGTTTTCTTCACTAATGGGGTCAGGAAATCTGTAACGAGTAATGATGTTTCCATTAGGATCCAAACTTTCAGGACCTAGTTGAACTGCTTTATTTTCCCAATCTTTGAGATCATTGCTGATCTGAACTAGGAACCGGGCATCCCGTTCTCCTTGGGCCCTGGTAAATTCGATGAATAAGTACTTCTCTTCGCCTTGTTGGGCAAAAAGTAACTTCGGAAACGGGATCGTATTGATGTTGTTTGTTGGGACCGTTCCTAGAGCATATTCTGCAAAGTTATTGAGCCCGTCCTTGTCAGGATCTGCTGATGGGCCAGAGACGCTGGGGTCGGAAATTTCTTCGCCTTTGAAATGAAGTGATTTCCAATCATCATAACTCATAGATCCTCCGGGGTTCCCTCCGACTTGGGTTGATGCTTTCCAGTTCGCTCCATCGTCATGATCGTCGAGCGGGTCGATGACCTGTATTGAATGACCTCCCAGATCGTCCAGAATAGGCCATGGAAATTCTTTCCGATAATAGAAATCGTGGATAGGTTCTTTGGACCCATTAATTAAGCGTATCCTTTCGCCTCCATTATTGAGCTTCCCATCATACTGACCTGCAATGGATCCTTGAACGTCATTACGCATTTCAAAGGCGGCCCGGTCACTGACGATAAGGATACTTGATCGTGGAAGTAATGATCTGATCCCAGATTCAGAGAAATCAAAATAAATTCCATCAGTGAAACGAACTCCGTCCAGATCAATTGACTGGTCACTGATATTTTTTAATCTGATAAATTCGAAAAGGTCTCCGTCATCGTGACCGGCTCCTTTTTCTTCAGTGGACGGGCCTTCTGGGTTGTAGAGAATTTCTATAATCGAAAGGTTTTCATTTGAAGGGGGGATCGTGTCGATCGTGAACTTGGCGGATGTTAAACCACTCCACTCGTTACCCTCAAGAGTACGGGCCATGACTGTGATGGGTTCCGTGATTTCCAGAGGCTCGTTCAGAGGATTGGTCCTTGTCGCTTCAAGTTGTATTTCCATGACCATGTCACTGCTTGATTTACTGCCATTGTGCATTTCAATGGCAATTAAGTTTGTTCCATCAATGAGTGCCGACGCATCCACAATGTAATCATCCAGGTCACCTTCGTTCAAATCGCTGGTATCATTCGAGGTCGTCATTTCAAAAGTGGCGTTAGCTTCAAGGTTCGAATCTCTGAAAATTTCTTCACCGTTTAAATAAACGGCGCCGCCCCCGTCTGACATAATTTTCATTCTCAGCTCGAAGTGACTTTGAGAATCCTCAAGTTCAAAATTTTTCCTGAAGTAGGTCGTTATCTGTCTTGGCCTTGGATTGATCGGTGTCTCGATAGGGATATTAGTTCTGGGAAGTGTGTGCGTATCAGAAATGTTTCCGAAGCCGAGCGGCGAAGGTCCTTCTTTCCAGTCCGAATCATTGTACTGAGGTTCTTTCCATTCAGTCCCTAAGTCTCCATCTGTATCACTGTACTTCCAGACTGAATTGAGGGATAAGATAATTACATCCACACTAGATCCTGACTGGCTAGTCGCCTTAGGATTAATTGATCCTCCAATTTGCCTGGGGTCTGACCCGTCAGTGGTATAATAAATTTTCCCCTTCTCGTTGGTGATTGCAAGATCGTATCCTTTCGGAACGCTTCCACCTAATTGACTGAACTGGGGCGGTTCTGTTTTTGGCCAGAGTCCATTATTTCTAAATTCTTCTTTTCTGGGTCCTAATAGGTACTGCCTGCGACCGTTCGTCGTGTTTGCCCAGGACCTGACAATGTTCTCATTTATGGATTCCTTATTCATAAATCTAAGGAGGTCACTGAATTCACCGTACAGTTGATCGGCGAGTTTCTTTAGATGAGAATTTTCAAAGTCACGGTCATCGAGGACTCCGCCATTGAATAGATGCTTATTTATTCTGTCAGCAAATAGAATTTTGAACTCTTCCCAACGGGACAGACCTCTCCACAGATCTCTAAGTTCACCATTTCCTGTTGCTATGAATGGTTGAATCATCTCCTGAGTGACTGGACGATTTCCTCGAGTGTACATGGCACCTTCGGCATCCCAAATGTAGAGACGGTACCGGCCACGATCTGAACGTTCCCTTGCCGCGACCCAGTTATTATGTGGCCAGTCCCAGGTCGCCATATAGATGTTCAAAAGATAGTAATCAATCATGTTTGTAACGTCTGCCATTTCGAGGACCCTTGCCCAGTTTGCGTTGGTCCTTTGGCTATTTAGCCTTCTAATCATTTCGTCCCAAGCCACCATGTCTCCTTCGGCGACGTTACTGGTTTTGCCCTGTAAGGCGAGCGTGTCCCAATCCGTTCCCGAGTCAGAACCGTGCACACTTGCGAACCATGGAGAGCGGAGTCGTTCGACCATATTGTAGAATCCCTTAAGCTCAGCGTTGACGTAAAGTGAATTAATGACTCCGGTACTTGCCGGTTGTTCCATGTCACGGCTCATTCGGCGGACCAGTTCATCTACGATAAAAGGATTTTTGATGTCATTTTTACCGGCTCGGACTCGGAATCTCTTGTACGTGTCGATAGGATCATCAATTCCATTTAAGGGTAATTGGACTTCAGAATTTCCGTATTCGTTCCGGAAATAAAGATTAAATGATGGTTTCTGCGTACCTCTCGCTGGCCAGGGACTGGCACTGATTTGATCCAGTAACATTCGTGGTCTGGAGTAAGATGATGCAGCGGCTCTGATGCCGCAGTCTGTCCTGAAGCCTGCACTCCCATCAGTAAAATAGAATTCTGCGTGTATGGGTCTCTCGTATGAGCGGCCACGGTTGATGACGTTGTTATAATCTGATGAGCCCGTCGGTTGCCATTGGTTATCGACGTACTGGCCTCCATTAATTGCGAATGCACCGAAAGGATCAAAGAGAGAACGTTCAGTGTCACCCGTGATGATTAGGGAAGGAGAATTTAAGAGTTTCGGATCCTGATCAATGAGATACGTGTTTGTTTTTGTATCTGAGGGTATCAAATTTTCATGGAATGCTCTTGCTCTAATCACATGTCCTTTTTTTTCTGATACTTTTCTGAGAATTATTGGTTCCGTGTAAGTAGAGCCATTCGTTTTGCTGGGTTCGGACCCATTGATCGTGTACAAAATAATTGATTTAGGGGTCTCGGTAGTAATTTCGAGTTCAATATTTTCATTTAAGAATCCACCACGCGTACTGAAGGAAGGGGATTTTACTTTGCCTGAAAAGGCCGGACCGGAATTCCTCGATCCTGGGCTAGGCTCACTCAAATAGACGAGTTCACCGGAATCATCCAACGCACCGTAGCTGTGAAAGTTATACTGCTTTGGAAATTTATTACTGAATGAGCTTTTTGAATTTCCCTGATTATCAAATAGCCCAAGAAATTCTCCGTTACTGTTAAGTTTGAAGTTGGTGTGAAGATATTTGGCGCCGCGTATCTCTTCATCCATTCCATCAGCTAAAATTACAAGGTAACCCTTTGCAGGCACTAAAGTCGTTTCCGGAAATTTCCATTTCCCGAGATCTTTTTCATCATCACTCAAAGACCAGTTACTGATATCAATCGCTGCGTTTCCAGAATTGAAAAGTTCGATCCAATCTGAAGTTTCATTTTCAATGCTCTTATCATTCAGCATGGCAGGTTCATGAATGTCAGAGTTCGGTTCAATTAGTCCGGGAAAGTAGCTAACAGTTGAACTGGTCGGGACCAGAACCTTGTCCTGGGTGTCTGCCTGATCGATGAGGACAGAAAAATCCAGACGAATGCTTGTCAGGGGGTCGTTATTCGTGACTTGTATGGCAAGAGTGTTTTCTCCTGCCTTTAGAATTTCCTTTGATGTGCCGACCCTTAATTTTGTGAATCTAGTAGATGATGAGCCGGTCCGGTAAGAGATCTGATCCCAGTAAATGTGAGACTTTGTTTCTCCATTATTAGCTCTGCTAATTTCCTTGCCGTTGAGCCAAGCAATGAAACCGTCATTGTAGTTTATGCTAAGTACGAGGGGTTTCTGAGAATTTGCATCCTGAGCTGAGACTAAAAATCTTTTTCTTACATACAGGGATGGGGAAATCCCATAAAGTTGTGATTTTACGTTTGTGCTTATACTCCCGAGATCATAACCGATAGGGGTTCTCCCGGTCTTCCAGTTCGAATGATCGAACCGATTTGCCCGCCAAGTCGGCCAGTTACCGGTGGAAGGTTGATCATTTGAATCCCAACGCAGAAGACGTTCGGTTCCCTTACATAAAATTTCATTTATTCTGACTTCCCCAGAACAGATGCTCACTAAACTCAAAAATGAGATGAATTTGAAAAAATGAGCAATTTGATTACAGAGGAATCTACACATTATGGGGCAAGTCTTGATCAGCTTTTGAATTATTGTTCTGATCGATAGACCCTGTATTGCCTGGCTCTGTTAATTGTATTCGAATTATCAGTGAAGTTAGTGTTCTTTTCTTCATCAGTTGAGAGCAAGGATCCGGGAAGATTTGATTTCCAGACCCCAAGGTTATCGGAGTACTGGAGTTGATAATTAAAACCGGGCTGCATTTTCCACGAAATTGTATTTTTCCCGTTTGGTTCCCTGATAATGGATCTGATCTTAAATGGGTTCTCGGTAATGGTGAGTTTCTTTGTGTCTGCGTAAACTGCCCAATCGTCAAATAGCATCCAGTTATTTCCCCATCCAGAGTTTGATGTGCGTTGCCATACGATAGCTATTCCTCCGAGATCAAGTTTTGTATTCCTTGCAGTGAAAGGGGCATCCTCAAAGATCTGAAATCCACTCAGATCGACTGACCAAGTATTATTTTTAAAGTCCACCTCTGCAGCCAGAATTTGAATCTCATTACGGATAAATTCTTCTCCCGTATCATATTTGTTTCTACCGTCCTCTCTCCATAAACCGAAGGAGGTTTCCGTGTTATTGTAGGTCAGCGAAGCGAGAGTCGATCCTCTTGAATTGAAAAAGCTAATAAAGAAGCTGTCCCGGCGTGGATCGTTACTGGGTTCATCGGAATCATTAATACCAATAACGGTTTCGAGTCTGACAATATGCTCTCCGGTACTGTCGGGATCGTGCCTAATTTCCCTAAGGACCGTGACAGTATCAGTATTTCTTGGTGAATTGTAACCGATAAAGGCGCTCTGTCCTAGGCCCTGAACGGCTTCAGGCTCGATTCCATGAGAGCCATGACCAGTAGGAGTTCCGTTCCAGCCATCATAACCGACCAGCTCATCGTCACCTGAAGGAGCATCTTCAAAATCAGTGAAATATAATTCCCTCTCTGCGAATGCTAAGGAATTTAGTATCAGCCATGAAACTGATAAGATAATGGGCATTAGGGATCTTTGTCTTAAGTGAGGCATTAACCTATTTTGCTTTAATTAGTTTTAGGACTAAAAAAAGCGGCCCCTATGACGAGGGCCGCTTTTGTAAAATTAGTCTGTAATATTTTAATTTAAGACTTATAAGCGGATTTGTACGTCGTCACCGCCTTCGCCTTCGCCTTCACCTTCACCTTCACCTTCACCTTCACCTTCGCCTTCACCTTCACCTTCACCTTCACCTTCACCTTCACCTTCACCTTCACCTTCGCCTTCACCTTCGCCTTCACCTTCACCTTCGCCTTCGCCTTTTCCTTTGTGGTGACGGAGGTGTCTGAGATGCCATGTAAACTCATCAGCTGCAATGCCGCCATCTTCGTCATCATCTAATCGGCCAAAAATTCTCTCGATGCTTTTTGGAAAACGTTTTGCAAGTCGCTCGATGGCACCTATGGCCCCGAACTCTTCAGCACTTAAAATGCCATCACCGTCAGTGTCCACTTCGGCGAACCTTTCGTTACGCTTTTCCTCGATTTTTGCACGTAGTGCATCACGAGCTGCTTCACGTTCTTCTTTAGAAATTTCTCCGTCTTCGTCAGTGTCCCATAAGGCACGCCTTTCTTTAGCGCGATTCTTTCTAGCATCTTTGGCTGCTTGACGCTCTTCTTCATCCAGCACTCCGTCCTCGTTCAGGTCGTACTTAACGAGGAACTCAGGAAGGGTTCCGTTACCAAAAACTTTTCCGCCTTCCTCACCTTCAGCACGCTCTGGCTTTTCCCACTGCTTTGATAGTTTTGGCATCCAGCCCCAGCTCCAGCCGGCTGATGAGATCGTGACTGTTGCCAAGATGATTGATAAGATAAAAGTTAGATGTTTCATGATTTTGTTTTGTTGGGGGAGGGGTATTTAATTTGTATGTATAACTCTCTACTTAAGGTAGACGGTGGCAAGCTTTAATTAGTTACAAAAAAATCATCTGCCCCCGATTAGGAATCAAATTAATCTTAATTATTGCGTAATAGACGAGAAAAATCGTCGATTTTATTTTTAGCGGCTTTTTCTTCCCGTTCTTTTTGACTAACGGGCTCATTTCCATTTTCCACTGAGGTTTGGGGTTTTTCTGTGTTAGGCGTTGTCTCTTCGAGGTTTTTTGTAGATTCCTCATCCAGCAGGGCCACGACATCATTCCACCAAGCTTCCCGATCTAATGCCTCTTCCTCGAGAATTATTTTCTGATCCTCATCTAGGATAGAGTAGATTTCAGCTTCTACGTCGGGGACTGAGGAGCCAGGCTCTACTCGCGTCTTAATTCCACTTAGTAGATTATTACCGTCGGGATTTAGTGATGGATGGAATGTGGGTAAGGATTTGGCCAGGATTGGGAAAATAAAGTCTTGCTGTTCTTCAGTAAGATTCAGTTTCTCAGTTAATTCATCGAGACGCTTATTGGCTTGTTTTTCAACTACGAGGGCACGGGCCGTGAGTTGTTTTCTGGTGAGTTTAGGTTCCTGATTTTTTGGAGTTGATGGGAGTTTATTCTCTTTATCAGTGTTTGATGGTTCCGGTTCTTTTTTAGCAATTAGCGGATTGTTTTTTGATATCTGACTGGCGGTTGACTTTTCAAGTATGGCCTTTTCTGTCTTGGCTACTTCTAACTTAGACTGATTGAGTTGTGAGGTATTTTCTTTAGGGTCAATTGGAATGGAGTTTATTGGAACATATGAATAGATAAGAATCGCCAGCAATGCTGCGGTACCAGTGATGACATATGCATTAAGAGATATTTTCATTAGATCTATAAAAGGAGTTTATGCAAAAAACGGACAATTTCACTCTTAATTAAATTTGTGCTATCAGTTCGCAATTCCTACTGAACTTAATGGCTTCAAAGGATTTTTTTCAAGATTGATCATTGCTAATTTTAACTTTTTGTGAGCCCGCATCTTTGTAACCTTCACTTTTGACTCGGACCAACCCGTTAATTGGCATACTTCTTTTACCGTTTTTTCTTTTAGTTCCATTAATCGGACCACAGTACGTTCTTGATCATTGAGAGTTAAAAGGAGTTTTTGAATCAGCTCTTCGATTAATTCGTTTTCTGTTGCTTTGAGCCTTCTTGAATAGTTTAATTTTGGTTTAATAGCTGTTTGAACTGCTCTTTCTCCATAAATGAGTTCTGGTCTTATCTTTTTTTTCCTGAGTCGATCATAGCAGGTATTGACTGCAATTTTTGATGCCCAGTGATCGAAAGGTTTCTTACCTGCATACTGATGAATCTTGGAAAATATTTTCATGAATATTTCCTGTAAAATATCCTGTTTTTCGTCACCTAGGGTGAGATTTTTCCGGGCAATAGGCTCAAGTACTGGATAAAGTATATCAATTAGTTCCTCGCAGGCATGCTCATTGCCTCTTCTTGCAAGGGAAACGATACGATTCACTGGATTTTCCATGTCAAAAATTAATGTATTTACATAATAAACACAGAAAGATTACTCAAACATGAAGATGATTCATTTTTTACTACATAATTGGCTTTAAATGGCGATTAATGTCCATTTTTTGGCACCCACTCAAAACATTGACGATCAGGTGGCAGAGGTTACAATCTAAATCAATGAGAGCGCTTTACCTGTTATTTGTTTTTGGACTTTTGCAATTTGTGAGGCCTGCCAATGCGCAAATTGGCTGGTCAAAGGAAGAGATCGTAGGAAAGTTTGGTGAGCCTATAGGGGATGCAACGAAGGGACTCTTGGAAAGTGATGGCACAAAGGCAGATGTTTTTACTGATGCGAACTTCGGCTTCGATTTTAACGTCGAGTACAAAGATAATATTGCGTGGGTAGTAACTTTTCATGGAAGAAAAGTTCGTAGGAGCATGGCTGACTCTTTGGTCGCAATTAACTGTGGTCCTAAGGTCCAGAGTGGTGAATTTTTAAGTGGTAAGTACTGGATAGAAAAAGAAAAAAATTTACGGGCCTTTTATTATTCAGCACCGATGCCGAGGTTAGTCGTTATGACAGAAGAAAGCCTCGAGTCAAAGACGACTCCGAGGGAGATCATTTTGAAAGCTCTTCCCAATGTTTTACCTTCTGCCGCCGGTAATCGGAAGAAGGCTCTTTCTGGAACAAAGAATGATCCATTCGCGAAGTACCGTAAGAGAGGTGATGCCTCTTCGAAAAAGACCGAAGAGGATTCTAAGGAAGAATCAGATCCCAAGGAAGAGTCTGAAAAGAGTGAGAGCTTATAGGATCTTTATTTCAGATAGTCATGCTTGCGTAACCTCCGTCCACGACTATCTCGGCTCCAGTAACAAAGCTGCTCGCTTTTTCTGAGGCGAGAAATAGTGTTGCGCCGATCAGCTCTTCGGAGTTTCCGAATCTTTGCATCGGTGTGTGGCCCATGATAGACGCGACTCTATCTTCAGTCAGAACTTTGCGATTTTGCTCCGCGGGGAAAAAACCAGGGACGAGCGTATTTACCCGGACTCCTTCTTTCGCCCATTCTCTTGCGAGATTTTTGCTGATGTTATGGACCGCGGCCTTAGTCATTGAATAAGTAAAGACTCTCGAGAGGGGAATGATCCCGGACATGGATCCGACATTGATGATTGAGGCACTGATATTATTTTTCAGGAAATATTTCCCGAAGGCCTGGCAAGTGACGAAGACTGCCTTGGAATTTGTTTCAAAGATTTTATCAAATTCTTCCTCTGGAACTTCCAGAAAAGGTGTCGCTGAGTTGATCCCTGCACCGTTAATGAGAACATCGCATTTCCCTGACATATTGATGATTTCTGTGAGAAGCGACTCAATAGAATCCTTTTTCGTGACGTCAGCTTCGAGGAAATAAGCCTTGCCCCCGGAATTTTCGATGTTGGTGATTCTTGATTTAGCTTTGTCCTCATTGCGGCCCACGATGACGACTTCTGCTCCGGCCTTCGAAAGTCCCTCGGCCATGGTCCCGCAAAGTTCACCGGTTCCACCGATCACGACTGCGGTCTTTCCTTTTAATGAGAATATCGAATCAATGTAAGACATGACGATTACCTGTCGACGCGTGCACTTCCTCCGCTGACTAATTTCTCAACTTCTTCTAGAGTTGCCATGGTCGTGTCTCCGGGAGTTGTCATCGCCAGTGCTCCGTGAGCGGCACCATATTCGACTGCGAGTTGCGGGTCATTGTGCTTAAGGAATCCGTAAATGAGTCCGCTCGCGAATGAATCTCCACCGCCGACCCGGTCAAATATTTCCAGGCCCGGTCTGTGCGAAGCTTCGTAAAATTCTCCGTCATGCCATGCGATGGCTCCCCAATCATTGACTGACGCGGTCTTCACTTCGCGGAGCGTCGTTGCTGTCGCTTTGAAATTTGGAAACTCAGCCACAGCCTGGCCGATCATTTGTTTGAAGTTCTCAACGTTCAGGCCAGAAATGTTGGCATCGACTCCCTCCACTTCAAAACCAAGACACGCAGTGAAGTCTTCCTCGTTACCGATCATTACGTCCACGGACTTTGCAATTTCTCGGTTCACCTCCTGTGCCCTCTCTTGGCCCCCAATTGATTTCCATAGTGATGGTCTGTAATTAAGGTCGTAGCTGATGATGGTCCCGTGCTCCTTTGCTTTCTTGCATGCTTCAATGACCAGTTCGGCAGTCGTTTCAGAGAGCGCGGCGAAGATGCCTCCGGTATGGAACCACTGTGAGCCCTGTTCTCCAAAAATGTGATCCCAGTCAATGTCTCCGGGCTTCATTTGTGAGGCTGCCGTGTGACCACGGTCAGAGGTTCCCTTTGCTCCGCGTATGCCGAATCCTCTCTCCGTAAAATTTATTCCGTTCCTTACTTCGCGACCGATCCCGTCAAAATCAATCCACTGAACAAATTCAGTGTCGACGCCACCTTGCAGAATGAAATCTTCAATGAGTCTGCCCACTTCATTTTCTGCGAACGCTGTGACGACCGCTGTTTTCATTCCAAAGCAACGCCTCAGGCCACGGGCCACATTATATTCTCCGCCACCTTCCCAGGCATTTAATTGTCTGGCCGTTCTTACTCTGCCCTCTCCGGGGTCGAGTCTAAGCATGATTTCACCGAGTGAAATCTCGGTGTATTTGCATTCAGATGGAGATTTTATATCGAGTGCCATGGGGCGCCGATAATAACGTGTCAGTTGCCTATGTAAACTGCTTCTTCATCAAGAAGCGGCATTATTATTAAAATATGGGGTTATTTATCGAATTTAGACAGTGCCTGAATGTCCCAGGGATCCGCACTGATTTGTTCGGCCAGATGATTAAATTCGGCAATTTCTGCGGCAGAAAAAAGTAATCCTCCGGCCTCTTTGGTTCGAGTAGCTGCCTGAGCAAAGTCCTGGCCCGGCAAGAAAATGTTTTCATTGCCGTGCCCCTTGATGTCTTCGATCACAGCTTTGACATTTTCTTGCTGGTTCCGCCCACAGGCGAAGGCCCCACTACTGACCGCGTCGGGATGAATGACTTGGAAATAAAAACTTGGAGTGCGTTTTTCTCCTTCGGGAATTTCACGTGACCTGAGTGTTGGTAGAGATCCTCCAATGAACGAGGCTAGTATTTCATTAATGAGCGCCATTCCGTAACCTTTGTGAGCACCGAAGGGAACGAGGTAAGCGGCCTTTTCAGGATCAGTGGTCGGATCCCCGTTCTCATCGACGGCTGCATTTTCGGGTAATGGCTGACCTTCTCTTTTGAGTTGCTGGACCCTTCCCATGGCCACGACTGACGTGGCCCAGTCAATGACTATGGGAAATCCAATTGAATCAGTTGTAGGAAATCCCCAGCTATGAGGATTCGTTCCGAGGGTAGGATGTTTGCCCATGAATGGCACGACCTCTGCCAGCCCTGCCGTGCAGTTTGTATAAGCGATGTATCCTCGATTCGCCGCGTCCAGAACGTATCCGCCTCCCCAGAGATAATGAAAAGCATTGTCCACGGACACTTGCCCGATCCCGTACTTATCGGCCAGTTCGATGCATCTTTCGATGGCTTGATAACCGACGCTCTGTCCTAGCTTTTTATTGCAGTTCCATATTTCACTCGCCTCAAATTTCTTTTCTATTGTTTCAATATCGGCTCCTGGAGTGCATCCGTTGTTGCCTGATCCGAACAACTCGTCCAGATGAATGGCTTTGAGTGCATTGTGCGTTCGAACGCCGTGAGTTGATGCAAAGGAACAGAACCTGGCAGCATCATTCGATTCTGATTCCGTGAAGCCCCTTTCTTTATAGGCCTTACTGACGAGTGAATTGTGTTTACTTTCTTGGACGATATAGAATTCTTCTTTCATATTTTTATGAATCAAATTTGTTGGCCTGAGTGTAATCATCTTTTCCGTTTAAGAATGATATCAGGTTACGGGTAGCCATTCCGGCTTGTCTTTCCACAGACTCATGAGTTCTGGAGGCAATGTGTGAAGTGATAATACAGTTGGGGGCATCTAGAAGTGGATGATTTTCCTGGGGCGGTTCGCTGTCCAAGACATCAGTTCCATATCCCCCGACCCTTCCACTCAATAACCCTTCTTTCATGGCTCCCGCTTCGACCAGTTCGCCACGGGCGCAGTTAATCACAATCACATTATCTTTCATCTGCTCTATTTTTGCTGAGTTAATCATTCCATGCGTTTCATCGTTAAGAAAACAGTGCAACGAGACGATATCAGAACTGCAAAGGACCTCGTCCATGTTTGAACATTTCCTTATTCCGTTAACATTGGCGAACTCCTCATCAAAGAAAGGATCATAAGCGATGATATTTAATCCGAAAACACTTGCCCGAATAGCGACTTCCTTGCCGATCCTTCCGAGGCCGATGATACCAATCGTTTTACCTAGTATTTCATTTCCGACCGGTTTTTTCCAACCCGCCTTCCAAGAGCCTGAAGCGACTTCATTCGCGTTGGAGTGAATTTTTTTTGTTAGGCCAAGAAGAAGGCCGAAGCAGTGCTCCGCGACTGTCGTGTGATTGACTCCTGGAGTGAATAGTATCGGTATTTTCTTTGCGGTGGCATGCTCGACATTAATCTTATCGAGTCCAATTCCATATTTACTGATCACCTTGAGGTGAGGCAAGGATTTATTAATGACTTCTTTTGTTATTGAGTCATCACCACAAAGAAAACCATCAAATTCTCCTGCGATTTCAAGCATTTTTTCTTCGGGCAGGGGCCCGCGTTCTCTGGCAATTTCCCACCCAGTTGAGGCTAGAAGGTCATGGTGTGGCCCTGGAGTGTCTTGATAAGATGTAGTGGTTAACAGTATTCGCATAGTGTAGACTATATTTAGTTTCGATTTTTTGGTCTTCAGTCAAGTAAAGTGAACGATAAAATGAAAATGGAAGCCGGTCAGCAGCCCTTGGACCGGTTTATGGATGAGGCTGATTTAAAGAATAATAATTTAGTCAAGTGTTCTAAGGAGGGTTTAACACATAAGCGGGCTTCTAAGGCAAGGAAAGGTCGTAGGATCACACAAAGAATGCAAAAAAAGGTTCTATGCGCATGGAATGACCTTACTGGAGAGAAGAGGGAAATAGATGAACTTTTCAATTATCGTGGGCGCTGATGGCTGATTTCACTATAGTTGGCGGTGGTTTAGCGGGTTGCAGTCTAGCTATTGCCCTCCATAAGAGAGGAAAAGATGTGAAAGTCGTGGACCGTGGTGACGCGGTAACTTCTACTAAGGTTGCGGCCGGCATCGTCAATCCAATAACTGGTCCTTATCTTACTAAGGAGCCACGATTCAATGAGTTCTGGTCACATGCATTAAAATTCTATAGGGCTTTTGAAGGTTTAGTTGGAGAGACTTTGTTTCGTGAAATGAGTATGGTTCGACTCTTGGACTCTGAGCAGCAGGTGACTAAATGGCAGAGCCGACTCAAGTCTCCCAGCTATCAAGAATGCATAACGAGTGATGCTTTGCATATAGGAGATGAATTTTATTCAGAATTTGGAGGTTTTACAATTGAATGTGCCGGTCATTTACTCACCGCTGACTTCATTGATGCAACAAAAAGGTTCATGGGCGATCAGTGGCAGGTTGGGGAAGTCCTCGAGCCCGAGCCTGAAGAGATGACCATTTTTTGTGAAGGAGTGAATGGCTTACACAACCCTTTATTTGATTGGGTTCATTTTAGGCCTGCGAAAGGTGAAATATTAACAGTCCAGATCAATGATCTCAAAGAGGACCGCATAGTGAACCGAGGGAGAGTATGGCTATTGCCGATTGGTGATGGTGTTTTTCGTGTCGGTGCAACCTATGACTGGGATTCAAATGATTGTAATGTCACTGCCGAGGGGAGGGAATTCATAGAGTCACGTCTCAAGGGCCTTATTAAGGTTCCTTATGAAGTCCTAGACCAAAGGGCCGCTGTCAGGCCAGTGATCGGAACAAGGAAAATTTTGATAGGTATTCATCCGGGTCATGATCGTGTTGGTTTCTTTAATGGATTGGGTTCGAAAGGCGTTTTGTTAGCGCCCTTCTTTGCGGATAATTTCGCGGCACATCTTTGCGGAGAAACAGAAATTGATGAAGGGGCTAATCTGCGTGGGAATCTATAAAGTGAAAATGATCATTGATAAATGAAATCAACACAATTAGCTCATCAACTCGTCAGTGATCGGCTCGAGGGAAGCGAGGTAGTGGTTGATGCTACTGCGGGGAACGGGCATGACACTCTGTTCCTTGCTGAGCAGGTAGGAGTGACTGGGGTCGTATATTCTTTTGATGTGCAGGAGGAAGCGATTCGAATGACCAGATCAAGACTCGAAGAGGCACAGATATCTGATAGGGTCATTATGTGTGAGACTGGCCATGAGAACTTGGACGAAGTGATAAGAGCTCCACATTTGGGGAATATTTCCGCGATCATGTTTAACCTTGGGTACCTTCCTGGAGGAGATCATTCCATAACAACGCTAAAAGGAACAACGTTAACTGCCCTTCGAAAGGCTCTGGAATGTCTTAGGGATGGCGGGTTCTTGACTGCCCTTTGCTATCCGGGTCATGACGAGGGCCTTGAAGAATCTGTGGAAGTTTTGACTTTTCTGGAATCATTGGATCAGGCTCACTTTTTAACGAAGAATTATCGGGACGCGAGCATTCCGGACAATGTTCCTTTTCTGGTCTCGGTTCAGAAGAGCTGACATTAGAGGTAGTTGCCAAAGTCATTGGTTCTGTATTACATTGCTGCCTTGTCACGAAAACTTCAGTTATTTACCAATGGATTCGCCTTGTGGGTCACTCTTGGGGCTGGCCTGGCCTGGATAAGACCTGATTTATTTACTTGGTTCACACCATACATTGGGCCTGGTCTGGGAGTCATCATGCTGGGCATGGGGATTACCTTGAGTTTTAAGGATTTTAAGGAAATTTTCAAACGGCCTGGAGCCGTTGGTGTTGGTGTCGGAGCGCAGTTTATCATTATGCCATTACTGGGCTGGTCATTAGCGACTGCCTTTAAACTGGAACGAGACTTGGCTGTTGGTTTGATTCTTGTAAGCTGCTGCCCCGGTGGAACGGCGTCCAATGTGATTGCTTTTCTTGGTCGTGCAAATTTACCTCTTTCGGTTTCATGACTATGTGCTCCACGTTCATGGCCATCTTTCTGACCCCATTACTGACTGATACTCTGGCGAGCCAGTACATGGAAGTATCGGCAACTAAGATGCTTCTTACTACAGTGCAAATTGTGCTGATTCCTATCGTTGTTGGAATACTTCTCAATCAATATTTCCCAAACAAGGTCAAGGCTGCCAAGGATGCGGCTCCTTTAGTTTCCGTGATCGTCATTGTTTTAATTGTGAGTTGTATCATTGGACTGAATAAAGAAAAGATTCAGAGCGCGGGAGCCTCTTTATTTATTGCCGTCCTTCTCCTGCACTTGGGCGGATTCGTTCTTGGTTACCTACTAGTAAAACTCTTAGGTTATCCGGAGGATTACCGGCGAACGGTTTCCATTGAAGTAGGCATGCAGAATTCGGGGCTCGGGAGTGAGCTTGCAAAAAAACACATCTCAGTGACGGCTGCGGCCCCTTGTGCGATATCGGCCGTTTATCATTGTATTATTGGTAGTTTCTTAGCTGCCTATTGGCGTCGCAAGATGCCTGTTTCATCACCAGAAAAAGAGTAACTTTTCATGTATAGAGTTGCCCAGTCAGTTGTTCTTTTAGCAGCTACTTATCTTCTCCTGAGCGGGAGACCCTTATTTGGTTTATTTCTTTTATTCTGTGCGTTCGGTTACTGGTTCTTTGATCGTTACACGAACCGAGTAGTTAAAGGATTTGACAGGAATCTGAGAGAAGAAATTTCAGATTTTCATGATGAATTGTTTGTTGCTGATCTGCACGCTGACGTTTGTCTGTGGAGACGCGACCACATGAATCGAAACAAAAGAGGGCATGTGGACTTGCCTCGGCTCATCGAGGGGAACGTGTCATTGCAGTTTGTGACTGTTCCAACAAAGCTTGTTTTGACCCGTAGGTTGCCACGATTTTTTTTAACTGATCTTTTTTTCTGGAGTGCGATGATGAGTTTGCAAAGGATCAGAACATGGTTCTTCGTCTCTGCACGTGCAGAGCTGCAGCTAGAACGGGTCAATGATTGGATTAAAGATTCTCGAGGCTCCTTAAAATTAATAAGGAATTCCAATGACCTTGAGGGTTTATCTGAAGAACAAAGTGTCGGCCATCAGAGAACTGGGATCATGCTTGGCCTAGAAGGAGCGCACGTATTGCGGGGTAGGTTCAATGTGAGCTGGCTCGTGGAGCAAGGATTCAGGGTAGTTGGTATAACGCATTTTAATGATACTAGGTTCGGGGATTCGGCTCACGGATGGCGTCGGGCCGGGCTCACAGCAGCGGGGCATGATCTTGTGAAGGATCTTGATAAGAATGGTATCATCATTGATCTGGCTCACTGCTCGGAGCAATTGATTAGTGATGTTATCAATATGCATAATGAAGGTGATCTGACCAAGCCCCCCATCGTTTCACATACGGGCATCAAGGGAGCGCACAATCATCGACGTAACATTTCTGATGAACAAGCCATTGCTGTGGCTATGACCGGAGGTCTTATAGGAGTGACATTCTTCAGGCCTGCACTGCCCCGCAATTCAATCAAAGCCGTTGGAGAAGTCGTGCTGTACCTGATTGAACTCCTGAATGAGGCCGGACTAGAAGGTGTCCGTCATGTGGCTTTTGGCTCTGACTTTGATGGTGCTGTCAGGACAGTGATTGATTCTTCTGGTTGGCCTCAGATCACAGAGATGCTCCTTGAATCAGGTATTTCTAACAAGGATATTCAATTATTAATGGGTGAAAATGTCCGCCGTTTTTTTGCGGAACATTTGCTTCAGGCCTCGATCACATGAGGCCTCCGGGGAGGCCTCCTTCTCCCATTCCGAGTCCACCAGTAATTTTGGACATTTCCTCTTCCATTACCTTGCGGCCCTGCTCAATGGCCTGAGTGACACCTGAGAGGATGAGGTCCTCCAAAATTTCAGAATCTTCTGGATCAATGATTTGCGGATCAATTTTGATTGAGCGGACATCGCCCGAGCAAGTGGCCGTGACCGTGACTTTACCTCCGCCTACAGAAGCTTCTACTTCTTGTTCGGCTAGCTCGGCTTGAACTTTTTGCATTTTGCCCTGCATCTGCTGGGCTTGTTTCATCATTTTAGCGATATTCATTGATTTGCTTTTAGTTGGTATAGTTTTCTAAATTCGTTGATAAGACTAGTCTTCATTGATGACTGCTTCAAAGACTTCTAGTGCTTCTTTGATGAGCGGGTCATCGTAAATGTTTTCCTCTTCCTGCTTTTCTTCGTGGGTAACTTCCGGTTCCTCGGAACTTGTAGATTGTTGGTTATCCTCAGGAGGTTCCTCAAACTCTGCTAGGTGTGGTGGAGAGTCTGGAGGATTTACTCCTTCTTTGAGGATGGCTTGAAATTTTCTGATGCCAAGCATTGCTCCGAGGCACTTCTCGATGACCGGCTTGATACGGTCACTGGTAATCATTGCATGAGCTATACTTTCATCAGGGGACATCGCAACGGTGAATTTTTTACCATCATCTTTTTCGAAGATGCTCTTTGCGGCAGAGTCAGCCGCTAAGGGTTTTACTTTGCTTATATGCTCAATCACTGCTGCCCATACATCATTTCCGGATAGGGGAACGTCATCAGGAGTAGGCTCAGGAGTAGGCTCAGGAGTAGGCTCAGGAGTAGGCTCAGGAGTAGGCTCAGGAGTAGGCTCAGGAGTAGGCTCAGG
>LWDU01041007.1_pt1 | contig 55657 bp, 60 predicted proteins | sample 727161 | NCBI WGS metagenome assembly LWDU01 (sample SAMN04566230, study PRJNA314399) | hydrothermal vent metagenome | isolation source: deep sea hydrothermal plume seawater | place: Mexico: Gulf of California, Guaymas Basin | collected 2004-07-11
AGTAGATGAGGTATTGCTTAATCCTGAGAAACAGAAGAAATTGGTGGCATAATTTTTAACTTTAGGCGACAACTCTCTTGAAATCTACCGATAGCGATCAATTGCGGTTTTTAGGTTCAAGATAACTCTTACCGTAATTGAACAGGATATTGCCATTATCAGCCTCCAGCTTGCCCACAACAACAGGGCTGGTTTCATTCGGTAACCATAACCATACAAAGGCTTCGCTATAGTTCGACTTAGAAATCATCATCTACAGCCTTCGTAGCGTTACGTACTGATTTTGGCAAAAGAGCCAGTTTATCTTCTGTCTGGCTAATATGCCTGATCAATGTGCTATCATCGGCATCAAACAATTTCACGCCGACAATGCTGGCAACCTCGCACATTGCCCCGATTTCGCATATAAGATCACCTTTTTCAATACGCTGTAGCAATCCTCAGGAAATACCAGCACGGTCAGCTACTTCCTGAGTGATGAGCTTACGTTCTTTGCGTACGCTCTTCTGTACTAGCACACCAAGAAGTGCTAAAGCATCTCGACTATAACGAGAGTAGGTGTGCGTAATTGACTTAGGCATTTCTATATACCTAGTGCGTTAAAAATTATAAGAGAGTTATATGGTCTTTCTGAAACTAAAAATAGCTCTTGATTAATGCTAAGTGTAATGATCTGTATATAGCCCGTTTAATGATATTAAGATCTATATGTAGACCATTTATAATATAAATCAGCACTTTTAGAGTAATGATGTTTATTGGCTTTTCCAATTCAGAATAAATATCTTGGGCTATTGTGCTTACTGCTCCAGGCTAAGGGTAATTCCCGAAACGAGAGAAAAACTAAATCTCATTCAGCCCAGATAGGATGTCCAGTATTTCAAGATATTCATACTCAGATTTTAACCCTAAAGTGAGTGTCTTAAAATAATCCGGCAAATTCTTTTTATTACGAATCGTGGACTCTCAGATGACATAATGTCTCCAGTTCAGAATTTTTTATTACTCATCGAACCTCCCCTTCCTGACCTCATTGGCCCGGAAATCCATGCATTAATGACGGTTAGTGAACGTTGATATGTATAAAGATGGCTCTATGTGAAATACAGTGGGCAATCAAACTTCATTTTTCCACAGAGAAAGTAAATCATATTGATAAAGTTGTTGATATTGCGGTAACCCCTAGCGCGTCCTTTGGCCAACTGAACCTTGCTATTAATGCCTTTCAATATACCGTTTGGGATGTGTGAATCACCGAAGTGAACAATGCCAGATTAATGCGCTTTACATGTTTATGCAAAGGTCAAGAAGGCCGACATTTCTCGCTCAATCAAGGCCATTACAAACGCCTCAAACAAGAGGGTGAAGCCGCTACCAGGACGTGCCCATGGGACGTTAACCGTCACCACTTTGCCTTCTGATGTTTTATGCGTGGTCCCGCACAATGCAAAAAAAGTGGTGCTCAAAAAAATTTAAATGTTGCCATTTTCGCTCCACTTCATGATACACCACCGGTCTCACCGGGGAATCGTGCCCCCCGCAGGAAAATCTATCTATATATGGCGTTCTTTTGATTTGGATTCGTCGGAAACAAATGAAATATCTTCCACTTACCCAGGAGCTTGTAGACCAAGGGCCATGCTACATAAAGCGGCACTATTCATCTTTGTATTATCTCATTACCTACTAAGATTCACATAGAGCCTTAATTAATTGAGTGAAAGTAGTAATTCTCGACCATTTCTAGTAGGAACACTGCGTAATATACGATTCAAGCGTATAATTAAAATATTTTAAAAATTAACCGTTACCCTATGAAAATACTAATCCGCAACCTCACCCGAAATACCACAGAGGCAGAGTTTAAAGCTTTGTTTGAGTCTTATGGTACGGTACAGTCCTGCACTCTGGTTTTAGACAAAGACACTGGAATATCCAAAGGCTTTGGCTTTGTTGAAATGCCTAAGATCGGTGAAGCTAAGGCGGCGATGAAAAACCTGAACGGTAAGAATGTAGCCGGTAGTAAGATTCGGGTAAAAAAGGCAGAGCAAAAAGTATCTGATAACAATAGTGATGCCGCGAAGACAGATGACTAAGCTGCATAATCAGGATCCTTTGCATGGTGTCAACTTAAAGGAGATAGTGACTCAGTTAGTTAAAAAATATGGCTGGCCGGAGTTAAGCAGTCGGATTACTATTAAATGCTTTAGCAATGATCCCAGTATATCCTCTAGTCTGAAATTCTTGCGTAAAACTCCCTGGGCAAGGCAAAAGGTCGAACAACTTTATATCGCTACCGATTGGCCGAGCAAGTTAGAAAACCCTTATAAAAAACCCAATCTTGGATAAAGCAAGATAGTTCCCACGGTCTCACCGTGGAAATTCATGAATGGACGCTCCCGCGTCCTCACGTAGAGATTGGGATCGATGGGTGCATGTGATATCCATCAAACTATTGTGTTAGGCCACTTGTCTTATCAGTCATAAGCATCGAATCTATCAATATGAACAAAGAAAAACGCTTTGAGATATTCTCTCGACTAGCCGAGGCGATTCCAGAACCTGTGACTGAACTGAACTATAACAGCACTTTTGAATTGTTGATCGCGGTGGTTTTATCTGCTCAGGCGACAGATAAAGGGGTTAATAAAGCGACAGCGAAATTATTTCCGGTCGCAAACACACCGCAGGCGATTTACGATCTGAGCGGAGAGGGTTTAAAAGAATATATTAAGACCATCGGTTTATTTAATAGTAAGGGCGCTCATATTATTAAGCTGTGTCGTAAGTTACTCGATGATTTTAATGGCGAAGTGCCGCAAACACGTGCTGAGCTGGAATCTTTGGCGGGGGTCGGTCGTAAAACAGCTAATGTCATTTTAAATACGGCATTTGGTCAGCCTGTTATGGCAGTCGATACGCATATTTTTCGGGTATCAAATCGTACCGGTATCGCGAAGGGAAAGAATGTCCTAGAGGTTGAAGCCAGACTGGATAATCATGTACCGAAACAATATAAACTGGATGCACATCATTTGTTAATTTTACATGGTCGCTATACCTGTATAGCCCGCAAGCCAAGGTGTGCAAGTTGTGTAATCGAGGATTTATGTGAGTTTAAGGATAAAGTAAGCGATTAAAAAGTTCTCAAATATAATTAACCATACTCTTCAGCAATATTCAAAAAATCTTTCTTCCCGCCTATTGTTAGCAGGAGTTGAAAATTCCCAAGAATTCAATAATAGGAACAGACTAAAAGGTAAAAGGCATCAAACTACGATGCTTTTTACCTTTTAATGGATGCTAAATTTTAAACAGAGGCGGTAAAGGATCGACTTTCTCAGACTTATCTAGGTCTGTTGATTGATGGTTTTGAAAGGCTACCCATAGTTCAGCACCTTGCCAGGTTTGAGCCTTATCACTGTATAAAATAGCATTTAAAGAGAGTATTTCCTGCTGAAAATCCGGGGCACCTTGCTCAGCAATTTTAGTTAAACTGGACTGCTGAAAATTATCTCGTCCCCACTTTAATAGCGCATCTTTAGCCTGCACGGGATCATTATTAGTACACGCTTTTTTTAGCTGTTTTTCAATTGTCTGTGTATTTTCGGGACTTGAAACACGGGACTCTTTTTTTGCTTCGTTAGATTTTTTTGTTAGGAAATACAGTACAGTTACGGCCCAGCCACAGGCAAAAAATATGGCTAGGCCAAGCCATAGCTTATTGCTTTTCTGGGAATTATCTGGCGCTATATCAACCGGTGTCGAAAGTTCGGGCGTAGGCATTAACGGTGGGCTTTGGGCTATTTGCGTCTCAGCAGTAGAGGATGATGCCGCAATAGCTGTTAGTGTATGTGCAGCAATTCGTGCCACCTCCATTTGCTGAGTTTGAGTATTCCACCAGGGAATCTCGATTGGCGGCAATGTATAGCTACCAGCCTGACCTGGAATTAATGCAATTTTTTCTTCTCTAAAAGCGACCATACCATCCTCTTTAGCCTCTTCTTTTAATACCGGCTGATCAGGATAGGCTTTTAAATTTTTAGGCATATTGTCTTGATATAATTCAGGTAGCACCCCGACTGTAGCACCATCAGCGAATAATGAGATGGTTCGGGTGATAGGCTGACCTACAATGACCCGCTCTGAGTTATCACTCCATTGTTCCTGCAAAGCAAGCTGTTTAGCGGGAAGCCAGTCTACTCCTGTATTTTCTGGCTTAGCCTGGACATCTAATTTAATTGCTGCAGAGACAACCTGCTTGGTACGTGTGCGTTGCTGATTAAAAAAACTATTGGACCGGCGTTGGCCAGGAATAATCACTCCGGCTGTCAAGCTAAGCGGGGTGATAGTCGCAATGCCGCTTTTCTGTGGGAAAATAGCATATTTACGTTTTGTAACGACATAATTTTCGCCTTGAAACTGAGTATTGTAATTTGTATCTTCGCCTAGTTTTTCGATCAATGCATCGGCTAACTCTGGTTCGGTCAAACTTGCCTGGGCAATATTAACTTTACGAAATAGCTTTAAGGTATAAATAACTTGTTGCTGGATATAAGGCTCAGTCGTACTGACTTCGACTTGTAAAAATAAATCCTCATTGGTATTGTTAACCTGTGAGCTATCATTGACCACGATTGCAGCAAATTGACTGCTATCATTACCAAAGTTTATTGCCGGGATAACCAGCTTACCCGTATGCTTTGCCATAACGATTAATATCCATTGTATGGATTTAGTCTTTTCCCAGTTTATGATTTGTACAGATTGCTGTTGAGATTGATTTAAAATTTCGAAATCTTTATCCAGTGGTGAAAAATCAGGTTCGCCATCGGGATCATAGCTTGCGGTAAACGTAAGTTGAAAGGATTCTTGTAAATTAACCGGGTTACGATCGATACTCACACTGATATCAGCGGCGAACAGTGAACCTGTTAGAGAACTCAGGAGTATAAACAACAGTAAGTGGGACTTAAACATAAGACAAAATCAGACCTGGTAAATAATGAAAAAATTATAAAGCGTAAATATGCTGGGAATTAATTTACTCCACCAGCGGCAAGATGCTTAGGCTCCAGAATTTTCTCTAATTCTGCGCGTGAGATGTCGGTCATTTCTTCGGCAACATCAATAATCGGTCGCCCTTGTTTATAGGCGGACTTAGCCACTTCGGCTGCTTTTGCATAACCGATAATCGGGTTTAATGCCGTGACCAAGATCGGGTTTCTTGCCAGTGCATCTTGTAAATTATCTTCACGTACGCTGAAATCACTGATTGCCTTATCGGCAAGGGTAATACTGACCTGACTGATAATTTCTATACTTTGCAGGATATTGTAGGCAATCACCGGCAGCATGACATTGAGCTGGAAAGTACCAGACTGACCTGCGACAGTAATAGTGGCATCATTGCCAATGACTTGTGCGGCAACCATCGCGGCTGCTTCGGGAATAACCGGGTTTACTTTACCGGGCATAATGCTACTACCTGGTTGTAAGGCGGTTAATTCAATCTCTCCTAATCCGGCTAAGGGTCCGCTATTCATCCAGCGCAAGTCATTGGCAATTTTCATTAAACTCACGGCGATGGTTTTTAACTGCCCTGATAATTCTACAATGGCATCCTGGCAGCTTAAGCTTTCAAAAAATGAGTCATTCGGACTAAATGCAATACCGGTCACTACCGTCATGGTATCCGCAAACTTTGCTGCAAACTTCGGGTGTGCATTAATGCCTGTGCCTACCGCTGTGCCACCTTGAGCCAACTTTTGTACTCTAGGCAAAGCGCTATTGATTCGATCTATGCCATTGCGAATCTGTAAAGCCCATGCGCCTAGTTCTTGTTCCAGAGTCATCGGCATGGCATCCATTAAATGGGTGCGCCCAGTTTTAGTATGGTTTTTACATGCACAGGCCTTACTCTCGATGGTTTTCGCTAAATGTTCTAAGGCAGGTAATAGTTGCCGCTGGCATTCTAGTGCAGAGCTGATATGGATCGCAGTAGGGATGACATCATTACTACTCTGCCCCATATTGACATGATCATTTGCACCGATGGCTACTGAACCGGATTCTGATGCAAGATGCGCTAATACTTCATTAACATTCATATTGGTACTGGTGCCAGAACCTGTCTGAAAGATATCAATCGGGAATTGATCGCTATGCTCACCTTGAATAATTTGCTCAGCGGCCTGGATAATGGCTTGACCTCTGGCATCATCTAGCACCCCTAGTTCCATATTAACTTTAGCAGCTGTTTGTTTAATCAGTGCAACCGTTTTAATAAAAGCAGACGGCAGGGTCAAGCCGCTAATAGGAAAGTTATTAATAGCACGCTGGGTTTGCGCACCATACAAGGCATTGTCGGGAACCTGTAACTCTCCCATGCTATCTTTTTCTATTCTGTAATTAGTATTCATTTTTGCAGTGTCGGCTGTGTATATAACTAAGCAATATATTAAATTCTTTGATATTATGATTAATTGCTCATTATTTCAGACAAATAATCACAGTGTCCTATACGATATTCATTGCGTATGATTTTCAATTTCCTACCATACTTGATCCTGACTTTCGAGCGTATCAAGGTTATTTATAGAATTTTGTAAAATTTGGCCTAGTTCTTTTTTCTTTTCTATAAAGGCTGTTTCTTTAATTTCCACTTGCTTAAAAAGGACTCCTTTTAAATTATTCAAAACACCCAGAGCTTTTTCGCTCATACCTACTTTCGTTTCAAATCATGTATTATCACGGTTAACTCGGTCTCATTTTCTATTTATTTGACTGCATTTTATCATGCGTAACCGCTCAGACTCTTTGTAAAATATGGGGGGGTGAAGAGAAATTATGTCTAATAAAACCCGTTAATAATGATTTCTTTGATACGCTAACATGAAAAGGCATATTATGATTTGTATTGGTAATTGGGCAAACGATTGTAAGCCCCGTTGCCTTATTGAAGATGCTATTACTGATCACTAATGCAGGTCTTCGGCCTTTTTGCTCGTGACCTGAATGAGGGTCAAAATTTACAACTATAAAGTCACCTTTTTCAGGGATATACATGGGCACTTACCAGAACTCTTGACCAGACGGAACTCCCAAGTTTATTTCTTCTGCTTCATAATCCTTTGACATTTTACATACTAAATCCTTTATATCATATTTACCTTGTATTTTATGTGTAGGTTCTACAATGATTTTTCCATCTTTGACTGTAATTTCAACCTCTTCACCAATTTTTATATATGAGTTTTCAAGAAGATTTTTTGGAATTCTAATTCCTTGGCTATTTCCCCATTTTTGAACTTTAGATAACATATAAACCCTCCTATCGAATAAGTTGTAAAAGAAGTGTATATCCAAATATATACACTATGTTTTTTATATTCAAGAGACATTTCTTGATTATCAGGCACTTGAAGAAAAGGTGACTCTATTTTTTATTCAAGCTGCTAATAGGGAGGTTATTAAAAGCACGTTGAGTCTACGCCATATAAAGCATCAGAAGACACTGGTAATTCGCCCATGCTATCTTTTTCTATTCATGTCTTCAACGCTTGTAGAGCGAACTTTAGTCCTCTCTACAGCTTAATGATAAAAGCCTGAATTTGTTCAATATCAAAAGGCCAGCATAGCTCTTGCCGGCTCTCTGTATTCAGTAATACTGGAATTTTAATAGCATAGCGCTCCTGCCATTGTTCCTGCTCGGCAATGTCGATTTTCTGATAAATGATATCAAGTTGCTGTAACAAGGCTTCTGCCTGTTCACATAAATGGCACGCAGAGGTACTTAAGAGTAATAACTGGTTCACTGTTTTAGCTTTTCTAAATAGCCCATCAGAAATGCACATAGCATAAAAGTGATGTGAATCAGTACATACCAGGTTAATTTGTCATTCACTATTTGTTCCACATTCATAAAAACCTTGAGTAAATGGATCGATGAGACCGCCACTATAAAAGAAGCGACTTTCATTTTTAGCGAGCTATCATCATGTGTGCCCAGCCAGGAAAGTTTTTCTGTGCCTTCGGCTATATCCAATCGGGAGACAAAATTATCATGGCCGCTAAACATCACGATAATAGTCAGGCTTCCGACTAAGGTTAAATCAATAAAGGTTAGTAGTTTCAGAATTAACTGATTCTCTTCCATGCTTAAAATAGCGGGAATAAAATGATAAAGCTCTTGAAAAAATTTAATTGCCAACGCCATTAATGCAAAACTCATACCCAAATAAATAGGTGTTAATAGCCAGCGGTTTGCATATATTAAGCGTTCAATTGTTTTTTCTATCATTATCTAAAGAGTGCTATAAGCCGTACAAGAGCATTACCAAACAGGAAGAAGTAGTCGCTTTCCGTTAATTGCCTTCGAGCATGGCTGCTACATCGTTTTCCGCAGTATCAATGCCTTTAACTGCGAGCTCATCGCTTAGCTTCTGTAAAATCTCCGGGGTAAAAAATGGCGGTAAGGTTGGGCCTATGCGCAGATTTTTAACGCCGAGAGAAAATAAGGCCAGCATCATTAAAATGGTTTGTTGCTCATACCAGGCGATATTAAATGAGATCGGTAAGTCATTGATATGACCTAACTGCATAGTTTTTTGCAAATGCGTTATAAAGGCCATAACAGCATAAAAATCCTGCGTTTGCCCGGCATCCAGTAGCCGCGGTATACCGTTGATTACGCCTAGATCTAATTGATGAAACCGGTACTTGGTATCTCCTGCCGTTAAAATAAGTGTATCTGCAGGCAAGGATTCAACTAATTCGGTGTAATAGCGACGCTCTTTATGGCGACCGTCACAGCCGATTAAAACAATAATGCGTTTAATCGCCGTTGATTTAATAGCGGCAGCAATAGTATCGGTTAATTCAAACAGTGCTTGCCTGCCGTAGCCTACGGTAATACTGCCTTCTGTTAAAGCCTGAGGTGGTTCACATTGTAGAGCTTGCTCGATAATTTTGGAAAAATCTTTGCTTTTATCGATTCTGCGCTTTTCAACATGCGCAACTCCAGGCCAGCCGACCATACCAGAAGTATAAGCCTTTGCTGTGTAGCCTTTTTTTGGTTGTTGCAAGCTATTGCTCGTGACTAAAACGGGGCCCTGAAACTTACCAAACTGAGTCTTTTGATCCTGCCAGGCACCGCCGTAATTTCCGACCAGATTAAAATATTTTTTAAACGCCGGGTAGCCATGAGCGGCGATCATTTCGCCGTGGGTGTAGATATCAATTCCTGAGCCTGCACTTTGCTCTAGCAAATCCTGAAGGTCTTGAAAGTCATGCCCGGAGACCAGAATACCAGGCTTATCCCAGGTATCTAAATGCACGGCTGTTGCCGCAGGCTGACCAAATTTCTCAGTGTTGATACGTTCCAGCAATGCCATTGCTAGTATCGCCTGGTCACCACATCTATAGTTCATAGCCAGCAACTCATCTAAGCTGCGTTCTTGTTGTAAGGTATATGCGACTGCCTTATGCATAAACACATAATGCTCCAACTCAAAACCGCCTAAGGCTTGAATATTCTCCAGTAAGGCACCTAAACCTTTTGCTGCATAAATCAGCAATTCCCGTGCTGCATGTAAGTCAACATCAGCGCCGGATAGTTCGCCATCGGCATGAATACCAACTGTCTCGCCTTTTTTTACAAAGTCCGCCTGATCAATTCTTTCATAAAACCACTGGGCTTCTACCGGCTCTTCGCCATTGATAACAGTACCGCTTTCGATCAAAGCTCTTTTTAAATGCTCACGCCGTTGTACCGTTTCGGCAATTAACTGTACGAAAACTGCTGGATCGAAATTAACATTAGTGACCATTGAGTACAGGGCACGGGCAATAAATTTATCAATATTTTCGTCCGTGATTCTTGACTCAGTTGACTTCTCAGCGTAAAAACACAAGCCTTTTAATGTGTAAGTTAATAAATCATGTAAGCTTGAAACATCCGCTTTTTTTCCACAAATTCCTGCCGTATCACAGGCAATATTTTTTTTAGCTTCCTGGCAATGGTAACAAAACATGTTTACTCTCTAATTGATAACTCTAGGTAATTAAGACCTTGATATGGTTTGTATAAAAGTGGGCTATTTTATCAGGAAAGTAGCCTAAGTGCTGTTGATGTTTTTAGGTGGACATAGTGCTTACTATGTTGAACTAAAAGTAACAGTTTGAAATTTCGCTTGTGCCGGTAATACCTGTAATTCTTTAATTGCAATGAGTTCTATTTGTATTTGCTATTCAGATTCGAGCAGTAAGTATTCCTTCTTATCGGGGCTGGTTACAACACCGATTGCCTTACCTTCAAGGGTTTTCTGGTTTTTTAATTCTAATTTGAGCTGATTACCATATAAGCACGCTATTTCAATATAATCGTGTAAGGCACAGGAAATTATAGTGGGCTTGGACATAACACTGGTGATTATGGAAAATTATTTATTAGGTACTCTATGGCCTTTGCAATCTATGCTGATGCGGTGCATTTTTTTACCCAGTTTTAATGCAGTGAGCTGGCCACCCCACAAGCAGCCGGTATCTATTGAGTAACAATTATTAGAATGGTGATAGCCCAGCGCAGACCAGTGCCCAAAAATAATTTTTAACTGTGTATTTTTTCTATGCGCTAAATCAAACCACGGTATCAGATGCTTTGGCTGAGTACCTAGCTTGCCGCTATAGTGAAAATCTAAACGCCCTTTGGCATCACATAAACGCATCCGGGTAAAACAATTGACAATAAAGCGCAATTGATCCTGACCTTTTAATTTATCACTCCATTGATCAGGCTGATTGCCATACATATGCTTGAAAAACTTCATGTGGTTATCGCCACGTAACTCACGCTCTACTTTTGCAGCCATTTTCTTGGCCGTGGCAAAGTCCCACTGCGGGGGTAAACCTGCATGCAGCAGACAAAAATCATCATTGAAATGAAATAAAGGCCGCTGCCTAAGCCAGTCTAATAATTCATCCTTATCCTTGGCGTGTAGTATTGGGCTTAGGGTATCTTTTGCTCGAATCGGTGAGTGTTTATAGGCGACTGCTAGTAAATGCAGGTCGTGGTTTCCCAGTACGCAAACGGCTGATTTACCTAGTGATTTAATAAAGCGCAGGGTTTCTAATGATTTGGGTCCACGATTGACTAAATCACCGACAAACCAGAGTTGATCCGATTTTTTATTAAAATCAATCTTATCTAATAAGCGCAACAAGTCATCGTAACATCCCTGAATATCACCAATCGCGTAGATAGCCATCGCTAGTGCAATGTTCTGGGTATCGACAAAGTAAATTGAGGAATCAATGCATCAAAATTTTCACCGCTATCAGAGCGCATGCTGTATTCCCCTTGCATCACTCCAACCGGAGTTTCAATCAATGCTCCGCTGGTATAGGTAAAAGCTTCCCCCGGTTGTAAATGTGGTGTTTTGCCGATAACTCCGGGGCCACGTACCTCTTCCACCTTGCCATTAGCATCAGTGATTAACCAGTGCCGGCTGAGTAATTTTGCTGCCGTTGTCCCGGTGTTAGTGATCTTGATAGTATAGGCAAAGGCATATTTATTTGCGCTAGGCTTCGAATGATCCTCTAAGTACCTGGGGTAAACTTCTATTAATATCTTATTTTCTGCGCTCATATAAACAAATCTTATTTCCAAAATAGCCGAACTTAATAATTAGTATTCCATCACACCATTATGATTGGTGTACTTGTATAAATTTTAGCACTTATGGAAGCCAACTCAGATACAATTACTCGCAAAATAAGTAATACCACTCGTGGTAAACAAGAAAACTCTCTGTCCTGGTTAATATAATCGATGAATCAACAAGACATTATTGAAGAAATGAAGGTACTTCCGGTGATTGAGCCGAAGTTCGAAATTCAGCGGCGTATTGATTTCATAAAATGCCAGCTTAAAAATGCAGGCCTAAAAAAACTATTATTAGGTATCAGTGGCGGCATTGATTCATCGACCTGTGGTCGTCTGGCGCAATTGGCTGTCACGCAGCTTAATAAAGAAGAAAACAGCAGCGAGTATCAGTTTGTCGCCGTGCGCTTGCCCTATAGTATTCAGGCTGATGAGAGTGATGCACAACTAGCGTTACAGTTTATTCAACCCGGGAAAAGTATAGCAATTAATGTTCAATCGGGTGTGGATGCGATCCATGCTGAAACCCGCAAGGTTATAAACCAGCAAGGATTACCAACCCCATCAGCGGCACGACTGGATTTTAGTAAAGGTAATGTAAAAGCCCGTACGCGGATGATTGCTCAATATGAAATTGCCGGCTTAATAGGTGCGCTAGTTATTGGTACCGACCACTCGGCTGAAAATATAACCGGTTTTTTTACCAAATGGGGCGATGGTGCCTGCGACCTTGCACCACTTTTTGGTCTGAACAAACGTCAGGTTAGACTGCTCGCAAAGACTCTGGGTGCTCCAGAAGTATTGATAACAAAGGCGCCAACTGCGGATCTGGAAGACCTGGCTCCCGGTAAAGCCGATGAAGATGCGCTAGGGCTGGGCTATGATCAGCTGGATAATTTTCTGGAAGGTAAGCCGGTTGCTGCAGAAGTCAGTCAATTAATTATTGATACCTTTCAGAAAACACAGCATAAGCGCCAGGCGATACCTACGCTATACGATTAGACTTTGTAGGATTGGCTTTACCCCACCTTATTCAATGCTTGATAATACTAGTACAGAGCTCGCTAAAGAACCGATAATACTGGTGAATAGGCCAAAGCCTACTCACCAAGATTGTAAGATAATGAGTCTCTACTTTTGTTTTATCGATTAATTCTAGGCGAGGTACTAACTGGCTAAAGTTTATCTCTAGCGGACTTTAGTTTAATGGCAAGGAAAAGTCACGCTATGCCGGGTATCGTGTGCGGCTTTGTGTGCGACATCCCGTAGTGCAAAACCTACGCCAAATAAGATAATAAAACCTAATGCTGCGGTAGCAAATAATTGCAGGTTCTTTGTTATAACGACTGGAGCGCTTAGTTCCAGTGCCCCAGCGTTATTGGCATTCATATCCAAGCCTCAGTAGTCAACTGAGTGGGCTGCAAGGGAGGCCCAGCATCAATAAATTTGTGACATAAGTAATCTGTTCTGCGGCCATAGATCAGTGAGCATGATCACTGCATCAGGACCGGCGTGGTTAAAATCGGGTATTTCGGATTCTGGCGCACCAATTAAATCCGGCAATAGTATCAATATTAGCCCTGCTCCTTTATAGTAACGCGAACTAAAGGCGAGTATAGCCAGACCGATTCCAGTCAGGCTAACAGTAAGTAGCCACCCGTTTTGGCGCTGAGCTAAATCAGTAGCCTCCATGCCCGGAATTTCTGGTGGCAAGAGAATGCATGGTGCGACAAACACAGATAAATATGCTGCCATGCACGACAGCAGTCCTTTTAGTGTTGAGCCGGACCTGCGAAAACTATGGTGCCAGGGGGTTCTGCTTGCTCAAGCGCAGTTGAATCTAACGGCCCTGTGAGTTCATAAAGTTCGGCAGGAAATCAAGAAAATTTGACGACAAGACATGGACTTAGGATAAAAGAATAATAAGAATTGCGGTGTTTACCTATCGAAGGCAAATAATTTCCAGATAAATGGCACGACTACAACATCACTGGGGTCAGCCTCAGGAAGAGGGGGGCCATCAGGGTAATTGTAGTCATATATTTCAGTACTACCGTCAGCCAACCCCTGCAAACCTAAAATTTTATAGGCTTTTATCTGAATTTCCAGTGCGTAAGGAACAGCGGGGGTATCCTCATAATGCTCTATGACATAGTTAGCACGATTTGCCGCAGCAACATAAGCTTGACGATCCATATAGAAGCGCGCGACGTGCAGCTCATGCCGTGCCAGAGCATTTTTTAGATATATCATGCGCTGTTTTACATCCGGTACATATTTGCTGTCAGGAAAGCGGCGCAATAGCTCCTCAAAATTCAGATACGATGTCTGAGTAAATAATACATCACGCTGGGTTGCATCCGAGGGTATATAACGATCGATAAAACCCAGCTCACGATTAAAATTAATCAGCGCTTTTAAGTAATAGGCATAGTCTACATCCGGATGACGCGGGTGAGTTTTAATAAAGCGCTCTGCAGATGCTAACGCTGCTTCCGCATCACTATTTTTGTAATAGGCAAAAGTCAAATCGAGCTGTGTTTGCGCCGAATGTGTACCAAAAGGGTAACGCGAGTCGAGCTGCTCTAATAATACTATTGCTTTTTTATAATTTTCAGCTTCAAGCTGTTCCTTACTCGCAGTAATAAATTGTTCGACAGTCCAACCGACATATTCATCCCCCTTGGTTTCATTAGAGAACAAACTACAGGCCTGTAAAAACAGCGCTAAACAAAGGATAAATGCTAATTTGTGGAAAAATGATGGCATAGTTGCAACAACACGTTGTAAGATTAATCAGAATGCTTTGTATTAAAGAATTAAGCTTGAGGAGCAAGGGTTTAATAATATCCGAGGCTGGACTTGTTTTTTTGCCCGTTTTCCGGGTTGTAACATTAGTTGCGTAGCTTGCTATGCGTCTATTGCTACACCTTGAAAACGAACAAAAGTTCTGCATCAAACTTTCGCATATTATTAAATCCTCACTTCTTATTGTAAAAGAATTTATTGTAGATAAGTACAAAATTAGGAAAGAATTATTATATGGCAATACTAACAGCCGAAGTACCTTTAGAATTAGCGGGGAAACGATTAGACCAGATCCTGGTGGAAATTTTTCCTGATTACTCAAGAAATAAATTGCAAACATGGGTTAAAGCCGGACGTGTTACCGTCGATGCCGCACAGCTCAAAGCAAAAGATCGCCTGGTGGGTGGTGAAGAACTGATATTAGATGCGGAGGCTGAGGAAGTCACTGAATACCTGGCGGAAAATATACCTCTGGATATTGTCTATGAAGACGAGGATATTTTAATTGTCAATAAGCCCGCGGGGTTTGTGGTTCATCCGGGGGCAGGCAACTGGAACGGAACATTACAAAATGCTTTGTTATTTCATTTGCCAGATGCAGTCACCATTCCTCGCTCTGGAATAGTACACCGTATCGATAAAGATACCAGTGGTTTATTAATGGTCGCTAAAACGCTGGCAGCGCATCACAGCCTGGTTGAACAGTTGCAGGCAAGAACAATTCATCGTGAATATCTGGCAATTACCATAGGCCGCATGACCGGCGGTGGAACCCTGAATGAACCAATCGGCAGACACCCTACCGACCGTAAAAAGTTTGCGGTTAGAGATAATGGCAAGCCAGCTGTGACACATTATCGTGTACTCGAGCGATTTTTACGCAACACATTAATACAGGTCAAACTGGAAACTGGACGCACTCATCAGATTAGAGTGCATATGGCGCACCTTCGTTTACCTCTGGTAGGTGACCCCATGTACAGCGGCAGATTTCAAATGCCCAAGGATTGTGGAGCCGAGTTAGAGCAAGTCTTGCGCAGCTTTAAGCGCCAGGCCTTACATGCGGAAAAGCTGGGGTTAATACACCCCCGCACCGGCGAATATTGCGAGTGGCAGTTACCGGTGCCCGACGACATGCAAGAATTATTAGCTGCATTAAGAACAAATGACACACTGGATCACGGCTGACTGGCCCGCAGCTGAAAATATTCACACTGCAACAACATTAAGGACAGGCGGAGTCAGTCAGGGAGACTATAGCAGTTTAAATCCTGCAGACCATGTGCATGATAAATTACAACATGTCATACAAAACCGGCAATTGATCAAACAGATGCTGGCTTTACCGGGAGAGCCTGTCTGGCTAGGGCAAACGCATAGTACAAAGGCTGTTTGCGCCAATCGGGTCACAAGTAATCCAGAGGCGGATGCCAGCTATACAACTAAAAGTAATATCGTCTGTACTATACTGACGGCTGATTGTTTGCCTGTGCTATTGTGCGATCAGCAAGGAACAATGATTGCTGCGTTGCATGGTGGATGGCGCGGGCTACTCAATGGCATTATTGAAAACACTTTAAGTAAAATGCCTGCTACCGGGCTGATGGCATGGCTGGGGCCAGCCATTGGTGCAGAGTGTTTTGAAGTCGGCGATGATGTCCGTGATGCCTTTATCAGTAAATCAGCGCAGTTTAGCAGCGCTTTTAAAAATCATGCTCAGGGGAAGTATTTAGCCGATATATATCAAATAGCGCGAATTTTGTTAAACAATGCCGGGGTACAACAAATTTACGGTGGCGAGTATTGTACTGTAACAGATCCAGATCGTTTTTTTTCCTATCGGCGTGATGGCCAGACCGGGCGTATGGCATCTATGATCTGGAAGACTGGTAGGGCCGATTAGCGTAGCGTAATCGGACAAATTTTATTCATCGCCGGCAACCGAAATATGTAAATCGCTACACCACCCGGGCAAATAAATACCTTACGCGACACACTGATGAAAAGTGGAATAAGGCCAATCTTCTACCCGTTTTACATATCCATGCATGAAAGGTTTCACATGAAGATATTCCACATGACGCTGATAATCCAGACCATCACGAATGACATGTTCCCAATAATGTCTCTGCCATATTCCTCGTTCCCAGCAGATTTTCTCACCTTCGACCGTTGTTCTGTTTTGGGTAATGCGCGTGAAACCCACTTTTCATTAGCGCTTAAACGGAAACAGGCATTACCCTTTAGAATAAGCGACTTACGCTTCAATAATAGCTAATAAAACGACTGAATATTCAAAAGCCGCCATTTTAGTATTTTTCATAAAAAACAGATAAGTCACTGCTTTTAACTGTGACTTAATATCTTAAAAATGCGCTGGAAAATCCTGAGTCTTCAAAATTCTTAACGAAGTCATTCCGCACAAGAGCAAAAAGGATAGTGATGGAACGGTTCTTGTGACATCAAACAAAGGTCGGCACGGTATCTTTGATGACAAAAACTATCGCCTGCAATCTCTAAGAGATAATCTAAAGTTATTTACAACTAATATCATGGATCGTATTAATACCGAGTCATTCGTTCGGGCTATCAATTACTTAATTTCAGACATCTTGATTCGCAATCCTGCACCAAATCAATTAAAACCTAAATTAGACAATATAATTAAAGTGTTGATACATCAGGTCTGTGTGGCTGTTAATTTAAAACATCCAGGGGTATCAACTACGCGATAGATTTATAGGCTTTATTTTCTAGAAAATAACTGTTAATCACTTCTGAGTTGCCCCCACCAAAGCGTTTAATTTGCTTTTTTTAGATAATCTGCGACCAGTACAATACGCACTCCATTGACACGCCCTTCTATATGTTTGGGGTTATCTGTTAATGCAATATTTTTGACCACTGTTCCGCGCTTAGCTGTAAATCCAGCGCCTTTAACATCAAGATCTTTAATTAATGTCACCGTATCTCCTGCTGCTAATTTAGTGCCATTATTATCCACAGTCGCTTCAGTATCATCTTCTTGATTGCCACCAATACTAGCTAACTCCGCCCAGCTAAGTACCTCGGATTCTAAATACAGCATATCGGCAAGATCCCGCGCCCAGGATTCGCTAGATAAGCATTGCAGCACTCGCCATGCCAACACCTGGACAGCAGGCTCTGGATTCCACATACTATCATTCAGGCAACGCCAATGATTGACATCCATGGTTTCCGGGTTGGTAATCTGTGTTGTGCATTTATCACATAGTAAGACTGATTTTTCTGCACTGTCCTCATTATCAGGTGGAATCATATATGCAGTCAGGTTTTGTTCAGCTCTACATAATTCGCACTTGGAATCACTACGTTGTAATAAAGTTTGTTCAGTACTCATTAAATGGCCCTTAAAAGAAAAATATAGGCCGTATTATCGCTTTTTTTGCATTGCCATAGCAAAAATCATGTAATATTTCGGCTAGTAATTTAAGATGTCATTAATAAGCAGAGATAACCCGCTTTAAGTTTGAACCTATATTCATCATATATTAACTGGGAAGACAGCAAAAAATGAAACTATCACTTATTGTCGCCATGGCATCCAATCGTACCATTGGCCTCGATAATAAAATGCCCTGGCACTTGTCTGCTGACTTGAAGAAATTTAAGAAAATTACTATGGGGAAGCCCATTATTATGGGGCGCAAAACTTTTGAATCTATCGGCCGACCTTTGCCCGGTCGACAAAATATTATTATCAGTCGTAATTCCGATTATCAACAACCAGGCTGCCTGGTGTTTAATGATTTGGATAGTGCGTTAACAAGCTACGCTGACATGGAGGAAGTATTTGTCATTGGGGGAGCTACATTATATAAGACAACTTTAGCGCGTGCAGACAGGCTTTACATTACTGAAATTCAACAGGAATTTTCTGGCGACACCTGGTTTCCAGAAATTAACCAAGAGCAGTGGCAAGTGGTGGCTCGCGAAGATATTAATAATGATAGCAGCGTGAATTTTTGCTACCGTTTTATGATTTATGAAAGGTAAAGCAACAAACTGGATATTACTCATATAGTAAAAATAACGGCTGAAACTACGTCCTAAAAAATTTCAATGACTTGAGAGCTAAGATATGAATTTAACTAAAGATCAGGGCGATAAATTATTTACCAAAAAAGTAACTGAAGTCGTTATACGACTGGTATTAATTTTTTTAATTGCTGCCCTTTGCTTTGAGATTATCAAACCTTTCACGATTATTGTTGTCTGGGGTATTATTATTTCAGTGGCCATTTTTCCACTTTATAACAAGCTAAGCCACGCGCTTGGTAACCGTTTTAAACTGGCTGCAATCTTGTACACTCTATTTGCATTAAGTTTGTTAATCGGTCCTTCTATACTGATTTCAGGATCCTTGCTAGAAACGTCTTCACATCTGGCTAAAGGATTGAGTGATGGGACTTTAGTGGTTCCGCCACCAGCTCAAAGTGTTAATGAATGGCCCTTGATTGGTGAAAAAGTTTATGCCATTTGGAACCAGGCCTCTGAAAATCTTGAAGCCACGTTAAAACAAAATATCCCAATCATTAAGAAACTCGGGAAAGCATTTATTTCTGCTGCTGCAGGCGTAGGAGGGAGCGTTATCCAGTTTGTTTTATCGATTATTATTTCTGGCATATTTTTAGTTAATACCAAGGGTTCTTATGATGTTGCGGTGAAAATTGCTTCACGCCTGACCAACAAAGAGCAAGGATTGCAATTTACTAATCTGGCTACCGCAACCATTCGTAGCATTGCTCAAGGTGTTCTAGGTGTAGCTGTTATCCAGGCTGCCCTCGCTGGAATGGGGATGTATTTTATTGATGTACCTGGCTGGGGACTCTGGACCATAATAATTCTAATTCTTGCCGTCGCTCAATTACCCCCACTGTTAATCCTGATTCCTGTTATGGTTTATGTCTTTTCTGTCGCGGATACAACTCCGGCAATTATTTTTAGCATATGGAGCATTATTATCAGCCTGAGTGATAGCGTCTTAAAACCATTGCTTCTAGGTCGTGGAATGGATACGCCAACATTGATCATCCTACTCGGGGCGATTGGTGGCATGATGTGGTTTGGTATCCTGGGTTTATTCGTTGGCGCAATTACCCTGGCATTAGGTTATGAAATATTTATGGCCTGGCTGGATAAGGATATAGAAGAGGAAACTCTTTAGAGCCAAAGTATTACTTGTTGCATAAATTACTGCACTACTACTGCGGTATAGGCTTTAGCCTACATAAGGCAATAGCAGTCCAGGCTAAAGCCAGCGGCCCACCTTTTAAAATTTATACTGTGAATACGCATGCAACTATTAATATCATGAAACATCTATTAGCTCTCAGCCTAGTAATATTATTTATGGGCTGCACTTCCTATACCAGCGATATTCGAGTTAAAACCGAAGTGGGTACTCATGCCGATATTAGCGATTATAAAAGCTATGCCTGGTTAAATCCTGTTACTACCTTGAATGATCCGGCTGGCAAATGGCAACCTCCCGGCTTTGATATCGCAAGGGATATTCAACTGCTTATTGACCGTGAATTAGGCAAGCGTGGATTGAAGCTTAACACCATAACCCCTGATATCTTGGTGACGTTCCAGCTGGGTGCCAATATGCAGGCATTGAAGTTAAAAAAAGACCCTAAAACTCAGCAGGATACTTTAATTAATACCCCTGATACGAACTTGATAGTTATTTTAATAAATAATAAAAACAGAGATATTATCTGGATCAGTAAGGCGCAAGCCGAGATACAGCAAGGGCGTGATGCTGAATTAGTACGCAAGCGTATTGATTACACTATTACTGAAATGTTTAAAGTATTAAATAAAAAATCTTTTTTTTAACCGGGGCAGCTAAACTTTACGTGCTAAATAATCAAGCAATCTAGCGGGTAAAATCCTTTTCAAATAGCCAAATAAATAGGTAGGAAAAGTCACATAATATCGAATCCTGGGGTTTTTTGCTTCCATTGCATGAATCACTTTCTGCGCCACTGCGTCAGGCGGTAATGTAAAGGGCACTGCTGGCCCCTTTTTTTGCAAACGAACTTCCATAGTCTCATAAATAGCTTTATGTGGGCTATGTGTTGGATCTATATTTTTTTTATATAAAGCAAAAGCATTTTTGCGAAAATCACTACTAATTGGCCCAGGCTCGATTAAAGAAAGGTGGATATTAGTCCCGTATAATTCCAGACGCAGGGTATCAACAAGCCCCTCCAGGGCAAATTTACTGGCATTATAGGCACCTCGATAAGTCATGGCGATAAACCCCAGGACCGAACTATTATAAATAATACGCCCGCCTCCTTGCTGGCGCATTAACGGAATGATTAGGTTGGTCAATTCATGCGTACCAAATAAATTTGTTTCAAATTGCTCACGTAAAACATCTCGACTTAAATCTTCCACCGCGCCGGGTTGTCCAAATGCGCCATTATTAAACAAACCATCAAGTTTGCCCTCAGTCATTGCAGTAACTTGCTTGACAGCCTTTTGAATGCTGGCGCTATCCGCTAAATCCAGTTGTACTGTCTCAAAGCCTTCAGCATTCAAACGCGTCACATCTTCGGCTTTTCTTGCAGAGGCAATAACGCGATAACCGCGTAGTTTTAATAGTTCCGCTGTTCGATAGCCTATGCCTGTCGAACAGCCCGTAATTAATATAGTTTTTGTATTCATTTTGATCGTAATTATTCAGAGAGCTATGTGCTTTTATGCTATCATTTAATTTATAATTTTGTCTGCAAATCCTATTTTTTCTTATTTCCCCTCAGCGCACACCCGCTGTTTACTTACTCTTGCGAATCATTTAATGAGCTCTATCTGGAATTCCTGTCTGTCCCGTCTTGAAAATGAAATCTCTACTAATGATTTAAACACCTGGATTCGACCACTGCAAGCACAAGAAGAAAGTGATGTTATTAAGCTTCTGGCTCCTAACCAATTTATTATTGCCCACGTAAAAGAACATTTTTTAGACAAAATTGAAGATGCCATTTATGAATTCTCCAGTGGTCAATATACTGTAAAAATGGTGATAGGCTCGAAAAATGTTACGCCTGCCGTTACAACAAACCGGAGTACACGTACGACTGGCCCTGCTAGAGAGCCGCAGAGAAAGAAAAAATTGCCTACTTTTATCAATACCGCTTTTACCTTTGAGAATTTTGTTGAAGGTAAGTCCAATCAACTGGCAAAAGCAGCTTCATTACAAGTCTCTGAAAATATAGGCAAAGCCTATAACCCACTACTAATCTACGGTGCTTCTGGCTTAGGTAAAACCCATTTAATGCATGCCATAGGCAACGCTATCCTGGCAAAAAATCCCAATGCAAATATTGTTTATTTACACTCAGAAAAATTTGTTCAGGATATGGTTAAGTCTTTCCAGCAAAATAGCATTAATGCCTTCAAAGAATATTATCGCAATGTTGATGCGTTATTTGTTGATGATATCCAGTTTTTCGCCGGAAAAGAACGCTCTCAGGAGGAGTTTTTTCATACTTTTAACACCCTGATGGAAAAGAAAAACCAGGTTGTTTTAACCTGTGATAAATATCCAAAGGAGATAGCAGGTCTTGAAGATCGTCTAAAATCTCGGTTTGGCTGGGGCCTGCCTGTTGCTGTCGAGCCACCAGACCTGGAAACCAGAGCGGCAATTTTAATTAATAAAGCCGAGCAAAACAATATTAAACTGGATCATGAAGTGGCTTTTTTTATTGGTAAGCGCATTCCATCGAATGTGCGAGATCTTGAAGGCGCATTACGCCGAGTTCTAGCCAACGCCCAGTTTACCGGGGCAGACATCACTATTGATTTTGCCAAAGAAGCGCTACACGACTTAATATCCCTGCAAGATAAACTGGTCAGCATAGACAACATTCAAAAAACAGTCGCCGACTACTTCAAAATCAGAATAGCCGATTTACTCTCCAAAAGCCGTAAACAATCGGTAACCCGGCCCAGACAAATAGCCATGTCCCTGGCTAGAGAATTGACCAGCCACAGCCTCCCGGAAATAGGCGATGCCTTTAGTGGCCGCGACCATACGACGGTTATCAATGCATGTAAGCGTATTAAAGAATTGCGCAACAGCGATTATAAAGTTGATGAAGATTATGCCAATTTATTGCGCACTTTATCGCATTAACCCATCAAGAGTAGCAGTAATAGCTTTAGCTATTACTGCTACTTAAAAAAGCTAACGTTTTTTCCTGCCTATGTGCGTTTTGTTATATTTACACCACGTTCATTACCTACAAAAGCCAATCTGCACCCCCATATTTATGAATCATGAAAAGAGCTTTTGATATTATTTTAGCGGTTTTTTTAATACTGCTGCTTAATATCCCGATTTTAATAATAGCATTGCTAATCAAACTCACATCCCCTGGTTCTGTTCTATACTGGTCGGATCGGGTCGGTTTAAATAATCAGCCATTTAAAATGCCAAAATTCAGAAGTATGCAAATAGGTACACCTGAAGTTGCTACGCATTTATTAGCCAATCCAGCGAGTGCATTAACAACGATCGGGAATTTTCTGCGAAAAACCAGTCTGGATGAAATACCGCAACTGTGGAATATATTGATAGGCGAAATGAGTTTTGTTGGCCCAAGACCCGCCTTATTCAACCAGGATGATCTGATTACATTACGCACTGAGCTAGGTATCCATCACTTAATACCTGGATTAACCGGCTGGGCACAAATCAACGGCCGCGATGATTTGCCGATCTCTGAAAAAGTAAAACTGGATGCTGAATATATGCGTAATCAGTCCATTATCAGGGACTTGAAAATCGTATGGCTAACCTTATTCAGGGTTATTTCCAAAGATGGAATAAGACATTGATCATCATAGAATCTGAATAGTTGAGAACATTGCAAGTCTGTAACTTATCAGCCGCTGCCGGGGTTTTAGCTTTTGTAAATATTCCAGTAACTACTCAGCGTACTTTAATATCATAATTCATTGATATTTAAGTAGAATTGGAAAAATTTACGTGCCCATCCTACTCTCTTGCAGCCATTTTATTTTTTTGATTGGTTTTACCTTTATGATCACGGTGTAAACAATAACCCAAACGGTTCAACGCGTTGCTAATAGTTTTCTCGCATGGCAAGCTCTAGTCTACTCAGCCTTTTTCTGCTTTCGGCGCTTCACGCGCTGCCAGCCATGGAGAGCGAACGCGAGGGCTGGTAGTCCCCAGAAGGCGTAGGGCCGTTGTTTTGTCGGAATCGGAGTGCTAGCGTAGGTGGAGACAAAATAAAAGGCATTCCGAAACGCCATCCAGTCATTTTAGGGCATGTTACGAAGCCAGTGGCGAAGTGGCGCGTACGCAGGACCGCCGAAGGTCTTAGCGGTCGCGTTAAGTTTTTGCCGCTTACTTGGGCTGGGATGCCCAAAATGAGCTTTCGCAAAAATAGTGACTCCCCGTTATTAATTTTCGGGATGCGTCTTTTATTGTAGTGCTATGCTGCTCTGAGAGTGCTACTAAGATTTCTCTTACGTAAGTGGGCTATTTATTGTGAGTTACCTACGACTATACATTCCGCATGCTCCTTAGAGTCAACTATATTTTAACCTGGTCAGCCAAACGCTTGCCAATACTACGCCCTTCACGTATTGCATAATTAGTGCCCCTATCTTCAGGATATATTTGTGCCATGGAGCACAAGTGTAAACCGGGCTTTGGGCCTTGTTCGGCGGGAATAAGACGGCTATAGTGTTTTTCTACCACTGGCTGTGACCAGCGTGCTTTCCAGAGATGGCGGTCTAATATCCAGTCTCGCTGCAGATCGGGAAACATTCTCTGTAGATAGGGGAATGCGTAATCCAGCATTTCATTTGCACTCATTTGGTACAGTGCATCAGTATGCGGCAGGTATTTTGATAGATAAACGATATGTCGTCCCGCATAGCTTGTAGGGCACTCAAAATTTGTATGTTCAATAACACCGACAAAGGGAAAACTGGGGTCGTTCACATTCAACCAGTAGGTGTCGGATAAAGAATGACTCAGCTCAAGCACCAGGCATACATTTGCCAGATAATGGATGCGCCGTAGGCTGACAAGGTAATGATTGCTCGCCCAGCCTTGAATCATATCTGCAGCAATAGGTAGAGCAGTGGTAATGATTACTTGATCTACGGTAGATTCACCCGTGCTTGAACTTAAGTGCCAATGTTCAGCTATCGGCTGGATGGCATAAACTGTAGAATTGCTAATAATTTCACCGCCTTGAGCCTGAATGCGTTCAGCTAAAGCCTCTGCCAATGCTACAAAGCCACCTTTGAAATAGGCCAGGCGCTCTTCGCCACCTTTCCCACGACTACCGCCCCTTAATTTTAATTTATTCCAGAACCACACCGCTGAAATTTGCTCAGCCACCGGGCCAAACTTCCCTTTTAAGAGTGGCTCCCAGATGACGCGATAAACCTGTTCACCACCTAGCTGTTTAAGCCACTCGGCCGCTGTTTTATCTTCCAGTTCTTGCCAGTTTTTTATGCGTCGGGCACGCAGTGCAAGCAAGCCCAGGCGAATACGATCGACAAAGGCTAAGGGGGTAAAGTTGAGTAAATCCCAGGGCGTGGATAATTTAAAAAAGTTATTGGCATAATAAACGGCTGTATTGGTCGGATTAATGCTGACTTTGTCGTTGAGACCTAATTCATCAATTAATTGCATCACATGCTGGTCATTGGTAAACCAGTGATGGTAGAAGCGGTCTAGATTTTCCCCCTGCACATCAAAGGCTGAGGCGAGACCGCCAATTTGGGCTTCGCCTTCATGTACAGTGACTTTAATACCTTGTTTAGTGAGTTCATAAGCGGCGGCAAGCCCGGTAAAGCCACCACCAATAATGGCAACATGAGTTTGAGAATTATTGGTCATAAAGGTTTTTACTGCGAGATTTCTGTATATTTAGAGCGAATAAGTATAAACCACCCGTTAGGGTCGGTGGCAGCCAGAGCAGAACATGAACTAATAAAGCATAGGCGGTGGCAATTGTTGTCGGGGTTCCTAATGCCGTCATCGCTTTAATGGTGAAATAATCAAAGGTACCGATATAGCCTGGGGTGCTGGGAATTAAAGTAGCCAGCGTACCAACGGGGAGTGCCAGCCAGCCAGCAGCAGGTGCTTCTAGTGCGGGCTGTAATGCCATTGCTACGCACCAGAACACAGTGCCTTCAGCTAACCAGACTATTGCAGACCAGAGGACTAATATTAGCATAGTGCCTTTTTTAGACAGATGTATGAGAGATTTCATGGCTTTATTGATCTCTTTGGCTACCTTATTGCCGAACTCTGGAGATAGTTTAATAAGTATTCGGTTTAGTATTAGCGCCAGTGGAGAGAATAATCTGGGAAATAGTAGAACTAGTACTATCAGCAACGATATAGCTATTAAAACGACACTACCCACGCCTGCAAAATGCTCAAAGTCGAGGCGAAATAAAACCAGCGCACTGCCGAGCATTATTAGAACCATCAACAAGTCAAGCAGGCGCTCAACAAACAACGAGGCTAATACAATGCCAGAACTAGTCCCTAACTGACGATTAAAGGCAAAGGCGCGCATCACATCTCCGGAACGAAAAGGTAGCACGTTATTAATAGCAAAACTTGCTAACAAAGGGCCTGCACAGTTTTTAAAGCTGAGTAGAGGATTATCTTGCAGCAGCATTTTACGCCAGCGAGCAATGCGGCATAGATAACCACAGCAGAATGCTACTAGCGCAGTGAATATCCAGATTGGATTGGTATTACGCAATGCGCCAACCAGTTCCGAGAAGTCTATTTGCCTTGCGATTAGCCAGATAAAAAAAATGGCGCAGCAAAACCCCAGGCTAAGCCGGATAAGTTGAGTTATCTTCACTTGTACTTTATTGTCGGACTGCGGGAATGAGTAGGCTGCTGATCAGTAAACCCCAGGTATTCTTCGACTATATATAATGGTCGCTGTTTAACTTCATTATAAATGCGACCGATATATTCACCGAGGATGCCGACACAGATTAGTTGTACGCCACCCAGGAAAAGTATGGCAATCATTAAGGCGGTCCAGCCTTCAACCCAGATATCAGTAAAAACACGCATGCCGATAGCATAAAAAACCCCGACCATTGCGATACAGGCGGCTAACATGCCAAGTGCTATAGATATTTGCAAGGGTTTAGTCGAAAACGAGAGAATTCCATCGCTAGCAAAGCGCAGCATTTTGTGTAGCGGATATTTACTTTTTCCAGCCAAACGTTCGGCGCGCTCATAAGCAATGGCAGTTTGTTTAAAGCCTACCCAGCTAACCATGCCGCGTACAAAACGGTCTCGCTCGGGCATGGCTTTAAGTGAATCCATTATCGGGCGGCTCATTAAACGGAAGTCACCAGTATCAAGTGGAATAGGCGTGTCAGAGAGTTGGTTGAGTAAGCGATAAAAGCCACGCGCACTGCTCCGCTTAAAAAAGGATTCTCCTTTGCGTTTAGTTCTGGTGCCATAAACCACATCGTAACCTTCCCGCCATTTAATTATCATTTGATGAATAACTTCGGGGGGGTCTTGTAAGTCAGCATCAATTAATACGACGGCATCTCCCCTAGCCGCATCCATTCCAGCCGTGACTGCAATTTGGTGACCAAAGTTTCTGGCGAAGCAGATGACTTTAATGCGCGAATCTTTTGCCGCATATTCACGTAACAGAGAGAGAGTACCATCCTGACTGCCATCATCAATAAAGATAAGTTCAGCTTCAAGATCGCTCAGTTCGGAACAGAAATGCGTCATTCTACGGATGGTTTCTGCTATGACCTGTTCTTCGTTAAAGCAGGGAATAACCAGCGATAGTAGTGCTAATGGTTCAGGGCTTAAAGGCATAGAGTTTATTTTGCGAATAAAAACTGAAATTTACTACGCATAAATTTTCGCGAGTCATCATGGCGTATCTTCCATATTCTGCCATCAATCCAATAATGGATGAGCGAGATACTACTTGCCAGGCCAAAAATGGCACGTTTAATTTCAGTGTCTGAAAAATTAAAAATGGCAGGTGGATTAATCAAGTATAGCTGTTTCCATATATAAGCCGATAGTGCTGTCAAGACGATAAAAAGGATAAGATTGAAATGGCGAAACAAAACGCCTTTGATGTGTTCCGTTTGTAACAGTTGCTGAATTTTATCACCATTAACCGAGGCTATAATGATAAAAACATAATACTGTAGACCGTGTGCCGTGGCATACATAAAGAAAGCGGTTTGCTTATCCTGAACAATAAACATGGGCCAGAAAAATGTCACTAGTGAGAGTAATAAGGCGGCTCTTAAATACTGTCTTTGCGCGGTGGCTATAAACAGATAGTTCTTACACGCAAAATAGCTGGTATACAGAGTTAATGCGCATAGCAGTATTAAGCTAGCGGCTTCAAAACTGTCTTTATACGTTGATAAAACAGTTCCCTGAAATAGCGATCTATCGATAGGCCATGTAAATACCAACATGCCGACTAGCGCGCCGCCCATAATCAAGCCGCGTTCAATAGGTAACATACGGCCAAAGCCTACGTTTGGTGCGAGTAAGCTATAGACACCTATATTTTGCTTTTGGTAATGATAGATTGTCAGCATGGCATATATCTGTAAAAGATAGCTTTCCAGCGATAAATTATCCAGTAGATAAAACAGCATAATACTTGAGGCAATCATCAGTGGCCAAAAATAAAAATACCATTTGTGCTGATTGATGATTTTTTTAGCATCGTCATCAAAATACAGGTATACGGATGCGACCTGATGATATCCGCCGACCATTAATAGTAGATAAAATAATTGCTGAGCAACATCAGAACCAGAATAAACTGATCGTAGTATTGGGCCTGCAATAAAAGGTAAGGCTGTAGCCAGTAATAAAAAAGTGATAAATATTACCGGTTTATTCCGAGGTTGATCACCGGAATTTATAAGACTGCCTGTAAGGGAAGTTGATTGCATGCAGCTACCTGAATGACTAATAAAAAAAAGATATATATACTACAGTAACATGGATTAATCGTTAATCCTTAAAAATTTTCCGGGCAAATAAACAGGGGAGCTTACCAGTGAGGCAGGGCGCTAACAATGCTAATAAATGAGTGGTAGAGAGTGGAGTTAAGCACTTGGAAATAAATAACCGTTCAATATTTGAGCGGGATTTTTGTTTTACAAAAAGACCAGCAAGGGTGGATGATTATTTGTTTCCAGAGACCTTAGCCCGCAAGTAAAAGAGGTAGTCTACACCCTGCCTGTGATTTAGAGGTAGAGAGGCATGATACCTAAACAAAAGAAAAAACAGACCGCGTTTGAAATATTTCGTGCGCTAGCGGTGACTATGGTGCTTGTTGAGCATTTCTCGGATGCAGCTTACGATTTACTTGTTGTGGTGAAAGAAATAGCCTTCGCTTTTGGTTACTATGGCATACCCCTATTCTTTATTATCAGTGGCTTTTTGCTGACCGCCTCGTTGTTTTCCATTTTAAACAATAAGCATTGCAGTTTTACACGCGCAACAGGCCTTTTTCTAGAAAAGCGTATCTTAAGAATTTATCCCGCCTATTTAGTATCTTTGATTATCTCAGATATCTATTTGAATACCTCTGGTTTTGCTTTCCTGGTTGAAGCACCTTTTCTAAGGTTTTCTTCAGCACTGAACAGGAAGTGATTGTTGTTTTGTAGTAAAATGAATGGCGAGAGTAACCTGAAAAGTGCGAGCAACTTAATTTTCAGGATTAAGCACTAAGCTACAATTTGTAGGAGGAAACACTTCAGGATGCTTTTTTGACCATAGTAAAAAATATTTTTTCTCACACGCATGCCCTACGTTTACTTATTGAGCGTGAGTTGTCTAGTCGATACAAAGGAACCATACTCGGTATTGTCTGGTTGTTTTTGCAGCCGTTGCTTATGGTGATCGTTTATTCATTTGTATTTTCAGTGATTATGAAGGTAAGAATTCCGGGTATGGAGAATTCTTACCATTTTGCGCTGTTTTTGATGGCGGCAATGATGCCCTATCTTGCTTTTCAGGATGCCGTACTGGCAGCAAGTAATTCACTGTTTGCTGGCAGTTCTTTATTACACAAGTCAACTTTACCCGCACTGTTAATACCTTTGGTTCCCATGCTGACTACGTTAGTTACCGAAGTCATTGCTATGCTGATTGTTGTCGTGGCAACGTATTTATTGTTAGAACAGATATCCTGGTATTTGCTGTTCCTACCCCTATTGATATTGATTCGGCTTTGCTTAAGCATTGCTGTAGGTTACATGTTGGCAACACTATCAGTATTTATTCAGGATTTGCGTCTGGCTTTGGGTTTGTTGCTGACTATGTTGATGTTTTTAACGCCTATTCTTTATCCGGTCAGTATGATTCCGGTCGCGTTTGTTCCGGTCAATAATTTAAACCCGATGTATCATTTACTGGATGCGTATCGTGCCGTTATTCTTAGGGGAGAATTTCCTGATATAGCGTTGGTATATGTAGCAGGTTTTGCCATTATGCTATTATTTCTAAGTATTTTGTTTTTCCAGAAAACTATAGAACGTGCCAAGGAATTTGTATGAGTGCTTTGATCGCAACAGATCTGGCGAAGGCTTATCGACGTTATCACAAACCTATCGACAGCTTGAAAGAAATGCTGTTCAGACGACAGTATCATGAGAAATTCTGGGCGCTTAACGGGGTAAGTTTTCGCTGTGAACCCGGGGAAGTACTAGGTGTGGTCGGTGATAATGGCGCGGGTAAAAGTAGTTTATTAAAGCTATTGGCAGGCACTATGCAGCCGACACAGGGCGAATTACAAATTAACGGTCGCGTATCGGCTATTCTGGAGTTAGGTTCCGGGTTTCACCCTGATTTTACCGGACTGGAAAATATTCATTTAGGCTGTGCGATGCTGGGGCTTAGCGCTGAACAAATAGCCGAAAAAGTCGATGAAATTATTGATTTTTCTGAATTAGCTAATTTTATTGATCAACCTGTTAAAACCTATTCTTCAGGTATGTTCGTACGTCTAGCATTTTCGGTGGTGACATCGGTTGACCCTGATATTTTGGTGGTTGATGAAGCTTTATCGGTAGGTGATCAGCATTTTCAGAAAAAAAGCATGGATCGTATGATGGCCTTTAAGGATCAAGGCAAGGCCTTGGTGTTTTGTTCGCATAGCCTCTATCATGTGAAGGAATTATGTCAGCGTGCTATCTGGCTGGATAAAGGCGTTGTTCGGGCGCAAGGCGATAGTGGTGATGTGATTGATCAGTATAATGATCATGTGCGTATGCAGAACCGGATGTCGGTAGCTAAACCCGTCGCAACAGAGCGCGTTACAAAAGATAATAAAAGCCCGTTAACTGCATATTTAACAGCCGCTACTTTATTAGACAGCCTGCAAGAAGAGGGGGGTATTGCTTATTATCATACTGGAGACAGCTTTCAAGTTCAGGTATTGGCTCAGAAGCAAAGCAGCCTGACTATAGAAGATATCCATATAGGTATTATTATTAAGCGTAATGATGGTGTACAGTGTTTTGGAGTCAGCACGGTGCTGGATGATGTTGCGTTATTTATGACGGGTGATGATGAAAATGAGCTGGGTGTAGTCTACGAGATTCCCGAATTAAGCCTATTGTCCGGACGCTATACTCTGGAAATCTGGCTGATTGATACCACTAGCGCCCATGTTTATGATTCCATGAAAAGTTGTTGTGAGTTTAAGGTGAGACACTCTGGTACAGAAGTCGGTGTTTCCTATATTAAACATCAGTGGAGTGCGCCGGTTTGAATTTAGAGTTGAAATATGGTTTTTTATTACCACTGCTAGCGCGATTTCCTCAAGGGATTGCATATCGACTAGCGAGCTTATTGGGTCGATTTTCCAGAGCGGGATATGCTGCGGAGAAAGCAAGTGTCATCAAGCAGATGCACACGGTTTTTGCTGAGAAAAGCCATGATGAATTAGCCACTAGTGCGGATTATTTTTTTTCTATGGTTGAGCGCGAGGCTCTAGATACCTGGTTTTTCAGGACCTGTAAAACTCAAAAGCAAGTAGACCGATTTATTCAGTTAGAAGATTTTCAGCATGTAACCGATGCACGACAAGCTGGACGACGGGTGGTTATCAGTAGTGGTCATTTTGGCCGTTTCTGGATGGCTGGCGTTGGTATGCAGGCACAGGGGGTATCGGTAGGCACGATTACTCGCGATGGAGGGGAGACCAATGAACATGGATTGCCGGAAGCCGAATATCAATATCGACTAAAAAAACTAGCCTGGTTGCAGCAGTGTTTTGGCGGGCCATTTCTAGTTGAAGGTGATTCTGCACGGCCTATTTATCGAGCGCTGGATGAGTATGTGATGGGCTTATTTATTGATGTACCCTATATAGGTGATAAAAATGGCTGTGTAAGCCTCCCCTTTTTGGGTGGCGAAGCAAGGTTTCCTTTAGGACCTGCAAAAGTAGCGAAACGAGCAAGTGCGTTGATCGTGCCATTTTATGTATTTGAGTCGCGTGCTGGACTGAAGGCTGGATTTTATCCAGCTATTGATACAGCGAATTTGAGTGAAGAAGAAATTATGCAACAACTGGTAGGAACACTGGAACAACAAATTCTGGCATTTCCTGAGCAGTGGTGGCTGTGGCAGGCTTTGCCGTTGATGAGACAATCAACGGGTTCTTCCTAGATCGTCAAAGCCGGATATGAAACTACAATATTAATTTGTTTAAGAGAAGTGAAAAATGACTAAACCAAACATGCAAGATTACAATGTATTATCCGCACGTTTTATTGCCTTAGCCAATGAAATGAAAAATGAGGGTAAAAGCCAGCAAATGGTCAATGCAGCACTTATGTCAGCATCCGGAATTTATGCTACTTATACCGCAGCAGGAAATGATGGTGGCTTAAAACCCTCAGGAGTAGACCAGGTGGTTGCAGTGTATAAAGCTAACCTGGAAAATGTGCAGAAATTAAAACAGCAGCAAACTGTCAAGTAGCGACTGTAGAGCGGACTTTAGTCCGCTGATGGGAGCCCTATTAGTATTAGCGAAAAGGTGCTGGATATAGCAGACTAAAGTCCGCTCTACTTCTTGGTAGATCCAGAATGCCACAGTTTTTAAACAATATTTATGAGTGACAATAAGTACGATTTTACCCTGGATACGGCTGAAAAAAATGACTCGCATATGGGCTTGGCATCTCGCATTAAGCCAAACCAGAGCATTTTGGAGTTAGGCTGTTCTAGTGGGTATTTGTCTAAATTTTTAGCCCAGGAGCTGGATTGTAAAGTTGTTGGCGTAGACATTAACAAGAACGCCTTGCTTAAGGCGGCGCCTTACTGTCAGCAAACTATCGTTGCCGATCTGGATACTGATACCTGGCTAACAGAAATTCAAGAACAACAGTTTGATGTTGTTCTGTGTGCAGATGTTCTGGAACATTTAAAAGATCCAGTGGCTATGCTGGCCAGTTTAAAGCCATTTTTACATCAGGAAAGCCGCCTGTTAACCTCGGTGCCCAATGTAGCGCATGCGTCTATACGCCTGGAATTATTACAGGGACATTTTGACTATGAAAAGCTGGGGTTGCTAGATGATACGCATCTGCATTTTTATACGCGAGATGGCTTGATTGCGATGTTAATGCAGGCTGGATATGTTTGTTGTGATATTAGCTATAGCATACAGGACCTGGCTGATGAGGCGATTGATCAGCATTTAGCGAATGCGGGGCTGAAAGCAACTAAACAGGCACGTGAGCTATTACATGCACCTGATGCCACTGCTTATCAGTTTATTATTGAAGCTCGGCCAGTACAATCCGAATTAGCAGAGCATTTGCCTCAGTCTTTGACTCCTAAGCCATTAGTGAGTTCCGGCGTGTTTTATGGTGAGAAGCAAGAAAAAATTGTGCTTTTAGAGCAACAATTAGCGATTGAAAGCGAACATAATAAGCATCATCAGATACATATCCAGCAGCTAGATAGTGCACTATTTGACTTAAGTACAAAGCTACAGCAAGAAACAGAGAAAAATAACCATTTGTCATCAACTGTCACACATTTACAGGATAGTGCCAATGACTTGACAGTTGAAAATCAACATCTGGAGCAGGTCTTATTTCGCGTACATAAGAAAATGAGTTACCGCATGGTGCGAGGCGTAAAGAACACACTGAAAAAAATCAGTGGGCTATTGCGCAAAACAAATAAAACTTTGGCACAGGAAACACCGGCTATTTTTTTTAATTATGATGCCTGGCTTGCGACTTATGGTAATTTAACGAAAAAGGAACTATCGTCCTTTAGGGATGAGGCAAATAGCTGGCAAGTAACGCCCAGAATTGCAGTATTAATGCCAGTTTATAATCCGGATAAAGCTTGCCTGGTTAATGCCATCGAGTCAGTATTGCAGCAGGTGTATGTACACTTTGAATTATGTATTGCTGATGATGCTTCAACCGCCAGTTATGTGCGCGAAGTTTTGCAGTCTTATATGGGCAAAGACCCACGAGTCAAAGTGATTTTTCGTGAGCAGAATGGACATATTTCGGCGGCATCGAATAGTGCATTATCGCTGGTTGAAGCAGATTATGTCGCGTTAATGGATCATGATGATTTACTAACCCCGGATGCCTTATATTGGGTAGCGAAAACCATACGACAGAATCCGGATGTACAGCTGATTTATTCAGACGAAGATAAAATGGATTTGCAGGGCAAGCGTTACGCGCCGTATTTTAAGCCCGACTGGAATCCTGAGCTCTTGCTATCACATAATTATATTTGCCATTTAGGTGTTTATAAGACCGAGAAAATCAAGGTGTTGGGAGGTTTTGACTCAGCCTTCGATGGGGCACAGGACTACGACCTGGTGCTACGTTATATGGCAGAACTAAAAGCTGAACAGATTGTACATATTCCACGAATTCTGTATCACTGGCGCGCAGTTGCAGGGAGTACGGCAACCGGTGTACAGGAGAAGCCTTATGCTGAGGCGAAAATTACCAAGGCTGTGGCCAGTGCTTTAGAGCGCCAACAACGCCCAGCCGAGGTGATCACGCATAAAAAATTGCCGGGCGCCTTACGAATCCATTATTTGCTACCCGAGACATTACCACTGGTTAGCATTGTTATTCCCACACGCAATGGCTTTCATTTATTGCAGCGCTGTATAGAAAGTATTACTGCCAAAACAACTTATGCTAATTATGAATTAATCATTATTGATAATGGCAGTGATGATTTAGTGGCTCTGAGATATTTACAGCGTCTGCAGGAAAGTGGTCAGGCAACGATTATCCGGGATGATAGCCCATTTAATTATGCTGCTTTAAATAATAAAGCAGTCGCACAGGCAAACGGCGAAATCATCGCTTTATTGAATAATGACCTGGAAGTGATTAATGCTGACTGGCTAGGTGAAATGGTCAGTCATGTTGTGCATGCTGAAGTCGGTGCAGTCGGTGCCAAGCTATACTACCCTGACGATTCTATTCAGCATGCAGGGGTTATCGTCGGATTAGGCGGAGTGGCAGGGCATTCGCATAAACATTTTCCACGCGATAACCCGGGCTATTGTGGGCGGTTGTTATTGACGCAGAATTTAACCGCCGTCACAGCAGCATGTCTGCTGGTTAGAAAAGACGTATTTGATACAGTGGGTGGTTTTGACGCTCAGAACCTGTCGGTCGCTTTCAATGATGTCGACCTGTGTTTACGCATTCAGGAAGCAGGCTTTTATAATGTCTGGACGCCTTACGCTGAAATGTATCATTATGAATCGGCCAGCCGGGGTTATGAAGATACACCCGAAAAGCAGGCGCGGTTTAATAAAGAAGTCGCTTATATGAAGCAGCGCTGGGGGAAGGGGTTATTACAAGACCCCGCCTATAACCCAAACCTAACGTTAGACCGAGAGGACTTTTCGTTTGCCTGGCCACCCCGCTGCCAGCTATGGAGAGCGAACGCGATGGCTGGTAGTCCCCAGAAGGCGTAGGGCCGTTGTTTTGTCGGAATCGGAGCGTTAGCGTAGGCCGAAGGCATTAGCGGTCGCGTTAAGTTTTTGCCGCTTGCTTGGGCTGGGATGCCCAAAACAAGCTTTCGCAAAAATAGCGACTCCCCGTCGAGGAATAGTTCCAACCATTTTATTTATAAACCTGAAGATGTTGTAGCGCGCGGCTCTAACCCGCCTTTTTTTGCGGGCTAAAGAGGCTTTGAAGGTATTGGTTATGTGTATTTAAACTGTGGTTTCGTTTATGATGACTAAATTATCAGCGGGGTTGCCAAAGACTTTATTAAGCCTTAGTTGAAAGTTAAGAAACATAACTCCATTTTGGTAAAATTCGTAAGTAAGCAGTCCCCATGCCCCCCCACAGGACAGATAATGCTTTTTTGTATTGTTTATTGATAGTCAGATAGCGTGCGTATTCGTCGCGAACTTTTAATTGATAAGGGTCGAGTTGTAATGACTTTTCATACAATGCAGACACTGTCGAGAGACTGCCGTGCATCTCTTGCATAATCTCTGCTTTGGTATGATCAACTTCGGCGTTTGCCGGCATTTTTTTAATCGCGACAGCTTCGAGTTCTTGCTTATTCATAACGGTTTATCCTCTCATATTAGAGATTAATGATAAGCAATGACACAAAGTTTAGTACAGTCTCCTGAAGCTGTTTTAGCATCGTAAGAGCGATCAAGCAAATGGCGACGTTATCGGGTCAACGGAAGCCAACACAAAAGAATCGTTAAGGTGAGGTTCTGGAGGATTTGCCGATGTTTAAAAACGTGGTATGTATAGAGAGAAATGAATTCAATAACTTGCGCGATCCATACGACTCCTGAATTATTAATGATAGGTAAGCTTACCTAACTAAAAGAAGGATAGCTGAAGGGCGTATGGAGCTCAGATTCACTAATAGTTCTTGGAGCGTGGGACGATTCTGTCTGGAACAGAATGGGACGTAATAGTGCCCGAAGGGTGAACCACAAGGATGTGGGTGTCATGGTTTAAAAAGCCTACAGGAATACTTGACCATTACACTTCTTTATCAGTCACTTTCAAATCACGAGCAGGCTACTCTTTAGGCAATACTTGCCGTTGTTTTTGGCTAGATCAGACGCTGTCTGTAAGATTAAAACTGAGTTAATATGGATAAGGCATTAATATTCCCTGCTATTTATAAATTCTTTAAGCATGTCCAAAGTTACTTCGAGTTCTTTATCGGTATAGGCAACAGCATCAAACTTCCCCCAGATAGGTGCGGGCCATGCCTTATCAGTTTTGTATCTAACCACATGATGAATATGTAATTGCGGCACCATATTACCTAAGGCCGCGATATTCATTTTATCTGCCTGAAACTGCAGAGCCAGTTTTTCAGCGATATAGCTGGATTCACGTATCAATAGCTGCTGATCATTAGTAGTAAGTTGATGAATTTCAGTCATATTTTCCCGTTCTGGCACCAGTATTAGCCAGGGAAACTGGCTATCATTCATCAGTAATACACGGCACAATTCTAATTGTCCGAGTTCGATACAGTCTTTTTTCAGAATAGGGTGTAGTTTAAAAGACATAAGGCGATTTCTCTTAAAAAATGTACCACTTTGCTTGTTTTTTTGTCCGCCTTCTGCGTTGTGATATCAGTTACATAGTTGACTATGCGCCCGATATCGCGCCTTGAATGCGAACAAAAGTCCGGCATAATCCGGTTTGTCTTTTCGGATAATCGCCTAAAAGCAGAGTAGAGCTTGAGTTTTATAGTTAAAACAGTGTAACGTTAGCAACAAATAATAACAATAATTCCAGCCCTTATGTCCACACTTTCTGCTCGCGTTACTCAACCTATGCAAGGCAATGCACCGCATGCTGTTTCTTATAAACTGCTCCTGAGCCTGTATGCCATTATCCCTTTGTGCCTGATTTTTCAGCTGACTGATAGCTATGCTTTTGGTGGCGAGTTAATGCAATCTTTACCCAGCAGTCCCGGGCATTTGATGATATTTCAATTGTTATTTGGCACGCCTCATATTCTTGCCAGCGGTATTCTAATTACCAGTAATAAAGACTATTTTTCTTATTATCAGAAAAAAATACTCTGGATGACTTTGGCGCTGATGCTATTTTTTTCTATTGCTACTCAGGTTATGTCGTATCACATGCTTTATATTATGGTTGCTTCCTGGACTGTTTATCATGTGTTAAAACAGCAGCATGGAGTAGGGCGGGGTATTTATCAATTACCGACCTGGGCATTTTATTTATTATTATGGTTAAGCATAGGCGCGGGAATTAGTATTTATATGGGGGTTTTTCTAAAAAACACCTTAACGGTTCAGCAAGCCGAATGGGTTAAGCAGGCAGCTGGTGGCCTGGTGATATCTTTATTATTAAGCACATTCTGGTGCCAGCAATATGTAAAGACTCGCTTTGGCTCGCTGTTTATGTGGTCAAACTCTTTTTTGATTATCAGTAGTTTCTATTTTTATACCCAGCAATATTATTTCCTGGCAATATTAATTCCACGTCTGGTACATGATGCCACGGCTTATATTTTTTATGTAACTCATGATGCTAATAAACATGCCGGACATCCGCAGAATTTTTTATATCGCTGGGCCGAGAAAATAAAGCTTAATGTGTTTATTGTATTGCCTTTGCTCTCTTTTGCCCTGACTTTTCTTTTAAATGAGTATGGTGATCAGTGGGTCGATGTGCTGACGCAGTTTTTCTTGGATATGAAATTTAGACAGGTGATTAGCGTGGGCTTGATTGGTTATTTTTCTTTAATGCATTATTACACCGAGGCGTTTACCTGGAAGTATGGCTCACCGTATCGTAAATATATTCGTTTTAAGCCTTAAGAAATAGCAAATACCTTGTGTCTGTTGCTAAATTTGTCGAGCAGTGGACATATACCACCCCAAAATATCAAGACAATTATTTCAGAATTCTTATTTCTTTTCTTTACGCCGCTTTAACCGAGGCTTTATTCAATAAAATACTTTTTTTATACACGTCCATCGGTTTTTTGTAGTCAAGTGTTTGATGGAAATGCTTCTGATTATAAAAGGCACTATAATCGTTAGCATCTTCCTGGGCAGAGCACATAGATAACTCGCAGTTAATTGCCATTAGTAAAATGCATTATCGCTATCGTTTTGATGCTGAATGATTTAGTAGGGCTGATAGAAATCAGTTGCAACAATCTGTGCAGCAGTGGCTACAGCATTACGATTGAGTATTGCGGGCTATGATTTCATCTGATTCAAGGCTTATATCTCTCCATAGATAAGGAGGTAATCGTCCAGCTCCACAGTCAGATTGCTTAAGCCAGCGGCAAGTAACTGTTTTTCAACTTCTTCCGCAGTAAAGGCGGCTAATAAAGAATGATAGAAATCTTGTTGTAACACATCCGGTTCACCGCTTGCATGCTGCTGTACCATTTGTCTGGCAGCTCGTTTACTTGCCGGCCGGCATAAATCTGCAATAAAGACTTTGGTGCCAGGTGTTGAATATTTAATGACAGTTTGCCACAGCACCTCAGGCTGATGCAGATGATGCAGGAAGCTAGTGCTGACTATTAACTGGTAAGGCTTGTTGGGAATGGCAAGACCCGGAATCAGGGCCTGAATAAAATACATCCTGTTAGTAAATGTTTGCTCTCGTAATAAACGTGCCTGAGCCTGACTAATCATAGCTGGAGAGCCGTCTATGGCAGTGATATCGGCAGATAGGAAACGTCGCGCCAGACGGAATGTCACATCGCCGGGTCCACAGCCCAGATCTAAGATATCCCCTGAAATGTCAGCAGTATTAAAGCTCCGATCGATTAGCTTGATAATTTTTGAATGCCGGCTCTCAAAGTCTGCCTCCGAATATGCTTTGGCTTGCGCCAAATCTATCATCAGTTCTGGTTCTGGTATTCTTTCCATGTCCCGCTATTTATTCAGTGCTTTGGCAAGTGCATTAGCCATAGAACCCTGAGCTGGAGTAGGTGTTTTTACCTGCTTGGGTTTATGTGATCTTTTCGCTTGAACCTGCTCTGATTTTCCACTTTTACTTTCTACAGGGGCTTCTTTTTTCATCGATAAAGCAATTCGCTTACGCGGAAGATCAATTTCCAGCACCTTCACCTTAACCATCTCTCCGGTTTTAACCACATCATGCGGGTCTTTGACAAATGCATCGGCTAAATGCGAGATATGCACCAGGCCATCCTGATGCACGCCGATATCGACAAATGCACCAAAATTTGCGACATTGGTAACCACGCCCTCTAAAGTCATACCTTCTTTCAGATCGGTAATTTTTTCGATCCCGGCTTTAAAGGTAACACTCTTAAATTCAGGGCGTGGATCACGACCGGGTTTTTCCAGTTCTTGTAAAATATCAGTGACGGTGGGCAAGCCAAACTCTTCGTTGGTGTAATCAGAGGCCTCCAAACTACGCAGAAAGCTTTGCTTACCGATTAAGTCGGTAATGGGGGTGCTGGTTTTTTTAACGATATCTTTGATAACAGGGTAGGCTTCGGGGTGAACTGATGAAGCATCTAAGGGATTGTCACCGTTCATAATGCGTAAAAAACCAGCCGCTTGTTCATAGGCCTTTTCACCTAAACGAGGCACCTTTTTCAGTTGCTTGCGGTTGGTAAATGCGCCTTGCTGATCTCGAAAAGCGACGATATTCTGGCTAATGCTAGGTGAAATTCCCGAGACTTGCTTAAGGAGAGCCGCAGACGCGGTATTAATATCGACACCGACGGCATTGACACAGTCTTCGACCACAGCATCCAGGCTACGGGCCAATTGAATCTGGTTAACATCATGTTGATATTGGCCGACACCAATGGACTTGGGTTCGATTTTAACCAGTTCTGAGAGTGGGTCTTGTAAGCGGCGTGCGATAGAAACGGCACCACGTAATGACACATCGATATCAGGAAATTCCTTGGAAGCCAGTTCAGACGCTGAATAAACTGAAGCGCCCGCTTCAGATACGGTAATCTTGCTGAATTTCAGGCCTTTATGTTGCTTCATTAAGTCGCTAACCAGTTGATCTGTTTCCCTCGACCCCGTGCCATTGCCGATGCTGACCAATTCGACCTGGTGCTGGGTTATTAGTTTAGCCAGTGTGTTTATTGACGCGTCCCACTGGTTTCTGGGGGGATGAGGGTAAATAGTCTCGGTAGCTAGTAATTTTCCGGTGGCATCGACTACCGCAACTTTAACTCCCGTGCGAATGCCTGGATCCAGTCCTAGCGTTGTTTTAGGGCCGGCGGGAGCAGCCAGGAGTAAGTCTTTTAGATTATTGGCGAATACTCTTATTGCTTCCAGTTCTGCGGCTTCACGTAATTGTTGTTTTAAGTCTAAATCAATCCGCGTGAATAATTTAACTTTCCAGGCAAAGCGTGCAGTTTCTGCGAGCCAGGCATCGGCAGCTTTACTGGTATCACAAATCTGAAGATGACGCGCAACGTACTGTGTGCAGAGTTGGTGCTCTTGTTTATCATCAGTGCCGGGTAATAAAGTCAGATTCAGCAAGTTCTCATTACGACCACGAAATAGGGCTAAAGCGCGATGCGATGGGATTTTATTAATGGCTTCCTGAAAATCAAAATAATCCTTGAATTTAGCAGCCTCCAATTCTTTACCTTTGGCAACTTCGGACTGGATAATGCCTTTTTGCCAGGTACGTTCACGTAGCGTGCTTAGTAATTCAGCATCTTCCGAGATACGCTCCATAATAATCTGCCGTGCACCATTCAGTGCTGCGGTCACATCATTAATGGCTTTGTCTGCATTGATATAGCTTGCAGCCAGTTGCTCGGGGATGCAGTTTCTATCGTCCAGTATATTATCTGCCAGGGGTTCCAGGCCTGCTTCACGTGCCATCTGAGCTTTAGTGCGGCGTTTAGGCTTATAGGGTAAATATAAATCTTCCAGACGTGTTTTGGTATCTGCCTCAATGATGGCTTGCTCTAATGCTGGTGTCAGTTTGTTTTGGGTGGTTATGCTTTCTAAAATGGTATCACGGCGGCTATTGAGTTCACGTAAGTAAATCAGGCGCTCTTCTAATAAACGCAGTTGAATATCATCCAGTCCTCCTGTGACTTCTTTACGGTAACGAGCGATAAAGGGGACTGTCGCGCCTTCATCTAATAAAGCGACTGCTGCAGTGACTTGTTTCTGGTGAACCGCTAATTCGCCGGCAATTTTCTGGATTACGTCCATTTAGTATGGTTTATGTTGATAGCTGGAAAGCTGTGTATTGTATCAATATGTTGATAGAGCATAAACCCTGAAAAATATAGGCTTTGAGTGAGCTATCAATAACCGGTATGATGCGTGATGATTTTAAAGCGTGGGTACTATAAGTAAATGAAATTAGCTCTGCTCGCGGGTGCTCAATCCAGCTGTGGAAAAACGACGAATATACTGGCTTTATTACTATATTTAACAGCGCAACAACATAAAACCGTCTCTTTTAAAGCAGGTCCTGATTTTTTACCTTTTTTACATATAACAGTCGATAGCTTGCTGGATTTATTTACTGAGGCGGGTAAACCTGCATTAGCAGAGTGTGGTGGGGCAATGTTATTGGGTGAGGTGCTGGTGGATCATAAGGGCGAGCAATAGGCTATGGCACATATATTACCGTATCGCTCAATTATGCAGAACAGACAGGCTTCGTTAGGTTATCGTGAAGAAGCATCCAGTATTAAAGGGCATGAATTTCACCATTCAAAAAGAGCAGCAGAACAGAAACTAGAACCCTGCTTTCAGCTTACTAGAGGTGAGCAAGGGGTACGCTATAAGAATTGACGTGTATCGTATGTACACTGGTATTTTACCCGTGCGCTGGAAATAATAACAAAGTGGTTATAGGGGGTAGTTAATGAAAGAAAGAGATCGTCGTCAGGGTATCGTTGTCGTTAATACGGGGGAAGGTAAAGGGAAATCCTCCAGTGCTTTTGGCATGGTGTTTCGTGCAGCAGGCTGGGGAATGAAAGTCTGTGTGATTCAATATATAAAAGGTAAGTGGCAGACCGGTGAGCATAAAGCGGCAGAGCGCTTTGATAATATCGAATGGCATGTGCTGGGCGATGGCTTTACCTGGGATACTAAAAATCCGGAACAGGATATTAAAACCAGCCGAGAAATCTGGGAATTTAGTCAGCAGAAAATCCTCTCGGAAGAGTATGATTTTGTTTTACTGGATGAAATTAATTATTGTTGTGGGTATAACTGGATATCTGGCCAGGAAATAGCCGATTTTATTACCGATAAAAAGCCGCCCTGGGTGCACCTGGTGCTTACCGGGCGTAATGCAGCTCCTCAAGTGATCGAGGCGGCGCATACGGTAACCGAAATGACCAAGATAAAACATGCTTATGCACAAGGAATTAAGGCAGCGCAAGGTGTGGAGTTTTAGCTATTTATTTTTTGGGGAGTAGCCTTTAGCCTATATAGGGAGAGGGTATAAATCTTTTAAAAATAAGTGTTAAAGGCAGGAATAAATAAGCTTTAGCTTTTTAAAATGACAGTAATGGCTAAAGCCCTACTCCCTAGGTTTGCCAATAAATATTCAGGAGATCACGAAAAATGAAATCGCTATACCCGGAGATAGAACCGTTTAATATATTTTTTCTTGAGACCGGGAGCCAGCACCAAGTATATGTAGAACAATCCGGCAATCCGGAGGGCATTCCGGTGGTCTTTTTACATGGAGGGCCGTGTTCGGGCACTCGCTCTGGACAGCGCTGTTTTTTTGACCCTGCTGTGTACCATATTGTTTTATTTGATCAGCGTGGATGCGGGCTGTCCCAGCCTTTTGGTGAACTGGAAAACAATACCACGCAAGATCTCATCGAAGATATGGACGCGATTCGCAAGCAGTTAAACTTTAGCCAGTGGCTATTGTTCAGTGGCTCCTGGGGTAGCGCGTTGGCTTTACTGTATGCGCAGCAATATACTGAGTATGTATCAGGAATGATTATACGCGGGGTGTTTCTGGCACGACAGCAAGATCTGGACTGGTTTGTCAGAGAAGGCGCGAGCCGAATTTATCCCGAGCAATACCAGTGTTTGTTAGCGAGCTTGCCAGAGCAGAATATAGACTTGCTCTATACAACGTTATGGTCTGATGATGAGCGTGTAGTGCGAAAGGTAACACAAGCCTGGATGCATTGGAGTAGCCTGGTTGCGGTTGGCGAGGATTATCAGAAACCCTTTGAGCCGGAAGCGGTTAGCCAGAAGATGATAGACCAGGTCAGAATGGAATTAAACTATGCCCGTAATCATTATTTTATCAAGGAAAACCAGATTTTAGAAAGCTGTGGCCAGCTACAGAATATTCCTGCGATTATTATTCATGGTCGTCATGATTTAGTTTGTCCTTTAGCTGCGGGCTACAGTTTAGCCAAGGCATTGCCGAATGCTGAATATAAGGTACTGGAACATGCCGGACATATTGCAGAAGGTGAGCAAATGATAGATGCACTGGTCAGTGCAGGTGATCAAATAGCAACGAGGTTAGCTAATGAGTGAACAAAAAAAACGCCTGGTTATAGCCATGACGGGGGCAACCGGAGCGATTTATGGGGTCAGGATGTTGCAGGTATTGCAGCAGCAAGAAGACTGGGAATCGCATCTAGTGATTTCTAACGCGGGCCTGGTTAATTTAAAACATGAACTGGATATGTCACGTAAGGATCTATATGCATTATCCGATGTCACTCATGGTATAGATGATATCGCTTCGAGCATTGCCAGTGGCTCATTTAAAACCGAGGGGACTATCGTTGCTCCGTGTTCCATGAAGACTCTAGCAGCGATTGCACACGGTTTTGGCGATAATCTGATTTCCCGTTCGGCGGATGTGGCTTTAAAAGAGCGCCGCCGAGTAGTGATTATGCCGCGAGAAACTCCGTTAAATCTGGCACATATACGTAATATGGCTAGCGTAACAGAGATGGGAGGGATTATCTTTCCACCGATGCCTGCGTTTTATAATAAGTCTAATTCCATAGCCGCAATGGTTGATGAAGGCGTAGGGCGTGTGCTGGATATGTATGGTGTTAATGTCGAAGGCTTGTGTGCACCCTGGGAAGGACTGTAATAAATTAAGTTGCTGATAGCGAATGGGTATCGTTACGAAAGCAGCCTGGCTTGCGAATTTGTACCGGATTGGGTATAAGCGCATCTAGTCTTATCACTTATCAGTTGGGGTAAAGTGAAGTTATTTGCATTGATCTATGGCGCGTAATAGCATATTCACGTTTTAGGGGCATTTTCCTGTGCCAAAATCCGTAGATTCAGATCCGGTAGGTCCTGCGGGCATATCGATGCTCATTAATTTTCTGTTAATTTTTATATTTGCCGTGCAGCATACAATTATCGCGCCCCGGCTTTTAAGCAATGGCTGACCAAATGTATCCCTAAACCCCTTGAGCGTAGTGTCTTTGTTTTTGTAGCAGGTATTATTATGTGGATTATGATCTGGCAGTAGCAGCTACTGGATGGTGTTATCTAGGATATTTAGAATACAATGCTAGCAAATATTCTGATAGGTACTTCGATTACCAGCTGGATTGTAGTGTATTTATCAAGCTTTATGATCAAACATTTTGAACTGTTAGGACGGGAGCAGTGTTATGGTTGCGCATGATGGCAATGGGGTTGAACGGGAGTAAGTGAATAACTTTTCAGCTTCTGAAAAGCGGGGACTAAAGTGAAGCCCCCGTATGATCATGCCTATTTGAATGGAAATCATCGAGCGGCTTACTGAACCTGAACGACAGGAGCTGGAGCCCAGGTGCCTTTGCCGATAGGAAGGATGGAAGGCGCTTCCACCTTAGGCCAATATAGACGCATAACCAAATAAATCGGTCCGTCAGGTGCTGGGAGCCAGTTGGCTTCCTTAGTCTTCCCAGGTGAGTCCTTCTGAATGTAGAGCGTTAACGAGCCATCTTCGTTTTTGTGCATATCCGTTAGCATGGGCGAATTAATCAGATAGCGATTGATCGGATTTTTGATTAGAAATTGCGTCTTGCCGTTATACATAGTCACCGACCAGAAGGCATTTACGGGCGGTAGCTGGTCTGCAGGGAATGTCAGTGTATAGTTATGCTTGCTGCCATCAAGGGGCTCGCCGTTTGCATCTGTCCGCGTCATAGGATACATCGCTTCCAGAGCATCGTTTCCGAATATTCCTGCTCTGGCGGCAGCGGCTCGCTTCAGCCAATTGCCGTTGTAGAAAGATAGGTCACCAAAGAGTGCGCCAAGCTTCCAACCATTTATATTTTTCATCCCGGTCGCTAAGAAATCATTTATTTTTTTGTCGCCATCTCTTATAGCCTGTGAAACGTCTGCTTTATGTTCCAGCGCAAGGTCCTTGAACTCAAAGGTCTTGCCAGGGCCGACTCCAATCCTGGCGAGCCTGGCTCGGATCGCCCTGTTTTTCGATGTCATTGGCACAAACTGGAGGGCGGCATCAAGGTATGTGTAGAAGTTTTCTTTGATGCCCTTAGTCGTGGCTGGAAGGAAATTGATCGTTGCTGCTTCGGGCGGTGCAGGTTGTTTCATGAATGCAGATAGCGACTGTACTTTGTATCCAGCTTGTACTTTTATGACATTTGATATGTCCTCAGTGTTGAAAAGCTGGGTGCGAAATACGGTCAGCGAGAAGGGTGTCGAGGATAGGAAAACCTCTTTGATTCCTACCGGCGCCTCACCTTTCCAATTGGGACCAGCAACGAGGTAATTACCCGAATTGGTTCCAGTCGTGCGGCTGCCGACATAGCCATAGTTGTAGACGTTGCCGTCTATAAACTGTACCGAGTAGTAGCGCTCTTTTGGCACTGCAGGTACTGAAACCACCATGGGTTCCGCACGCAAATCTAGCCAAAGCATTGAATATGGTGTGTCACTATTGGGGGTGACTATAGTCGTGTCCTTGTAGGTAAAGACTTGAGAATCATTGTAAATTCTGTTGTACGAATCCTTGTATTGCCCCGAATCCTTGTCAAGGGTAAATTCACTCATAACGGCATAATTCATCACGATCGGCAGACCGTAGATAAAACCCTCCTCGGCAATATCTTTGATATCTGCAAGTTCATCGATATCTGCAGGTTCAGACGTAGCTGCAAGTTCAGTGGTTTCTATAGGTTCAGAGGTATCTGCATGTTCAGCCTGGGCAAGTTCGGCCCGGGCAAGTTCTAATTTAATGTTCGCTAATTCAGTTGTAAGAGCTGAATCTCTTTTTGTGCTACAGCCGCTGAGGATGCTTATAAGTACTGTTAGCACCAAGGCATTGATAATATATCGCTTGTTGTTCATGATATTTCCTCAAATTAATAGCTGTTTCATAGAGCAAGCTTTAGGCACCTAGAAATAAAAATCCCACCCAATATTGGGCGTTTTTTTATTTCTAGGTGTCTTACCTGATGTGTAAGGCTTGTTTGAGTGACTAATACAGCACTAGTGCTGTATTAGTTCTATGTTCTCAATGTTGATTAGAAAGCCTTGGAATTATTACTATTACGAAAAATAAGCGGTTTTTCGTCAGCCGACATTGCGCTGTTTCTGGCGGCGTCTATAGCATCCTGGACTACTTGTTTGTCGGGTGATTTGCTACATACAGGGTCGGTTTTATACATATCGCCAGTCAATAAATAAGCCTGACAGCGGCAGCCGCCAAAATCTTTATCTTTTTCATCGCAGCTTTTGCAGGGCTCTTGCATCCAGTCATTGCCACGAAAAAAATTAAAGGCCTTGGACTCATGCCAGATTTCCGAAATGCTGTATTCATTGACGTTAGGGCAGTCCAGTCCTGGTAGTTCACGTGCCGAATGACAAGGCAAGGCAACGCCATCAGGTGCAATTGTCAGGAATGTCGTGCCCCAGCCATTCATACAGGCTTTTGGGCGATCTTCATAAAAATCGGGCACGACGTAATAGATCTTCATCTTGCCCTCGACTTTCTTCTTGAAGTCCTGAGCTATTTGTTCTGCTGTTTCGAATTGCTCTCGGGTAGGCAGTAATAAATCACGATTGGCATGTGCCCAGCCATAATACTGAGTATTGGCAAGTTCCAGATAATCAGCCCCTAACTCTTCTGCCATTGCTAGAATTTCTGACATTTGATGGATGTTTTCACGATGTATGACCACGCATAATACCATCGGGTAACCGTGCTTCTTGACTAGGCGAGCGACTTCTTTTTTATGGGTAAAGGATTCAGTGCCTGCGAGGTGATCATTTAGATCTTTGGAGCTAGCTTGTATACTGACCTGAATATGATCCAGTCCGGCCTCTTTTAACTCAATAATCCGTTCTTCAGTTAAGCCGTAGCCTGAAGTTATCAGGTTGGAGTAATAGCCCAGTTCTCTTGCATGGTTTACCAGTTCTGATAAATCCCGGCGCGTTAAAGGCTCGCCACCTGAAAAACCGAGTTGTACCGCGCCCATTTTACGAGCTTCAGAAAGTACGCGTTTCCAGTCTTCGGTGCTAATTTCATCGCTGTGCTTTGCGTAATCCAGAGGATTTGAGCAGTAGGGGCATTGCAGGGGGCATTTATAAGTGAGCTCTGCAAGTAACCAGCGAGGAGGTGTGATGTTAGTCTTGTTGGATCCAGCCATTATTAAGTGCCACGTCTAGGAAGCTAGTAATATCGTTTTTTAAATCAGTGGTGGAAAATTTTTCTTCCAGGTCGGTTACGATTTGATCCAGATTTCGGGTGCCATCGCACAGCTTTAATATCTCTGCAGAACTCTGGTTTAATTCAACCATACCTTCAGGGTAAAGGATAACGTCTTTTTGTTGCACCTCTTCCCATTGCAGTCTGTGCATGGGGGAGAAGTTGATGGGTAATTCGGGGTTTATGGTCATATTTTATGCTTATTGTAGGCTGGGTTAGGCTATCAAGCCCAGTCTACTTATCAGTTCTCTTTAATATTAAAGTACGGAGGCATGTCGTTAATATACGCCATATACATGGCATCTGCCATCGACCATAAAACATTTAACTTAAATTTCAATATTTCTAGCATACGCTCTTGTTGTGCTCGTGTTTTATAGAAATCCAGAGTGATCTCTAGGCCGTGCTCGACATCACGACGCGCTTCACTTAAACGCTTGCGGAAGTAGATATAGCCTTCTTGTTCTACCCAAGGATATAGCTCCGGCCAGTTATCTAGACGTTGCTGATGAATTTTGGGAGCAAATAATTCGGTTAAAGACGAACTTGCCGCTTCATGCCAATTTGAATTACGGGCAAAATTAACATAGGCATCGACGGCAAATTTCACACCTGGCAGGACATGCTCTAAAGAAGTGACTTCTTCACGGGTCATGCCCACAGCGATACCTAACTGTACCCAGGCTTCGATACCACCCGGATCACCGGGCTGTCCATCATGATCAAGAATGCGTTGTGTCCAAATGGCACGGGTCTCTCGATCGGGGCAATTGGCTAATATATTAGCGTCTTTAATCGGGATCATAATCTGATAATAAAACCGATTGGCGACCCAGCCCTGCAGTTGTTTTTGCGTCAGTTCCCCTGCGTTCATTAAAGTGTGTATGGGGTGATGTATATGGTAATACCTTTCCATGCTCCTTAGCTGAGCTTCAAATTCTTCGCGTGACCAAGGTGTTTGTTCTGTCATATTTAAAGCTCTATATTCATGTTGTCGAACGACACTTCTATATCGTGCTGGCTTAGTATATCGCGTTCTTCTGATTCTTCATTGAGAATCGGATTAGTATTATTGATATGGATCAGAATTTTGCGCGGCTTTTCAAGAGTATCCAGGAATTCGATCATGCCGCCTTCGCCAGACTGGGGTAAGTGACCGATTTTTCTCGCTAATAATGGACGGCCAACCGAGGCAAGCTCATCATCTGTCCAGAATGTACCGTCTACTAAAACGCAGTCAGCCTCGGCCATTGCTTTTTCTACATGCGCTTCTATTGCGCCTAGACCGGGTGCGTAAAAAGTTGTTTTACCGGTTGAAATTTGACGAATCACCATGCCGATATTATCGCCTTCATGTGGGTCGTTGCGATGTGGTGAATACGGTGGTGCTTTGCTTTTCAGCGCTAAGGCGGTGAATTCCAGGTCGTCAATATTCGGAATGGTAAAGGAATCGCCATTTAATGGAATAGGGTGGTCGATCACGCCACAAAAGTGTTGCAGAATATTAAAGATAGGAAAGCCGGTGCTAAGGTCTTGCTTGACCATATCTGTGCAATAAATCGTTAGCGGGTCGCCTTCGCGTAGTATGAGTAAACCAGTTGCATGGTCAATTTGCGAGTCGATCATAACGATCGCTTCTATGCCCGTGCCACGTATTTTGTTTTTTGGGTGGATTGCCGGGAAGTTTTCTAATTGGGTGCGTACATCGGGAGAGGCATTAAACAACACCCAGTGTTCGCCATCAGAGGAAATGGCGATAGATGACTGGTTACGTTTGCTGGCTTTAATAGAGCCTGCTCTTACGGCTTTGCAATTTGGACAACTGCAGTTCCACTGTGGAAAGCCACCGCCTGCACCTGAACCGAGAACTCGGATTTTCATATTGGTTAAAGTATCTGATTAGTGAAACAGAGATGATACGGGATTAATAACTGCCAGGCAAAAAAAAGGAGGCGTTAAGCCCCCTTTAAATCAACAAGCGTTTAGACTAACGGTTGTTGATATACATTGTTACTTCAAAACCAAAACGTAGGTCTGTGTATGCTGGTGTTTCCCATTTCATAATATATCCTCCAGAGTTATATTTAATTTTTCTTATACTAGCTTGATCAAGTAAGCTAATTCAAAGTATACGATGAACTGTTTTTTAGCGCAACTTAAATATCTCTCAGATGAAGCTGTTGATGAAACAAAGCTTTTTTACGTTTGGATGTCAGCAAGGATGCAGAAAAATAATGAGGCAATTTATGCTGGGTAGTGTTTAGGTATTTGATAGATTGATGGAATTTTACTTGAACACAGGTAGATACAGAGTTATATTGACAGTTGATAAAAATAAAAAAGCATTGAGGAGATATATTATGGTCGGTGATTTATTTGAGCTTACATTCTTTATGTGGTTGGTTGCTATGTGTGCATTTGCACCACTCGGGTATTTTATCTATATGTATACCATGAAAAGTGGTGAACCTTTTGGCGATACAGAGCCACATGGTGACAGTGAGTCAAAAGTACTTGATCTGGTAGAAATGGCTATCCACAAAGTACAAGGCTTGCTGGGTAAAAAATAAGCTATACATAATATACGGTGGGTAAATCCCAACGGGCAATGCAGATTTTCTACTATGAAGCTAATGAAGATGAGAATTTAGTAAAAGCTAACTGATTGTCTAATCGAAGTTCATCAATATATCAGCTGCGCACTGGAAATCCGTCATACTCCTCATGGTAAAAAGCTTTATTTGCTATGACATGTAGGGCAAACAGGATTTTTTCTTAGCTTCATTTCATTCCATTGCATAGATAAACCATCCAGTAGTAACAGCCTACCAGTTAACACTTCGCCGATATTCATGATTATTTTCATTGTCTCCATGGCTTGAATACTCCCGATAATACCGGTAATCGGCGAAATGACGCCATTCGTCGCGCAATTCTGTAAATCTTCCCCTCCTTCACTATATAAACAGTTGTAACAAGGTGCTTCATCACCTGCTACAAATACACTGACCTGACCTTCAAAGCGAATTGCAGCACCCGAAACTAAAGGTGTCTTATACTTGACACAGGCCTTATTAATAGTAAAGCGGGTTGTGAAATTATCCGTACAATCCAGCACCACATCAGCATTAGATACTGCTTTTTCTAGTTCGATCCCCATTAGTCTTTGTTTAACGGCAGTCACTCGCGTATCAGGATTTATTTTATTTAATGTTTGCTGGGTTGAAATGACTTTATCTGTCCCAATATCGTCTGTGTAATGAGTAATCTGTCTTTGCAGGTTAGATAAATCTACCTGGTCATCATCGTAGATAGTTATCGAGCCGACGCCTGCAGCGGCAAGATATAGTGATGCAGGAGAGCCTAGACCTCCAGCGCCAATAATAATCACCTGTGCATTAAGTAGCTTTTCCTGCCCCTCTATATCTACTTGAGGAAGCATGATCTGGCGGCTATAGCGTAACAGTTGTTGGTCGTTCATAAGGGTGCGATCCTGGCTGAGTAGACTATAAATGATGCCACATACTTGACAGATTGCAAAAGCAGATTATTATTAGCACTCGTATTAAGTGAGTGCTAACGAATTTAATTTTTAATTTTTTTTATTTTAATCAGGAGATATTAATGAATATACGCCCTTTGCACGATCGTGTGATTGTTAAACGTGTAGCAGAAGAAACGACTACAGCTAGTGGTATTGTAATACCGGGCTCGGCTGCTGAAAAGCCAAGCGAAGGTGAAATCTTAGCGGTAGGTAGTGGTAAGCAGTTAGATAACGGTGAAGTGCGCGCGTTAGAAGTAAAAATTGGCGATAAAGTATTATTCGGCAAATACTCAGGCTCAGAAGTTAAAGTCGACGGCGAAGAAGTGATTGTTATGCGCGAAGAAGACATTATGGGTATTTTGGGTTAAGTCGTAGAAAACTTTAATTATAATTATTTAACAAATACAGTTAGGAATTAACATGGCTTCAAAAGAAGTAAAATTTGGTGATGACGCGCGCTCTTTAATGGTAAATGGCGTAAACATTTTAGCAAACGCAGTAAAAGCAACTCTAGGACCTAAAGGTCGTAATGCTGTTTTAGACAAAAGCTTTGGCGCACCAACGATCACTAAAGATGGTGTTTCGGTTGCAAAAGAAATCGAATTAGCAGATAAATTCGAGAACATGGGCGCGCAAATGGTTAAAGAAGTTGCTTCGCAAACGTCTGATGTGGCGGGTGACGGAACAACAACAGCAACTGTGTTGGCACAGGCAATTGTTAACGAAGGCTTGAAATCAGTTGCAGCGGGCATGAACCCAATGGACTTAAAGCGTGGTATTGATTTGGCAGTGACTAAAGCAGTAGCAGCAATTATCGCTTCTGCGACTCCTTGTACAGATAACAAAGCGATTGCACAGGTAGGAACTATTTCTGCAAACGCTGACGAGGCTGTTGGTGAAATCATTGCTAAAGCGATGGGGAAAGTTGGTAAAGAAGGCGTTATTACAGTTGAAGAAGGTACTGGTTTAGATAACGAATTAGACGTTGTTGAAGGGATGCAATTTGACCGTGGTTATTTGTCACCTTACTTCATTAACAATCAGGACAGCATGAGCGTTGAATTAGATGATCCATTTATCTTGTTATTCGACAAAAAAATCTCCAATATCCGTGATTTATTACCAACACTAGAAGGCGTAGCAAAAGCAGGTCGTCCTTTGTTAATAGTTGCTGAAGATGTAGAAGGCGAAGCGTTAGCTACTCTAGTTGTTAACAATATGCGTGGTATCGTTAAAGTTGCCGCAGTTAAGGCGCCAGGCTTTGGTGATCGTCGTAAAGCCATGTTAGAAGATATTGCTGTGTTAACAGGTGCGACAGTTATTTCTGAAGAAATTGGCTTATCTTTAGAAAAAGTTGAAATGGATCAGCTTGGAACAGCCAAGAAAATTCAAATCAGCAAAGAAAATACTGTGATTGTTGACGGTGCAGGTACAGAAGAAAGCATCAAAGGCCGTGTTGCACAAATTCGTGCACAAGCTGATGAGGCAACATCTGACTACGATAAAGAAAAACTACAGGAGCGTCTTGCTAAGCTAGCGGGCGGTGTTGCGGTGATTAAAGTCGGTGCTGCAACTGAAGTTGAAATGAAAGAGAAAAAAGCACGCGTAGAAGATGCATTGCATTCAACTCGCGCAGCGGTTGAAGAGGGTGTTGTTGCCGGTGGTGGTGTTGCTCTGGTTCGTGCTCTTTCTGCTCTTGACGGTGTTGAAGGCGCAAATCATGACCAGAAAGTTGGTGTCGATATTTTACGTCGTGCAATGTCAGCTCCTTTACGTCAAATTGTAGATAATGCAGGCGATGAATCTTCTGTAGTATTAAATCAAGTAGCTAATGGTGAAGGTAATTACGGTTATAACGCTGCAACAGGTGAGTATGGCGATATGATTGAAATGGGTATCCTTGATCCAGCTAAAGTAACACGGGCAGCATTGCAAAATGCAGCCTCTGTTGCCAGCTTAATGATCACCACAGAAGTCATGGTTGCTGATGCCCCGGCTAGTGAAGGTGCAGCTCCTGGAATGCCTGATATGGGTGGCATGGGTGGTATGGGTGGTATGGGCGGCATGATGTAAGTCAGTCCTTAAAGCCTAGCTTTAATAGAGAGCCTCGCTAGTGTAAGCTAGCGGGGCTTTTTTATGTCTTGATAAAATTATCAACAGTACGATGGCCTTTTGCTTGTCGTTTTTCTGTTGTTGAACCTTACTATTAATTCCCTCCAGAATTCCATTTGTACCTGCCTGAAGGTAGAGGCAGAGTCTTGATTTTCTGATAAAAACCTGATTTGCACTCCTTTGCAGGGTGTGGGTAAATTCCACTCTCTCGGTAATAAGAGTTAAGCAGCTCATCGTTCAAGCCGTGATAGATCATTATGGCCTCAAGATGGCATGCTTTAGTCCAGCTCTGTGGGGTTTTTTCGGTTGACATAGGGGCTTTCTTGCCCAAGGTGGCAAGCAATTGGCGCATAACCATCCATGCCTTTGTATGTGCGCGATACGTTCTCTTTCTGAGCGCTGAAATTAGCAAGGGGCGTGACATCTATATCTAGTGGAATATGCCCCGTAGGCAAGGCTGTAATGGAAGCTTCTCTATTGATTAAGAATTCAACATTGGCTTAATTGACCGGAGGGTTGAATTCATCAGCTTATTTTTCAAGCCGTGTTCGAATACTAGTTGCTGTTGGAATCTGATAATTGAGGTCTAAGGATTGATTGAAAAATGGATCGTTGCGAACATTATTAATAGCTTGGGAGTCGTTTTTCCCCTGCACCATAATACCCAGGTCGGTTTTATCATATCGCTGGTGGGAGTGCCATGACGCGTAGGTAAATCCTGGCCAATTGCTTAGGTCAGCGAAGTATATTTCTCTATGGCGGCATCGATCAGAGTAACATCGGCGTGAGATGTAATTTCTCTGTCAGATTGCTCTAATCGATAGGTACGCATAAACTCATCACAAAAATATAGATAATTATTATATTACAATGGGTTGGATTTTTTTATGCTTTTCAAATTTCGCAATCAGGGGGCTATAAAAAAAGTATAGGAAAAAGTCGGAAAGTATTTACAGTCGAGAATAATTTTGTAGAGCTATTATTCAAACAAAGAAAAGAAGAGGTGCAAATGAGCAATAAATATTTATTGGATGCTTCTGTAGTCCTAGCTTTACTCTAGAGAGAGAAAGACTCCGAAATTATCAGTCTATACGCCCGTTTATCTGGTGGTGCCCGGCTTTGAGTTCGATAGCAGGTTTATTGTTGCGAGAGAAGGCTCCGGCGGGTTTATTATTAATAGACGCTTTTTGTTGTGAATGCTCTGGACTGCCAGGTAAAGTAATATAACTGTCATTATAAGCCTGCCAGTCAAAGGAAGGCTTACCCTGTTGAGCCTGTATATCGAGTGTTAGTTGGCCAGGCCATGCACGATATTTAGTTTTGCCAGTATTGTAAAAAAGAAGGGCGTGAGTACTGTGGGTTATCTGCAAGGCACGGTTTACCCAGGATGATAGTGGGTCAGGAAGTTTTCAATAGCTATCGCGAATGAAAATAATGGTGTGAGCACCAGTAAAGCAAATAAACAGAGATAGCGCGTCATAACAAATCCTTCTTTAATAGGGAGCTGACGATGGTTTCTCGCCTAAGCTATTGGTATAAAGTAATATAAAAAATATATAGATAAGAGGGTAGAATCAAAGGCTTAAGTGTTTATTTATAGCTGTGAAAATAATAGTTAAAATAAACCCTTGACCGATATTAAAAGCTGGTTATAATACATGGCTCCTTAACGAGAGTTGAGGCGGGTTTTCGGATCCGGTGAGTGTTGTATTTTCAGGTAACTTTATGTTGCTGATGATTGTTTTGAAGGG
>LWDU01033357.1_pt1 | contig 55608 bp, 40 predicted proteins | sample 727161 | NCBI WGS metagenome assembly LWDU01 (sample SAMN04566230, study PRJNA314399) | hydrothermal vent metagenome | isolation source: deep sea hydrothermal plume seawater | place: Mexico: Gulf of California, Guaymas Basin | collected 2004-07-11
CACTGTACGTACAAACGCCACGTATAGTTGTTTTCGACCGCTATAACCCTCAAAGTTCAACAAATCGTTAAATCTATTACAACCAAACTCATTTATTAGCACCGCTATTTACCATCGATATTGGTTAAATACGCAATATCTGCTACAAAACATCGCTGTTTATGGATTAAGGGGGCATCAGAAACACAACATGCAGAATTTCTTTCGAACGGTGAAAATCGGTCTCCAATACCGATTAACGATCATCGGCATCATTGCCTGTAGCCTATTAGTGGCTCTGTTCTGGAGTGCCAACATTGGAACGATCTATCCAATGGTAGAAGTCGTTTTCCAAGGGAAGTCAATCCCTGCCTATCTCGATAGCGAAATCATTACACTTGACGATGCAATCGCTGAAAAAACTGCGACCGTTACTCAATGGGAATCTGAGCAACGTCCGCTTGCGGAAATTCAATTCGTAGAATCACAAATCCGCGACGCCATCAGATCTCGCGATTTAAAACAGTCGTTTATTCCATTCGCTCGCAAATGGTTACCCAGCACACCTTTTGAAACTCTGGTGTTAGTCATTGTCGCACTGTTGGTCGGCACGTTAATCAAATGCTCTTTGCTCATGGCGAATATTATCTTGGTTGAGCGGTTTTCACAACGGTCCATGCTTTCCTTAAGAAACGAGTTTTACGCGCGAACACTTAATATGTCTGTCGGCAGTTTCAGTAATGATCGTACTGGTGAATTGATGAGCCGCTTTACCAATGACACTGAAGCATTGACGATGGGCCTAAAAATGCTCATCGGTAAAACGGTACGTGAACCGCTAAAGATGATCGCCTGCCTCGGTGGCGCAGCATTTATTTCATGGCGGCTACTTCTGGTGTGTCTGATCGTGACGCCTATTGCCGGATTGATGATTGGCATCTTGTCTAAGGCTTTGAAACGCTCCAACAAAACCGCTATGCAAAGTATGGCCGCAATGTATGAACTGATAGGTGACACGTTTAAATCAATTATTGCAGTTAAAGCATTCAACGGCGAGGAACATGAGCAACATCGCTTTCGGGCTGCAACCTCGCGCTATTATCAACACGTGATGGGTATTGCAAAATTCAACTCGATGACCAGGCCAACAACGGAAATGGCCGGAATGGGCATTGTTGCCTTAGCCGTGATTTGCGGTGGCTATCTCGTGCTTAATCAACAAACACATTTACTTGGCATCCAAATGTCGATCAATCCCATGAGTCATGGAGAGATGATGACATTCTTTGCATTTCTCATAGGCGCAAGTGATCCTATGAGAAAAATGGCTGATGTATTTAATCTAGTTCAACGCAGTGCCGCAGCGGCTGACCGTATTTATGAAATGCTCGATCGTCTCCCTGACGTTCCCGACCCGCAACATTCCGTAACACCGCCACAGAAAATCGAACGTCTAGTTTTGGATAAAGTCCACTTTGCTTACGACGAATCAAATCTAGTACTCTCTGATGTTTCACTCGTGATACCCGCTGGCCAAGTCGTTGCTATTATTGGACCCAATGGTTGTGGCAAAAGTACACTCGCAAAACTCATCCCTCGATTTTATGACCCTCAGAGCGGAACCGTTGCATTTAATGACAGTGATTTGACAACTCTTAAAAAACATGATGTCCGAGCACGCGTTGGTTTAGTAACTCAAAATGCTATTCTGTTTGATGACACAGTCATGAACAATCTCCGATATGGAAATCGACAAGCGACGGATGATCAGATTTATGCAGCGGCGAAACAAGCCAAAGCACATGCATTTATCACACAAGAACTAGACGATGGTTATGAAACAATTGTGGGTGAATCCGGTGGAAAACTATCCGGGGGACAACGGCAACGTATCGCGTTGGCTCGGGCTATATTGTGCGACCCAGAAATCATGGTATTAGATGAAGCAACCAGTCAAATCGACTTGGAAAGCGAACAGATCATCCATCGCGTGCTGCGGGAGTTTTTCGCAAACCGCACTGCCATCTTGATCACACACCAGATGTCAACTTTAGAACTAGCAGACCGCGTTATTGTTATGGACAAGGGACAAATCGTCGACGACGGCACCGCCGAACAACTTTTCAATCGCTGTCCCTTCTTTCAGCGGATGGCACACGGTGATCTCAAAGAATCTGCCTAAAGTTATTTTAAGCGGGTCTGCTAGCTCGAGCCACTCGATTTGACACTCTAATACGCTAATTTGTGGTTCATAACGCCGATATTAGCTGTTTCCATAGCCTTTGGCACGCCGATTGCGTTATTAGTTAGGTAGTCAGTAGCTCATTGGCTTATGACGCATGTCCATAGGACAGCGATTCATTAATGGGGCCGCAACAGAGAAGAGGCGGAATTGGGGCCGGAACAGCCACAATTATAGGCATTGAGCTACGATACAGGCGTAGTCATTGGAACAGACTATATTTGTGACAGGTGGACTATTGACTGTTCTTGGAACAGATCGTCAATAGCCGCCTGTTGCAAAAAGCCTGTCTTATTTTGCTACACTTGTTGTAAAATGCTACATAAAACACTGCGCTATCTATCAGCCATATATCAATATCCACGGCCGTAGCAAACTTCTGAATTATTTTAATAAGTTATATTTCTATCAAATAACGACATTACAACGATCCGTCACTCTTTTCAACGCCAAACTACCACTAAATGCAGTTGTGTCGGTTCACCACAAGCCTAGAATCAAGTTATACTAAAGCATCGTCAAAAACCGTATTTTTAGCATTACAGAGAATTCTGTATAATTCTGAGTACACAAGGCGTTATCAATTGGTTTATAGATTAGTGGGCAAGACCTTCCATTAGGTAAAAGCACGCAAAGGATTCCAACTCCATGAAAAACAAAATTCTCATCTTTAGCTCGATCATTCTCAGCACCCTTGTGCCGTTATCAGCATATGCTCAAGATTCCCAGGACTATGGAATACCAGAAGTTAGTATTATCAACGAGCAGATTCGACAGGGTTGGGATGACTACGAAATTCGTCCATCAATTCTAGCAACCGATGGCGAATGGTGTCGCCGAGTATTCCTCGACATCATTGGCCGCGTTCCGAGTGTCACGGAGTTGCGTGAATATGTCAAAGACAAAGATCCTCTTAAGAAAAAGAAACTCGTCACACAACTACTCAACGACGAAAACTACACAGAAGATTACGCCAAAAACTGGACCACTCTCTGGACCAACGTGTTAATTGGCCGCAGTGGCGGAACTGAACGTAATAGCTTGACCAATCGTGCTGGATTACAAAAATACCTACGGGATTCACTGGCTCGCAACAAGTACTACAACGAAATTGTGCAAGAACTCGTTACGGCAACCGGCAGTAATACACCTGGCACAGATAACTATAATGGCGCCGTAAATTTCCTAACAATGAAACTCGCCGAAAACGCCACACTAGCAACCGCCGAAACATCCCGCGTCTTCTTAGGACTGCAAGTCCAATGCACACAGTGCCACAACCATCCCTTCAATGAATGGAAGCAGCAAAAGTTCTGGGAAATGAACGCCTTTTTCCGCCAAACTCGATCATTGCGTCGCTTCACTACCGGCACGCGAAACGTCTCGCATGTCGAACTGGTAAACGAATCGTTCACCGGCGAAGGACTTACCAAAGATCCAGACAAAGCAGATATCTATTACGAGTTGCGTAACGGTATCACCAAAGTTGCCTATCCAGTGTTTGTTGACGGAACAAAAATCGATCCTAGCGGCTATGTCGAAGACGTCATTCGTCGCGACGAATTAGGCAAATTGATTGTCAACTCAACTTACCTGGACAAGATGGCTGTCAACCGTATCTGGGCTCACTTCATGGGCTATGGATTCACCAAACCAATCGACGACATGGGTCCACATAACCCCTCATCGCATCCAGAACTTGTTGACTACTTGGGCCAACAGTTTCGCAAGAAAAGCTTCGACCTAAAGCAACTTATCACTTGGGTCGTGTTAAGCGAACCGTACGCTCTATCAAGTCGCACAAATTCCAGCAATGAAAGCGCCGACGATCCGCTACTGGGCGAAAAACCTAAATTTAGCCGCTTTTACATTCGTCAAATGCGAGCCGAAGAGTTGTACGAATCACTTATTACGGCAACCTCCGCTGACAAAGGACGTGGCTCCTATGAAGAACAAGAATCACGAAAAAGCCAATGGCTGAGTCAATTTATCGTTGCATTTGGAAACGACGAAGGTGGTGAGCAAACTAGCTTCAATGGTACGATCCCACAGGCGTTGATGATGTTCAACGGCGACCTAGTCAAGCAAGCCACTAAGAAAGACGGTGGCAGCTTCTTGGATCAATTAGCCAAAAGTAAATTGAGCGATACACAAAAAATCAACTACCTTTTTGAAGCAGCCTTCGCACGACGTCCTGCGAAAATGGAAATCGAAGTCGCCAATAAGCTGTTAGCCGCTCGCAAGGGAGATGTAGTTGCTGCACTCCAAGATATCTGGTGGGCAGTCCTCAACAGTAACGAATTTATTTTAAATCACTAATCACAACACAATAATTTTAAAATACGCCTTTGGTCAGCGGCGGTCACAAGCCACTTCTACCAACGGTTACTATAGTCCGGAGAAAATAAGATGAGTAATAACAATCCCATGAATATGTCTCGCCGTCACTTTATGTCCCACATGGCTGGCGCATCAGCAATGACAATGCCTGCCTTAGCAATGGGCGAAACGCTTTACGCCAATGCAGATGACCTTAAACGTCGTCGCAAATCGGCAATTCTACTCTGGATGAGTGGCGGTCCTTCAACCATGGATATCTGGGATCTTAAACCGGGCGCTTCCACAGGTGGTCCTTTCCAGCCTATCGCCACTTCCGGAAATGCTCAAATTAGCGAGCACATGCCATTGATGGCCAAGCAGATGCACAACATGGCTATTATTCGGTCGATGAGTACTCGCGAAGCAGACCACAGTCGCGGACGTTACTACATGCACACTGGTTACGTTCCCAACCCAAACGTAGAACACCCAAGCTATGGTGCTGTCCTATCTAATCAACTGATCGACCAACGACCTGAATTGGAAATCCCTCCGTTCGTCACCGTTGGTGGAGGAAGCGTTGGACCAGGATTTCTCGGTATGGCTTGGGCACCGTTCTCGGTCAGCAGTACCGGACAAGTCCGAAATCTTGACATGGGTCTTGGCGATGATCGACTCTATCAACGTATGTATGCTCTCGACCTGATTGAAAATGGTTTCATCAACCAACGACGCGGTTCAGCCGCTTCGGATCACCAAAAGATCTTGAAGAAGACTTTGAATCTGATGACTAGTGAACAAATGAAATCGTTCAAGGTTGCCAGCGAACCGGATTCCGTTAAAGAACGATACGGTAACACTGGCTTTGGACGTGGTTGCCTAATGGCTCGTCGCTTAGTCGAAGAAGGAGTTCCCTTTATCGAAGTTGATCTAGGTGGTTGGGATATGCACTCGAATATCCACCAAACACTGAGCGGCACCAAGTTGCCAGAGCTTGACCAAGCGATGAGTGCACTTACTGAAGATCTTGAACAACGCGGACTGCTTGACGACACCGCCATTATTTGGATGGGTGAATTCAGCCGTACTCCTCGCATCAACGGAAACGCTGGTCGCGATCACTGGGCTCGTAGTTGGAGCGTCGTGGTTGGTGGTGCCGGCATGAACGGTGGTATCGCGATAGGCGAGACCTCGGCCGATGGAACACGCGTGGAAACAGATCCTTATTCATCTCAAGATGTTATGGCTTCCGTTTGTAACGCACTCGGCATTTCATTGCAAACAACGTTTACCAGTAAAAGTGGCCGTCCTATGAAGATCGCCAACAGTGGTAAAGTTATCAAGGAATTGTTCAGCTAAAGCCCCCTCGGATTCGAAAATATTCACCACAAAAGGGCGCGTACCGCATTGGTACCGTCCTTTTTTGGGCTAGATAGACAATTCCAATCGTTGAAGAGTTTTAAACTCGAAAAAACTACTCACAATTTAAGTATTTTAACGACAATTACGAGTATCTTACCGTTTACCCAAGCGTTACTAATATAGTCGCCGGTAACGCAATCTACGGAACTTTGAGATTACCTATCCGGCAATGGCATGACCGAAAACGAACAGCACAAACCGTTAACGCCCACCGAGCTGATTGAGAAATATCAGATCGGAATTTGGCGTTACCTGCGTGTACTCGGTTGTGAAGCCTCGTTGGCTGAAGACATTACACAAGAAACCTTCCTGAAAATACTCCGCAAGGGCTTTGATCAATACAACGACGCTGCTACAGCTGGGTTCTTACGCAAGGTTGCCTATAACTTATTTATTTCAATGCAGCGACGATCCGGGCGAGTCGTATTAGTTGAGAATGTTGATCAACTCGATGCTGTCTGGGACCGCTGGGCCGGGTCGGACAACGGCGATGACATTATCGACAAACTACGAGATTGTATGGACGGCTTAAGTGATCGAGCAAGGGATGCATTGGAGATGCGATTTCGAGAACAACAAACTCGAACCATGATTGCCGATTTCTTAGACATCACGGAACACGGTGCCAAAAATCTAATGCAACGAGCAAAAAAACAATTACGCGATTGCGTTGAAAACAAGATTCAAGCGGAGGCCATTTAATATGAGCCTAGAAAACGACAACCCTCGGGAAACCGAGAATGATACCGATACGCGACTGCCCAATGATCCTTTGATCGATGCGCTGCTCGAAGAGATCATCGGCGGACAATCGCCTCCCGATCTCGCCACGCAAATCCTCTCGCAGTTGCACGATTCGCTTCCAACAACAACACAACATCCCGTCAACGACCTCGACTCGATACCAACTCCAAAATCCACGGTCGGTGCTCGACACCGTGCAAGACGTCGCTCGTTTGCGGTTCCGGTTTCCATGGCGCTGTCTGTGACAGCCATCACCTTAGCACTTGTCGCCATAGTATTGAATTCTCCTTCTAACTCTACAAATAGTCACGGTGTCGCCAACAATCAAACTCAACGGTCAGAAAAACCAAGTCTTCCGATTCAACAGTCCAACGACAATTCAACAGATTCGGAAACCCTCAAACAGGAAACTCCAAACAGTCCGCAAATCGCCACTTCGGATAACCCGCATTCAACAAGACCAATCGGCCCGTCCGACGTTAACACACAAGCAGGTGGAATCGACGCACTGCCACCGGTTCAGCAACGCTGGCAACACCCTTTAGCATTAGCCGATACCAATACTGTGGTACCTGTTGAAACGGACATAATCTTAAGTCGCATCCGCCGAGAACTCGAGAAGAAATGGAATGAAAACGGGGTCTCCCCTTCAGAAGTTGCCGTTAACTTGGAATGGGCGCGGCGTGTGTACTTGCGACTAATTGGACGAGTGCCCACGACCGACGAACTAGAACGATTTAACCGCAAGTCCAAACAACCAACTGAACTGGCGGACGCTCGGCAACAACTCGTTGATACTTTGCTTTATGGCGATATTTATCAAACAGAATTCACACAGCATTGGTCGACATTCTGGACAAATGCACTCATTGGTCGCCAAGGTGGTCTCGACGGTGACAATGCCAACCGCGGAGGCTTGCAGCAATACCTACGTGAGAGCTTTGCGGCCAATAAACCTTATGACGAAATGGTCTTTGAGTTGATTTCAGCCATAGGTGCTGCTGACGCCGAATCAAAGCAATTTAATGGTGCTGTTAATTTCTTACTCGCTTCACTCACCAAGAATGACACCACTTTGGCGACGAGCCGTATTTCAAGCATTTTCTTGGGGCAAAAACTACAGTGTGCTCAGTGCCATCACCACCCGACATCGGACATTGCTCAAGATCATTTCTGGGAACTCGATGCCTTTCTCAGTGGAGTACAAGCGACCAAAGTAAACGGACAAACCATCTTAACGAATGTGGATTCAAAAGGCGTTAAAACCCCTGACGGCCGCGTTGGGGTTTTCTTTGAACGCCCCAATGGTGTTGCCCAAATGGTTTTTCCTGCGTTCCTAGGACATCCACCGAACGCACTGAAAACCACCGCTGCAGCAGAGTCGTCTACCGGCGACCAGGCCATCCTGCGAGAACAACTCGCTCAACTCACGAGCGAGTCACCGTTGCTCGCTCGAACGCTCGTCAATCGATTGTGGAGTCATTTTCTAGGATTTGGCTTCACTCCATCAGTCGATGATATGGGACCTCACCTAGCGGTTTCTCATCCACAACTGTTATTGATTCTTTCGGAGCAAACAGAATCCTCAAATTATGATTTAAAATCACTCATGAAATGGATTGTGCTCAGCGATCCGTTTACTCGCTCGAGCAAGTACTCTGCCTCAAACGACATCGACAGTCCGGAACTCGGCGATCAGCCGTTATTCAGCCGGTATTATTCGCGTCAATTGGAACCCGAAGAAGTTTATCAGTCATTGCTTGTATTGAGCGGCAAGACACGTTCAGCGACGACGATTGGCCAACAGCAACTTGCACAACGTACGTGGTTAGGACAATTCACCAAACCTATGGGAACCGACGAAGGTGACGAGACCAATTCATTTGATGGGAATGTCCATCAATCCCTAGTGCTCATGAACGGGGATTTAATGAAGCAGGCCACGAGCATTACCAATACTTCCGTGTTAGGAAAAATCATCAAAAGCCCGATGCCGGTCAACAACAAAGTTGATCATTTGTTCCTCGCCGCGGTCGCCCGCTATCCCTCAGTGAATGAGAAGAAACTGATCCTCGCCCTGTTTGCCAAACCAGATGTCGCTCCTGAACAAATCTATCAGGATATCTGGTGGGCCCTGCTCAACAGTAATGAGTTCATCCTCGATCACTAAAAACGGTCTGCGGATAACACAATGGTCGGAGTATGCAAGTAACTCAAATTCCACGTTGTTGGTTGGAATTTATCCGCAAAGTCTTCACTTTGCTTAAGCGACCGGAGGGTCGTTGACTCAGGGACTCAACAGGTGGATACTTACGAATTACACTAGTTTTCGGTGCCCCATCGCTTCGCTCTGCAGCCTTCCTTTTACTTAAATCAAAGCATACCTCTCTTGGCAACCGCATCACGCATCATCGATTCCAAAACGAACTTCAAGCCGATGCTATGGCTAGCAGTTCCTGTTGTCATTGAGCAATTTCTCGTCTTGTTAGTCACTTGGACCGACCACTGGTTAACTGCCGAATATTTATACACGAAGCACTTAGCCGCCATTAATCTCACAGCTTACATTCTGTGGGTTATCCCCTGTATGTTCGGCATCATTGGCGTAGGCGCCACGGCTTTAGTCGCACGTTACTTCGGGTCGGGAAAATACCGCGAGGCCTCGTTCGTGACAAACCAAGCCATCTCGTTAGCACTGATGATGCTAACAGTAATTACAACCATCGCCTGGTTTTATGCCGACTCATTGATCGCCATCATGCAATTACCGGACGATGCGACGCAGGCTGCGATTGTCTATTTTCGAATTGTCATCCCGGCAATACCATTTGCCATGTTACACATGATCGGCAATGCCTGCCTGCGCGGTGCCGGAGACATCATGAGCGGCTTCATCACCATGTTTATTGTGAATGTGGTCAATGTGATTGTGAGCTTGTGCCTAGTCACTGGTTACGGACCCTTTCCAGAGTTGGGCTGGGAAGGTATCGCCTATGGAACTGCCTTTGGCTATATGGTTGGAGGCACCATCATTATCGGCTTCCTAGTTAAGGGCCGATTTCATTTAAAATTACACCTCTCCAAGATGAAGCCCAATAGGGAAGTTCTCTCGCGTTTACTTAAAATTGGTGGGCCCGGTGGCATCGACATGATGTGTATGGTCATGTTTCAAATGTGGTTTCTAACTATCATCAACAGCCTCGGATCGGTCCAAGCTGCTGCGCATGGAACGGCTATCCGCATCGAAGCCATGGCCTATTTACCTGGGCACGCGTTTTCAATCGCAGCTACCACTCTCGTGGGCCAATTCCTTGGCGCTAATAGACCGGATCGCGCCACCCGCAGCATTTTGCTAGCGTGCGCGTGGGGCGGCACGTTAATGATTGGCGCTGGAGCAGCGTTTTATTTCGGTGCTGAAACACTAACCGGACTTTTTATCGGTGACAACACTCGTGAAGCTGTCACATTAGCCACCCCACTGATCCGGATCGTCGCTATCAGTATGCCCTCGTTGGCAATCGTCATCATCATGACCGGTTCGCTGCGGGGTGCTGGTGACACCAAATGGCCATTGCTATTTTCAATTATCGGCTTACTGGGAATCCGAATTCCATTAGCGTATTACTTATGCTGGGAAACCATCAACATTCCCTTTACCGATATAGTTTTGGAAGGAATGAATCTAGGCGTACGCGGAGCATGGTACGCTATGGTCGTTGACATTTTCGTTCGCAGCGTGATGGTCTTCGGTAGGTTCCTGCATGGCGGCTGGAAAACTATTCGCATTTGACCCTACGTTTCTGCGGGACGTCGACTAATCACTTTCACCAATGCAGCACGCAATTCTCGCACTTTGACTGGCTGATGCAATAACGAGTGCAAGTCACTTAATCGGGCCTGACTAGCAAAACTTGCTTGATTTTTTTCAACAATAATCAACGCTGGTAATTTGCTGGTTACATGGTCATCGTCGAGTTGATTAAACACGTTTAACGCCGATTCACCCAATTCACCCGTACAAAACACTGCACAATCAAATTCACCCGGCGAATCCTTTAAACGCTGAATTGCCCGTTCAGCATTGGACACGAATAGCACTCTGTATCCACGCTTACTCAACTGTGCCCGCAGCAAATTTTGCATCGTTTGCCGCGAATCGACAACCAAGACTGTCATGCCTTCACCCTCTTGCTGAATCACTCCGCCTCTAACATTGTCATCTGTTGATTCATCATCCTCATTTGTCTCCACCGTCCGCTGCAACAAAACAGCATCCGCATTTTGAACCTTAGCGAGATCGGCAATAAGCGGATCGTAATTTGGATATCTCAGGGCTGGGTCAAATGCCAAGGTTTTCTTGATGATATTCAGCATCACTTGCGGCAGCCCCTTCACAAATTTTCCCAACGGTGGAATATCACGATATCGACCGATATACAACCGCTGCATACGATCTCGTGTTTCTGCCAGTGGAGGCCTTCCCGAGAGCATGTGGTACAACATACAACCAACAAAGAAGATATCGCTGCGAACATCATTACGCGGCACATTGGTAGCACGCTCTAAGCCAGCGTAGTCAATCGAGCGGGGGTTCGGAGCGTTCGCGAATTCTTTATCGTCTTTCGGGTCAATCATTGAAGCCAACCCAAAGTCGGCCAACTCGGCACGCCCCTTACTGGAAATCAAAACATTCGATAGCTTCAAGTCGCGATGGGTCATGCCGTTTTGTAATGCATAATTTAATCCCTGGCAGATATCGTTGGTCAGCTTAATGGCTTCATTGAGTTCCATATGCTTGCGGAGCTTCATGAAATCTCGCAGATTTTGGCCTTCGATAAAATCCATCACCATGTAATATCGGCCACGCCACGAATCGACATCGTGAACTCGAACAATGTTTGGATGTGTTAGCGGCATCACCAGCCGGGCTTCACGCATAAACTGTTCAGTTGCGCCTAGATCATCGCTATAACGCATCCGCAAAACCTTGACCGCACAAACTCGATCATTCTCAGTATTGACCGCTCGATACACTCTAGCGAATGTCCCTGTTCCCACTAGATACAGAATTTTATACTTGCCGTAAAAGTAACCCTCTCGTTTATTGGTCACTAATCGCTCTAGCTGCCAGTTGGTAATCAACTCTTTTCGCAGTAAGACACTCGTAAAATTATTTAATTCCGTGTCTGCGCCGCCAGCCTCATTGAGGGCTGCGTCAAGTTGAGGTATTTCCACAACTCCTGCTTCGGTGCAGCGGCGTACAAGTTTTTGAGGGCTTATATCCGACATTAAGAAGTCTCTAGAGAACGATGATTATACTAGTGCGACCCTAATTCATCTCTACCCTATTATCAGTCATCCGATTGTGAAAGTCACGCTCGAAAATACAACTTGAAACTAATAACAAACGGGTAGATTATTGGTGGGTAAAAATGTCCAGCGAAACTACTGGCGTGCTAAATCATCTCTTTCGCGGCGGGTTGCCTCTAAATCTAGCAATACGTACTGCAAATCAACTCTTAATTGATCTAACGTATCACGTAACTCGGTAATAATCCATTTACGTCCCTCAGCCTGAATCTTCAAGGCGGTCACGACAGCTGAAAGTCGATCCGCAAATTCGCTGGGCACGTCGTTAGATATCTCGTCTAACCGCTCAATTAAGGCATTTGGACTTTCGAGCTTCAACAATAAATCAAAATCAGGAATCTCTCGCATTGCCAATTCTTCATACTCTCTCTGTTATTTCATCTCAAACCACGTCAATAAACAGCCTATACAAGCCACACACTTCAAAAATGAGCATATGTACTTTAATTCATGCTAAATATATAGACCTATCCATCAACCAAACAACTTACATGCTTAAACTTCGACTTAAGCTGCTCGTTGTCTGTTTTGGGCTAGATGAAAAATTAAATCAATCATAAAATCCGTGATACGTAAATCGCAAGGATGCGATTAAAACTATTGTAAAAACCGATAGTTTTCGACAATTACGTGGTATTAATAAGAAAACAGCTATGGATAGCGCCGAGGTCGTGCAGATTTCACAAAATCAAGACCAACTCACCCACCGTGGGTACCATGATCAACAAGCGGAAATTGTTTCTGGTGTTCGTTTAGGGCTACTTTGCGCACTGTTAATATGCTGTCTGTGCAGTCCGGTAGTCGCACAGTTTTCCGACTCATTTGAAACACCTCAAACCAAATGGTCATTGCTCAAAACTGATGGTCGGGTAGTCACCACATCACACGGTAAAGACACCCGTGTATATCATCATGGATCGCAAAGCGAACACATCCAATTAGTGAGTGGGCTAGCAACTTTCATTCACTATCGGTACGTCACGCCCCGCGTGAAACTCATCGATGAAATAAACCCATCTCTGTGGGTTCGAGCAAACCGCAGCCCCATCCAATTGATTGCTCAAGTCGTTCTACCGAGATCCATCGATCCACAGACTGGGCAACCACTTGAAATTATGATCCGCGGTGACAGCTATAACACTCCTTTACGTTGGCAAAAACTGGCCCTCACACGTATCCGCACTCGACTGCAAAACCAAATTCCCAGTTTACGATCACAATTTGGTTCGCAAGTTGACGGGCGGCAAGCCTATATCAAAGCGGTCATACTAAACACATACAGCACGCAAGGTTCATTGGATTTGTGGATCGACTCGTTCCACATGCAAACGCCCTACGTCGGTCCCACTAATCCCGTTGAGCAAGAAACCGTATTGGCGGATTTTCAAAGTCCTCAAGCGGGTCCTGCATCCAATACACCATCCCATTCCAACCGAGTCGAAATCAAAGATTCGGTATTACTCGTAAACGGAGTCCCGTTTATGCCTCGTATCATCGAGCATAATGGCGAATCATTGGAATACTTGTATCAATTAGGATTTAACACAGTCGCCCTCAAATATTTCCCAACACACCAACAACTCGAAGATGCTCATCGACTTGATCTAAAATTGATTGTCCCTCCTAACCTCAACGCGGAATTGAGCCCAACCGCCAGCACCGAACCAATTCTCAACTGGGATCTCGGACAGCATCACCGAGAATCGACACTTGAAACACTTCAAGCCGCTAGTGAATTAATTGAAACGCTACCAACGGAACTCCGCCGACCGACGGTTGTCACAGCCGCTCACCAATTCAAGCAAGTCAGTCGTTATGCCGACCTCGTCATCCTCAACTGGCAACCGCTTCATAGTAGCCTTACGCTTGAGCAGTCATCAAATCAAATCACCCAAGCCATGAATGAGCTGAGACGTGGCACGCCCTATTGGATTTCCATTGCCACGCAAATTTCCCCAGTTCTATTGCAACAACAATATTCCATGATGCAATCTCAGTTTTGGGAACAACCTACTGAGCCGATTTCATTTCAAGGCCAAACCACAATCGATTACGACCAACTGGCTATGGTCACGCATCGCTCGTTGGCTATGGGCGCCCGCGGCATTCATTTCCAATCATTTTCGCGACTCGACCGAACCGACAAGGAAACGATATTACGAATACGAATCCTAGAGCGTCTTAATCGTGAATTGCAACTTATTGAACCATGGGTATCCGGTGGCACATCCACCGGTGTCGTCAACACGCCGCTGGAACACCATAGTGTCTACATGACCAAAACTGGGCGAACTCGATTGGTCTGGCTATTTAATCGCGATGACCATGAGCAAATCGTACCGCGACCAAACAATGATGAGCTGATCAGCTTTGATGTACCGGGGGTTCCCTTAACGTACTTGCCCTATCATGTTAACTACTCGGCCATTCATCGCATTCGTACTAATCGCGGGTCCAATAATCGCATCGCTGTGACTCCTACAGCTCCGTATTCACTGGTTGTCATGACGGCAGACCCACTTGTTAGGGATTACATCCAACGACGAATCTATGCAAATCGACAGCGGATACTGCAACTAACTTATGACATCCTACAGTTGGAGCTGTCACGCGTACAATCCTTACGCACATTTGACTCCCTTACCGCAGTGTCACTTACCGACACGTTCAATCAAGCGACTGCTTCCCATCGCAGTTCCCGAAATGTCGTCGCCTCGAATCAATGGGATGTTGCCTATCAGTATTTGACGAGCGTGGAGAATAGCCTGCGAAAAATTCGCTTCCAGGTATGGCAAGCTGTTAATAATCATGATCACAATCTCGTCTCCAACCCGCTGAGTCTACATACAAGTACATTTGTGGAATCCATATCGACAACCCGCAGGTTACAACAATCAACATGGTCACCCAATCTGCTTGCAGGAAGTAGCATGGAAGACTTGAATCAAATGCAACGGGGAGGGTGGAAACATCACCGAGACCCCAATCACTCTGTCAAATCGCTCGTCGAAATCACTTCTCACAATCCACGCGAAGGTAATCGCTGCCTACGAATCCAAGCCTGGCAAGACCCTAATCTCGCCGCGAGCTCGCTGTTATCTGCTCCCGTTTGGGTTAGCAGCCCTAGTGTTGCCGTACAAACTGGTGACGTATTACGAATTCATGGCTGGGTAAATATACCAGCGGCATTGAAACACCAAGGAGATGGCCTCGTCATTTATGATTCCATTACGGGTACAGTCTTAGCCGACCGATTTCATCATACCGCCGGCTGGCAATCCTTTACTTTGTATCGCGTAGCGGACAGTGATGGAGAAGCTACGGTTTCATTTGCGCTGATGGGATTAGGAGCCGTAAATATTGATAATGTCAGTATTCAAAAACAAATCTCCAAACGCACGCCAACACCCCCCTAATCCCCAAAACACCTTACAAACCACCGCCACACCCTAAAGCGCTCTAAAAAAAATATTCAGCAAGCCAATCTGAAACAGTTTCTCGTCACGCGCAAAACCAGTCACCCGGACTGCCAGTCATCAACGAAATCGAGGAAAACATCTTTCGATGAATAACGATCCTCTACATGATCACGCTCTACATATCTGGGATACAGCTCTCGCAGCGGTAGATAGTGCCACCTTGGTACGTCAAGCCATTCACGTTGACAAGCAACAGGTTCAAGTAGGCTCCACTACGGTCGCATTGGACAACATCGAGCGAATAGTAGTTGTCGGAGCGGGTAAGGCAGCAACTGCGATGGCTCGGGGAGTCATCCAAGCGTTTGAGAATTCTCCATTGCAGTCGCGGATCACAGGCTGGGTCAATGTACCAGAGGATTGCTTAGCCGAATTACCCCAAATTACAACGCATCCAGCTCGCCCAGCCCATTACAACGAGCCCACAGCCGAGGGCCTACACGGTACTGAACAAATCCTGGATTTGGTCACCTCAACCACTCCGCAAGATCTCTGTATTTGCTTGATATCCGGCGGCGGCTCCGCATTACTGCCAGCGCCAACCACAGGAATAACACTCGAGGACAAACAACAAATCACCCAGCTATTGAGCAGTCATGGCGCCAATATCCAACAACTAAATTCTGTGCGGAAGAAACTCAGTGACGTCAAAGGTGGCCGTTTGGCCGCTCGATGCGGTAGCCGTCATTTCGCCAGCCTAATTATTTCCGACGTCCTAGGAGACCCGCTGGATCTAATTGCTTCTGGGCCAACCGTAATGGACACTGAACCTGTTGAATCAGCAATCGACGTGCTGCACCATTTCCTCGACGTCCAGAAGCCCGTAGTGCAGCGTTGCCTCACCGCCATCGAGAATCACGTGCCAGTAGCAACTCTACCGTCAACCTTTACTTTAGATGTAATTGGCAACAACCGTACTGCTGTCGAAGCTGCCGCTCAAGCCGCGTCGCACCTCGGTTATGAAACAACACATATCGCGAACATAGCGCTAGAAGGACTAGCTGAACATGTTGGATTCGAACTTGCCGAGTGTTCTCGTAAAATGAGTTCCGCCGGTGGAAAACGCGCATATATTTCAGGTGGCGAACCCGTCGTCCAACTTGCCGACGCCAGCATCCGCGGCCAAGGTGGTCGCAATCAACAGCTCGTGCTAGCCGCATTGGCGAGGAAACTTGCAAATACCACAGCGCCACATCAATGCATGCAGCGGCAGTTCATCATGTCTGCCGGCACCGATGGCGAAGACGGCCCGACGGATGCCGCCGGAGCTTTCATCAATTCCCATGTCGTTAAGCAGTTTCTAGCATCCTCACTCGATCTAAAAAGCACAATGCACCGCAACGATGCGTATACGTTTTTTGATGAACTCCAAGCTCTCATCAAAACCGGCCCTACGCACACTAACGTCTGTGACCTACGAATTGTCTTGAGCGAGTAGTTGTTATCAACCACCAAGCATTAAAAAAGGCCTGTTCAAAACAGGCCTTTTTCATTTGAATGAGAAATTTTTCAACTTGGCATCAGTCCCACCACCATTGGCCAGGAACGAGGTGCGTTAATACCGTATCGGCATGAACTTTTTGTACAGCGCCATCGCTGTCTTGCAACAAGTTCTGTGAGGACAGAGCATTCAGAGGTTGGATATCAACACCACCCCCGATTGGAGTCATCAATGATGAGCCTTTCCAAACGGCATTCACTGCAGTTTCGACTTGCTTTGGTTCCGGATAAACTTCGACCGACAAAATGTTTTCATCGCCAAGAATTCCTAGATCCCAACTTGCTTTCCCGTAGAAATCTTGCTGCTGAATATAGGCCGATGCAATCAGCATATCGACAAGGTTTCGCATTTGAGCGTAAACAGGAACCTTTTTCGCAAGACTTGGATATTTAGTTGTAAAGGAATGTTGAAATGCTTTGCTAGCACGATCAACCAGACCATTGCCAACACGTGTTCCATCGGCTTGGACTAATTCATCCGCACCAACCAACTTAACACCTTCACCGATTAACTGCATTGCCAACTGATCTTCGCTCACACGTACGCATTCGTAGTCTGGCACAAAATACCAACGAGCCATAGCGTTACGGTTCACAGATGTGGGACTAGCAGCTTGAATATAGCTATTAATCTTGACGGGTGGTTTCTCTAATCCAATTCCGATCAATTTCATGCGATAATCTGCTTCGACAAGTACTTGAGCGAAATGCGTCTTAGGTGAAATCCCTTCAACGGTCACAACCTGTTGCCCCAGACTACGTCGTAATCCTTCAACAAATGGTCGCGTATTTCGCGGATTCAACGAAGGTCCAGCTTGCACCAAATACTGTTGCATTCGCTGTAGGCCTGCTTGTGTAGGGTCAATCGATACACCGACAGTTCGAGCTTGATCACCGGCTGGACCAAAGCTTCGTAAGGCAACGATCAAATCTTGCAATTCCATGACCGCTTTACCTGATTGGATTCCGACGGGGCGTCCTGCGGGGTCAACCGCATAGCCTTCGGCAGGGCCAGCGATAACAATATCGCCTGTTTCTGGATAATAGAAAACATAATCAATTGAAGTTAACCCAGCCAAATAACGCATGTCACCGGAAACTCCTTCGCCAGCTTCCATACGGCGAGCAATTTCTGCTTCCAAACGATTCAGCGAAATCTTACGGATAGGGCTGACTTGGGCAACAACGGGATTAAGCTGTTGGCGTGCTGCTTGGATTCGTTGCATTGTTAGACGGTTATCAAAACGTCTAACCTGCAAGACACCCTGAGGTGTTATCACAACACCGGCACCACCTTGACCGCCGCCACCTTGACCGCCACCTTGACCGCCACCTTGACCGCCACCTTGACCGCCGCCTTGACCACCACCTTGACCACCACCGCCAAATTGGCCGTGAAGTGTAGGGGTAAACGTCATCAATGCAGCAACGATAATCAACGACATCATTTTTTGTATTCGATTTGTCGGTAACATGCTTTTGTTCCTTGCCTCTGTATCCAAGCTCAAGTTAGATAATCAAAAAGTTTTCTCTGCGTTAAACGTCCACCAATAAATAGTTCCCGAAAGTGGAGCGTTAGAGTATTTTCATTCAAAAATGGCGCACTAGCCGCCACTTATTACATCGAAATTACTACTACTTGATATTAGTTCCCGAGTCGCTAGAAGGCAAGAAAAGAAAGATAAATAGCTGGTCACAACCGTGCAATTGCACTAATAGGCAATGTTGCCATTACAACCGTTATAACCATTACAGTTTGTAATCATGAAACCCTAGACTCAAACACGTTTCAATGGCGCTTATTGAGGCTAAGATACGACAAATCGTTGCCACTAATTACTGCTTCAATAGCGTTAATGGATTACGGCGCTCAACTAACGGCATAGCAACCTGACCGCGCAGGCGATGCGATTCAAACGTTGCTGCAATCATTTCAATCGTGTGCCGAGCTTCATAGACATTACATTCTGGTAAACGATCTTGCTCAATCGCCTGTAAGAGATCTTGGCAGGCAACCACATTTCCTGCGTGCAATGACAAATCCTTCAGCGGTTCCGATTTGCCCACACCAGCAGAACTAATCGGAGTCCAAGTTTTCCCTGAACGACCGGGACACCATGTCGGATCATCTAAATAATAAGCGTCTGGCAAGAACCCCGTCTTAATCTCTACCACCCCGCGACTACCATAAATCTGTAACGCAAACCTAGCGCCATTCCCTGCTTCGCGATTCGAAGCAAAATAACCCGTAATATTATCTTGCATGCCATACATCGCCGTGATGGAATCGGCAGCCAACGGGCCAATGCCCTCTTTACCCGGTCCAACGTGTTCTTTGGTAATACGCTCACCTTGCTGAGTCGCTTCTGCCATACACCAGTGACTGTCACCACCGAAATATTGCATTAGATTAAAAACATGCGATCCGAGCACCCATAAATCTTCGCCACCACCACGCCGGTCCTCTTTACCACGACCTCGCAATTCTAATACGGTACCAATACCGCCATCCTCGATTAGATTTCTAATCACTGCAAGTTTTGGGCTATATCGAGTCTGATGTGCAATCGCCAATTTTATGTCATTTGACTCGCAGGCTGTCACCATTTTATCGGCTTCTTGCAAGTCTCGACAAAATGGTTTTTCCATGTAGATATGAAGTTTACGTTCCGCACACGCTAGCACCATTTCGTGATGGCGGTCCACCCAGCGTGGACAAATACTCACAATATCCAATTGCTCATTGGCTAGCATTTGCCGGTAATCGGAATACCCCTGCGATGCATTCAATCGCTTCTTGGCTTGTTGTAGTCCAGCCGGATCTGGGTCGGCAACGGCGACCACTGTGCACCCTTGTATATGTCCCCATACCGTATCAACTCCATGACCATAATTACCTTGGCCAGTGTGCCCGATGACTCCAATTCGATATTCAGCCATAACGATACCCAAACATCCCTTCTAGGTTTGATTTCGTGCACGGTTAGTGCAACATTCTATATAGGTTATGATACACATAAACAAACAGGCGCAGTTAACTCGTTAAACAAATCATGTCTTCAGATTCAAGCACACCAACGGGCAATGCCACGTCCGCTTCCCTTCCACAGGGATCATCTATCGCGATCGTCGGTGCTGGGATTACCGGATTGTCCGCTGCTTATTATCTGCAACAACAACGATCTGATCTAAATATCACCCTGTTGGAATCAAGCGACAAGCCAGGTGGAATCTTACAGACGGTGGAGCGAGATGGATTTTTGGTCGAACTTGGACCAGATATGTTTACGACTCGAGACAACGAGGCGTATGAATTATGCTGCCAACTAGGAATTGAAGATCAATTAATTAGTACCAACAAGGATCACCGTGGTGCTTATATCATGTGCCGAGACAAACTATGCAAAATGCCTGTGGGCTGGACAATGCTGACACCTACTCGCATAGCCGCGGTTCTAAAAACGCCTTTGCTTAGTTGGAAAGGCAAACTGCGTGTGATCTCGGAGTTAATCATTCCTCGGAAAAAAGATACCGGTGATGAAAGTCTGGCCAGCTTTACGCGACGGCGATTAGGCTCGGAAGCTCTCGACCGTATCATTCAACCGTTGATATCTGGGATCTACACCGCCGATCCCGAAAAACTCAGTATGCAAGCAACACTTGCAGATTTCCTTGCCATGGAACGAACTGGAAAAGGGCTCATTCGCGAAGGAATCCGTCAACAGTGTAGTCAGTCGGCAGAGGAAACCTCAACCGGAGCGCGATACGGCGCATTTGTCGCTCCTAAGTACGGCATGCAGTCGATCATTAAGGCTCTGACCAATCAGCTCCAACCCACTACGCTCGAACTTGGAAAGCGAGTCACACAGTTGGAATTCCAGAACGAGGCATGGCAATTAACAATCCAACACGAATCTCAGGGAACGACAACCCGTCAATTCGATCGTTTATTATTGACGACTAGTTCTCAAATCACGAGCAGACTTTTACACGACAACTACCCTGAGCTAAGCAACCTGATAGCCGATATCCCACTCGCTGGCGCCGCCGTTGTAACCATGGGCTATCGTTTTTGCGACATTGATCATCCACTTGATGCTTTTGGTGTAGTGGTTCCCCAAGCGGAGAATCGACCGTTAATCGCAATTAGCATGGCGAGCCAAAAATTTGCAGGCCGCGCTCCCCAAGATTCGGTCTTGTTCCGGATATTCGCCGGTGGCGCGTTACAACCTGATCTGATGCAATGGGACGAGGAACAATTGGTTGAGTCTGCCCAACAACAACTTCGTGAATTACTCGGCGTCAACGGCAAGCCAATTTTTACCCAAGTCGCGCGTTGGGAAAACAAAATGCCACAATACCACGTGGGGCACGTCCAACTCGTTGACAAGATCGAACTAGAACTTAGCAAAACCCCTAACCTTGAAATTGCTGGCAATGCCTATCGCGGTGTGGGAATACCCCTTTGTATCCGTAACGCCAAATCTGCTGTCAAAAACTTATTAGGTAATACCTAATCATTGGTATTAATTAGCTTTCATTGACAAGCATTCTCACTGATCAACGTCATCAGTGGCTTGCTCTAATCCATTGATTTTAGCCGCAAGAATGAAATCATTGACACTAAGGCCGCCAATTGTATGGGTCCAAAGTTCAATCGACAAATTGCGATAGCCTACAAGATGCAGGTCCGGATGATGGTTTTCAACTTCGGCCAATATCGCGACCTCATCAAAGAATTTTAATCCAGCGAGAAAATTTTTTGCGGTATAGTCACGGCGTATTTTTTGGCCGTCGGGCACCAAATACCAATCTTTCAAATGTGCCAATTGGGCGAGTGCTTGTTCCTCTGAATACAATCTAGACTGCCCCTCAATTGGCCTGCATTGAGCTTGAACCAACTGCTCTGCGGACTGGATTTCCATTTGCCATTTTCCTATATTGTCTGTAACTTAGGCTTCGGATTTTCTTTCCGTTCTTCTGCCTTATTCTCTCGCCAGGGTTTTTTCTTCTTGTAAAACTCTAACTCTTTCTGCAAGGTCTCTTTAATGTCCTCGGTCGCCAACTCAACCGCTTTTTGAGACCATTTTCGAGCATTGCTCCAGTCACGACTTTCAGCGTAAGCCGCTGCGAGTGTGCTCAGAATATGAGGTTTTTTATAATCTGACACTTCGCAAGCTTCCAGTGCTAACTTAACTGCTCGCTTACCATCACGTACCGATGCTTCTGTTGAAGTGGCCAGTGTCCAAGCAAAGTTGTTCAACAAATTAGGATACTCTTTGTTAATTTCATAGGCTCGTTCATAATCTTCGATTGCTTTGGCATGTTCACCCATCGACAAGTAAATATCAGCCCGTGAATAATAGGCGAGCCAACTTTCGTTATTACCTTGAATCGCCACATTGACATGTTTGATCGCGTTTTCAAATTCTTCTGCCATCGAATAATCCATCGCAACACGCAATCGCATTTGCTCGTCATTAGGTGCAAACCTCAGAATAACTTCAAGTATTTTAGCAGCTTGCAAATAGTCTTCCCGTTGCTCAAACACTCCAGCCCGCAACAGATAAAGCTGGGGAATATTCGGATTGATTGCTTGAACGCGATCTAAATCTGCATTGGCTTCCTCTAACTTATCTTCGGTTAGATAAATTGTTGCTCGCAACAACAACGCCACGACACCCTTGGGATTAAGTTCAATCGCTTTTGACAAGTCAACCAATGCTTTTTCACCATCTTCTTGCATGATATAAATCCGCGCTCGCAGTTCATATCCCGCGCTTGAATCCGGCTCCGTCTTAATCGCTTCGTCCGCCAATTTGAGTGCTTCCTCAAAGCGATCCAACCTTGCAAGTGACTCCGCCAACGAGCCCAAGGCATCGATATTGTTATCATCAAGCTCAATCACTTTGCGTAAATCTTTTGTCGCCTCATCAAATTTTCCAGACCGTTGGTAAACACCGGCCCGTCGACGATAAATCATCGGATTCGTCGGAGCCAATTCAATCGCTTTATCTAGATCGGCAATTTTCTGTTCCGGTTTTTCTCGCAATCCCGATCTTGCCATGAAAGCTTGGGCCTGTTTCTCTTTGTCTTCAGTAAAAGACTTGATAGCAGAGTTAGCCGCATTCAATCCTTGTTCTCGATCACCTTGAGGGAGCGTCTGTAATTTCGCGGTCAGAAGATGAGCTTCACCGTTCGTCTTGTCGTAGGTCAAGAGTTTTGTCAGATCTTGTTGGGCTAACTGCCGCATCTGCGGCCATTGCTGAGGAGGTTGACCAGACAGGATTCGTTGGGACAATGCTTGGGCACGTTGCATCAGCGCTGATGTGATCAGTTGCTGCGCAAATTCCGTATTGCCTTCCCCCAATCCTTTTTCAATTGCTTGTTCAGCCAAGGTGATGACCTTCTGCAATTGCTGAATATTCGCACCAATTTTTGCTTCAGTCGCTTGATCTAATAAACTCTGGCCTGCGTCGTCGGCATAAACGGGTGCTATAAACGTCGCTGCCAATAGTACAAATGCAATGTTTGCTCCACACTTCATGGATTCTCTCCTGAGTCTAAATTAAAAATATTGTTATCCTCTACGGGATATTTACCTGCGTCCAATTACCGTCAATACACCGCCATAAATCACCATTAGGATTCTCATCCTGTAACGATGCGGGTAACCGATCATGACGAACATTATCGTAACATTGTAGCATCGCAAATCGCAAAAGAGATCCGGGAATTCCGACTGCGGTAAACCCAGGATGCCCCGTCGCAGGGAATGGACCGCCATGGTTCATCGCCGCACTTACAGCTACGCCCGTGGGCATCTTGTCATTTAACATGCGACCGACTTTGGATTGAAGATTCGCAGCGATTTGGTCATAAGCTGCATCATCACTGCCGTCCGTAGCCGAATAAATGCAGCCAGTTAAATTACCTTCAAAGCAGGCAATGACAGCATTAACTTCATCCATAGACTCGGTGATGACTAATAATGAACTATTTCCAAAAGCTTCTGTTTGCATCGTATCCGGATCGGCGATAAATTGCTGTGCGGTTATTTGCAGTAACGTATTCGCATAGCAATACCGATCACTGTCGGCGGGCGTATTGCCCACGACAATCTCTGCGCCGGCGTCCACGAGAACTCCCAAGTTAGATTCCAAACTACTTTCCACACCCGACGACAACAATGTTCCCACGGGGGCTTCAGCAAATTGTTCACTAAGAGCAGTAATAAACGAATCCGTGGCATCGCTTTTCAGCACGACCACCAATCCGGGATTCGTACAAAATTGACCGGTTCCCATCAGGCAGCTACCTGTAAATTCCGTAGCGAGTTCCTCATGACGCTGCTCCATAGCTTGCGGCAAAATCACAATTGGATTTACGCTCGAAAGCTCCAAATAAATCGGCTTGCCCGCCGCATCCGCCGCTGCTTTTAACTGCAACCCAGCGTGACGACTGCCGGTATAACCGGTGGCACCGATGCGAGCATCTGCCACCAAACGCTCACCGTCTGTATGACTCGTGCGATAAATCAACTGGACCGTGCCGGCTGGCATTCCCGTGCTTTGTGCGGCTTGATGTGCACATCGAGCAAACAACTCCGTGGTACCAGGATGAGATGAATTTGCTTTCGCAATGACGGGATTACCCGCAGCGATCGCGGAGGCAAAATCACCGCCAGAAATGCTGCCAAATGCCAAAGGGAAATTATTCGGGCCGAAAACTGCAACGGGGCCAATAGCACCATATTGGGATCGGATGCCGGCATTGGTATCAATCGTTGGCACAGACCAGTTACCGGTCCTCGCAGCGTTGGCTGCTTGACGCAGTTGATCTGTCGTACGAGGTAGTTCACCGCCGGCTAACCGAGTCGGTTTCGGATATGCAGTTTCCGCGTGAGCCATGTCTACAATGGCATCAGCGTTATTTTCAATCTCCGTTGCATAGGCTTCTAAGAACTCGGCTATCTGTGCCCCTGTAATGCTGCGCAGGCCAACAGCCGCCTCGGCAGCTGAGGTCAAGGCTGCGTCACAATCTTCCCAGGTACTTACAGGATATTCATTCGCGAGCGGCTCACGGGTCGCTGGATTGGAAGCTTGAAAAGACTCGGTGCTGTTTGCATCGCGCCATTGTCCGGCAATAAGTACTTGCTGCATTAAAATCTATCTCCTGTTGAATCTAATTCTGCGCGGTATCGCAGGTTGCTTGTATCGGTGTAAGGATAACTGTGTCTTTGTTGGTTAACTACAAACCAGTGCCTTGGACAATCGGATTGGTTAAGGTTCCAATGCCATCAATTTTGATATGCACAATGTCATCGGCCTGTAACGTAAAATCATTCGTGGGCACAACGCCTGTACCTGTCATTAACAATACGCCCGCCGGGAATTCTTGTTCACGGAATAAGAACCCAATAAGATCTTCAAAGCTTCTATGCATTTGGTCAACGCCGGTGGAACCTTCAAACACATTCGAACCCGTACGCTCGATTGTCAAATGAATACCGGTCTCTTCTCGACTGGGCATATCTTCCACAAGCGTGATGACTGGACCTAGTCCAGCACATTGCCGGTAGACTTTAGCTTGAGGTAAATACAAAGGGTTTGCACCTTCAATATCTCGGCTGCTCATGTCATTACCGATCGTAAAACCGACTAGGCGACCTCGACTAGACACGACACATGTAATTTCCGGTTCGGGAACGTTCCAGGAGGCATCATATCGAATACGCAGCGGCTGATTGGGCCCCGACACTCGATTCGGTGTCGCCTTCATGAATAATTCTGGACGATCTGCATCGTAAACCAAATCGTAACACGAGGCACTCGATTCCGACTCTTCCATCCGCGCCGTTTGGCTGCGCTTATAGGTAACACCTGCCGCCCATACCTCTTGCTGGTCGATGGGAGCTAAAAACTCAACTTCGTTGATTGCCAGCGATCTTTCACCGACTAAAGCCCTTGCCGTTTCAGCGGGATTATCGGCCTCTAGCACATCAGCCAAGCAATTCAACGTAGAATCCGCAAAACACAATGGCTGCACGGTATCATCGTCGACGATTACAACCAGCTGCTCAGAATCAGTAGTAACACATTTAGCTAACTTCATTTAATCTCTATTCCTATCCCGAAAAGATATTGATCCTACTAGCTCCAAATATCGTTGAGTCGTCTAATCCAATTACCATGCATCATACCTTCAACATCGCTTTCGCTATATCCGCGTTTAGCAAGAAGATCGATCAACTTCCTCAAGTCCGCAATCGTTTCCATGTCGTAGGGGCATTGTTCCCGCCCATAACCACCATCAAGATCCGAACCAATACCGACATTTCTGGTATTACCCGCAAGTTGGCAAATGTGATCGACGTGTTCGATGATCCGTTCTACATTCACTCCGGCAGTGTACGGTTGCGTCACACCACGCTGCCAGTCGGGTGCCATCATCCATGCATCAAAAGCCATACCGATCACAGCGTCTCGCTCGATGATAGCTTTGAGTTGCTCATCACTAAACTGTCGTTGGTGTGGAACCAACGCTCGACAATTCTGGTGACTCGCCCAAATAGGTCCACTGTAAATATCAAGCGCTTCCCAAAAGCCTTCATCTGTCAGATGCGTAACATCCAAGACGATGCCTAATCGTTGCATCTCTAACAGCAAATCTTTACAACCTGATTCCAATCCACCTTCACTCCCTGTACCTGGGGCATAACGACCGGGTCCGTAATGAGCAGGTCCCAGCGCCCGCAGACCATAGGCATACGCTTTTTCGAGGTAGCCTAAGTTGATAATTGAATCGGCGCCTTCGAGGCTTAAGACATATCCAATCGGGAGCTCTGATTGATCTTCCGCTGTTTTCCATAAATCAACATGAGCGTTGAGTTCATCCCGATTCGTGATTTGCGTCATCTGTCCTTGGTCTTCCATAACGCGATACCAAGCGAGTTGTGCTTGTGTAATCGCCCAGGCGATATCGGGGCTATTCCAACCTGGCATATTGGTTTCAGGAGCAACATACCGCGCGATTTGAGTTGCAATACAAACACCAATTTGACCCTTGCGCATTTCATCAAGCGTCAAGATTCCCTTGCCACGGTCTTTGTAATCCAACTTTTCAGCTTCTCGATCACGTATTTCCTTCAGTGATTTCGTCAAATCACGGTTAAACTCAACCGCGTTCATAGAAATATCTAAATGCCCGTCAAATAATAACATTAGGTTTTCTGTAAGTCCTTTCGCTTATAAAAATACTTCTTCACGAGACGCCGCGGAGGCGCAGGCGAAATCAAACATCCGATGTAGGTCGCCAAAAATGACACAAACAAACCGACAATAATCGGATCCATGTTCATCAATAGGTGAGGTTTAAAGAAACTACCATTAGTAAAGGCTCCTAATAAATACATACTGAAGTGAGCCGTAAAGCCCGACAGCATTCCAATCATACACCCCTCCTTATTGGAACGTGGCCAATACAGCATGAATACCGTCGGAGCCAAGAAACAAGCCGCGAGACCACTTCCGGTGTAAACAATAATGTCCTGCAAGAACTGGGGTGGATTGACTGCCCCCAACATCGCTGCTGTGCCGACAATAATGGTCACCGCGTATGTCATTTTTTTGATCTTCGCTTCGGATGCATCCGGATTAACATTTCGCTGGTATATATCTCGCACGACGGCTGAGGATATCATGAGCAAAAAACTGTCCACGGTCGACATGACTGCTGCAAAAGGCGCTGCCACCAACAGACCAGCTAGCCAACCCATACCAACTCCTTCAGTCAAAAAGACTGCCATCGCCGGCATAATACGGTCCGACTCCATCTCCATGCCAGGCATCAACAAGCGGCTGCAACAGAATATCATCACCAACGGGAAGTAGATCAGCGTGTAATAAATAGCAACAGTAAAGATCGCTTTTCTGAGCGTGTCCGTATTATTGAACGCCATCAGGCGTACATGACTACTCGGCTGCCCAGCACCTGATATTGCCCACATGAAGAAAAACGAAAATGCTAGGCTCAACGGCAAGAAACCAACGTCACTATTAGGTGATGGGCCGGGACCTGTTACATACGTTCCTTTCTGTTGGGCACCATACTCATAGGGAGTTTGGCTTAATTCAACTAACTGCAAATCACGAACTATCGTATAGACGTCCGGATTTTCCAATACCTGTTTTATATCTGATGCATTCACCAACTCCATCATCTTGACCGGCTCACCTGCGGTCACCTGTTGACCTGCCACAATCTTGACATCAGTTCCGGTGCGAAACAATCGAGAAGTGCCATCATCACTATCTGTCGCAATCCACGTACCCGACGCAATCAACCGATCTTTGTTAGAGGAACTGCTGACCTGTAGTTGCGCATCGGTCGGCACCGGCGGCACAAGCTTGGACATCTCCTGTGTAACGTAGGCCATCCCCGTGGCATCACTCGAAGCATCCTTAGAGGCCAAATTATTTACCATCATAATGGCTAACGGCAGCATAATCAAAACGCCGACCACCATCACGATCCCCTGCATAACGTCCGTCCAGACAACTGCATGAAATCCGCCGTAAGTCGTATAAATAATCACCGCGATGCCAAACGCTAGCAAGCAGATCAAGTACCCCGAATCCGTTCCTAAGAAACTCCAAGGTTCCATAACCGTCTGAAAAAACTCAGCCGCTCGGCGAAATATTTCAACATCACTTAGCAGTGTTTTGAGGATCATGGCGCCCGCTTTGAATTGCGCGACCAGATTGAATACCATGAAGAACACGATCAATGCGACTGCCATTAAACCGAAGCGAGCGCTTTCAAATCGATCGCGGAGGACATCAGGGACAGTAATCGAACCTGAAATTCTAGCAACTTGATTTATTCGTTTGCCGAGCAATCCCATCGTACAAATAGGCACGACCACATAAGCGCCAATCCACAACGCCAAAACCCAACCGTGCGAATATATTTTGGACGGAAACCCGGTGAAGCTCCCCCCCGAGGCACTCGTTGCAGCAAAGGTCAATGCGAAAGCCCAAACTCCTAGGCCACGACTACCTAAAAAATACTCACTAATAAAACTCTTGCCCTTGAGCATCTGATTGGAAAATGCAGCAATGCCAAATACAGCGAGCGTGTAAAATATAAACGTAATGAGCGCGGCATTGGAGCCTGCGGCAAACAATATTAATTCGGGGATCTGCATTTTAATTAGCTACCTTCCGCTTCGATCGCGGCCAATTCTTCAGGAGACACTCCTAAATCATCGTTTTTCATATAAAAGAAACAAAACCAAACTGTGAACACGTCTGCCGCAATCCATGGCATCGCAATTCCCCAGACGACCCAAGATGGCATCCCAAATGTAATCGGAATATTTTCCGGGTCGGCAACGTTGTAACCATTCAAATAACAAAACGGTACACACCAACAAAGTGCGACGAGCCATGCGCAAAAAATAATGCACGCTTCGCGTCGAGAATTTACAAAAGTTGGATCTAATTCATCCGTATACAATTCTGCATCATCGTTTTTCGAGTCACTTTGCATCAAACAATGCCCCTTTTGACGGTAATCATCGTTAGTTTTCACCAGCGTTTAATTTCCTTCATTTTACCGCCTAGAAACAGCACACCGCAACCACTCGCCTAAGATAGTCTTTCGTCGTAAAATCAAAGAATCGATATTCGTATTTTTGCACCCAACCATTTATCGCCGCCACAGATTCACTGCCCAAGGAGCTAACCCGTGTCAACAGATATAGCTAAAATCATGGACGGCAAAGCAATCTCGCAAGAAGTTCAAGCCGAACTTGCCGATGAAACATCACGGTTTACACAAGAGACGGGAGTAACTCCATGTCTAGCGGCCGTTCTTGTAGGCGCGGATGCGGCAAGCGAAGTTTATGTGCGTAACAAACAACGCGCTTGTGAACGGGTCGGGCTTAGTAGTCAACTTCATAAACTACCCGCTGATACAACACAAAAAACATTACTAGATCTAATTGTTCAATTAAACAACGACCCCCAAGTGCACGGGATTCTCGTTCAATTGCCGCTACCCGCCGGACTCGATAGCACGCAAATTCTCGACAACATCAACCCCGAAAAAGATGTCGATGCGTTTCACCCAGAAAATGTCGGACTGATCTCCCAAGGACGTCCTAGATTTCTGCCTTGTACACCGCACGGAATCCAACAGATACTGGATCGGTGCGGCGTCGAACTTTCCGGAAAACACGTTGTTATTGTTGGCCGCAGTGAAATTGTCGGTAAACCCATGGCGATGTTACTCGTGAATCGCGATTCAACACGTGGACCGCAAGCGGCAAACGCTACGGTCACGATCTGCCATAGCCGCACAACTGACTTGGCCGCAATTACGCGAACCGCTGATGTGCTCATTGCAGCCATCGGCAAACCAAAATTTATCACCGCGGATATGGTCAAACCTGGAGCCGCAGTGGTCGATGTTGGTATTAATCGAACCGACGAGGGACTTGTCGGTGATGTTGATTTCGACGATGTCTCCACAGTTGCGCAACACATCACACCAGTACCTGGTGGAGTCGGGCCATTAACCGTCACCATGCTGATGCGTAACACGCTGACTGCCGCTCGTATCCAAACATCCAACTCAGCGGTAGAATAGTTTATTCCATTAATATTCATATAGAACTCAGATCGAAATAAATATGGCCGAACAGGGACCTAAACCAAGTAATGTTGAAGTCTTTAAAAACGACAGCGATTATTTGCGCGGAGACATTGCTGAAGAACTAGTCGACGAAAATGCGTTTTTTGGAAAAGGCAGCATCCAACTACTAAAGCACCACGGTACTTATGAACAAGATGATCGCGATGTACGAGGTCAAATTCGAGAAGATGGCTCTAAGAAGCGATTTATTTATATGGTGCGGACGCGTATCCCCGGAGGTGTGCTAACAAGTGACCAACTACTTGCCGAGTTAGATCTCTGTGATGAAGTCGGCAATTCCACGCTGCGAATCACCTCCCGACAAGCACTACAACTGCACGGCGTGGTTAAATCAGACCTGCGTAAAACATTGCAAAAAATAAACGACACGCAACTCACTACATTAGCGGCTTGTGGCGATGTCGCTCGAAATACCATGTGCTGTCCTGCTCCATACAATACAGGCAAGCACCAACAAATTCAGCGGATATCACAAGCTATCGCCGAACTCTTGAAACCAAAAACCAACTCCTATCATGAACTGTGGCTTAAAGACATCGAGTCCGATGAAAAAGAACTTGTGGGCGGGGAAACAACTACGTCGCTCACGGGGAGCGGAGATGCCGTCGAACCGCTTTATGGAAAACAATATCTACCTCGCAAATTTAAAATCGGTGTCGTGTTGCCTGATGACAATTGCATCGACGTCTATACCCATGATTTGGGATTAATCGCCGAAATAGAAAACGATCAGGTCGTGGGATATAACGTACTCGTCGGCGGTGGACAGGGCCAGACGCCGAGTGCTGCTAAAACGTTTCCAGCACTCGGGAAAAAACTGTGCTTCGCCACGATTGAAAACGTCCTCGATATCGTTCAAGCAGTGGTCAAAGTCCAACGCGACCACGGCAATCGCAGCGACCGTAAAGTCGCACGCCTAAAATATCTCATTCATGACTGGGGGATGGATAAGTTTAAATCAACTGTTGAACAATATCTTGGCACAACCCTCCAGCCAGCTCGGGAAACCGATGTTATTGAACATGACGACCATATGGGGTGGCACGCTCAAGGTGACAGCCAATGGTTCTATGGATTAAATATTGAAAACGGTCGTATTCAAGATACGCAAGATTGCCAATTAAAAACGGCGCTTCGCACAATCTGCCAACAACTAAAACCAGGCATTCACCTTACCGCTCATCAAAGCTTATTGTTCACAAACATTGCTGAAGCTGATAAAGAAACACTGGAACAAATTTTGGTCAGCCACGGTGTCCCCTTGAGCGAAGATTGCTCTAACGCTCGCCGTTGGTCGATGGCCTGTGTTGCTTGGCCAACATGTGGCTTATCCATCACTGAAAGTGAGCGGGCATTGCCCGGCATGATTGACGAATTAGAGATCGCGCTTGAGAAAATGGGTCTTGCCGAGGAAAAGTTTACACTCAGAATGACGGGCTGCCCCAATGGTTGTGCCCGTCCCTATAACCCCGATATCGGCCTAGTAGGTCGCGCCCAAAATAAATACACCCTGTACGTCGGCGGTACGCGTCTTGGGAACCGTTTGGCATTTGTCCATCGGGATATGGTGCCTAGCGAAACGGTCGTCCCCCTGATCGTCAAGCTGTTTGAATTTTTCAAGACAGACCGACAACAAAATGAAACCTTTGGCGATTTTTGTAACCGTCAAGGTAACGAAACGCTGTTAACGTTCACTGCCTCGATCGCATCTAATTAATCAATGAGGCTTCGCTAAGCGATGGATGCAATCATCTCAAGTCTGCAAAACGAGCGGGTTAAAGAACTTGTCCGTCTCCGCACACGCCAAGGCAGGCAACAACAAAACCGATTCACAATTGATGGCATCCGAGAAATTGAACGGGCACAACAGGCTAAATATACTTTTCTGGAAACCTACTTCTGCGAGGCACGCTGTAGTGCCTCGGACCGCATGTTAATCGCCACGCTAACAAAGCAAGGTGCTGCAGCGATAGAAGTGACGTCCAGCGTCATGGACAAGATCGCCTACGGTCAACGAACGCTGGCATTAATTGCCGTCGTGGAAACACCGGATAGAATTGGATTAGCGGCGCTTGAAGTAACCAACTCCGAGGTTGTGTTTGTGCTCGAGGGGATCGAAAAGCCGGGAAATCTAGGGGCCATCGCTCGGACCGCTGACGCGTCTGGCGTTACCGCAATCATCCTAGCCGATTCGGAATGTGACGAGTGCAATCCAAATGCGATTCGATCAAGCGCAGGTGCAATTTTTCACCTGCCCGTCGTCCATGATACAACTCTAAATATTCAAGAATGGTTACAGAGCCATCACTTTAATACATTCACCACGATCGTAGACTGCAATTGCAGTTACTCCGATGTCAACCTAACAGGGCGTACAGCCATCGTACTGGGTAGCGAAGCGGCGGGATTAACGGATCAGTGGAACTCGAGTCATAGCCAAGATATCTCAGTACCGATGTGTGGTATTGGTGATAGCTTAAACGTCTCGACAACCGCGGCAATATTGGCCTATGAATCTCAACGGCAACGCCGCAGCAATTCCCAATCATAAAACTCTGTTACGAAAATAACAAACCGCCGGAAGCATTATGGGAAACGAATGTATGTTCCCGCTCCCAAACGCAACGAAGACTTACCTGTAAGTTGCATCTCGCCCGTAGATCCTCCGGCACTGCAATGTCCAAAAATTCGATCTGCGAACATTGCCTCTAGATCAGCAGCGCCCAGTCCGACGGTGTGAGAAGTCAGCAGCATAAAACTACGCTGCTCCTGAGTGAGTTCGCCGCAGTTGGTCAGCAGTTCCCCTAAATGTTGATTGATTTTCCAGGCTTGATTTTTCGGACCATGCCCGTAACTCGGCGGGTCAAGTATAACCGCGTGATAGGTATTACCTCGCTTTACCTCGCGCTGGCAAAACAATTGTGCATCTTCTTGAATCCAGCGGATGGGAGCATCTTGCAACCCACTGATCTTGGCATTCTCTCGCGCACGTTCCACAATGTTGCCCGCACTATCAATGTGCGTGACTTCAGCACCAGCGACTGCGGCGGCCAAAGTACTACCGCCAGTGTACCCGAACAAATTGAGCACTCGTATCGGCTCTCCAAACGCTTTGATGCCGCGCCGCACTTGCCGCATGATCCACGCCCAATTTTTAGCCTGCTCGGGAAATACTCCAATATGCCCGACTGGGCTCAGCTGTAATTGCAGCTTAAAATGTTCGCCAAAACTAATCTCCCATGGCGCAAACTCAGCGCCCGTTTCCGTGATTGCGTTGAGTTTTTTTATATTTTCATTCGAAGGATTGGAGGGAAGTGTGGCGGATGACCACTGACCGTCACCACCAGCGGACCGTTTGAATACGAGGTCGGCAGTTTCCCATAACGCGGGATTCGAGCGTTGTTGTGTTTCGGCCGCAGGGGCCTCGCGATCTAAAATCCACTCGCCAAATCGCTCTAACTTGCGACCTAGTCCAAAGTCGAGCAGTTCATATTGATCCGTAGTGAATCCGGAAGTCGACATCTAGAACCAGTTTTAGTGATGAGAAGAGAGTAGTTATTGAGGTATCTGACGAGCTGCTGGGTCAGGATTGAAAACAGCCGGTTCATCTGGGTCTTTAACTTCTTCATCCGGTTCACCCTCTGACCCGTCATCGGGAATATAAGCGGCCGGAAGAACTAGCGAAGAGGATGGGTTGCCAAACTTAAACTTATTGAAGTAGATCGCGTGTTCAGCATCCAATGGTTGTTCCTTCGGGCGAAGCCATTTGGCTAGATTAAAGTCACCAAAATTAATAGGTGTACCGGCAAATTTGGTTTGCCCATGAACCGTTCCCCATTGTAGTGGACCTGCACCAAAAATCCACATATCGTTAGATGTACTTCGTGCGTATTCAACACCCGATTGCCAAATAGGCATCTTGGTTTTCGTTTCATAAATAAAGACCGCTATCTTTGCAATGCCCGCAGTGTCATCTCGCTTGGCAATCGAAATCTCGGGAATGACTGGAACGGCGGGAACATTGGGGAGCAATGACACCATGTTACCAATGGTATTGTTACCCGGAATCCCATAGGTAATCGTTTGACTATCCGTACCAAGTGCACCGACACGAGCCTCAACGACATAGTCCACCTCACTCTTGGAATCGAGTAATTCGCAACCATGCGCAATTAACTGTTGCCGCAGCGAACTAACTATATATTGAGAATTGACGAATCCATATCCTTTGACATTTATGAACTGCGTGTCCAAGAATACTTTTTCACCAGCAACAGTGCTAAAATCCAAATCACCGACTGTTAAATCAACCGCGTTCGACATCAACAGCTGATCTGTTCCTGTCTTGGTCTTGGTCGTTCCACAACCCAGCGAAAGCAGGGTTGCAATAATGAGTACCAGGAATCGAAAGGGGAGGTGGGTGTGCGGCAGAACCTTTGCGCAGCGGGGAATCATCGTAATTTGCCTTTATTGCAACGTACTTCCCCCTTCATTTTCTTCGTCGCAAAAGTATAGGGAATTCAGAATCTGGGCTCTATACCGATTGTGCAAGATCTGCACCAGTAGGGGGGGTATCCTGCTGCGTTTATAAATATTTCAATCGGCGTTGTTTCATTTTCAAAGCGAAAAAATAGTTTTTACGCTTTGACAAGTGATAAAAGATGTTCGACAGCGCCGCCAATATCGTCTTGACGCATTAAACTTTCACCCACAAGCATTGCATGGACACCTTGTCCGGCTAGCATCGCGACATCTTCCGGAGTGCCAATGCCACTTTCCGCCACTAACAAACACTCAACTGGCAATTCTGCCTGCATCGCAATCGTATGCTGTAAATCCGTTTCGAAGGTATGTAGATTGCGATTATTTACGCCGACCACGGTTGCCCCTACATTCAGCACTCGCTGGCGATTCTCAGCCGCGTAGAACTCAACCAAAGGAGTCATTTTCAATTCAACGACAAAATCATAAAGCTGTTTCAATTCAACGTCCGTGAGACATTCGGCAATGAGCAAAACTGCGTCAGCTCCCGCCACCCGTGCTTCGAGCACTTGATATGCGTCAACAATGAAATCTTTACGAAGAACAGGCAGTGAAACGGCCTCACGAATCTGCGTCAAATAACCGAGCTTTCCTTGGAAATACTCCTCATCGGTCAAGCAACTAATGCATGTTGCGCCATGGTTAGCATAGGCAAGTGCTATTTCCACCGGATCAAAATCCTTGCGTATCAACCCAGCGGAAGGCGACGCTTTCTTCACTTCTGCAATCAGTTTGATAACACCAGGAGCCGCCAGAGCAGCAAAGAAATCTCGGACTGGAGGTGCATCTGCGACTCGAACAAGCAATTCCTTTTCAGGCAGAGTCGCTTTTGCGCGCACAATTTCATCGCGTTTCGTTGCGACAATTTTGTCTAATACACTTTCGGATTTCGCCACGTTATCTGCCTTCGCGTTGGCGATATTGTTCTAAGAACACAGCCGCCTGTTGTTCGCCCAAAAACTGGCTCAATTTCCAGTAGGGCCTTTTGCCTTGAACAAACCCTTGATGCCGTTTATTGGGGTTACCTTGATACTTACAAATTTGACAGCTTGGCATACTTTTCCGCAAGTCTGGTTTCCAAGGTGCATGACAGCGGCAGCAGTGTTCCGGAACTGTCCAATTTACATTGTCGCGTACACCAGCAGGGCACAATTCAATTCTGATCTCAAAATCATGTTCGACGCTAATCCTCATAGCTGCGGCAAATAACTTCCACGCGGAATTGACGTGTGAGTCCTTAACAGACATCAACAGCTCGTCCATCACTTCCAATTGGACCTGTCGTTGTTGTAGCGACGGCGAATCGGGAATCCATAAGCCATACCAAACTGGTCGAGTCGGTGCAAAATGCTTAGCGACACGTAATCCAAGATCAAGATTGTCCTTCAATATTTTTTCGAGAAGCTGTTGCAAATTTGTTTCGCCCAATACGGTCGTTTCGTTCACTGGGTGTACTTGGATATTTGTTATGGGCATCAGTCCAAAGCAGCCAACATTCGCCGTCGGGTGTAATTCTTTGATGGCATTAGCGGCGCAATGTTCGCAAGTTTTCGCGATCACCTCTAGACTTCCAAACGATTCTACGACATCGGCGATTCGAAAACCGAGGGCATCCGCTGGATCCTCACCGTTTTGAGCAGCTACACAAATACCGTCTAAGACACGTCCTTCACGAATTGTAGTTTCACAGATACGAACCGCCCGCAAATGTCGCTCAACTCTATCCGGACTCTTCCACTGCGGAAAATCTTTGAGATTGCAAGCAACAGCTAGCGTCCACCTCAGAAACTCAGGGGTCGAACTTTCTAGTCTTTCAACCACGTTCGAAAACCCTTTCAAAATCTCAGTTGCCGGAGGCGATTAGTGTTTAAAGTGCCTACATCCGGTGAAGATCATCGCAATACCATGCGCGTTACATGCTTCGATGACAGCCTCATCACCGCGCGAACCACCGGGTTGAATAATCGCGATAACACCCGCTGCGGCAGCAGATTCAATCGCATCGGGAAACGGGAAAAATGCATCGGAAGACAGGACTGCCCCAGTCGTACGTTCACCCGCTTTTTCTATCGAAATATTCACCGCATCCACTCGGCTCATTTGTCCCGCTCCGGCACCAACCACGGATTGATCACGACAAATGGCAATCGCATTGGATTTGATATGACGAACGATTTGCCAAGCGAATCGTAATTCATCTCGTAGCGAATCATCGGGTTGTGTTTCCGTCACCACTTCCCAGGTCGAATAGTCATCGGCAACCGTATCGGACTCTTGCACTAACATCCCGCCATTGATTTGACGATAAACCAATTCTGTATCACGTTGCTCAAGATTACCGACTTGCATCAATCGCACATTGTTACGCCACTTAGGTTTAGTCGTCAATATTCCAATCGCACCGGCTGAAAACTCGGGGGCCACGATCGCTTCGATAAATAATCCAGGTTCGGCCAACAATTCAGCCGTTTGCTCATCCACGACACGATTGAAACCTAACACACTGCCAAAGGCACTGAGTGGGTCACCAGCCATCGCTTTTTCCGTTGCTGTGTACAAGGATTCACCCACCGCGGCACCGCAGGGATTGTTATGTTTGATTACGCTACATGCCGGATCTGTAAACGATTGGGCAATTTCTAGGGCAGCGTCAAGATCTAACAAGTTGTTGTAGGACAAATCCTTGCCATTCAATTGGCGAGCCTGCACTAGGCTTGCGCCATGACTGCCGGAAATGGAATACAACGCTGCTTCTTGATGTGGATTCTCACCATAGCGTAATTCTGATTTGAGCCGCAACCCAATGTTACGATCTTGGCTAAATTGCGAATTCTGTTCTGCTTCCGCAAAATAAGCAGCAATCGCTTGATCATATTGAGCGGTCATTGCGAAGGCTGCGGCAGCGAGTTGATAACGTGTTTTCAACGTGGTGACTTGCTGCTCTTGAATCTCTTCAAGCACACTACTGTACTGCTGCGTATTGGTGACGACCGTCGTAAATTGATGATTCTTGGCTGCCGCTCGAACCAAACTCGGACCACCAATATCAATTTGTTCTATTGCTTCCTCGCGGGTTACATCTGCCCGAGCGATGGTTGCTGCAAAGGGATACAGATTTACAACGACTAGCTCAAAAGTAGCTATCTCGTGTTCCTCTAATGAATCCATATCGTCTTGGCGATCATGGCGACAAAGAATTCCTCCGAAAATTCGAGGATGCAAGGTTTTCAAGCGTCCATCCATCATCTCAGGAAAACCGGTGTAGTCACTTACATCTAAGACATCGATTCCACTTTGCTCTAAATGACGGCGAGTTCCACCAGTGCTGTAGATTTCGACACCGGCAACTTCTAACCCTCGGACAAAATCAACTAAACCAAGTTTATCACTAACACTAATCAGTGCACGTCGAACAGGAGGCGAGGACATATTCCAACAATTCCATACCGTAACGGTAATAACAAACAGCTAATGATGAAAAGAGCAACCGCTCTTCTGCTGTTAAAAAACAGCAGTACAACCACAGAGTTTGCAATGTGCGCCGGCGATGGTCAAGTGGCCGAGATGATTATTTGTTAGAAACCGTACAAGTTCGGCAATTGATCTATTATGTACGGAGCACGGCTAATGCGTGACCACCCGTTTAATACAAGTCGGGCAACGATATCTGAATGCCAATCCCCTACATCGTTACTTAAATGGATTGGGATTTGCTGCAGGTGGTTTAGCGCCACCTCCAAATGGATTTGCTGCAGGTGGTTTAGCGCCACCTCCAAATGGATTTGCAGCGGGTGGTTTAACGCCACCACCAAATGGGTTCGTAGCGGGCGGTGCGACCGGAGCCTGTGGCATTGGATTGACAGGATTCATCGGATCAGCATTATTATCACCCGCATTGGCATCATCAGTCGTCACAGCTTCGTCAACATGTAACATGGGGAATTCACGATGGGTCTCGTGAATGCATTGGATGAGCCCACTGCGAGTTCCCATATAAATGCGGTCTGTAAACGCGTTCACCATTACAAAATCGATCTTACCAGCGGCTAAGCTTGTGTAGTGACCACCATTTTTGAGGTTAAGAACGAGCATGTTCCCAAGTCGATCTAAAGCGTAAAGTCGTTCGCTACTTGCCGAAACAATTTGAGTAATATCGGGATGGCTCCATTGAACATCACCCGTCGTCATACTCAAACAATAACAAGTTTTATTCCGTGAAATAACATACACTTTGTCTCTTACAATAACCGGTTCTCGTATTAGTGACTCACCTATGCTTTGGCGCCAAATCGAGCGACCATCGCGTTCGTTAAAACAGTACACAAACCCATCTAGGCAGTTCGCAACATACTTTCCAGGTTGCTGATAGGCTATTGGAGCAACCACTTTGCCGATCGTCTGAACACGATACCAAAGCTTAGGTCGTCCTGTGCCAGCAACAAAAACACTACCACGATCCGTGGACCAAGCAATACTTTGACCACCAATCGCAGGTTGAGTCACAACTCGACCTGCCGATGCTAATACATCGGGCGTCCAGCTAAATCGATCTAGATGATAGTATTCGACACGATCTTGAATTGAAGGTAAGAAAACATGTTTGTTGACCATCACTGGGCCACCACCCGGTAAACTCTGCGTCATACGTTCTTGGACAATGCCGCCATCAGCGTTTCGCAACACAAATACGCGAACACCAGTAACAACGACTGTGTATTCATCATTCGTACAAACGCCCACAGCGGGATGACGAGGATTTCCAACATGGGTTGTCCAATACACCTGTCCGGTTTCACCATTAACAAGCGTAACATCACCTCGGTCCGACAACATCGACAAATAGATTTTGGGGATGGAATGTTCGATCAAGTCGGCGCCACCGCCAAGCTTAAGGCGAAATGCGTTGGCGTTTATTTTTGCTTGCTCGCGGCCTAGGGGACGTCCAAAGGTATCAAGGTCTTTGTCCCTAAAGATGTAAGAGTCGTCGCCTTGTGTGACTTCGTAGGACCAATCCGCTTCAGTAGCATTCACGTGCAAATAGATGTCTAAAATGCTATTGGAGTACGGATTCATCGGGACCTGCAAATACCAAGCCCGTTCCATTCCTAAACTACGTGCCGCATTGTGAGTAATCAGACCATTGGTGCGAAGTTGACCATAAAGCGGGGTGCCGAATAGCAACAGTATGCTCAATGCCAGAGTGCTGATTATACGCATATCATTGTTCCGTTAGATTAGAGGCTTGATCGTTACTATCTTCTGCATGCTGTCGGTGCAATCATCTACAACGTACACCCATCATACATTTATCATAGTGTTGAACGGTAAAAAATCTACCTTCATCTTCACCTGTTCTGGCTATGGATACCTATCACTATATTCAGCTAACACAGCATCATTTCTTCATAATTGCCGTCAATCTTTACGTTAATTGGGGGAAAACGATTACCAAAACCTTGCTAAACGTCATAGTCCTACCCTAGAAACGTACCTGTCGAGCAAATTAATGTCGAACTTCGCCGATTAGCAGCGGTAGCACTCCCCTGAGTCGCGCAACTTTCAGGGCTATAGACCAACTCGGAAAGTACCTTTAAATTGAATGTCTATCTCAAAGGTGAGCATTAATAAATGGTTTCCGCAGGACAGTTTCGTCGCATCCTCCTAGTAACTGTGAAATACCCAGCATGAAGGTAAGTGAACTTAATTCAGATGAATTAACTGCACTCGAACAAGTGCTGGGATATCTCAACTTTTCCGCTGGCACTCAAGACCCTCGTTTCTATAGCAACCTCAACCTCATCTGGAAAAAGCTAACAGCGGTTTATCCAGAAGAAACTTGGACTCGTTTATACGACTTCCTATTTGAAGCCATCGATCATCTAGCGCAGCAGAACGATGCCTTTGCCAACAACGATCAATCTCGAATCGTTATTGAAACGACGTTTGACCAATTACTGCGAACGTATTTCATGTTTCATCAGGATTTGCTTTTTCATCAATCCGAGATTCAACTATTCAATTCGTATTTTATTGGCCGCGCATTTGACTTGGTGCTAAGTCAGGGACCCGATTTCGAAAACCTTAATACCGAAACACTACTGCGTCAATTTAATGACTTCCTTGGCTATCGGCCCGTGGCCACTCTAGAATCCCAGAAGATCCAACCCTACACCCACGAATGGTTGCGACCCGTACCGCTTTACATTCAAGGAAGCGGGGCTTGCGAGGGGACCTACCAGCGAGTGATCGACAAGACGGTCAAACTTTTGGAAGAGACCGATGAAGCGTTGTTGCGTGAAGCCTGTTTGGACACAAACAACCTCAAGGAAATCGCCTTCGATCCGCGCTCCTATGATTTCGATCATCCCGTTAATAAACGGCCGAATCACCACTTTGGCATGTGGGACCCACATCACATCGACCAACAAGGATGCTACGATCGATTTGTCATTCAAAAGGTCACTCTCGATGCCTTGATGCAAAGACAATTAGATCGTCCAGACCTTGATGCTGAGGAAGCTTTGTTTGAAGCGGCGGCCGTCCTCGCCGGTACAATATTGATGTCTTCAGGAATCAATGGCTGGGGCCCGAGTTGTCATGACTCCTCAACCACATTGGCAAGTCTCATGCCACAAATTGCCGACTACCGCGATCGCTTTTATCGGGACCTGTTGCAACGAACGGATCGTGTTCATCGTGACCGGTTGGCAGCGGAAACATTGATTCGCCATCAACCCTTCGGCGCCGCTCGGCAACACCTCAATGCCCAACTAACGGAAACCCGAGCCCACCAACTCGAACACATTCACCTCGGCCAAATATTTGCCTTCATGGGGCACCATGATGCTGCACGCGAGAAAGCTAGCCTCGTACCCGTGCCTTCGGCTCGATTTAGGTGTCGCATTGCTTGCCAACTCGACCAATCTCTACAGGCGATCGAAAATAAAGACCTAGCGGAGGCCGCCGATATCGCTGGGTCGATATTTTACCTTATTCAACGAGGCATCCAGTGTGGCGCCTTTGTCGACCCTTGGAATATCCTCGGATTTGATTGCCAATTTAGTCTGTTCCCAGCATTAGAAAACAGTGTTCACGACCACCGCATTGACGAACTGGTTTTAATCGTGGAGCAGTTCTTTGCACTGCTTGCACGAACATGGAGTGAAGCAGCCGCAAAAGATGATCAAGCGCTTTGCCAACGCATCGATGAACATTTCCAAGAAGCCGCACAATGGTGGCACAAATATGCCGCCCATCAAGTGACCGCTATACACGCCGCCGACCCAAACGCGTTGTACGACGCTGCGTCACATGTTGCCGAGGCTTTAAATTTGTGGCACAAGGGCGGGGCCGAAACTGGGAACGTGAAATTTTGGGCACCCTACGCTCAAATTTTCGATTCGCCCAAAGCCTATTCGCTCGTCATCCATTCACTATTGGAACAAGGCGATCATGTGGCCTCGATGGCACTCCTGATTAACTGGTTAAGTGAATCCGACCGAATACCGCTAGAACAAAATGACTCTTCATTCTATATCCTCACGCGACGCTGGCTACTCGATGTTATTGGCAACTCGGATGAGCAGACGGATACGGACGAACAAGCCACGGTTGTGGTCGAAAAATGGAACCTCGTACGAAAGCTGTTCGATTACTTCGAAGCAAATTCGGAAGATTATTGGACCATCCCCGAATTCAATAGTGGTATTACGGATCAGTTCGAAGATGAATTTGACGACGAGTTAGAAAATGACGAGCAAGAGGAGCAACAGAGCATCTTCAGCGCTGCATATGAAAACGTTTCCTACCGAGATTCCACCGACGATGGGGTGGAAGGTGAGATTTTCGATAACTCTGACCCAGACCACAGTGAATTGCTGCATCTAGGCGAACAAATTGATCGGCGTTTAGCGTTTCACGATAGCCTTGCAAGTCTCTGGAAAATCGCTGGACTAGGTCAAGCCATTAGTATTCGCCACCACGAACAAGCAGAGCCACAACTAATTGAAGATAGCTTGCAAACAATCACGAGCTGGTCCCAGCGACTCGCCGAGAACCGTCAGAAGCTTGAAGATCTCATTGATTCTATCGGGGGACACGTCATTCCTGCACCAGTTGGTGACTTCGAGTCCATGACTCAATACGATCGACATCGAATCACGCTAGAATCCTTAACGGAACGTGTTATCGCCACGACGATCGAAGTTACCGATACCAAACGCATATTGGATTCCGTGATTATCTATCTGCAGCAAAAGCTCGATTTATATACTGCGGATTCACCCATTATTGAATTTGAAGAAGTCACGTCTTATATTTTTGCGGAGTTGATCCAAGGAAACCAAAAGGGATTACGAGAACACTGGGACCTTCTCATCGACGGATTTTCCCAACTTCCCTTGCTGTATGTACCACTTTCCAAAGGTGGTCAACCACGCGATATAGTCAGCAGTCGTATCCGTCAACGGACTATCTCAGACCTCCTGCTTTGGTTACCTCGTTTAGGCCTGATCCATGAAACATGCCATCTACTTGAAACCGCTCGTGCCATGGAACGCCAACATCCCGTGGGTTTGGGCGCCGTCACCGAATTTGATGAACTGTTTAATATTGGATACCAAGCCATCGTCGAATGCTTGATCGAATCGTGTTCCTCATGGGACACCAGCAATGTTAAAATCGTGGCCGATACCGAAACTGCCAGCGCTGATGCGACTGAGAGCGCAAGCGAAGAAACGCCAGCGATCTCCGATGCCGATGCCGTGGCAACTCTGTTAGTACAATCGCTTGAGCAAATCACCGAATCGATGTTGAGCAATTGGCTGGCGCATAGCCAAACCCTGCGGTTGTCCGTCTTAGAAAGAATCAACAACACCGCCATGTGGAATGCGACGGTGGCATTTATTGAAACTTACGGTAGCGATCTTTTCACTCAACAATTCCTTGCGATGGGTAATATACGGGGCATTCTGCTACAAGGCGTTGAGAACTGGCTGACAGCAATCTGCGACGAACCACAGATCGACCTCAAGCTTTGCGACGACCTAACTTCCACGATTACCATGGATGAAACGACCGCTCTGCTATCACTCATCTTAGAATCCATCGTTGAGAACTATAACGAATATCGAGACTACAACAGCACCACAACCCAAAGCGACCATGGTGAAATGCTGTACATGCTATTGGACTTCCTGCGCCTCCGAACACGTTATGATCGTATCTGCTGGAACCTGCGGCCCGTCATTCAAGCGCACCAACTTTTGACATCGCACGAAAAAACCTCGGCTGCGCAACTGTGGCGTGAAAGTCTCATCCAACGCATTCAAGAAGAAGCCGATATGTTTCTGGGGCGACTTGAAAAACTACAGCAACAATACTCCATGAAAATGCGGACCGTTGCCAACCGTATTGGCGAGCAGTTTACACATTCGATGCATATTGATTTTTTGCGTTCTCTGGTTGAACCTGCACTCGAAGAAAGTCAACACCTTGACCAGCCGCGTATAGCCTTTGACCACCTGCTCGCAGAAACGAACGCACTTACAGAAACATCCACGGGCTCTGGAATTGATGTGCCCAGTTGGATCGTTGCATTAGAAGAAGAGATAGAGTTGCTGCGATATCCCGATTATGTACGGTATGATGAAAAACGAATACGTGATGTCATACCTCAGAAGCTACTGTCGATTGAGGAAGTCGATCAACAATTGCAATTATGGTTAAAGCAACAATAGACACGTCATAATAATTCGGGCCAAATACTATCACTCACCAAGAGCCCTTCTTCGGTTAATCGCAAACAATCGTCGTGCCAAGCCAACAATCCAAGTTGCACGAACCGATCTAACTGCGTACCACCTAAAGCCATCATATCGAAACCTGTGGTTGATTTGAACCAAGCCGGAGTAATACCGCTCAATCGTCTCAATGCGAAAACCAAAACCTCCCGAGCCCGTTCGCTACCCTGTACTTGCTCGGATTCTGCAACTACCGATTCACCCGCAGCGATCTTCTTGAGATAGGTAATCGTACTACGGTGGTTGACCTCACGGCGACCGTCGATATATCGCGCAGCTCCAGGTCCCGCCGCGTAATACGGTGCGCCTAACCAGTATGTTTCGTTGTGGCGACAATGGAATCCGGGTAAGGCAAAGTTGGATACTTCGTAATGCTCGTATCCCTGGCTTTGTAGTTTATGACGCGCTAATAGATACATCTCTCGCTGTACATCCTCGCTCGGCAACTCAAACTCGTCTCGCTGCAGACGACCAAAAAAAACAGTCCCTTTTTCAATTGTTAGTCCATAGGTGGAAATGTGCTTCGGCTTTAAGTCCATTAACTGCTCGACATCCTTTTCCCACATCGATACCGTTTCCCCAGGCGTGCCGAAAATCAGATCCATCGATACCGTAGCAATTTTTTTACTCAATAGCTCAAAACTATTGTGCAAACAGATCTCATCGTGATTACGTTCGAGCCACTGTAATTTCGAGCGGTCGAAGGATTGCCCACCTAAACTGACTCGATTAACACCTTCGGCTGACAAAAGATCGACTAAGTGTGCATCAATATCCTCGGGATTCGCTTCCAAGGATAATTCGCCTCCCGCTGTCAATGGAAACCAATGGCCGACCAGTTGTAACAACCGTTGTAAGTGTTCATGGGAAAGCTCGGTCGGGGTGCCGCCACCGATGAACAAAGTATCAACTGGGCGGGGCGTTTGCAGCAGTGACAGTTCTTGGCCAAGTGCTTCAATATATTCAGCATGCAGATCGGATCGCCCCGCTATAACCGTAAAGTTGCAGTATCCACATCGATGTCGACAAAAGGGAACGTGAATATAAGCAGACCGTGCTGTAGTCGTGTCAGCAATGGATTGATTATCTAGTTCGCTATCCATCTAGGCAAACCCTTTACTCAAAACCAGTTGCATTACAGCCACAAATGCAGACGACCGTCTAGTAATCCTGGTAACGCTTTTTCCACCGTGCGACGAATGAAGCTATCAGAATAGCGAGTGCTGAAGTGCGCTGCGATAACAACTTCATTTTCAAATCGGTCCTGTTGTTCGATAAAATCACTTAGGTGCATGTGCCCATTTTTTTTGATTTTTTCTTTACTATGATTGGCCGCTACAAATGTCATTTCGGTGATTAATATTTTGGCCTGATATAACTCGGGCATATTGTCCAACCCTGCGACTGTTGTGTCACCGGTGTATCCCAGAATCGGTATCCGTTGTTCGGAGGATACTTCAATGCCATCTTTACGCAAATCGCGGATTTCGGTGCCGGAGATACCTTGAAATTCTTCTTTGAGCTTATTTTTCCGGTGCCACACAAGAAAGCTCAGAGCGGGGACCGTGTGCGCACTTTCGCCAATCTGAACGACATATTCTCGATTCAATTCAATTTCATCACCGGGTTGCACTGCTACAAACTTACAAGGAAGTTTTCCGCGGTCTAATCGTGTGAATGCATTGAGCATGTCATTGAGTGGTGCAATCGCGCTGCCTGACAAGTAGATGGTCGGCGGTTCCATTTTCATCATCCGCCGTCGAGCAAGATATACCGGTAACGCGGCGATATGATCCATGTGAGTATGGCTAATAAACCAATTGGGCGTGCCCATAAAATCCCAAGGTTGAGCACCAAGATCGAAACCGAGTTTTAGCTCCGAAATACGCCAGTACGTCTGCACCGCAGCACGAGAATAACCTTCGATGGTTAAACCAGCGTGTGACAATGTTTTTAGAGGAAGGTTTTCTACCATGACGTAATTGATCTTAGCCGTAAAAACATTTCTGACCTATCCCCCATTGGACATCCCTACGAATTAGAGACATTATCGCATTTTAGTAGGCATATCTTCAGAAACGACTCGTTTGCCGTCATATTGATCCACGTTCGATAAGTCAATATCCTCCCGGAACATCTCACCTCGCTCCAGCCAAATGTCACCGCCGACACCGTCTTGATGAGCGTGTACGCCATGATGACGCACTAATTCTAAGATCGAAAGAAACATACCTATCAACGCCGATTTGTGCATTCCCATTTGAAAAAATTCCGAGAGACTAACATGACCGTCCCGTACAATCCGCCGATGCATTTGAGTCAAATAGACGTGCAACGGTGTATCATCAAAAACAATCGTCTCTGGTTTTTCCACTTCAATGTCTTTGAGAATCCGCCCCATGGCGCTAACAAGATCCCATAATTCAACATCTTGTATCGGTTGCTGTGCAACGTTCACTTGTCGCGCGGGTAAATCATTAGTCTGACGGATGTGATGTTTCTGCCAGACTCGTGATTGATCTTCTAGTACTGTCGCGGCATCCCGGAACGTCTTATATTCCAGTAATCGCTGGACCAACTCGTCGCGCGGATCGTCAATTTCTTCCTCAGCTTCTTCCATCCGTGGCAACACCATACGCGACTTGATTTCAGTCAAAGTACTTGCCAAATCTAGAAAATCGCCGACTGCGTTGATGTCAAGCTGTTCAATTATTTCAAGGAATTCAAGGTACTGTTCGAGAACGTCGGCAACAGGAAGATCAACGACAGCAACTTCATGTTTGCGCACTAGATATAACAATAGATCCATCGGGCCTTTAAAGCTGTCTAAATCTATTCGAAATTCATCGACTATTTGAGCCATTTTGATGCACTTTCACACAAAGCATGCGAACAATAAAACGCAATCCTAACGGGAAATACATTAGGATTCGAGGGCAATCACTTGTTTTCCCGATACAACTCACGACTCAGCAGTGCTAGAGATTCAATAGAATAATCGCAAAATGGTGTTGATTTAGGAGTAAATGATCTTTATCGTTGAGTTTGCAGGACAAAGATAACAGTTTTTCTTTACACCCAGATTTTGCATAACTTTTGTCCTTTTACGGTGTTTAAAATACCGACGCACAAAATAGACCGTTTGTTATTTATTAGTCAATGCTCGACGATGTGAACTTTTGTTATGCAAAAGGGGCTATGCTATGATCGAAATCAAGCATAATGAAACCCAAGAAGTGCTTCTTCGTATCGATGAAGAAGTGCTTGACGGATATCATTTAGATAACTCTAAATTAGCTGGTGCCGATCTTTCGAATATGCAATTCCCCGGCGCGACATTTCGCAACGCGGATCTTCGTGGTGCTAACTTTGAGAATTCAAATCTCGAAGGAGCAGTTCTTAAAAGCGCCGATTTGACTCGCTGCAATTTTGCCAATGCAAATTTGCAGTACGCCGATTTAACAAATTCCTACCTCGATCATGCCATCCTCACCGAGGCTGACTGTTCACATGCTATTCTGCGATATACTAAATTAACCGATGCCGAATGCACGGGGACAATATTTTTGCGCGCAGACATGAGCTTGATTAATCTGACAGGCTCAAATTGTAACGATGCAAATTTAGCTCACGCTGATCTACGCGGAGCAAACATGTCGACATCGAATTTCAATGGCGCTAATTTGACTGGCGCAAACTTACTCGATGCCAAGATGGCCAACATACAGATGGCAGGCGTTCATATGGAAAATGCCATTGGACCACACGGCCAAGTCATTACTCCGCCTAAGCTCGCGATTTCAAGATCACGTTGGTGGGAATTCTGGAAATAAACTCCAGTGAATAGAAGAAACTCTATTCGTCATCGGCGGCGTCTTCACCCTCATCCTGCTTGACCTTTTTCTTGCGCTTAAGCGATACCTTCTCGACTCGCACTTTAGGCAAACCTAGTGGTGAATCGCCCTCGCTCCAGCGGTCTTCTTCAACAAGTTTGGTCAAACGTTCTGCACGCGTTAATACATTGCGATTACTAATACTTCCACGAGCAACTCGTAAACTTCGACCTTAAAACCTGCTTGGGGCAGTTCATCATGGAACGCCACAAGAAAAAACAGTTATTCCGTTGAACTTCTAAGTATAAAACCACCTAAGAACTTGGGCAACAGCCAAAAACCCTATTTTGAGAGTTTCGTACAGGGGAACAAACCCTAATAAAACACTACTCGGCATCTTCACTCGTTAAGCCGTCGATTGCCCTTAGAAAATCATTCACCGTCTGGTAACGCTTTGCCGGATCGACAGCCAAGCATGTCATAATTGCCGCAGCAAGGGTGGGGTTGAGTTTTGAGCGGTACTTGAGGATATCCTCAGGTGGTAGCGTGTCGTGGGTCAGTGCGGCTAGCCCTGTGCTATCACTACTTGGCCAAGGCAAGTGGAAGGTACACAATTGATAAAATGAAACGCCCATCGCAAAAATATCAACGCGATGATCCGTCCATTTACGTCGAATGATTTCCGGTGCCATATACAAAGGTGTGCCCGTGCGATTGCCCGGTTGGTGAAAAGACCGCTGATCCGGCAGCGACAATCCAAAGTCAAATAACTTCGCCGATTGACAATCTCGGCTGCAAATATAGTTACGCGGGCAAACATCTCGATGGATAAATCCTGACTCATGCACCGCCGCTAACGCCTCGGCCATCTGCCGTAATAGGTTTAAACGCCGACCTTCGAGCATTGAATCTTTATCATAAATCATCGTGTGCAGACCGTTGCCCTTGAGATATTCCATAACCATATAGGATTCCCCGTCCGAGGTCGTGCCGTATTCATACGTCTTTACTACATGTGGATGTTCTATTTGAACAGCGATCTTTCCTTCCGATGGTTTTTTTAACGTTTTAAATCGTTGTTCAAACAACTCCGTTTTATTTGAATCGGCAATCTTCAAGCCAATGGTATGATCCGTATCGCGATCGCGGGCCATGTAGAAAGTGGACATCGTCCCAGATACGGACTTGCGAATGACTTCAAAACGTTTTTTAATGTCGACTTTTTTGCGGAAAACGACTTCTCGACCGTCACTCAGTTTTTTTTGCGATGGAAATAGGGCTTTGATACTGTCAAATAATCCCATGGCTTTATGATACCTTATATACGTCCGCAATCACTCAGACGCCGAGGTTGCGAGTTTGACACGCAAAGAACACCCTAGATAAACAAAATATACAAGTGATACAACCGCTCGTGTTGCCTCGGCGGCTATTTACCACAATAGTCAATAATACCAGCAATTTCACTCTTTAAACGACTTCGCGGCACGATGCGATCAATATAACCGTGCTCAAGTAAGAATTCACTCGTTTGAAATCCTTCCGGCAATTTCATTCCAATCGTCGCTTTAATAGTACGAGGCCCAGCGAACCCAATCAAGGCGCGAGGTTCAGCAAAACAGATGTCCCCCAGAGCTGCAAAACTTGCGGCTACACCACCCATTGTCGGATTAGTCAATACAGAGATAAAGAGCCCGCCAGCATTGTCAAACCGACCTAAAGCCGCTGAGACCTTAGCCATCTGCATTAATGACAATATGCCTTCGTGCATACGAGCACCACCGCCAGAGCCGCTGATAATAATCAACGGTAACTGCTGCTCCGTCGCACGTTCGATTAATCGCGTCAACCGTTCTCCCACAACCGAACCCATACTGCCCATAATAAAAGCGGAATCCGTAATCCCGATCGCTACACGACGAGCACGAATCATGCCGGTCCCGGTCAATGCGGCGTCACTCAAACCGGTTCTCTTTTGCTCAGCAACTAAGCGATCGACGTATTTCTTTTTGTCTTCGAATTCTAACGGATCCGTTGGCAGCAGGTCCGCATCCAATTCTTCAAACGTACCCGTATCTAAGACTTGGATAATACGCTGTTGTGCTGAAACATAAAAATGGTGTTCACATTCAGGGCAAACCCCCAAACGTTCATCGATCGTCTGTTGATAGATGGTTTGTTGACATCCAGGACACCTCACCCACAGTCCTTCTGGGACTCCGCGTTTCTGTCGTTTTTCAGTTTCTGCACTACTTGCCATCAAACTATCCAATGAATTCTTGGTTGGTGTGACTTTAACACACTACATTTTGCAGCTCTTAAGCCACTGCTGCTTGCAAACAATAACGCATCAGCAACATCGCCCACAAGGGGAAATTTACCTTAGCGTATCTTAACATTTGTAAGCTAGCACACCGGATTAAACCATACCCTAAAAGTATAAAAGGGCCTGATTCCATTGCTCGCTGAATGCAAAAATCCCTTATTACGGGCCCGACAGGCTACCCAAGTCATTTAGCTCGGCCATGGCAGCAGAATAGCTCTCCTGGCGGAAAATACCGGATCCCACGACCATCCAAGATGCGCCGCTTTGACGACAGCGACCAATGGTTTCCGTATTGATCCCACCGTCGACCTCCAAAATAAAATCTAGGTTCCGCTCCGCTCGTATCTGCACTAATTGTTCCAGTTTTTCAAGAGCCACTGGATTAAACGCTTGACCACCAAACCCCGCATCAACACTCATCACTAAAACTAAATCGCAGAATTCTAATGCGTCTTCAATCTCTGCAACGGGGGTGCTGGGATTAAGTGTGATACCGCTGGCCATCCCCAACGAACGGATTTCCTGAACCACCTCCGCTGCGGAGTCACATGCCTCGACATGGACAGTCAATAAATCCGCCCCCGCTTCACTGAATTGAGTAAGGTATTGCTCAGGGTGAGCAATCATCAAATGTACGTCTAGCGGTAAGTCGGTATGGTCACGAATGCCTTTTACAACCGGCAAGCCATAGGACAAATTCGGGACAAAGACACCATCCATCACATCCAAGTGCAAAGCCTCAACACCTGCTTGTTCGAGTTGGCTTAGTTCAGTTTTTAGATCACCAAAATCACATAGCAATAGCGACGGCAACACCAATGGTCGCGGGTCCGCTGGACTGCGTAACTTAAGTATCTTGTCACGTTGACTCATAAAAGAGTGATCTTTCTATTCTCAATTAAAACACTAATGGCTACCACTGATGATCTAGAATCAATGCCTGTGGTAAATCGTCAATGTGTTCTAATCCAAAAACATCCAAGAAACGTTCCGTCGTATAGTATATCGATTTACGCGGCTTTTCGTCTAACCGCTCAAGCCGTAGAATTTCTCGTCGAACCAATTCCCTCAGAATAGACTGACTCGGGCGGTCACGCATCTCGTCGATGTCCTTTCGACTTATCCCTTGATTATAGGCTACGATTGCCAAAACATCGATTGCCGCCTGCGACAGACGTTTTTCCCGAATCTCGCCATAGAACCGCTCTCGTAATCCATGAAATTCCTCACGTAACGCCAGCACGTATCCTTTACCGACAGATTGGATATGTAGTGCCGAATTCTGATCGGCATAGGCCACATTCAGATCTTTCACCAACTCATGTATTTCACGCGTCGTCACACCGCGCATCATGCCAGCGACACTTTTAGCAACTAATGGTTCACCAGTCGGATGCCCAACAAACAACATCGACTCCAAAATCGACATCGGTGTCAAATCTGCATTATCAATTTCCTCGGGTACAGCTTCCTGAGATATAGAGTCATCTGCCTCACCATCTGTATCAGAATTGCCTTCAGAAACACCGTCATATGGGCTTTCGCCCTCAGACACTAATTGCGCATATACATCGCTCAGCTCATCCAACGATGCACCCGTTTGGTCGCTGCCCTGATAGAACTCATTAAGTCCCATTTGATCCGGATCAACCGGCATGGCACGCTGGGGAGACCTGTCTTGCTGGTCCTCTTGTTGGGCGTCTATAGAATCCTCGTTTTGCATGGCAATACTATAAGAATTCGCATCGCTTCTCCACAAGGTCGAAAGAATATTTGTGCGCAATTTACCCGCGACAGACCCAGCAGTGTGTTTCCGATTCGAGGTATTAGGTGTATTAAGTAATCCCTATTGCCGCGCACCAACTTCTTCCTTCATAAACGCTAATGCATCACGAGCTAACTGTTCTTCGGAGTCATACATTCGCCGCCAAATCTTCGTGGCTGCAGCAATCTCCGGTAAGGCTAGGCCGAAAGCTTCGACAACCATCCAGCCGTCATAGCCAACTTCCATTAAGGTATCAAAGTTTTCTTGCCAATTCACGTTCCCGCTACCAGGTGTACTGCGGTCGTTTTCTGAAATATGAACATGCGTCAATACGTCTTGGCAGCTACGAATCGCTTCAGCAATATTCTTTTCCTCAATATTACTGTGAAATGTGTCGTACATCATACGGCAATTCGGGTGGTTCACTTCACGGACGAATCTAGCGGCATCACTGTGCGTATTGAGCAAATATGTTTCAAACCGGTTTAAGCATTCAACACCTAACATGACTCCAACACTACCAGCATGTTCGGCAACTTGCCGCATACTATCCACACCCCATTTCCATTCATCTACAGTCGGCCCCGCACCGCTAAATATTCCCAATGCTGAATGATACGGACCCACTAGGCTCTGTGCACCCACGGCCGCTGCATTATCTAACGCTTCCTTGTTCTTTGCCACACCTAACGCACGAACTGCGGGATCTGAACTTATCGGATTGTCTTCCTCACCTCGAACCGTAACAATTGTGCGTTCTAGGCCAATCGAATCTAGCCGCTCACCCCATTTTTTATGCAAGTCTACGTCATAGGCAAACAACGGCAATTCAACTCCGTCGTATCCCATCTCTTTCAACGATTCCACAACAGGAATCATGTCGTCATTCATCTCGCCTGTCCATAACAACAAGTTCATTCCATATTTCATCGTTCACTCTCCTTCGAGTTCATTAAATGTTCGTCGTTTGTATTGTATCAGGACTTAATAATTCATGTTGCAGAGAAACCGTATCGTCGAATTGTTCCAAACCAACCCGCTTCATGACTTGATTCAAACGGTATGCTAGTCGATTGTCATCTGCGTAATCAAACAAAAACTGTTCACGTTGAAACGCATCGAACAATCGCACAAAGTCATACGTCGGACGCTTGGCAGCTTTATTGATAAAGCCCTGAATGAACGTCGCATCCACGGCCTCCATGTTTTCATAATACTTCTTTAGTGCGCCCGGATTTTGTTGACTCAAATGAGCATCGAGTAACAACTCGATAACAATATGACCTAAAAACCAAGGACGCATCGATTCATCATCCGGATGCACGTCGCGGATTGCCTGGGAAAATTCTGAATTCAGCTGTTGAAAGACTTTGTTCGCATGAAACCAACGGTCGTCGTCTAGGTGCTGAGCGATCCCACGTGCGACTTCGACAACCGCCGGATCTGTATCGTTGAAAAACGGTTCCAGCGCCTTGCGCCGTATCCGAACTTTACGATCAATCACGCTCAACATGTCCGGCACACCCGTGCTGGCCATAAATAAAGGGCGATCAAGAAATTCGATGGCATGTGATAAGTAATTCATGCGGCTGAATAATTCTAACCGACGTCTTGCCAACTGCCGTCCGCCGCAGATTTTAACACAGCGTCGCAGACTTTTTGAGTTTCCAATGCATCTTTGAAAGTCGGTCCGGCAGGTTTACCACTGGCTAAACCTTCAAGAAAATCAGCGACTTGATGAACAAAGGTATGCTCATAACCAATCTGTAATCCAGGTACCCACCAATGGTCCATATAAGGATGGTCGCCATCGGTAACATGGATACTACGCCACCCGCGAACAACTGAATCATCATTATAATCAAAGTACTCTAGGCGGTGCAGATCATGTAAGTCCCAACGAATAGATGCATTTTCACCGTTGATTTCTAATGTGTACAATGCCTTGTGTCCCCGTGCATAACGAGTCGACTCAAACAATGCTAATGAACCGTTACTGAAACGACCCATGAAAGTACAGGCATCGTCGATCGTCACCGGCATGACTTCACCCGTCGCCTGATGTACTCGTTCCTTAATAAATGTCTCCGTCATCGCCGTGACACTATCAAGGCTACCATTGAGCCACAAAGCAGTATCGATACAGTGAGCAAGCAGGTCACCGGTTACACCAGAGCCCGCCGCCTTGGCATCGAGGCGCCATAGTCCTTCACCTCCTTGCGGGAGGTCTGTCGAGATTGTCCAATCTTGGAGAAAGTTAGCTCGATAATGGAAAATACGCCCCAGTCGTCCGTCATCGATCAGTTGTTTTGCTAATGTGACAGCTGGCACTCGGCGATAGTTGTACCACACAATATTGGCAACGCCAGCTTTTTCCACGGCGTCACACATTTCTTCGCCTTCGGCAGTGTCCATGGCCAGTGGTTTTTCGCAGAGAATCATCTTGCCAGCTGCAGCACAAGCAATTGCAATTTCCTTGTGTAGATTGTTAGGTACACAAATATCAACTGCATCGATATCGTCACGAGCAACCAATGCTCGCCAATCCGTTTCAATAGATTCGTATCCCCA
>LWDU01042366.1_pt1 | contig 55590 bp, 57 predicted proteins | sample 727161 | NCBI WGS metagenome assembly LWDU01 (sample SAMN04566230, study PRJNA314399) | hydrothermal vent metagenome | isolation source: deep sea hydrothermal plume seawater | place: Mexico: Gulf of California, Guaymas Basin | collected 2004-07-11
AATTAACTCCACATGAACTTCTAGAAATTGTTGATCCCTATCAATCATATTTGGCTCTTCACATCTGGAGATACAAAGATTAAAAATAAAGTAATCTAAGGTTTAGTAAAAACAAGAGAAGCGTTGGTGCCTCCAAAACCAAAACTATTAGACATCACAGTATTCAAACCAATGCCCTCTTCCATAGCTGTCACAATTGGTACACCCTTTGCACCTTCATCAAGATTTTCAATATTTGCAGAAGCTGCAATAAAGTCTGAATCAAGCATTAAAAGTGTGTAAATTGCTTCATGGACACCAGCCACTCCTAATGAATGCCCTGTAAGGGATTTCGTTGAAGTGAGTTTAGGTATATCCTCACCAAAAGTTTCCTTAATTGCCTCAAGTTCTCTACTATCACCAACCGGTGTGCTTGTCCCATGAGTATTTAAATAATCAATTTTACCAATATTCTGCATGGACTGCTGCATACATCTAACAGCTCCTTCTCCAGAGGGTTGAACCATATCAAAGCCATCTGAAGTCGCACCATAACCAACTAGCTCAGCATAAATCTTTGCACCTCTTGAAATAGCATGTTCATATTCTTCAACCACCACAACACCACCACCACCAGAAATAACAAAGCCGTCTCTATCATTATCAAAAGGTCTTGAAGCACATTCAGGCGTTTCATTGTAATTTGATGACAAAGCTTTCATTCCATCAAAAAACGAAGCTAAAACCCAATGGACTTCGTCACCAGCACCGGCAAAAACAATATCTTGTTTATCAAATTGAATTAGCTCAGCAGCATTTCCTATGCAATGTGCACTCGTAGCACAAGCTGAGCTGATTGAATAATTAATCCCCTTTATTTTAAAAGCTGTGCCTAAGACACCAGAGTTACCGCTAGACATTGATCGAGTCACTAGAAACGGGCTAACTTTTCCTTTTTTCCTGAATGAATCTGCACCAAAAACAACTGATTCTGGTGAACCTCCGCCATTACCCATGATTAATCCAGTGCGAAAAGAACTGACTTGATCCTGATTAAGTTGAGAGTCCTCTATTGCTTCTTTCATGGCAAGATAATTAAAAGCAATACCGTCACTCATAAAGCGTTTTAGTTTTCGATCAACGTGGTCTTCTAAATTAAGATTAATGGTTCCGGCAACCTGGCTTTTGAGACCGTAATCAGCAAACTGTTGGAAAAATTCAATACCAGATCTTCCTGTTTTCAAAGAATCAGTAACTTCTTGTTTGTTATTACCGATGGCACTTAGAATACCTAAGCCAGTTATAACAACTCTTCTCATTAATTAGCCTCTGAAAGTTCAGTGAACAATCCAACACGTAAGTCCTTACCTGTGTATATCACTTTTTCATCGGCCATCAGAGTAGCGTCAGCAATTCCCATCGTGAGTTTTGAATTAATAATACGTTTGATGTGTACGTGGTATGTAATTAATTTAGTTGTAGGGGTAACCTGTCCAACGAATTTAATTTTACTACACCCAAGAGCGCGCCCTCTTCCTTGGCCGCCAATCCAACCGAGGAAAAAACCAATTAATTGCCACATAGCGTCAACACCTAAGGAACCAGGCATAACAGGGTCAGAAAAAAAATGGCAATCAAAAAACCAAGCATCTTTCTTTATATCCAGTTCGGCGATAATCTCACCTTTACCATAATCACCACCTTCATCGCTTATATGCGTGATTCGATCAATCATTAACATTGGGGGTAATGGTAATCTACCGTTATCAGGACCAAAGAGCTTCTCTTTAGCACAATCCATAAGTTCTTGAAGATTGTATGTGTTCTTTCTTTTCATAGATTTTATTTTAATAGAAACCAAGTGAAATGAATAACTGTTTCTAGCTACCGTAGTGTAATTGGAGTGTTTTTACTTTACCAAGCCAAGGCACTGTTACCACAAAGAGCTGGTCTAAATCTTGTAGAGAAGCAGGTTGGATTTTTTTACTTCCCTGAAGCTCAATAATCAGTTGAGGTAAGACCTCGGGTTGCGTGACTATAAGAATAATTTTACCCTTATGATTATCCATAATATCTTTTATCAATTCTTCAACACCCTTAGGATCAACTATATTGATAGGAACATTCAAGCTTCTCGAAACAGGTTCAGCGGTTTCTTGTGTGGCCCTTAGTGGAGTAGCATAAATAGTGTCAACTCCAGCAACAACATCAATTGATAACAACATCTTTTGAAGTGATGTCGCACGTTTTGTGCCAGCATCTGTTAAACCAGGATTTGATTGTAAATCGGATTTAATCTCTGTGTGGGTTGTTATCAACACCGTGGTGGTCGCTTGTGATTCAAAGAACCATGAAAGCATAACAGCAAAACCAATAAAAACTAGGGCAAATGCAACTCGCCTTAACTGTCGTTTCTTTCGTTTATGTTTATACTCATCTATGCGATCAATCATCAGAATCCTTGTTATCTAAAATAGTGTATTCTGCATCAATTACCGTGTCATCTGTATCTAAATCTTTCTTTCTACGGTAAAAAAACCCTCTTACATAAAATCCGATTATGGCTATAACAATTAATCCAGCGAGAGTAATAAAAATAAAACCCCCCAGAACAATAGCAACAGCAAGGATGCCCAAACTAAAGACAATACCCAGTGCTCTAATAATCAATTCAAATGGTAACATTAAGACTACATCAACTATTTAAAAGGTTATTAAACTCCATATCATTTAGGTAGGCAACTATGGATATCTCATATATGAAAATATTTAATAAAAATTTAAAATATTTTGTTGAATGTTCTCTTTTTGTTCTCTATTATCTAACTGTCTAATTAATTGACTATGAGGAGTGAAATAATGCTGACACCCAGCGAAAGAAAAACATTAAAATTTATTCAAAAATATTGTATGGGGAAAGGTTACTCCCCTACTCTGACTGAAATTGCTGAGGGCATTGGCATTAAGTCAAAAGGAGTAGTTCATCGCTACTTAAAAACTCTTGAATCATTAAACATGGTGAGTATTGCATCACATCGAAAACGTGGCATTTGCTTAAATCTTGAAGCTTATGAAAACCAATCAGTTGCTCCGATTATCCCTTTACTGGGTCGTATTGCTGCAGGTCAACCTATTGAAGCTATTGAAGGAAGGGAAGAAATCAACCTAGCTGACTTTATCATGAACCCAGATCGTTATGCTCTTCAGGTAACAGGGGATTCAATGATTGAAGTAGGGATCCTAGATGGCGATACCGTCATTATCAAACATCAAAATATAGCTGATAATGGAGATATTATTGTCGCTCTTATTGATGGCATTGAGGCAACATTAAAAAGACTCAAGAAACTCCCCAATGGTATGGTTCTTTTGGTCCCAGAAAATAAATTAATGGAAGCGATTTCTTACGAAGCAAAGCGCATTCAGATACAAGGAGTGGTGGTTGGTCAACTCAGAAGTTATCAGTAACTGGTCTTGGACAAAAATGATTGCGTTGGTTGATATGGACTCATTTTTTGCGTCCATTGAACAAATGGATCAACCGGAATTATTTGGACGTCCTGTTGCTGTCACTAATGGATTACAAGGTACTTGCATTATCACCTGTTCATACGAAGCCAGATATTGGGGTATTAAAACAGGAATGCGTTTAAAAGAAGCCAGGAAATTATGCCCAGATATTATTCAAAGGCCCTCAAGGCCTAAACGATATGCAGAAATATCAACAAATATTATGCGAGCGTTAATAACCATTACCCCTGATATAGAGGTGTATTCAGTCGATGAAGCTTTCTTAGAATTAACACACTGTAAAAAAATTATTCAATCCCCAAAAAATATAGCAAATAAAATTCAGGAACTAGTTCTTGAGGTATCAGGTTTATGCTGTTCTATTGGAATCAGCGGTGATAAAACAACCGCTAAATACGCCGCAAAACAAAATAAACCGCATGGCATTGCCATTATTCACCCTGAAACTTCAGAAGAAGCTTTAAGTAATGTAGCAGTTGAGGAGTTATGCGGTATCGCACAAGGCATGAAAAGATTTTTAAATGCCTATGGAGTTTATAAGTGTGGTGACATGAAGAACATACCCATTAGTGTGCTTGGAAAGCATTTTGGAAATCCAGGGCGTCGTATATGGTTAATGGCTCAAGGCAAGGATCCTGAAAATATAAACACCAAAATAGCTGCGCCAAAATCAATTGGTCATGGCAAAGTGATGCCGCCAAACACTAAAAACCTAAAAACTATCTTGATCTATTTACAACATATGAGTGAGAAAGTTGGATCTCGTCTCAGAAAATATAACTTTAAAGCATCGAGTTTTTATATTGGGATTAAATCTAGTAGGGGTTGGATTGGCGGCAAAATTAAGTCACCCTACCCTATTGATGATGGGAGGCTCATTATGAAACTTGGCCAAAAGATGATCAACTATGGTTGGAATGGTGAAGGTATTAGTCAAATACAAGTCACAGCAATTAATCCAAAAAAATTAAATCAGCAAATTGACTTTCTTGAGGACAGAGAACTGCATGCTAAGTCAAATATTAAAAATAAAGTCCTAGATATGATTAACCAAAAATATGGTGACCTGACGATAGTGCCTAGTAATTTAATTTATAGATCCAGCATGCCAGATGTAATTGCACCAGCATGGAAACCTAGCGGCCACAGAAGGACTGTTTAGATATGTGTGGTGGAGCATCATACACTCATCATGGGGAGCATATGAGGGTGTATTTTCCTAATCCAAAAGCAAAACTTCCTGTGATTGTAAAAAATAATGAGACCAAACTAATTCTGTGGGGGCGAAGGAAAAGTCAAATGGGTAAATTACCACTTGGAGGATGGGCAAGACTAGACTCTATTCACGCAGGTATTTGGGATAGATGGTTTCCCAAACCAGTGAAAATACCTGTCATAAGCTTTATGGAAAAAGATCACGAAGGTAAGAGCCATTGGTTTGATCTAGTGAAAGGTCAGTGGATACAAGGCTTGGTCGCTGTTGAAAAGCAAGAACAAAGACTATATGTCGTGACAATTGAACCCGAACTAGAGCACAATATTCATGATCGTTGGCCAAGAGTTATGAGTGGTTAATTAACACTTCCTTATATAGACTGTTATCGTGAAAAAAATTCTTTCATTGCTCTTATTTATCGTATTGATCTTTTTTGTGGTTGCTCCAAGCCTGCTAGAAAAACAGTTTAATCTTATTTCAAAACATGCCCCTTTTATAGTTTCAGAAGAAGCACAAAAACTTCATAGGAATTTATTTATTGGTGATTTACATGCTGACAGTACACTTTGGGATCGTAATCTATCAAATCAACATAATTTTGGACACGTAGATATTCCTCGTTTACAGAAAGGCAATGTGGCATTGCAAATGTTTACCACTGTCTCTAAAGTGCCACAAGGTCTAAATTATGAAAGAAATGAGACTTCAGCAAATGACAGAATAACTGCTTTAGCTGTGATACAAGGATGGCCAGTTAAAACTTGGAACAATTTAACAGAAAGGGTGATCTACCAAGCAAAAAAAATACAGCGAATTGCAAAAAAAGATAGTGATAATTTTATGTTAGTTTTATCCCAATCTGACCTTGAAAAGTTCATTAATAAAAGAAAGTCTAATCCAAACTTAGTAGGTGGATTGATTGGCACCGAAGGATCTCATGCACTCGAAGGTAATCTAGATAATATTCAACGCCTATACAGTGAAGGGTTTCGAATGATGAGTTTACAGCATTTTTTTGATAATAAATTAGGAGGATCGCTGCATGGAACAACTGAACAGGGCTTAACAAAATTTGGGCAAGAGGCTATTTATGAAATGCTCCGTCTTAAGATTATCATTGATGTTTCTCACTCTTCTGAAAATGTTGTCAAAGATGTTCTAAATCTCACCACTCAACCCTTATTAGTAAGTCATACTGGCTTTAATGGACATTGCCCTTCACCAAGAAATATTGATGACTCCTTGATGAAGGAAATTGCTGCAAGAGGTGGTTTAATAGGAATCGGCTATTGGGATGCCGCGGTGTGTGGGAATACCCCTAGAGAAGTTGCATCAGCCATCCAGTTTGGCATCAAACTGGTTGGTGTTGAGCACGTGGCTTTAGGCTCTGATTTTGATGGTGCAGTCTTGTCTGGATTTGATACCTCAGAACTTATTGCTCTTACTCATGAATTACTTGAAGCTGGAATTGAGGAACCACAGATCCGTCTAGTCATGGGAGAAAATTTATTACATTTTTTTGAGAGAAATTTGCCTACAAAGTAAAATGGAAAAGAAAAATCCTATCAATTCTTAATCTCTTACGCTGTTCGCTCTTCTCCAATCTTCAGGATCAAGAAAATTACCGCTCCAAATCCCTACTTTAGCGTTCATTGCTTCAACCATTTCATTTTCATAACGTCTAGAATATTTTAGATAAGCAATGGCCATACCAGATCGAACCATTTCAGATTGCAGATCAAGACCATTAACAAAACAAATACTCAATGTTCTCCCGTACCTATCCTTGCCTTCATCAGTGCATTGAACCAGCTGATTATTAATGAGTTTTTTAAGCTTTGATGTGGCTTTCTTGCCACAAGCCCATATTTTTCCATTTGCTTTTTTACAATACTGGGTTTGACCATAATAATAACTCTCAGGTGCATCAATACCGCTAAAACGGATCTTAGTGTTGTTGATGGTAATGGTATCACCATCAACAACTTTGGCTTTACCTGAGATATTAAAGACTAGTGGTTTATTTTCATCTATGAGTCTTTCATCTCCCAAAGTATCATCCTTAAAAGATCGAGGATCTGTCAAAGTAAAATCTTGCGATTGGATTGGTGAGTTTGATGGTAACGGTTCACCTATGTCTTCAGATTCTTGAGCAAATAGTGGCTGACTAGTTATGATAAGAAAAACTAAAATTAGTAACCTTGGGTTCATTTTTAATACGACCTCTGAGTAAGATATTTGGCAATAGATCTTGTTAAGTTTTGTGGTATCAGTCTAGACAGAGTAGCAAAAAAATTATTCAGTCGGCCATTTATTATTATACATTCCCCTTTCATAACGGCATCAAACCCTTGTCTCGCAACAGTTATCGAGTCCATCCATAACCAATTTGGTGATTTAAGAACCTCATGCATATTAGCTGCTTCATGAAACTCAGTACGCGTTAGTCCAGGGCACACAGCTGAGCAATGAATATTATGGTCACAATATTGGAAATGAATACTCTCAGAAAATTTTATCTGGAATATCTTTACAGGACTATATAAGCCGGCCATATCTGGTGCTGGCATATAGGGCGCTAATGAAGCAAGATTAATAATCCGACCATATTGTTTCTTGATCATGCCTGGTAAAAATAAATAGGTTAATTCAGTGACAGCAGTAACCATAACTTGAAGAAAATCCTGATGAGATTGCCAAGGTATGTCCTCAAATTTACCTGGGTTACCATAACCTGCGTTATTCACTAAACAATCGACATGTATTCCATTTTCTGTACAAAAATCTAGGATATTATTAGGTGCCATAGGGTCTGATAGATCAGCTTGAATAATATGTATATTAGTTGGCCTAATAAGCTTTAATTTACTAGCAATTACCTCTAAACGGTCTTGCCTTCTAGCAGTCAGAACTAAATCAAACCCTTGTTCAGAATAAACTTGAGCAAATGCCTCTCCAATGCCTGAAGATGCCCCAGTAATTAATACAGTTTTATTAATATTCTTCGACATATTAGCTTCGCATCCAATTATAGCCTAGCACAGCCAACATAATACCAATCAGAACTTGGATAGAAATATAGGCAGCCAGTTTCAGAAACTCACCATTTTGTATAAAAACTTGCGATTCAATTGCAAATGCAGAAAAAGTAGTAAAGCCACCTAAACAACCAATGGTTAAAAAGAGAAAAAGATTTGAGTCACTGGTAAGTCGTTCTGAAAAGAAACCTGCTAATACACCAATGAGAAGGCACCCAATAAGATTAACGACCACAGTACCAATTGGAAAAGAAATAACAGTGTATTTATTAATAAATTGAGTGGTCAAAAACCTCAGTAAGGTGCCGATAAAGCCCCCACCTGCAATTAATAATGATGTTTTTATAAGTTCATTCATTACATTAATAAATTGATAAATCCTGCCCTAAAGAAACGTTTCCTGAATAGTTAGCCTGCACTTCATCTATGATCTCCTCTTCTGTTGAACCCCAAAAGAGAACATGTGTCAGAACCAATAACTTTGGTTGAGCTTCATTAGCAATATCAGCCAGCTCTTTCGTAGAAGTATGGTGAGAGGCATGATATTTTTTCCAAACTTCTGATCTGCGATTAAATCCAGCTTGTGAATATACCTCATGCACTAAAATATCTATACCTTTACTCATTTCAATTAACTTCTTACTCGGGGCTGTGTCCCCAGAAACAACAATAGTTTTATCCTTTGTAATAAATTTATACCCAAAAGCGTCAGTCCATGTTCCATGGTTAACTTTGAATGCTATCACTTCAATCAGTTCATCTTGATAAATAATACCTTCATTAATTTCTATTGCTTCAACCTTCCAACCATCAATATTGGTAGGTTCTAATCCTTCAATACGATAATCAATGTCTTTGCTGTATGCCTTAATAATATCCTGGGTCATCTGATTGAGTCCTTTGGGACCAAAAACTTTTAAGGGAGTGGATCTTTCTAACACCCAAGGAGTTAATATTAGATCTGGATAACCAGCCGTATGATCAGAATGTAAATGGGTTAAAAATGCTACTTTAAGATTTTTTGGATTTAATGCCTCTATTGAACCTCCCCAATCTTCTGATACAGCAGCTGCTTGTCTAACAACACCGGGGCCAAAATCAACCAGATATGATTGCCCTCCTGTAATAATTGCTAAGGCAGGCCCTGATCTATTTGGGTTAGCATTAGGTGTTCCAGTTCCTAAAAGAACTAACTCAGTTTGAATATTCTGTGACTTAAGGGGTAAGCACGGAATTAACATAAAAAGAAGAGTCAAAACTAATTGTTCATTGCGAATAGTCATACATCCTCTTTAATCAATTCATCTATTTGTTTTTTTGATTTCTTTCTTTCATAACGTTTCTTACTTATATGTTTTTTTGTAGTAGCAAAATCGGGTATATTTTTTCTGGGTTTTAGATTTTTATCTTTTTCGTTCATTGCATTTCTTTGATCCACTGATAAATCAGTTCAACACCTTCTTTATGCATAATAGAACGGCCTGATTCTGGCATCATAATATCAGGTGAATTAGACATCATCCTATAAAGTAGTATAGATTCATCAGGATGTCCTGGAACTATTGAATAATCTAATTCACCACTACCCCTTCCTGTTGCAACAGGACTCTTAAATACGCCAAGTTGCTTATTTCTATTTTCTTTATAGTTTAAATACAAGCCAGAATTACTTGCAGATCCAGTAACTGAATGACAGTGGCCGCAATTAATAGCTAAATAAGCACGGGCTCTTTTATCAATTGGTTGTGAGGTGTCTAAATAATCTGCAACAGGCATCTTATTCTCCGAATATGATTTAATATATCCAAGCTCTGACCATTTCATCAACTGATTCATAGTTCCATCATCATAATTGTAATTCGTGTTTAGATTTCTAGGCTTAGGGCCAATAGGAACAATTGCTTCATCTTTTAAATGACATTCTTTGCATTGGTTCTTATTTGGAACTCGATAGCGAATATTTGTTTTTTTACCTTCACTATTAATGTAAGTGGCTGGGACTGTTTTACCTGCTACTTTGAGTTCAGCCTCTTCACCATCATTATCCCAAACATAGGCATATGTCTCCCATCCTGATTCCTTTCTTATTAATAATCTTGTTTCAATTAAATGCCGATTCAACGGAGGCTCCAATGCTGTGACATAAGAAAAGGTTTTTATTAATGTTGAACCAATTGGAAAATTAAACACTGAATCAGCTTCATGAGTTGCAAATCGTCCCTTAGGAATATAAACAAAACGGTGTTTATCAGCATAATCAGAAAAAAGAGGTGTAATTAGATCATAAGGGAGTACTCCTGGAGCTGGATTTTGTTGCTTTTGATTCAGAAAAAAACCGTATTGTGAGAGATATTTTGGTGGAATATCAGAAAGAATTATGTCGTCATTCACCATAGAGTAAAGATTGAAAGGAGTTATAAATAAGATCATTATTAATCTTAATAAAATCTTATTTAACATTTCTTTATTCAGAGAAATTAATAACCACGGGTTGTAAAGGTTTAACCTCATGATTATAAGGTGTTTGATCTGTGGAAATAGGATTAGGTAATGAGAACATATATCGAATAGGCCTAATCGTTAAAAATGTTGCATCACCATTATTATTTAATATTAATTTATCCTCTTCAGGTTGACCAAAAATTACTTGCGTTAAAGGTAACACTCCATCCCAAAATATATCTGTCATTTTTCCCTCAGACAACTCATAAAGAATCGCAGCTATTTCTTTATCGGTATCAGGATTAAAACCACTGTTGCTAAAGTTATTATCATGAATTTGTACTGATTTTGGGTGAGGATAATATTGACTATTGGTGTATCTGTCTTGTCCCTTTTCATGATCTAGTTCATCAGTAAAAACTTGATCATTAGAGTCGCTAAAACTAACGATGGCTATATTAACTGTGCCATTGTCTGCAATATTATTATTAAAAATTTCAACATCAGAGTTAGCCATAACAATAACACCTGTGCCTCTTGGTACTTCGCCAACAATATTCCCTTCAGGGGCAAAATTATCAGTGTTGTTATTGTTAATTTGATTATTAAAAACCCGAATATGATGACCACCCTGCTGTGGTAAATCAGGAAGATCAAAAACTAAAATTCCCCCTGTATTATTCTGAGCAGTATTATTATAAACATCAGCATAATATGAATTTTCAATTTCTATTCCAGCAACATTGTATTCTGCCAAAGAATTTCTCACGATAATATTTTGTGATTGGCCAACGTATATCCCTGCATCTGAAGCACCAATTGCAATACATCCATCAATTAAGACATTTTTAGAGTCCACTGGATATAGTCCGTAAGCACCGTTCATTGAGTTAGGTCCACCGGTCCATTCTGTTCTTATATTAATAAATGAAATTCCATTTGAACCTTTCGATTTAATTGCATCCCCTTTGGTATTAATAATTGCAAAATCTTTTAATAAGACATCACTAGAAGTAACCATTAATCCCTGAGCACCAGTCATTTGATTGCTAAAATCAAGCACAGTGTTTCGGTGTCCAGTACCTTTCAGACTTAGCCCATCAACATCCAGAGAAAGGCCATCTTCTATTATGTACACCCCGGTTGTAAGCTGTATTTCATCGCCTGGTTTTGCTAGGATCATTGCTTCTTGGATTTGTTCCTGAGCATTCTCGCTGGGTGGGATAATAATAATTTCTGAGAAAGCATTAAAGCTGACTAATAATGAAATTAAATGTATTAGAAAAATTCGCATAAAAAAATATTTAGAACTCAGAGTAAGAATTATTGATTGCTACCACCCACAAGCTCTGCCTTCATTTTCCTGATCTAGCCACTGTTTTAAAGGGGCATAATAATTTAGCATTGCTTTGCCACTTAGTTCTTTATCATCAATCATAGCCTCCAATGCCTCTTGCCAAGGTTTGCTTTGTCCAAGACTTAACATCGATCTTAATTTTTCACCAGCTAATTCATTACCGTATATTGAACATTCATGAAGTGGCCCATCAAATCCAATTGAATTACAAAGTGATTCATGAAATTGATATTGCAATATCCTTGCTAAATAATATCGAGTATAGGGTGTATTGCCGGGTATATGATATTTCGCACCAGGATCAAAAGCATCAGAAGGCCGATCAATTGGAGCTTGAATTCCTTGATATTTTTCCCTTAATTCCCACCAATAATCATTAAGTTCTTGATCATTTAGTTTGCCATCAAAAACAGCCATCCTCCACTTATCAAGCATCAAAGTCCAAGGAACTCCTACAACGCCATCAAGAGCTTGTTTCATTAATAATGATATTCCATTTCGCTTAGCTTCAGCTGATTCTTCAGGGGTTATAAAATTTATTTTCTCTAGATAATTTGGCGTAATAGATAACGATAAAAGATCACCAACAGCCTCATGAAAACCATCGTTAGCTCCACTCTGAAAGATCTCAGGTAGATCTGAGTAAGCTTGATAGTAGAAAATATGGCCGAGTTCATGATGGATAGTAATAAAATCTTCTTCATTTTTTTGGATACACATTTTGATTCTGAGATCTTTATTTTGAGTATCTATATCCCAAGCACTTGCATGACATACTACATTTCGATCTTGAGGTTTTGTAAACAATGATCTTTGCCAAAAAGTTTCTGGAAGTTTATCGAAACCAAGTGATAAAAAAAAGTTTTCTGCAATCTCAACCATTTCTGTCTCTGATAAATTCTTTTCCAAGATAATATTAGTCAAGTCAATAGAAGTGCTCTCTTCCTCTTCATAAACCAGATCAAAAATATTAGACCATGACTGAGCCCACATATTACCTAGAACATGAGCTGGCATGGGTTCATTCAATGGTATCACTGAGTCACCATAAATCTGATTGAGTTCAGCCCTAACATGACATTGAAGTGCTTCATACAATGGTTGGATATCTTCATACACATTATCAACCATGATCGCAAAGTCTTCGCTCGGCATATCGTATTTACTAAACCATAAATCAGAGAGGCCGCTATAACCTAAATCCTTTGAGCCTTGATTACCTATATCAACCATCCTTAAATATTTGTCTTTCATTGGCTTCCCTATCTCTCGCCAACCAGACCAAGCTTTTAAAAGCTCATTTGGATCCCTAGAGCTATCAATAATATTTTCAAATGCTTCAAGATCATAACAGTCATCCTCTGTAAAACAGTGCTGCCCAGTTCCATACATAGCTTCGAGTTCAGTCATAATTATAGAAAGTTCACCAGCCAGCTCTTCATTAAGAGGTGGCGGCATAACAAAACCATTTTTTATTAGATTTAGCGCCCTTCTATCAAGGGCTTCCAATTCAATATCATCAAATGTGGCAGCAATTCTAGCTTCTTCAAGTCCTTTAAGGGTATAACGCTTACTATAATCAGCAGCAACAACTTGTGAATCATGAGTAATAAAATTAGAGGAGATCCAAAAAGCTGAAGAAATTACAGGACCCTCAGTGGTTGCTATTTTTTGATATTCAGTTAAGAAATCCTTAGCTTGTTCTGCTGTTGGTCTTTGTTGATCATCCGTTGTGCATCCAATCAGGACTGCAAATAAAAAAAGGAATGTTATAGCTCTATTCATAATAATGATTATCTTATCAGAAGAGGGATTTTCTTAATACTAGGTTCTGGCGGAGAGGGAGGGATTCGAACCCCCGGATAGCTATTAACCATCAACGGTTTTCAAGACCGCCGCATTCGACCGCTCTGCCACCTCTCCTATATTTTTAATACTCGTATTTTATAGAGGTTTCTACAAATATCATACTATCTCATATTCTCAGCTTCATATTTGACCATCCGTAATTGACCAATACTATCCCAATTCCGAGGTTACAATTAAAATAGTATCGTCCAGCATGGTATTACAATTATCCAAAAATGGAAGATCAGTAATTGAATACACTTTTACCATTGAAGGTTCTAGGGGTTGTTGAGCTAGGCTAACTGGATCATCCTCATCCATCATCAATGTATTCTGGTAATCCATGGCAACGAGTGGGGTTGGATCAATCAGTTCGGTGAGTAAATCCAGAGCATCTTCTGCTGACAAAAGGAAAGGTAAACTGGTAACCGGTGCACTTTCCGGCAGGACAATATCCTCAATCGATCTTCCGGTTTCGATTAAACCTAGTGGGTTGTGTTCTGATGCAATTTCGTTGACATCGTCATCATTCGCTGAGTCAATTTGATCAAACTGTTCACGTTCAACTCTACCGGATCCTAAGCTTCGTCCAGACTCAAGGCTGTCACGGACTCTAATCACACATAACTCAGTGGCACGTCCGCCGTAACCATCGCTGACCGTGATTTCAACCAGATAGTAGTTGTCCTAATCGCTGTCCTAAGGGTTCTCATAATCAGGAGCATTTTTAAAACTCAAAGCCCCGGCACTGGCATCGATGACAAAGAGGGTTTGATCCGCACCACCGGTGATGGAATAAGTGAAGGTATCGCCATCACCATCGGTGACCATAATGTTTGCTACTGCAGTGGTGTTGTATGAAATTTCAACTCTCCTTTCATCACTATAGCTTGAGTGGGTAGCATTAAAATAGTGGCTTTTCCGCTGCCTGTGGATTTTTGGCAATCTACACAATGACAATGATGTGAAGAGATTAGATTGTACTTATTAAATTCATACTTTACGGTTCCACACAGGCAACCACCTGATTCACATTCATCACTCATTTTTAACTCCTTTTTCATATAGCTCTCCTTACCTATTCTATTCAACTGTGTTCCTTCACTATTAATATTAGTTTAACTATAAAAAATAAAAAATACTGATAGGATATTTTTTTATAGAATAGTTATTCTAATACAATTGGTTTCCTTATCATGACAGAAAAAACCTATCCTAAAGTTGGTGGTAGATCAGCAAAAATAGCCTTAGTTCTCTTAGTTATCGTCTACATTTTTAATTTTGTTGACCGTCAAATACTCTCTGTTCTTGCAGAAGACATAAAAGCAGATCTAAATATTACTGATAGTGATTTAGGGTTTTTATTCGGAACAGCTTTTGCTGTTTTTTATTCCATTTTTGGAATACCACTTGGGAAACTTGCTGACTCTTGGTCAAGAAAAAATCTACTTAGCATAGGCTTAGCCACATGGAGCTTGATGACAGTTCTCTCTGGAACAGCAAAATCATTCAGCACTCTTTCGATATATAGAATTGGTGTTGGTATTGGCGAATCTTCTGCGAGTCCAGCCTCCTATTCTATTCTTTCAGATTATTTCTCACCCAAAATCAGGTCAACAATACTATCAATCTATTCAAGCGGTGTTTATTTAGGTGCAGGAATTGGTCTATTTCTTGGTGGCTGGATTGTTGAACTATGGACCAATACATTTCCTGATCCGAGTCTAGCCCCATTAGGTTTAAAAGGTTGGCAAGCAGCATTTATGTTGGTTGGATTACCTGGGATTATTCTGGCATGCTTTACCTGGCGTATTAAAGAACCAAAAAGAGGTGGTAGCGAGGGTATTGAATCTCCTCAGGTATCCTCACCATTTAAATCAATGCTAGATGAGTTTATTGGCATGTCGCCTTTAATCATTTTTCAGGATAAATCACCACAAAAAGCTTTAATTATTAATCTAGTTACTGCTTCTTTGATCAGTTTGACTTGTTACGGATTATATCTAATAACAAATGATCTTATACAGTGGCTTGCCTTTGGCGTAGGGTCTTATCTGTTAAGTTGCTGGATTCAAGGTCTGAAAAATAGAGACCCAATAACCTTTGGTTTAATTTTCAAAACAAAATCTTTAATTTTTGCCGTCATCGGTTTCCCGTTTATTGCATTTGTTACCTATTCAATGGCAGCCTTCGGCCCAGCTTTTTATATGCGTAATTTTGGTATTAGCGAGGGAGAAGTTGCCACTATTCTTGGTTTAATAACTGCAGTATCAGGAACAGTTGGAGTGATACTTGGCGGTTATGTCGGAGATAAATTAAGAAAAAAATACATAAACGGTCGTCTCTATGTTGGCTTCATGGTTATAGCTATAGCAATACCGACTGGCCTAGGTCTTTTGTTTTCTGAATCACTTAAAATGTCATACTTATATTATTCAATCTTTCAAATTGCTACCCCGTTATGGGTAGGCATCGCGCCGACCACAGTGTCAGACCTAGTGTTACCAAGAATGAGAGGAGTCGCTGGAGCTTTTTATATTCTTATGGTTAGTATGTTAGGGCTAGCCCTTGGGCCATATACTATAGGTAAATTAAGTGATATTTTTTACACGAATGGATACAACGAAGCTGTGGCTTTAAAATATGCTCTAGCATGGGGTTTATCAGCTCTTTCAATCGCCTTCATAGCTTTAATTATATCGTGTTACTACCTGCCGAAAGAAGAACCCACAAAACTTGAGCGTGCTAAAGCTCTTGGGGAATCAATAGATTAGATTTTTTATTTGTAACACTTAATCTTAAATCAAAATTAATAGAGCCTTTGTGACAATGCTCTACTGATACTGCTTCTACTTTTTGAAGAAGTGTTTGAGGCATATTCATAGTCCGACGTTGAGTCATATCAATATGAGCCACAATGGTTTCTGATATGGATGACAATTCTTCATCTTCGTTTAATAAAACACCCACTACATGTATTAATTTATGATTGTAATTATGAATCCTAAACCTAGGATATATGTTATCACCTTCAAGAAATTCATTTAAATATCTAATGTTGTCCTCGATAGCAAAACATGAAAAACCCTGAGTAAAATAATCTTGAGTAAACCCTAATGACTCAAATAGAGATCGAGAATAGACATCAAAAGTTTCAAGATAATAGCTAACATTCATATGACCATTAATATCACACATATTGGCTGTCACTTTCTTTGATGGGGCTTTGTAGGGAAACACTTCTTTTAAGCGACTCATAAATATTTTACTTTATGTTTTTAATGTTCATTTTAATTTCAGCGCTGAATACAAGCTCATTATTATCATCAGTAATCCCTACTGGTACTATAACTTCACCTTCCCTATCCCAATCAAGTTCATTTCCATCAGCTATTGCGATTAAGTTTGATTTAGCCTTCTTTAAATATTTCACAGTCATTCCTGAAGGGATCCATCGCTTACCTTGAGGGAGTGATACTTCTGTCATTAATCCTCCAGCAAGTTCTGCCATATTACACATAGCTACAGCATGTACGGTTTTAAGATGGTTCGTCACAGCTCTCCTCTTTTTCATAAAAACTACGCATCGATTTATTTTAAGTTCTTTTATTGATGGCTTGATTGAAGAAAAATAAGGGGTCAGAAAACAGAGCATTTTACTAAAAATAATCTTCCCTAGAGGAAGATGTGTCAGACTTTGGTATAGTTTTAGTGTTTTTTGCATCTTAATATTATTTCATAACTAGTTAGAAAATGAGCTTACAATCCAAATTATTGTAGACTATAAAACTGATAACCTTATAACTGAAGTTTATGAAGAACCTACAAATCAGATAGATTTAAATGATGTCATTTCAGAAAATCCATAAATTAACTAAGAGGGACTTCCTCAAATACACCTCCGGGATATTATCTACTGCTATCCTTCCCTACCCCTATCAACTTGCATTGGCTAAGGAGCATTGGGATGTCATTATCATTGGAGGAGGCACAGCAGGCCTGCCAGCAGCTATTTTTGCAGCTAAAAAAGGCTTAAAGGTTCTTGTTATTGAGAAAGCCTCAGTGATAGGAGGGACTTTATTCTTATCCACAGGTCAAATTGCAGGAGCTGGCACTGTTTTTCAACAGCAAAAAGGAATTATGGATAGCCCTGATCAACATTATGATGACATTATGAGAATCAATGGCAATACCTCTGATCCAGATCTAACAAGGATTGTGGCAGAAAATGCCGGCACAACAATCAATTGGTTAGCAGCAAATGGTTATAAGGTCTTTGATCATCATCCGGTTACAAAAATAGCCCATGACCCCTTTAAAGTAGAAAGATATATTCAAGGTCCAATGGGAGGCATCTCCATTTTAAATGCTATCAAACCAATCGTTGATCAAGAAATTACTAAGGGCAACATTACAGTTCTGCTAGAAACCAATGCTGTAGATTTAATGCAATCTAAAAATGGTGATATAACTGGCGTTATCACACACAACAAAGAAGGAAGACTAATGGACTATAAGGGTCACAAAGTGATCCTTGCCTCAGGAGGATGTGCGTCTAACCCAGATCTCTATGAAGAATTGCATAACGTACCGCTTTATTGTCAAATGGCTTATCCAAACAGCCAAGGTATAGGTTTAATCTTAGGGCAATCAGTGGGAGGCTATCTTCGAGGCGGAGAGAAATACTCACCTTTGTATGGAATGATCCTTACTGACGATAAAATACCTTCCACCATGTACGGATTGACTAAAAACATAATTGAGAGACTACCTTGGGAAATCCTTGTTAACTCAAAAGGCAAACGTTTTGTTCAAGAAGATCATGAGAGTGTTGATGCCATTGAGCACACTATTATGCAACAACCCGCTCATCGGCACTGGGCTATTCTTGATCAGAATATGATCGATGAAATGCCCCAGTTAATTTACGGATGGCCAAATAAAAGAATCATGACTGAATCAAAAAAACAAAACATGATCAAGCAATATGGAAGTATCAGAGAATTGGCGATAAAAAGTGAGCTACCCGCACTCAGCCTTGAATCAACAGTGCAAGAGTATAATAATAATCTAGAAAATAACCGTGACGACACTTTAGGGAGACAGTACCGACCCCTACCGATCGAAAAACCACCTTTTTATTCAATTAGAATGAGTGGATGGAGCTTATGCTCCTTTGCTGGATTGGCCATTAATAAGGACTTTGAAGTTATTAAACCTAGCGGTGAACCAATTAATAATCTTTATGCAATTGGCGAAGTCATTGGCTTCGGAGCAACTTCAGGGAACGCTTATGTTAATGGCATGGGTGTTACACCGGCCCTTACCTATGGCAAATTACTAGGTGAAAGTATTTGAATGATTTAATTTCTAGTTGAAACCAGTAATGATTTTCGGGTCATTGACCATCCTGTATAAAAAACTAATGAGAAAGTAACTGTACTAAAAAGCAGTTTTAAATCAAAAGGGATAGCTAAGAGATAGGTTTGAGCTAAAGACTGAGTGCCAAGACCGTTCATATATACACCAAAGTTAACAACTAGATGCCATAAGAGCACACTTGAGAAACCACTTAAAAGCAATGACCCTGCTGTACCTTTATGCAGCACACGTGATAGCAAACCAATTAGAATCATTGTTCCGTATACATAAATCATTGTTTGACCATAAAAGCCTAGTATCAAATCAGAGAAGAATAAAATTGATACCGGAAGGAGCATTTGCAAAGATTTATGTTGGGTCATAAACGGTAGAAAAACTGCCATGGCAATAACAGGAGTGTAACTAGGAGGCATAATAAACCTAGCTAAAAAAACACATATTACAATTAATAATGCAGACTTTAAAAACTCAGAAATACTCATGATTTCCCCTAATTTTTAAGCAAATTATAACAGAAGAAATTATAAAAAATAATGAATTATTAATCTGTATTGTTTGGAAAAACTAATTTAAATTTTTCAACCAACACCGGCATATCATCTGTACAACTTATTCCATAGTCTTTTAATATGCCATTCCAATAATTTCTATGCAGCGGAATCCAAACATCTGGATCTCTAACTGGTGGGCCGTCAATACCAGTTACCTTTGAGTCTATGTTGCCAAAACTAATCTCAAACACCTTTGTAAGTTGAACCACTAATTCAGGTTTACCATCATATGAAAGTAATATTATAGGAAGACCTTTATAACTCATTGGTAAATTTTCAGCTGTCATAATCCAGGGCAAAGAAAAAGTCCCTACTTTTTCTCCTGCTTTTATGAAGCTAATAATAAGACCCGTTGTCTCCTCATCAATTCCTATTGATCTAACTTGATGATCACCTGCTAATGTTGGTATGTGGTTAACTGCTTGATTCCAAAAGTCATCTATTGGCTGCTGATTGGGATTTTTTTCAGCACCGCTGCCGGTTATTGCAAAAACACGATTCATAAATTTTTTAATACGACCTCATATAGCATGATAGACTTTTCCATATATATTTTAAGGTTATTAAATTAAACTCCAAACATCGTGAGAACTATTCTACAACACAAATACTTTTCGTCATTATTAATAATATTAGTTCTGACATTTAGTCAATCAATCTTTTCTCAGTTTGAGGTTAATAATGCCATCTCTGAATTATCGATATTACAAGACAGATTAAACAGTGAAAATATTAATGAAACAATCATTAAAGATGTTAGAGGAAAATCCTTATCACTTAGAGCCTCTGCACTTAGATGTGTTGATGAGGTTGAACCTCTAGTTGAAACACTTAAGTTAGAAGTTGAGGCCTTAGAACAAATTAATCCTGAGGTAGATATAGAAATTTATGAGCGTCTCTCTGAGGCAAGAAATAAATTAACTATAGAAGATGCACAACTTAAGAATTGTTCTCTAACAGTTGTTCGATCAACACGGATTATTGATCTATCAAATAAATTACTTAATGATTTAACCACGGAGTTACTCGGCGAAAAAGGTACAAATATTATTGAAGCTATTACTTCGTTACCTAAACAACTCAACCTTTTACCTGAGTTATTTTTAGATAAAACCCTTAAACAAATTAATGCTCAAAGCCTAATCCTTTTCACACTATTTCTCATTCTAGGTTTTAGTTTTGGTTTTTTCATTGGTGACCAGATCAAAAAAATTCAGTACTACGAGATACTTAAATCATTAGACAGAGGCTTAATACTTAATTTAAGAGCACTATTTAAACCTTTCGGTAGAGTTCAAGCACCCATTATATTCGGGTCTTTAGGTATTGCTGCTGCTGCAAGCCTGAGTTTGTCAATTAGTATCTCAGAATCATGGATTATTCGTCTAGCGATCAGCCCATTTCTTGTGACAGTACTTAATGTTTTTAATAATTGGGTGACAGGTTCCTTCTCTCCAACCAAAATTGAAGGAGAGAAAAAGAAAGATGCAGCACAAACACTAAAGCAAAAACTCCGGTTCCTTACTTTGGTTTTAGTTCTCAGCTATATAATCTTTGGTCCTGAATGGCTTACTAGTGATGTAGCATCACAACAGTCGCTGATAAGAATCGGCATTGTTAGTGTTTTAGTTATTTCCATGATGTCAGTGTTGAACTCTGTATCCGCAGTGTTTTTATCTCAAGGACAATACGGGATTCTAAAAATGTTAGGTTATTCAGCCTTAGGTGTTAGTTTTCTTGCTGAGTTATCAGGCTTTCATAATTTATCTAGTTTTGTTCTTAGCGGTTTTATCATTACCCTACTCTCTGTGTATATTCTTTGGTCATTATTAGCATTCAGTGAAACAACAATGAATTGGATTAACAGCAGCACAAACATCGCTAGCATCAAAATAAGAAATGTTCTTAATTTTACTCGAGACACTGGAAAACCAAAATTAGCACTTTACCAACTCTTCATTGACGCTGTTCTTTGGATAGTCTTTGTAAGTGTATTGTTCCGTATTTGGGACCCTACTGGAACAGTTATAGGCACTCTCTCATCTTATGCCACTGAGGGCATACCTATGGGGGATATTAGAATAGTACCCACAAATATCATTGCTGGGATTATAGCCTTTGCTATTCTTAGCGGCATAACTGGCTGGATTAAGAGTTGGATGGATAGACGCTGGTTAAGGCAAATAACTTCAGATCGTGGAGCCAGAGATGCTTTAGTTACAATTGTTGGATACACAGGTTTTACTATTTCACTACTCGTTGGATTATCCATTGGTGGAATCAACATTACAGGATTAGCTGTTGTTGCTGGTGCACTATCAGTTGGTATAGGTTTTGGTCTTCAATCAATTGCTAATAATTTTATCTCTGGAATTATTCTGCTCTTTGAACGACCAATTAAGGCCGGTGATTTTGTATCTGTGGGAGATGTTGAGGGTTACGTAAAAAAAATAAGTATCAGAGCAACTGAAATAGAGACACTAGATAATCAAGATATGCTAATACCCAATTCAGAACTTATCTCTGGTCGTGTTACAAATTGGGTGTTACATAACCCATATGGTCGGTTAATAATAAAAATTGGTGTGTCTTATGGCAGTGATGTTGAAAAAGTAAAAACAATCCTTGAATCACTATCCTCTGAGCATGATCAGGTGATAACAGACAGCAGAGCCTCTCCACCAAAAGCTTTGTTCATGGGATTTGGAGATAGCTCACTTAATTTTGAACTAAGAGTCAGAATACTTGATATTAAAAAACGTTATGATGTTCTCAGTGATTTAAACTTTGAAATTAATCATCAATTCTCTAAAGAAGGTATTGTTATTCCTTTCCCGCAAAGAGATATTCACATTAAAGAAAGCTCTGATAAAAAATAATTAATGAGATGATGTCGAGAAACCTAGATTATCTCTATACCACCCATATAGGGTCTTAATACCTCTGGAATAGTTATTGTTCCGTCTTCATTCTGGTAATTTTCTAGAACCGCTATAAATGTCCTTCCTACAGCTAAACCCGAGCCATTAAGGGTATGCACATACTCGTTTTGATTCGTCTTCAAATCCTTAAATCTCGCTTTCATCCTACGAGCTTGAAAAGACTCACAATTGCTGCAAGAAGAAATTTCTCGATATTTATTTTGTGATGGCAGCCAAACCTCGATGTCATAAGTTTTTGCTGCTGCAAAGCCAGTATCCGAAGAGCATAGAAGCATAACACGATAGGGTAACCCTAATTTAACGAGAATTGATTCTGCATTTTCAGTTAATTCTTCTAAAGCTTGGTAAGATTCTTCTGGTTTCACAATATGAACTAATTCTACTTTCTCGAATTGATGTTGCCTGATCATACCTCTAGTGTCTTGACCATAAGATCCGGCTTCTTGACGATAACAAGGTGTGTGAGCAACCATTTTAATCGGTAATTGATTTGTTTCTATGATTGATTCTCTAACTAAATTAGTGAGTGGCACTTCAGCTGTTGGGATTAGATAAAGATTTTCTTCATTCTCAATCTTATACTGATCTTCAGCAAACTTAGGTAGCTGTCCTGTCCCTTCGAGACATTCTGAACGAATGATGCTTGGGACATAATATTCAGTGTAACCATTAACATTGGTTTGAATATCGAGCATAAAATGTATTAATGATCTATGCAATTGTGCGTATCTATCAATAATCACTGCAAATCTAGATCCAGATATCTTTGATGCTGACTGAAAGTCAATCCAACCGCTATCTTCTCCCAATTGAGTATGATCTTTAGGTTCAAAACTAAATTCTCTTATCTCGCCCCATTGCCTAATTTTAACATTGTCCTTTTCATCATTGCCATCAGGTACCGATTCGTGGAGTATATTAGGTAACAGAAGAGAAAGATTTTTCACTTCTACTGAAAGCCCCTCTAATTTTGCTTCTGCATCCTTAAGGGATTCATTGATTTCATGAACTTCATCTACAATCTTTTCCTTGGCTTTTTCATCTAACTTTGATGAACCTATTGTCTTAGTAAGTTTATTTTTAGTTGATCTAAGATTTTCAACCTCTGTTTGGATTTTTCTTGCAGCTTCTTCTGCAGATAGGTAATCATCAAGTTTAAAATCATTTTTTCTTTTTGAAAGATTATCTAAGACTATCTTGGCGTCGTGTCGAATTAATTTTGGGTCAATCATAATTATCTATGTTATTGAGCTTTCTATAAAAGTGATTATAGCTTTTTAGTGAAAGTAAAAAAACCAACCAGTACACCCAGTGCATCAAATAACCAATCCATCCATTCAAAAGACCTTAAGGGAAAAAACGCCATTTGCATCCATTCAAGCATTAATCCATAGAATATTAAAAAAATAACAAACAACTTAATTCTCTCTCTAGAAAAAACAAAACATGACCAAAGAGTTAAGGAACAAAACATAAGAAAATGAAAAAACTTATCAATTCCATATATTGAACTAACTTCGATTGAGGGTGGTTTTATAAAATGCAAAACAGTTATAAGTAACAATAGAATAAAGGTGAATAAGTATTGCGTAGGTTTTGATAATGATCTAATCAACACTATTCTCGTCGTTGATCTATAACATCTGCTGATTGTGGCACAGTGTAGTTAAATAGAGTTTTTTTTATTGTTGGGTTTATTTCAAATTTAGTGAATTCAATTTCAACAACCTCAGAACTTAAATCTTCAAGTTTAACTATATGTAATCGTTCATTTTGAAATACAAATACCACACTTTTGTATTGATCGCGAAAATCATCAATCATGAAACTAACATAATATTGATCATCGATTAGTGTTTGTTCTTTAATAAGCTTTGCATCATCGTTATATTTACCTTTCATAAAAAGGCTAATCCATGAACTTTTATTGTCTTCAATATAATCAGAGATTAAGGCTTGATTTAAATCCTCGTCATAAAAAATCATGGTTGACCCATTAATTACCATTATTTTTTTAAAAGGTTCATGCATATCCCAAATTAGCTTATTAGGTTTTTTTAAGAATATTTCACCTGACCCTTGAATGATACTACTGGCAGAGACTCCTTTATTTTTTTGGGTAAATTCTGCATGCAAAGTGTCAATCCTATTAAAGAACTCAATAACATTAAAATCATTGCCTAATGAGGTTTTTGGTATAACTAATAGATATAAAAAAATAAGAAAGAATTGAATATTTTTCATAGAAGTTTATTTAATCTTCTGGAGGTGGTGGGGCTATAACCTCTCTTCTGCCATTGGGTTCAAGTTCACTAACAATACCAATTTCTTCCATTTTCTCTACAATCCTGGCAGCACGATTATAACCAATTCTAAGTTTTCTTTGGACTGATGAAATTGAAGCATTTCTTGACTCAGTGACAAGTTTAACTGCTTCGTCAAATAAGGGATCTGTTTCACTGTCATCATTACCAGAACGTTGATCTCCGGTAGAAGCCTCTTCAATTTGACCAGAAGTTACTTCATCGAGAAAAATAGGTTGAGATTTTAATTGCAAGTCAGATGAAACACGATTTACTTCTTCATCTGATACAAACGCACCATGAACCCTAAATGGCGTCGAAGAACTGGGTGCTATATATAACATATCACCATTACCTAGAAGACTTTCTGCTCCCATTTGATCAAGAATTGTTCTGGAATCAACTTTTGCTGAAACCTGGAATGCTATCCTGGCTGGTATATTAGCCTTAATTAAACCTGTAATAACATCAACAGAAGGTCTTTGTGTGGCAATAATCATATGAATACCTGAGGCTCTAGCTTTCGCTGCTAAACGAGTAACAAGTTGCTCAACCTTCTTTCCAACTGTCAACATCATGTCTGCCAATTCATCAATAACAACAATAATATTGGGCAAAGGCTCTAAATGGGGGATGTTAGTACTCTCCCCTAACTTAATAGCATTCTCAACATCAAATAGTGGGTCTTCAATTGGATTACCAGCCTTCATCGCTTCTTCAATTTTTGTGTTCATCCCTTTTAAATTTCTAACCTTTAAGCTAGACATTAATCTATACCGTCTTTCCATTTCTACTACGCACCAACGCAGTGCATTTGCAGCTTGACGCATGTCAGTTACAACGGGACACAAAAGATGGGGTATTCCACCATAGACTGATAGTTCAAGCATTTTAGGATCAATAAGTATCATTCTGACATCTTTTGGTGTTGACTTATAAAGTAGACTGATAATCATGGCATTAATACCAACAGATTTACCCGAACCTGTGGTTCCTGCAATCAATAAATGTGGCATTTTTTGTAAGTCAGCAACTATTGGATTACCAGCTATATCTTTTCCTAAAGCAATGGAGAGTGGTGATGACATTTCTTCAAAAGTTTTGGAACGTAATATCTCACCTAGAACCACTAAAGCTCTTTTATCATTAGGAACCTCTATACCAATAAAAGATTTACCTTCAATGACTTCAACTATTCTGACACTTGACACAGAGAGAGACCTAGCTAAATCCTTTGATAGATTACTAATTTGATTGACCTTTACTCCAGGAGCAGGATTAATTTCAAATCTTGTAACAATTGGTCCAGGCAGCACTTCCTCAACTGTGGCATCAATCCCAAAGTCCTTTAATTTTAATTCAAGCAATCTAGAGAGTGCTTCTAAGGATTCTTGTGAGTTACCGTATTTTTCATTTGACGCTTCATCAAGTAAATCTAAGCTGGGTAATAATGAATCTGATGAGGTATCAAATAATTTAGACTGTCTTTCTGTGCTAGCTTTTTTACCTTCTTCAATTGGGGGCGCAGTTTTTTCTATTTTTGGTTTTGATGCTTTATGTTGTACTTTTCTTTCAGGTAATTTTTTATCTATTTTATTCTTAATGGACTCAGCTTTTATGTTTATATTTACTGGTTTAGAAAGTAATGATTTTAAGTACTCGACTAGCTTATACGAGAGTTTAGAAAGAAGGCTGAATGCCCTAATAACGCTAGTGCCTATAACCTCAATTAATCTCAACCAAGAGAAACCTATAAATAAAGGTAAAAAAGAAAACCATAAAGCCAACATCAACAGTGAAGTCCCAACCACATTCAGCCCTTGGATAAAAAAGGAAGCCATAATCATACCCAAAATACCCCCTGCTCCTTCAGGCATCCAAGGCACTATGAAGTGTATCGATGCAAGTGTGCAGGTGGTGATAAAAACAAAAAAGAAAGATATCAATTTAATAATCAGTATCTCTTTATTTGATTTTGTCTCGTCAGGTCTAACTAAACCAACTGCTGATGAAAAAAATAAAAGTGGTAAAAAGTAACTGGATATTCCTATAAAAGTAATAGCAGTATTAGAAAAATAAGCACCAATGAGCCCAATAAAATTACTGATATCCTGTCCGTTTCCGGTGGTATTAAATCCCGGATCATTCTCACTGTATGTTAGGAGAGAGATAAACAGAATTAAAGAAAAAGAAAATAAGACAATCACCACTGATTCTTTTAGAATTGTGATCTTGCTAATTAGTTTTTTGACTTTATTTATTGAAATAATAATTCCTTAAAGTAATTTGCAATATATAGTTTTAATACAGGGTTTTGATAGTTGTCCGCAATATTATGATTCTTTATGGAAAATCTAACAACACACTTTTCTAAATGACTACAACTGAACATAGAAAATTAATTATCCTTGGAGCAGGTCCTGCTGGTTATTCTGCTGCTGTTTATGCTGCCAGAGCTAACCTAAAACCAACTTTAATTACTGGCTCAGAACCTGGTGGCCAACTAATGACAACAATTGATGTTGAAAATTGGCCAGGTGATCCAGAAGGGCTTATAGGCCCTGCATTAATGGACCGTATGATGAAACATGCTGAGCGTTTTGAAACGGAAATCATTTATGACCATATCGAAAAATCAGATTTCTCAAGTAGACCGTATAAACTTTTTTCTGGGAATAAAATATACACAGCAGATGCAATTATTATTTCAACAGGATCAACAGCTAAATATCTAGGTCTTGAAAGTGAAGAAATTTATAAAGGTAAGGGTGTGTCCGCTTGTGCCACATGTGATGGCTTCTTTTATAAAGATCAAGATGTAGTTGTTGTAGGCGGTGGTAATGTTGCTGCTGAGGAGGCTATATATCTTTCTAATATTGCAAAAAAAGTAACTCTAATTCATCGGAGAGATAAATTAAGGGCAGAAAAAATGTTGCAAGACAAACTTTTTGAGAAAACAAAAGGCAACGGTAATATTGATATTCTCTGGAATCATACCTTGAAAGAAGTTGTAGGTGATGAGTCAGGTGTTAATAGTATTCTCTTAAATGATCTCAATAATGATGGTGAGGATGTTTCTCTGCCCATTCAAGGAGTCTTCATTGCAATTGGTCATAACCCAAATACAGAGATTTTTGATAATCAAATACAACTAGATCACTCTAACTATATCGTTTTGGATAAATCAAATAATCGATTTTCAACCCAAACAAGTGTAGAAGGAATTTTTGCAGCGGGTGATGTAGCCGATCCAATCTATAGACAAGCAGTAACCTCAGCTGGAAGTGGATGTATGGCAGCACTTGATGCAGAAAAATACTTAGATAATTTAGATTAAATTTGTTTTAAACTTATAACACTTAAATATACTTAACTATGGCAAAAGAAGAAGCAATACAAATGAATGGGGTGGTCAAAGAGACACTTCCAAACACAGTTTTTAGAGTAGAACTTGAAAACGGGCATGTAATAACCGCACATATATCAGGTAAAATGAGAAAAAACTATATACGAATATTGACTGGAGACAAGGTCATTGTAGACATTAGTCCTTATGACTTATCTAAAGGCAGAATTGTTTTTAGAGAAAGCTAAATGATTGCTCTTTTTAGCACTTTAGTAGAGACTTATAGAAAATAAATTTAAATTTATGGAGTTATAATCGCATGGCATTTATTAACAAAACTAAAACATTTTTAGCCTTAATAACTTTGTTCTTTCTAGTTGGCTGTTATTCACAGTTACAAAATAGACAATTACAAACTGAAATTGAAGAACTGAAAGAAGACATTGCAACCCAAGAAGAAATTGAAGAGGTTGCAGAACAGGCAAAAGATGATATGGAAAAAGCTGAAAGAATATGGGAAAGAGATCAGGCTAAAAAATAACACTATATTTTTAACTTATTTTCTAACCGTTACTTTCGTTGCTAGACCATTCCGCGACTTTAGAAGGCTTGCGACCGAATCCCAGTTAATTTGTATCAACTCATCTTGATTATTGATTAATAATTCTATTTGTGTTCTTAATTTCTCTAAGTCGTAATCATACTGATTACTGTAACTTGAGTGCACTTGTAGATAAATTTCATTTTTTATTCTTGCTATTTTAATTGGCTGATCAAGAAGTATTACTTCTGTGCCAACATCAGTAAGTTGAAAAATATAATCTATATCTTCTGGAAATAAGCGAATACAGCCATGTGATATTTCCATACCAACACCATCGGGCCTATTAGTACCATGGATAAAATAACCACCGGGAATTGAAATTCTCATTGCAAGTTCACCGAGAGGGTTATCAGGTCCTGGTAAGACCTCTGCGGGTAAAAAATTTCCTTGTTTTTTATATTCATCTCTGACTGATTTTGGAGGATACCAAGCAGGTTTTTCTAATTTCAAATCAATAGTTGAGATGCCAAGAGGAGTTTTCCAATCCATTCTTCCTAAACCCACTGGGAAAGTAATTAATTTATTGTCCTTAATTAAATAACCCCTGAATTCTGATAAATTAATGGTAATCCCTTTTTTTGAGAACCCTTTAGGAATAATGTGTTGCGTAGGTATTTTGATAATTGTACCTTCTCCAGGTAGCCATTTATCAACATTCGGATTGGCTCTAATAATCTCATTAAATCCAAGATTGTATTTTCTTGCAAGATCTACAAGTGTGTCCTCATAAACTGCTTTAAGTGATTGATTATGTCCGAATGATTGAATTGAGTTATCAAAATCATACACATTAGCCGCTAACAGATTAGTTATGGTAAAAAATGATATAAAGAACAGGAGAAAGCTTTTTATTCTGATCATCTAAAGTGTAAGTAAAACAGTGCCCCAAGTAAAACCGGCACCAAAGCTTTGTAATAAAATTCTATCACCCTTGGATATTCTTCCATCAGTAATGGCTTTATCAAGAGCTAATGGAATGGATGCCGCAGATGTATTGCCATGCTCAGCAAGAGTTACTATGACTTTTTCCATGGGCATATCTAATCGTTTGGCTACTGCTTGGATAATTCTTATGTTTGCTTGATGAGGAATAAACCAATCAATGTCATCTGAAGTTAAGTTATTTTTCTTAAGCGTATTAATAGCTATAGATTCTAATTTTTTAACCGCAACTTTAAACACCTCATTGCCCTTCATTTGTAGAAAGTAATCATTCTCTTTTTCATTTATTGGTTTTCTCGATGTTCCATAAGGGACATACAATAAATCAGAATAAGTGCCGTCAGCACTTATTTCAGAATATATAATTCCTGTGTCTTCTGAGGGTTTCAAAATTGCAGCACCAGCCCCGTCTGCAAATAAAACACATGTGTTTCTATCGTTCCAATCTGTGATTCGAGACAATGTTTCAGCTCCAACCACTAGAGCACACTTTGATTCACCTGAGAGAATGAATTTATTAGCAATATTTAATGCATAAATAAACCCACTGCAGGCAGCCTCAACACTAAATGCTGGACAGCTATTCAGTTCAAGCGACTCTTGAATAATCACTCCAACATTAGGTGTAGCAACATCAGGAGTACAAGTGCCTACTATAATTAAATCAATTTCATCTTTATTAATATCTGATTTTTTTATAGCTGCATCAGCAGCAAGAATTGCCAGATCAGAAGTAGCCTGTCCTGGTTCGGCTATAGCCCTACTCTCAATACCAGTTCTGGTTCTGATCCATTCATCTGAGGTATTAACTTTATGCTCTAATTCCTCATTGGTAACAATATTATCAGGCTGATAACTACCTACGGAGATTATTCTTGAATACATGATTTAGTATCTCTATTAGACGACAGAAATCAATTTAGGAACGATATTTTTTTCAACTTCATCTATGGCTGTGTGTAACGCATGATAAAAACCAAATGAATCTGATGAGCCATGGCTTTTAACCACGACTCCATTCAATCCTATTAATAAACCACCATTGAAACGCCTTGGATCTATTCTAGACTTAAATTTATTGATTGCTGGTTTTGAGATGATTGAGGCAAGTTTATTATAACTATTGGATTGAAATGACTCATGCATAAACGCTGAAAACATATTGATACTTCCTTCCATTGTCTTTACAGCAATATTTCCTGTAAACCCATCTGTGACCACTACATCTGCTATATCTTCAACTATGTTATTGCCTTCAATAAAACCAATATAATTTAATGTAGATTCTTCAAGTAGGCTTGCAGCGTCTTGAATAACCTCATGCCCCTTAACTCTCTCATGTCCTATATTTAATAGAGCAACTTTTGGTTTATTAATCCCCTTGATTTCTTGGGCAATCACTGAACCCATCGTTGCAAATTGCATAAGTTGTTCAGCTGAACAATTGGAATTAGCGCCTAAGTCTAACATGTAGGTAAAACTTTTTATCGTGGGTATAGATTTAACTATTGCAGGGCGACTAATGTTTGGAATAGTTTTTAAAAGATATTTTGATATAGCTAAAAGAGCCCCGGTATTCCCTGAACTCACGCAAGCATCAGCGTGATTATTAGCTACCATTTCAACAGCCAATCTCATGGATGAATTCTTCTTTCTCCTTAAAACATCCATTGGAGAATCGTTCATAGTAATGACTTCATCGGTGTGATGAATTGTTATTTTATCGTCAATTTTATTTGGTAGGCAGTGTTTAATCTTCTCTTGATTACCAATGAGGTGAAAATGAATATCCTCTCTTTCTGTGAGCAGGTCTATAGAAGCGGCTACAGATGCATGAGGGTCTTTCTCTCCGCTCATTACATCAAGAGCAAGTGTTATCAAATTATCCAAAGGTAAGCCCCCTACTCTTGGTCGTCGTCTGAACTTGTTTTATCTTTTACTAATATAACTTGTTTGCCACGATAAAAGCCTTCGGGACTAATATTGTGCCTGAGATGATTTTCCCCGGTGTTTTGATCACTAGATATTGCAGGCTTCTTTGCCTTAATTTGAGATCGTCTCATATCTCGTCTTGATCTAGTTTTTCGTTTCTTTTGTACTGCCATTTTATTCTCCCTCAGAAGTCCTCATGATTTTTCTTCATCATGTTAGAAAGTTCTGAAAACGGTTTATTTTTACTTTCTTCTTTCGCTTTATCCAATGAAGTTGATAAAAACATGCCTAAGGTATCTATATTTTCACATAATTCAATACTTTTATGCATTACTGACATCGGCATTGTTGATAATATCTCATCTTCAACAATTTTTTGTATCGAAATACCCTCATCTCCTATTTCTATTTTATCAACTTGAGACTGATTATTTGCTTGTTCGTTCTCATCTTCATTAAATCCAATCGATATAATAATTTTGTCTTGCCAATTAATAGGCCTAAGACATCGTTGACACTTTAAACTCAGATTAACTGTTACCTCTCCCTCTAAAAGAGGCTGCAAAGATAAATCCTGACTAAACTGTATGTTTATAGATATTTCATTTGTGTGTTCATCGTTATCCTCAACAAGTGTTTCATTGAGTCTAGAATGTAATATTGCAGAGTAAACCTTAGTAAGACTTGCTTTCTTTTGAGACAAATCAAATATTTCTTTAAAACTGAATATTTGTTTAAACATCACTTATGCAACTATATAATTCATCAATATTTTATCAAAAAAGCTTTTAAGATTACTAATCACTAATGAACGAGAGTATTAAAAACAACCAGATCATTCTAGCATCAAGTTCTATTTATAGATCTAGACTACTTAAAAAGTATATTAAAAATTTTTCAACATGTACTCCAGATATTGATGAAACCCCTAGAAAAAAAGAATCTGCTAAAGCTCTGTCGTTAAGATTAGCATTATCAAAAGCTAGAAAAATATCTATTAGTGAGCCTGATAGTTTTATCATTGGGTCAGATCAGGTTGCCTCATTTAAGGGAAACATACTTGGAAAACCAGCTAATTATGAAGATGCATTTAATACGATAAAAAAATTCTCAAAAGAAGATGTCATATTCTTTACTGGGATTGCGCTGATTAATAAAACTGAAAATCTCCAATACTCCCATATTGATATCACCACAATCTCATTCAGAGATTTTAATCATCAAATGCTTAAAGACTATTTAGACTCAGAAGACAATTTAAACACAACAGCTGGGGTAAAAATGGAATCAAGATTGTTCAGAAAACTTATTTATAAAGTTAAGACTGAAGACAAAGAAGCTATTATTGGGCTACCAATTCAATGGTTATTAAACAAACTAAGTTCTTAATTTAGAAATAACATCATTTAGTTCGTTTCCTATATTTGACTCTATAGTGATAATTTCTTCAGCAGCATTTGGCAACGGAAATGAAATTGATTTTGCATGCAAGAATAATCTCTTCAATCCAAAATTTTCTAAAAAGTCTGGTTCAGGATTATATCTTTGATCCCCTGCGAGGGGTTTACCAATAAAATTTGCATGGACTCTAATCTGATGAGTCTTTCCAGTAATAGGTTTAATTTGAAATAATGCACAATTATCAAATTCTTCCATTAAATTAAATTCTGTAATAGCCCTCTTACCATCGCTATCAGGCACCGCCTTTCTTTGATTATTATCACGATTAATTTTTAGCGGTTGATCAACTACAAAGCTCTTCTTTTTAAAACTGCCCATCAATAATCCTAAATATGTTTTATCAACTCGTCCATCTCTAAAATATTTATGCAGTAATCTTAATTTAGATCTCTTTTTTGATACTAATAAACACCCACTGGTTTCCTTATCTAATCGATGGACTAATTCGAGGTCTTCTTTATTAGTGTCTCTATGAGCTCTGAGAAGCTCAATTAATCCATTGCTGATACCGCTGCCTCCGTGAACCGCAATACCGCTGGGTTTATTCAAAACTAGGAAGGCATCATCTTCATAAATGATAATGTCATCAATCCAATTAAGATCTTTATGTTTAATCGATAGTTTTTTCTGGCTTCCAATTTTAATTAAATTAGGTGGAATTCTAATAAGATCGTCTATTTTTAGTTTATATAAGGGTTTCACTCGTTTGGAATTAACTCTAACTTCACCTTTTCTAATAATGTTATAAATTTTTGATTTAGGAATACCCTTTATTGTTTTAAGAAGATAGTTATCCAATCTCATGCCTTCAGAAGTATCATCTATTTGAAACTTATTTTTTTCCTTTGGATTATTCATATATTATTGATATATATATAATTAATAATTGATTCTTGCTGATTTTAAGATAACTCTGCTATACTCCACTCTAAATTATTGATTATTTATGAAAGATAATCACTTTTAATAATAAAAAAGTGGAACTAATTCCACATACACCCCAGAAAGTGGGTAAGAATTTTTTAAACAAAGACAATTAGATAGAAGCATCTTTGTTGGTATAAACTAAAGTTTTGTAAGAGTTATTGAGAAAAAACATACTGGATATCATGTGATATCTGGAAAACCAATCTAAGTAGAAAATATTTCTATCCAGTTGCCTAAACATTGAGGTAACTATGAAACGCATACTAATTAACGCAACTCAACAAGAAGAATTGAGAGTTGCAATGGTCGATGGACAGAAGTTATACGATTTAGATATCGAACTTTCATCCAAGTCACAGAAAAAAAATAATATATACAAAGGTAAGATTACAAGGGTAGAGCCCAGCCTTGATTCTGTATTTGTTGACTTTGGCTCTACAAGAAATGGATTTTTGCCCTATCGAGAGATTTCTCGCGAGTATTATCTTTCTGAACCAATCCCTGGTGAAAAACACAACATTAAGAACCTATTTGAGGAAGGGCAAGAAATTGTAGTCCAGGTGGTTAAAGAAGAACGTGGCACAAAAGGTGCTGCATTAACAACTTATTTAAGTCTTGCAGGACGATTTATTGTCTTGATGCCTAACAGTTCTAAAGGTGGGGGTGTTTCAAGAAAAATTATTGGTAAAGAACGAAATGAGACTCTTGAAAGTCTCGCCGACTTAGAAATCCCTGATGGAAACAGCATGATAATTCGAACTGCAGGTGTAGGCAGAGCCTCAATTGAATTACAGTGGGATTTAAATTATCTCGTTGGAATATGGGATGCAATCAAGAAACTAGCTTTAAAAGTTAATGCTCCCTCACTTATCTTTCAAGAAAACAATCTTATTGTGCGTGCAATGAGAGATCATCTAGAAGATGACATTGGTGAAATTGTAATTGATGATGATTCTACGTTTGATGATGCAGAAAAATATGTTAAACAAATTACGCCGAAGAATCTTAAAAAATTAAAGCATTATAAAGAACCCACGCCTTTATTCACTCGATTTCAAATTGAAAACCAAATTGAATCTGCTTACTCAAATGAAGTTTCACTTCCTTCAGGCGGTTCAGTAGTTATTGATTACACAGAAGCTCTAGTGGCTATTGATATTAATTCAGGTAAATCCACTAAAGCGTCTGATATTGAAACAACGGCTTTGCAAACTAACATTGAAGCAGCTGAAGAAATTGCTAGACAATGCAGATTAAGAGATTTAGGTGGCTTAATTGTCATCGACTTTATAGATATGAGGCAATATAAAAACCAAAGAGCAGTAGAAAATACTCTAAGAGCTTCTGTTAGAATTGATCGTGCAAGAGTTTCTATAGGTGGTATTTCAAAATTTGGGCTATTGGAAATGTCAAGACAACGACTAAGACCTTCACTTGATGATTCAGCTTACGCTATTTGTCGAAATTGCAGCGGTATTGGAAAAGTTAGAAGCACCGAATCCTTGGCATTATCAGTCCTAAGACTAGTCGGTGAAGAAGCCAGAAAAGAAAAAACCAAAAGTGTAATTGCAGATATTCCATCAGATACTGCAAATTATCTTTTGAAAGAAAAAAGTGATTGGATTAAAGACATTGAAGAAAGAGAACAAATTGATGTTGTTTTAAAAGCTAATCCAAATCTATCTAGCGTCAACTTTAGTATCAAAAGGGTTCGTGAGGATGAATCTACAACCACAACATACGGGAAACCAAGCTTTGGTGTTTCAGAAAAAGATTTACGGCCTCATGCAAACAAAAATAAATCAGCAGTAGTGAAAACTGAACAACTAAATGAACAAGAGCCTATAACAGCTTGGAATGTTGATGATATGAAGGGACCTACTTTAATTGATAGGCTAAAGTTTTGGATACTATCAGCTAAGAAACCCAACGCTAAAAAGAAGCAAACAAAAGTTCCTAGAAAGAATAGAAATAATCAAAGAAGAGGAAGAAAACCACATTCTAAAAATACGAGAACAAAACAATCATCTCATTCAAAATCTAAAAAACCTAACGCAAGTAAAAACACTGCCAATAAGAAAAGATCTGTAAATAAGAAACGTCCAGCTAGTAAAACTAAAAAAGTTACCTCGCCAGTTAAGGAAGTTAAGGCAGCTAAAGCAACCAAGCCAACAAAAAAAATAGCTAGTCCTAAAAATAAAGAAGCTAAAGCAAGCCAGAAAAAATTACCTGCTAAGAAGGCCACTAAACAACCTAATAAGATTGTGAAGAAGTCTAAAAAAGAACCGGCTAAGAAAGTTTTGAAAAAAATAACTAATTCAGAGAAAGTTTTGCCTTGGGAAGATATTGTTCCCCCAAAATAAGCATGTTTAATTAATTATTCACTAAATGGTTTAATAACCCTTCAGCAGCTCCATCTAAAAGATCTAGAACTAATTCAAAACCGTTATCCCCACCGTAATAAGGATCTGGTACTTCGATATAATCTGATTGTTGACTAAACTCTAGAAACAATAATATTTTATGGTGATAGATCGGATCTGAAATATTTATTAGAAACTCAAGATTGTTATTGTCCATAGGAAGAATAAGATCAAAGAACTCAAAGTCTTTTATTTCAATTTTTCTAGCGATTTGGTGTCTTATATCTATACCTCTATCCAAAGCTACTTCAATTGATCGCGAATCCGGTCCTTGACCTTCGTGATAACCATGTGTTCCGCATGAATCTATGATAAATGCCTTATCCATACTTTCCGTTTTGACTTTATTTAACAAGACACCTTCTGCCGAAGGTGACCGACAAATATTACCCATACAAACAAATAATATTTTATGCTTGTCTGATTTTTCCATGGTCATGATTTAGGGTTTTTATAAATTGAATTTACCAACAATAAATCCTCATAAGTATCCACATCTGGGCCTGGTGTTATACTCGCCTTTCCTACAATAATTCTTAATTGGAGGTCATAGGCTCTTAACTGTTCAAGTTTTTCCTTTTCTTCGTCAATAGATGGTTCACTATCACTAAAGGTTCTTAAAGATGATCTGGTGTACGCGTATATACCTATATGCCTCATATAATTGACCGATGTATTACCATAGGTTTTAAGTTGTCTTTTGAAAGTAATCGCTTCATCTGTTTCTTTATCAATAAATACTTTCACGGCATTTTCATCTGCTTCCTCATCTTTAGATAGAAAGCTAGTCGCCAAAGTTGCTATTGAGTATGCGGGGTTATCAAATAATAGCTTGGCAACTTGATCTATGTTTCTACTTGGCATCAAGGCATTATCACCTTGAAGATTAACGATAATCATTTCATCAGACCAATTCTCAATCACTGCAACTTCATTGACCCTATCTGTTCCTGATTTATGTTCACTGCTAGTGATTAAGCATTTAGCTCCAAATTTTTTACAAACATCATTAATTTTTTCAGAATCAGTCGCAATAATAATTTCGGCTGCTTGACTACCTAAAGCAGCTTCATAAGCCCTCTCGATCATAGTCTTACCATTGATATCCTCAAGGGCTTTCCCTGGCAATCTTTTAGAATCATATCTTGCAGGTATAACAATTGAGTAACTCATAAGTACTGACCAAATATTTTTAAGAAATAATCCTTATCTATTCGTATTGTAGGTTCTAGAAGATAACTATTAGCTGGGAAAGATCCACTGTATTTGACCGCGTCTTTTGGAGTCATCATAAGGGGGTATGAATCTTCTTTATGAAGTTTTTCTAAATTAATTAAACCATGATCCTCAGTTATTATTGGAATCACTTCTATCCCATGATCTTCAATCTTTTTATATAGTTTTTCTGGGCTTCCAAGACCTGCTAAAACTTTAAAAGTCTGTCCTTTAAAGTCTTTCAGTTTTAATTTATCACTAGTATTTAAGTCAATTAGGTATTCATTTTCAATACTAAAATTAAGAGTTGGGGCACTTCCTATAAAAAGATTTTGTTGTTCATTCTTATCTCCATTAATAAGAATTAAATCCACACTATTTAACCGATCAGAGCTTTCTCTTAATGGACCAGCTGGAAGATGATACCCATTGCCTAAGAGTCTTGTTGAATCTATCACCACAATTTCATAATCCCTTGCCAATTTATAGTGTTGCAACCCATCATCAGAGATAATTAACTCAACACCTGCATCTATAAGCAATGCAGCAGCTTTTGTCTTATTCTTGCAGACACAAACCATTGCTTTTGACTCTCTAGCCATATAAACCGCTTCATCACCGTAATCGTATGCATTATCATTCTCAGATAAAATGAAGGGTACTTCTCTGGTTTTTTTCCCTTTATAACCTCTTGAGATAATGCCAATCTTTTTTCCCTTATCGTTAAACCAATCAGCCAAAAAAAGTGTAATAGGTGTTTTGCCAGTTCCCCCTACCGTTATATTTCCAATGACAATAACCGGTACTGGAACTTTAGTGCTGCTTAAAATCTTTGATGTGAAGAGTGTTGACCTGATTTTAACTAACAGAGAAAAAATCATGGATAAAATGACAAGTAACAATGGAGGCCTATCTTTGCTATACCATATGTTATTTAATTTACTGGAGATATTATTCATTAAACTGTAAACGATGAAGCGATGCATATTCAGCATTCTGTTTAATTAACTCATTATGATTACCCTGCTCCACAATTCTACCTTTCGACAAGACTATAATTCTATCTGCATTTTCAATGGTAGATAAACGATGCGCAATCACTAAAGTTGTACGATTCTTCATTAATTGATCAAGTCCTTTTTGTATGTATTTTTCGCTCTCAGAATCTAAGGACGAAGTGGCCTCATCTAAAATAAGTATGGGTGCATCTTTCAGTAAAGCCCTGGCAATAGCTATTCTTTGTCTCTGGCCCCCTGAAAGTAGAATGCCCTGGTCACCAACCAATGTATCTAACCCCTTAGGTAAATCATCTATAAATTCATCCATATGTGCTGAGGTAACCACTTTCTTTACTTCATCATCAGAATATTTACCGTAAGCAATATTATTAAATATAGTGTCATTGAATAAGGTCACTTCCTGAGTTACTAAACTGATATTGGATCTCAAAGACCTGAGTGAATAATTTTGTATATTTTCTGAGTCAATCAACAACTGCCCAGATTCAATCTCATAGAATCTTGGAATTAAATTAACAAGGGTTGTTTTTCCGCTGCCCGACTTACCAATAATTGCTATGGTCTCACCAGGATTAATGCTGATATTAATTCCATCCAAAGTATGTTCGGCTTGATTGTAGGAAAAACAAACGCTCTTAAAGTTAATTGAACCTTCTAAATCATTTGCCTCGAGTTGCCCTTGATCATCTTCATTATCTTCATCAAGTAAAGCAAAAATGGAAATAGCAGCAGCAATGCCCTTTTGTATCATCGCATTAACATTGGTTAGTCTCTTTAAAGGAGTCATTAATAAAACCATGGCTGTTATAAATCCACTAAAATCACCGACTGTCATTGAGGTTTTAACTTGTTCCAACATAGCCACATAAACCACTCCAGCAACACCAAGTGACGCAATAAAAATGGTAATAGAATTTCCTATAGCTTTTGTTGAGAAGAGTTTCATATTGTGTTTTCTATTGTTTTCATTAATTAAAGAAAACTTTTCTTGCTCAAAATCTTGGCCATTAAATATCTTTATGATTCTATGATTTTGTAATGTTTCTTTTATCGCGTGGGTCACATCAGCCATGGAGTCTTGAATCCGTTCACTATAACGTCTAAATAATAAACTGAGAAATCTCACCAGAATGGCAATGACAGGGGCAACCAAAAAAATGACTGATGCAAGTGTCGGACTCAAATAGACCATATATATCGAAAGAACGATAATTGTTAATGTGTCTCTTATCAGTACAGTAAGAATATTTGAAGTTGATTCAGCTACTTGCTCAATATTAAAGGTCACTTTTGATAGTAGTTCAGCATTAGACTTATGATCAAGAAATTGGGTCGGTAAATTAAGAAATTTTTGATAAATCTCACCCCGTAATAGCTTTATAATCTGACGACCAATCCAAGCAATGTTATAAACTGAGAAAAATCCTGAAACACCCCGAATAATAAAAATAATAATAACTGCAATCGGTAAAATTACTTTAATCTGTTTTGTATCGTAAGCAGTGCCAATACCAGCAAAACTATCAGTCAAGGTTTTAATTAGAAACGCAAAACCAGTGTCAGTCACTGCAAAAAGTAACATGGCAATTACCCCAATTGAGAACATAGGCCAATAGGGTTTCCCATAGACCAGCAATCTCAAATAAATTTTATAGCCATCTTTCATATAAATTAGTCAGCCATTATACGATAGGGCATTGGAGTCCGGCGAATTGGATTGTGTTGATTTTGTGAAGTTTGACAAGACATTAAGCTAAGACTTATTTGATATCTCAATAAGTTTTCCATATTTTAATTCAAACACTCTGTCCATTGTTGCTGCCAATTGATGATTGTGAGTAACCATGACAAGACTTGAGTTAAGAGAGCGATTTAAATTGATAAATTTTTCGAAGACTTTTTCAGCTGTATCCGGATCTAGATTTCCTGTAGGCTCATCAGCTAATATAACATTTGGTGAAGCCACTAAAGCCCTTGCCACTGCAACTCTCTGGCACTCTCCACCTGAAAGTTCATGAGGCTTATGGTGCTCCCTCCCCTCTAGACCAACAGACGATAAGAGTTTGTGAGCTATGGATTTTGCATCTTTAATCTTTTCATTTCTTACCAATAAAGGCATCATCGTATTTTCTAAAGCCGAAAATTCATTAATTAAATGATGAAACTGATAAACAAAACCAAAAAATTGGTTTCTTAGTCTACTTCTTGATTTATCTGTTAAATCAACTTGATTCTCCCCTTGTACAAATAAATCACCTTTCGTAGGTCTATCTAAAAGACCAATAATTTGTAACAAAGTTGTCTTACCGCTGCCTGATGGGCCTATTATTGCAATTAACTCTCCTTGATCTATGGTTAAATCAATCCCATTAAGAACTTCAACAACATTTGTTCCTTTTGTAAATTCTTTGCGAACGTTATTTAATTTAATAATATTTTGCATAACTATCTATATAGCTTTAATAATTCAGAAGGGTCAATCTTAGAAGCATTATACGAAGGAATAAATGCTGAAAGCATAGACAAAATTATTGCAATGGAGCAGATGATTAACACTTCTGGCCAGTCAATCTTAGTAGGTAATTCATTCAAAAAATAAATTTCAGGTTGATATAAAGTGATACTCAATATTTTCTCAATAAAATTAACCACTGTACTTAAGTTGACAGTGATAAAGAAACCGATAATGATACCAATAACAGACCCAATAGATCCTAAAAAAAATCCAATGGCCAAAAAAATCTTATGAATCGAGTATTGTTGCACTCCAAGAGACCTAAAAACGGCAATATTAGAGCGTTTTTGCCTAACTAACATTGTCAGTGAGGAGATGATATTAAAGCAAGCAATAGCTAAGATTAGTATTAATACAATAAAAATAATCCTTTTGGTTAATTCTAATGACCTAAAAAAACTTGGGTTTTCTCTGGTCCAATCACTTATCAAAAACCCTCCACCTGATTCTATAGCAATTTGTCTTGTGTAAATTGAGGCTTTATCAGGATCATAGTATTCGATGTTTGTGCCTGAAAAATCATCTCCCATTTGAAAAAATAATTGAGTGTCTTTCAATGTAGTAAAAACTAGGTGTTGATCAAATTCAAAAACACCTGACTCAAAGATTCCTGAGACTTTAAATTGTTTTACTCGAGGAATACGCCCCAATGGGATACCCAGGTTATCCTGTGTCATAAACGTTATTTTGTCGCCAAGTTTTATCTTTAGTTGTTCTGACAAACCTTTACCTATGATGACATTAAAAGATTTGTTATATAAATCGAACACTTCACCTTCAATCATTAGTTGTGACAATTTATTTTTAATTGGTGACGCTTCTTTAGCATAAGCTTTTATTTGTATTGCATTAAAATTTGTATCGGTAATTGCTATTGCTTCTCCATTCACAAAAACTGAATAAGACTCTATAAATGGTTTCTTATCAAGAATTGAATTCAAAAGGTCTATGTTTGACTTGTTGTTAATGTTTTTAATAGTGGCATGAGGGATTAAATTTAACATTTTTTCCTGAATTTCAATCTGAAAACCATTCATAACTGACATGACTGTAATGATCACAGCCACTGCTAAACTGATACCAAGAAGACTTAATAAAGAGATGATGGAATAAGCCATATCGCCCTGCTTTCTTTTAAGAAATGATTTTATTATTTGCCATTCAAAATATTTATACATCTTATGCCTAATTTCTATAAAACCTTATGATTGAAACTGGGTCTTGTTTAGAAGCTTTTATTGAAGGTAAATAACAAGCTATAAAACTAATCAATAATGCCGAGATTGAAATAATTGCGACATCTCCCATCCTGATCAGATAAGGCATAGATGAGATGTAATAGAGTCCCTCTGGAAAGAAATCAAAACCAAAGATAACACTGATAAATCCCTCAATTGTTTGTAAATTATTTAAACCAATAAAAGCTAAAACAATACCCAATACAATACCTACTGTGGCGTTCATCATTCCTTGTAAAAAAAATATCTGGGAAATATCACGTTTCGTAAAGCCAAGGGTCCTCAGTATGGCAATATCTTTTTCTTTATCATCTACTGTCATTGAGACCATCACCATAATATTAAACATGGCAATAAGTACAACTAGAAAGATTAATACGCTCATAATTGTCTTTTCAATCATAATAGCCTTGAAAAGTGGTTGATTATTGCTTGACCAATCACTAACGATTATCTGATTATTATCAATTGCAGATTCAATTTTTTGAATATATTTAGTAGTTTGGTAAGGATTATCTACTCTAATCGACCAACTATTTAATGCAGCAATTGACCGCATTGACATTCTTAATTCATTCATGGGTAACAAGGCTAAAGTTGAATCATATTTACTGAGTCCAAATTCAACAATATCAATCACCTGATAAGATTTAGAATTGGCCACTGTAACTGAAGTAAAATCTTTAAAATTAGGAATTCTAATTATGATTTGGTTGCCAATATTAACTCCCATACGATAAGCTAAACCCTGACCAATGATTATCTGATTTGGTTTTAATTCAGAGATATTAAGTTGGTCATAAAACTCTGCATTTAGTGCAACACTATTAGCTGAATCTAAGCCCTTTAAATTTACACCTGAAGTTAACCCATTAAATTCCATAATCCCCTTGGACTCAAGTGAAGGAAAAATTATTGTCTTTCCTTGTATAAAACTAAGATCCACGTCTTTCAAAGGATTATAGTCCAAAGGTTTAGTGCTTTTGATTGTTATATGAGGCTCAACCTTCAATATTCTCTTATGGATTTCTGATTCAAAACCATTCATAACAGAGAGCACAATGAGAATAGATGCTATCCCTATTGCAATGGCTATTGATGAGACAATACTTACAATTGAAATGAATTGACCTTTATCTTTTGTAAGCAAAAACCGTCGAGCTATATAAAATTTATTCTGCACTGTGTAAATTAACTATTAGTGGATTAGAAACATCATAAATACTTTAAACAGAAACACGAAGAAAAAATAATTAAATATGGAATAATACATGTCCTAAATTATCAAAATGATGAACAAACGATCACAATATAAGCTTATTAATTCTCAGAACTTGGATACAAAAAATAGTTCTATAAAGTTTGGTCAACTTTACGGTTCATCCATTGGTTTAGCTTTAGCAGAAGATAAGATGCAAACCGATGTGTCTTCTTTGGTTATATGCCCAAACAGTGAAAGTGCACAGGTGATTGCAGAAGAAATCAGCTACTTTAATCAAACTGATCAGATAGTTGAAGTCTTCCCAGATTTAGAAATCTTACCTTATGATTTCAGCTCTCCAAGGCGGAATATAATTTCGAAACGATCAGAAATCTTACATAAGTTAATTAAAAAAGAAGTTAACTTTTTGATTGTTAATGCCTCTAACCTTTTGTGGAAATTACCTCCTAGAGATTTTTTTGATTCTGTAAGCCAACAAATTGAAGTTGGACAATCATTTTCTATTAATGAGATAAAAGAAATATTAAAGCGCAGTGGTTTTGATCGTGTTGCAGTGGTCCATGATCCTGGTCAATACGCTGTCAGAGGCTCTATAGTTGATCTCTATTCACCTTCTGAAATACATCCTATACGCCTTGATCTTGGTGACGATCATATAGACTCTATCCGATTGTTTGATAGTGCCTCACAACTCACAATAAACCACATCTCAAAGACTTGGATTATTCCAGCGAGTCAATTTCCTCGAGATTCAAAAGCGATTGATTTTTTCAAGGCAAATATGAGAAATCACTTTGAAGGAAATCAAATGGAATGGCCTCTTTATAATTATATTTATGATGACCCTGAGAACCATGGTGTTTATAGCTACCTACCTTTATTCTATAGCACCATGTCTTCTATTCTAAACTTCATTGACCCTTCAACTAGAATTTTTTTAATTGATGATTTTTCTTCATCTTTATTGGATTTTGAGAAACTAATTAATCAAAGATTTAATGATTATCAATTGGATTCACAACCGATAATGCATCCTAATGAATTGTTCTTTAATGCTAAAAGTGTATTAGATGATATAAATCAGAAAACTCCTTTTACTATTCAATCAGAAAAATTCACCCAGACTAATAAGCAACAAGTTATTAATTTTGGCACTCAACCCTTACTGTTAGAAACCTCAGATATTTCCTTAATAACTAACAAGATCCTTCAATTAATTGAAAAAGAATCTATTAGTAAGGTTTTAATCTCAACACCGACAAAAAAGAAACAAAGTTTAATAAAGAATTCTTTTAAATCCACTTCTGTAGCTATTGGTATGACAGAAAACTGGGCAGATTTTCTGAATCAAAAAGACGGTATTTACTTGACTGAAAAAATTCTAGGCAAAGGTTTTTTAATAAAGAGTCAAGGTTTAGCTGTAATTGGTGAAATTGACTTATTTGGTAAACAAACAAAAAGAATCAATAAACAGTATCGTAAACAAGACCCTGAAACAATTATTGAAAATCTAAAAGATTTACAAAAAGGAGCACTCGTTGTTCATCGAGATTATGGTATTGGCAAATATGATGGGCTAAAAAGACTAACACTTGATGATATTGAATCAGAATTTTTATGTATTAATTATGCTAAAGGAGATCTACTGCAACTGCCAATAACTCAACTGGAAAAAGTCTCTAGATACATAGGTGATAGTAGTGATGAGAGCCTTTTAAGTAATCTTGGGAATGATCAATGGAAAAAAATATGTAAAAAGGCAAAAACTAAAGCTCAAGATATGGCTGCAGAACTCTTAGAATTGTATGCTAATAGAAAATTAACTCCTGGTAAGAGTCAACCTATTAATCAACAAGATTATGATGCTTTTTGCTCAGGTTTCCAGTTTATTTTAACCAGAGATCAAGCAAAAGTAATTGATCAAGTATTAGATGATATGAGTTCTTCTAGCAAGATGGATAGATTAGTTTGTGGTGATGTTGGGTTTGGAAAAACTGAAGTGGCTTTAAGAGCAGCATTTAGTGCAGTTATGAATGGCAATCAAGTTGTTTTAATGGTCCCTACAACGCTTTTAGCACAACAACATTATGAAACCTTTCAAGAAAGATTTACTGAGTGGCCTATTAACATTGAGCTGTTATCACGCACACAGAGCCCTAAAAAAAGAGAGGCAATTATCAATGATTTAAAATTAGGACAAACAGACATTGTCATTGGTACTCATGCCGTTCTTTCAGAAAAAATATCCTATCCAAAATTAGGTCTTGTTATTGTTGATGAAGAACATCGATTTGGAGTTAGGGATAAAGAAAAATTAAAAAAAATAAGATACGGCGTTGATTATCTAGCAATGACCGCTACTCCCATACCGAGAACTCTAAATATGGCTATTGGTGAACTCAAAGATATTTCAATGATTGCAACTCCACCAGAAAGTCGATTACCAATCAAAACCTATATAAGTCGTTGGGAAAAAAACCTTATTAAAGAAGCCTTTCAAAGAGAAATTAACAGAGGTGGACAGATTCTCTTCATACACAACAAAATCAATGATATTGAAAACATTTCTGAACAACTTAGAAATATTTTTCCAGACCTTTCAATTGAAATAGCTCATGGTCAAATGAGAGAAAGAAAACTTGAACAAATCATGATGAGATTCTATAACAACGAATTCAGTGTATTGTTAGCAACAACAATTATTGAAAGTGGATTAGACATACCAAATGCAAACACTATTATCATTAATAATGCCAATCGTTTTGGTTTAGCACAACTCCATCAACTGCGAGGCAGAGTGGGTAGATCTGAACGTCAATCTTATGCTTATTTATTAACACCACCAAAAAATCAAATATCAGAGGATGGACTTAAGAGACTTGAAGCAATTGAAGCTATTGAAGATTTAGGAGTCGGATTTATTTTAGCCATGCATGATCTAGAAATTAGAGGGGCAGGTGAAATTCTAGGCGATGAACAAAGTGGACAAATCCAAAAAATAGGATTCACCCTCTATAAAGATTTACTCTCAGAAGCTGTTAGTTCATTAAAAGATTATGGAACCTCTGATGATCCATTTCTCACAACGGATATCAATTTAAATATTCCAACACTCATCCCTGAAGACTACATGCCTGACGTTCATTTAAGATTGATATTCTATAAACGAATATCATCAACTGATAGCGACAGTCAAATCAAAGAAATAAGACATGAACTCATGGATCGTTTTGGTGCTGTACCTGAATTCACTTCTAATCTTCTCGAGGTTACTAAACTCAAAAATAAGGCGAATTCAATTGGTATAAAACGCATTAAGCTAAACAACCAATATGGAAGAATTTACTTTCATTCCTCAACCACAATAGAAAGTGATCTACTGATTCAATTAATTAAAGAGAATCATGACAAATTTCGGTTATACCCAGATCAATCCCTTGGTTTCAAAGGTGATTTTCTAGTCAGTATCGAGAAAATTAAAGAAATTAAAGATTTGCTGAACTATTTAACAAGTGGTCAAGCTCCAAAATCAACTCATTAATAGATAAGGGTGTTTCCTCATGTTTCATCAATGGTTTCATTAACTCTATTTGGTTATTTGGATTGATATCTGTTTTTATAGCTATTAAATCAAGTTTTGTTTCAAGGTCTTCTTTTGCATGACACCAAAGGACATAGTCACAACCAGCATCAAGGGCCATATTCACTTTGTCTATCATGAATCCAATATCTTTTGTTGCCCCCATAGAAAGGTCATCTGAAATTACAAGACCTTGAAAATTTAATTGATATCGAAGAATATCTTTTAGCCATTTCTGAGAAAAAGTCACTATAGAAGAATCAACCTTAGGGAACAATATGTGTGCTGTCATAATTGCTGATAAGCCTTCTTTAAATAAACTTTGAAAAGGACTGAGATCATTATCTAAATCATCAAAGGAACGTTGATCAATCGGCTTGTCAACATGGGAATCAATGCTCACCTTTCCATGACCTGGAAAATGCTTTGCAACAGCTTTCATACCAACAAGTTCCAAACCCTTTAGGTAAGCAGTAGATAAGTCAATCACTGTTTGTGAAGAAGAATGGAAAGCTCGATCGCCAATCACTGAAGATAACTCATAGTCAAGGTCAACCACAGGGGTAAAACTAAAATCAACATTTACCTCTAACAGCTCAAGTGCCATAATTTGTGAAGCAAGAAACGAAGCTTTTAATCCATCTTCAGCTGAAGAATCATAAATTTTGCCCAGTTGTTTAAGAGAAGGAAGTGAATAGAATTCCTTTTGAAACCTCTGAATACGCCCTCCTTCTTGGTCCACACAAACAATTAATTCTGGTGATTTTATTGCTTTTATTGATTGCACAAGATCTTTAAGTTGATTCCGATTTTCGTAATTGTTAGCAAACAGAATGACTCCACCAATTGAATCATGTGACAAGATAGTTTTCTCTCTTTGTGAGAGTTTCTTATCGTCAATTGAAATGATTATTGGACCAAGGCAAGTCATCAGGCTATTCAATTAGTACTGGGGTGCCTATATCGACTAAATCAAAGACTTCTTCAATATCATTATTAGACATATTAATACAACCTTTTGATCCAGGAATTCCAAGAATTAACTCATCAGGAACACCATGAATATAAATGTATCTTTGCATACTATCAACATTGCCTAATCTATTTTTACCAATCTCAGTTCCACTTAACCAAAGTATTCTTGTTAATACCCAATCTCCTCCATTGAGATCATTGATGTCAGCTGAAAATACTGTTCCTGTTGGTCTTCGTCTTTTGAATATTTGTCCAAGAGGCTGTCCTGTACCTATTTTTGCTCTAATTAAGTGTTGACCTCTGGGTGTGCAATAACTATTTTTCTCTTCACCAGGGCCGTGCTTTGAAGTAGCAATTATATATTCACGACTTTGTGTCTCTGTTTTTAGATAAAGCCTTTGATGAATGATTGAAATAGAAATATTGGTCATTAGATTAAAGCTTTTCAATAAACTCATTGTGATGATGTTCACTTGAACTCAGAAAAGATTTAAGTGTTTCTTTTTTCTCTCTTAATTGATCATTGGATATTTCTGCAATTGTGTATTGATGATGGATGTAGATTAAATAAGTATTAAGGACATCGGCCTCACAATACTGGATGATTTCTTGTATTTTGTTATCCAAATACAAATCCCAAACTACTGTTCCTGAATGCAAGGTTTTACCAGGTAGCCCAAGGTGTTTTGAAACCCTATCAAGACCTGAAATTAGACTAATATTACCATTTGATAAAACAGCCTTTAAATCAGTATGATGTTTATCATCTAACAGCTTATTGTTAATAACTAAATGTTCAATAAGAGTCCTAAAAGCAATCACTGGAACATCAAATCGATGACCATTCCAAGTCACGAATTGGTCCGCATCCTTAATAAAGTTAATAAAATGTTCCAGCTGAGTAAAACTCTTCAATTCAATTATTCCATTCTCTTCAGCTATACAAGAAATAGTGATAATTTTATGCAGATCAATGGGTAAAAACTCATCACCTTTTTTTTGCAGTTGCTGAAAAAACATCGACCTTCCAATATCCTCGTCACTCAAACCGTCTAGATTCATATTCTTTTTCCCGTACTCAAGATCTGGAATGGTCTCTACATCAAATGCTATGGTTCTCATTTATTTCTCTAAAATAACAAATGCCATAGACCAGGGTTGTTCATCAGTTAAACTAATATGAGATGCATTAATCCCTTTAGTCATAAATAACTTTTTAAGTTTATTTGATAGAATTAATTCTGGTTGGCCAGAAGGTTTATTACTAACCCCAAAATCCTTCCACGTAATCCCTTGGGAAAACCCAGTACCCAATGCCTTAGTTGCAGCTTCCTTTCCAGCAAATCGATTGGCCAAGAATTGATCTTGATCATTGGTTTGATGAAACAACTCCAATTCAGTTGAATTTAAGATTTTTGTCACAAACCGTTTACCGTATTTGTGATGTAGTTTTTTTATACGATCAATATTGACCATATCAACCCCAATACCAAATATGCTCATTTTCTGGATTTAATCATTATTGATTTCATCTCGCTCACTGCTTCTGCAATTCCTGAATTGACGGCTCTAGCAATAATTGAATGACCAATATTTAATTCTTTAATTTCACGAATAGCAGCAATGTCACTTGTGTTTTCATAATGAAGCCCATGTCCTGCATTAACTCTTACTCCAATACGATCAGCATGAACTGCACACTCCTTTATTCGATTCAATTCATATTCTTGATCTGATGAGTTGGCGCTATCAGCATAAAGACCTGTATGAATTTCAACCGCATCAGCACCAATCATCTGGCTGGATTCAATTTGTTTTGGGTCTGGATCAACAAAAATAGAAACTCTTATTCCAGATTTTTTAAGCTTTTCAACACAAGAGGATAAAAAATCTACTCTAGAGTAGACATCAAGTCCACCTTCAGTAGTCAATTCTTGTCTTTTCTCAGGAACCAAGCAGCAATCATAGGGTTTTAACCTGCATGCAATATCAATCATTTCATCTGTTGCAGCCATTTCGAAATTTACTCTTGAATCTATCACTGCAATCATTCTTTCCACATCATGATCCTGAATATGTCTTCGGTCCTCTCTAAGATGAATAGTGATACTGTCAGCACCATTTTTTTCTGCTATAAGAGCAATCTGTAGCGGGTCTGGATAATTAACCCCTCTCGCCTCTCTCAGAGTAGCTACATGGTCTACGTTTACCCCTAATAAAATATTTTTATCTTTTTTCATTATTTAATAGTATTTTTTAACTGATAATATATATTACCAGTAAGTAATGAGGTTAATAAGAAATACTATATTTCTCATTTCTGTGAAATTAGATTTATGATCGTTCATTCACTCTGTATTGACGGTGAACGGAAGTAGACAATAAAGTCGAAGGAACGCTCTTAACCACTCTAAATGTAGAGTTAGGAGGAAATTATGGCTAATTCAAAAGAATTTTTAAATTCTGTAAATCAGATGTTTGACAAATCTGCCAAACTGATTTCATTACCAGAAGACTTAGCAACAAAAATAAAGTTAGCAAACTCAACTTATACGGTAAATTTTGGTGTTAAATTAAGAAATAAGCTGCATACTTTTAAAGGTTTTAGGTGCGTTCATTCTGAACACAATGAACCAGTCAAAGGAGGTATTAGATACTCATTAGATGCATCACAAAATGAAGTTGAAGCCTTAGCAGCCTTAATGTCATATAAATGTTCACTGATGGATTTACCCTTTGGAGGAGCAAAAGGAGCATTAATTATAGACCCCAATGCTTGGAAACGAGACGAATTAGAAAAAATTACTCGGAGATTCACTTATGAACTTGCTAAAAGAGATCTGATACACCCCTCACAAAACGTGCCTGCTCCAGATATGGGAACAGATGAGAATGTTATGGCATGGATTGCTGATGAATACAGACGACTTAATCCAACTGAAATTGACTCACTTGCTTGTGTAACGGGTAAACCGATTTCAAAAGGAGGAGTTCACGGGAGAACTGAAGCAACTGGTAGAGGAGTATATTACGCTATAAATGAATTTCTAAGCTACCCAAAAGACTATAAAAGAATAGGACTTTCTCCTCATATTGAAGATCAACAGATTATAATTCAAGGTTTTGGTAATGTTGGTTATTATGCAGCAAAATTCCTCTCAGAAGATGGTGCAAAAATTATTACTATCATTGAGAAAGACGGTTCAGTGGTAAATGAAAAAGGAATTAATATTGAATCATTAAAAAAATACTTTGATAAAAAAAGAACATTTAATGGTTATGATGGGTTCACAACAACACGAAGTAGATTCCTAAGTAAAAAATGTGACATATTAATACCGGCTGCAATAGAGAATGTTATCAATAAGAATAACGCGAATAATATTAAATCTAAATTAATTGTAGAAGCCGGGAATGGGCCCGTAACTGCTGAAGCAGATGACATTCTTCAAAAAAGAGGTATTGTTGTTATCCCTGACTTTTATGCGAATGCTGGTGGAGTGATTGTGTCGTACTTTGAATGGGTAAAAAACTTATCAAAAATGCGATACGGATTAATGCAAGAAAGAGAAGAAGAAAAAAGACAATCTAATTTAGTGTCTGCCTTAGAGTTAATGACAGATAAGAATTTTCCAAATGAGTTGAAAGGTAAAGTTATAAAGGGTTCCACTGAATTAGACTTAGTTAGATCAGGACTTGAAGAAAAAATGAGAGAAGGTTATAGCAACATCCACGAAAAGTTTCATTCAAACAAGAAAATTAAAGACCTTAGAACTGCCGGTATGGTTATAGCCATAAGAAAAATAGCTGATGCCTATAGTTATCTTGGAATTTGAAGGTAGAATAGCTTCTCTTTAACAAATTAACGGAATTATAATGACTCACCTATCGAAGTTTGCAACCGTTGATCCATTTAACGAAATGAACGAAGAGAACCCCGGAAAGTGTCAAAATCTAGTCAGTGGTCAATGGAGAGATGCAGCTAATTATTTTGATAATGTTCCTGATCCCATTAATGGTGAGAGTTTTATACAGATTCCAAACACACAAAATGTTGATGATTTTATAGAAAACCTGGCTAGCTGTCCTAAAAGTGGTTTACACAACCCTTTAAAAAATGTGGAACGCTATGTGATGCTTGGAAATGTTTGTGCTAAGGCTGCTGAAGTTATGAGAGATAAAGAAGTCGAGGATTTCTTTGTTCGTCTAATTCAAAGAGTAATGCCAAAAGCTGATAATCAATGTTTTGGTGAAGTAAAAGTTACCAGGACATTTCTTGAAAACTTTGCAGGTGATGGCGTTCGTTTTCTAGGCAGAGGGTTTTCAAACCCAGGGGATTACGTAGGACAAGAATCTTCTGGCTATCGATGGCCATATGGCCCGGTAGTTATTATTGCTCCCTTCAATTTTCCTTTAGAAATCCCAGGTCTACAATTTCTGGGGGCTGTGTTTATGGGAAATCGACCACTCATTAAATCAGCTACCACCGTCGGTGTTGTCTTTGAGCAATTCTTACGCTTACTTATTTATTCAGGCCTACCAGCAACAGACGCTGATATGCTGCATTGCAGTGGATCGACGATGGGAAATTTGGTTAAAAATTCCAGTAGTAACATTCGAATGCTTCAATTCACCGGCTCTTCAGGAGTTGCTGAGCAATTAGCTCAAGACATGAATGGTCGAATCAGAGTTGAAGATGCTGGGTTTGATTGGAAAGTGATTGGACCAGATTACAGCTCAGAGTGGGAAGATTACGTTGCATGGCAATGCGATGAAGACGCTTACAATGCATCAGGTCAAAAATGCTCAGCCCAAAGTATTCTCTTTGTTCATGAGAATTGGACAGATCATCTAATGCCAAAATTAAAAACACTTGCGGAGCGAAGACGACTGGATAATCTAAGTATAGGACCGGTGCTCACTTGGAATAATAAAGAGATGCGGAATCACATAGATGGTTTACTTGAAATACCAGGTGCAAAGCTTCTTTTTGGCAATGAAGAACTTGAATCACATAATATACCGAGCGTCTATGGGTCACTTAAACCGACGGCAATAGAGGTTCCAGTTGAGCAGTTAATGACAGAGCATTTTGACCTTATTACCACTGAGGTATTTGGACCTGTTCAAGTGATTGTCAATTATAAGCATGACCAATTACCTATTATTCTCGAGACGTTAGAAAAGATCCCATTGCATTTAACTGCAGCGGTGGTCAGTAATGATCCCCTCTTCCTACAGCAAGTATTAGGACTTACTGTCAATGGAACAACCTATGCGGGCATGAGGGCTAGGACAACTGGAGCTCCTCAAAACCACTGGTTTGGACCTGCTGGCGATCCCAGATCAGCTGGCATTGGTACACCAGAAGCAATCATCAATACTTGGAGCGGACATAGAGAAATTATAAAAGACATTGGCCCCATTGATACTGATTGGAGCACTCCTGAGTTAGGCTAATGAAAAGTTCCAACCAACGGAATTTTATAGATAAAGAATCCATCTTTGGACCCGACAACTATAAACCCTTGCCAGTAGTTTTATCGAGAGCAAAAGGAGTTTGGGTCTGGGACGTGGATGGTAAAAAGTATTTGGACATGATGTCAGCATATTCTGCTGTAAGTCATGGTCATTCCCACCCTGAGCTACTGAAAGTGCTCCATGAACAATCAAGCCAGTTAGCACTCACCTCTAGAGCATTTTATACCGATACCCTTGGCCCCTACCTAGAGACAATTACTTCGCTCAGTAACTTTGATATGGCATTACCAATGAACTCAGGTGCAGAAGCTGTCGAAACAGCAATCAAGGCCGCTAGACGATGGGCTTATCTGTCCAAGAAAATTGAATCGGATAAAGCTGAAATTATTGTTGCTGATGGTAATTTCCATGGCAGGACCACCACGATCATCAGCTTTTCTAGTGATGCTAACTCAAAAAATGACTTCGGGCCGCACACACCTGGATTTGTGTCCGTCGAATTTGGCTCAGCTAAAGCTATCGAACAAGCCATCAATGAGAACACCGCAGCTGTATTGATCGAACCAATCCAAGGTGAAGGTGGAATTATAGTGCCTCCTGAAAACTTCCTTCCTGACGTGAGGGAAATATGCTCTAAAAACAATGTCTTGATGATTCTCGATGAAGTTCAATCCGGTTTAGGAAGAACAGGTAAAATGTTTGCCTTCCAGCATTCTAATATTCAACCTGATGGCCTGATCCTAGGAAAGGCGCTTGGCGGTGGATTTATGCCAGTATCTTGCTTTCTAGCATCCAAAGAAGTAATGCAATGGCTAACACCTGGCTCTCATGGTTCGACATTTGGTGGTAACCCTCTTGCTGCGGCAATAGGAAAAAGATCCCTAGAGTTACTTGAGGAAGAGAACTTAATTGAAAACAGCCGGGTGCTGGGAGATTTTTTCAAAAATGCCCTGATCGACATCAAAAGTAATGTGATTAAAGAAGTCAGGGGTAAGGGCCTTTGGATTGGTGTGGTCATAGATCCAAACTATGTTTCTGGTAAAGATTTGTCTAAATTACTCCTCAAAGAAGGCATTTTATGTAAGGAAACCCATGAGACTGTCATCCGATTCGCTCCTCCACTGGTGATCACTAAAGAGGAAATTGAGTGGGCACTAGAGATCATAACTACAACACTTACCCAGATTGAAAACAAGGCTAATATCTCAAAATGAATGGTCAATCCACCAATCATGTGCTGCTCATTAGACCTGTTGAATTTTATTGTAACCAACAAACCATTGAAACAAATCATTATCAGAGTGTCGATGATGATAAATCTCATTCTGAGATCTTGGAAGATGCCCTTATAGAATTTGATAATTTTGAAAAAAATCTCTTAGAAAACAATATCAAAGTTACAACTCTAAGAGGTCAAGAAGGTTGTCCCGATAACATTTTTCCAAATTGGGCAGTAACTTATGATGATAAATCAATGCACTTATTTAGTATGCTCGGTGAAAATAGAAGACTTGAAAAATCTGATGAACATATTGCTTTTCTTAATAAACAGTATCGAACCACATCAGATTACAGTGCATACGAAAATCAATCCCAGTTTCTAGAAGGAACTAGCAGTCTGGTTCTTGATAGAGTAAATCGTAAAGCCTATATGGGTATTTCAACAAGATCTAACGAAGAGCTAGCGATTAAATGGGCAAAAGAACAAAATTATGAATTAATTGTGTTTGAGACTCAGAGTCATACAGGTAATCCTATTTATCATAGTGATGTAATGATGTACATTGGGACAGAATTAGCTGTAGTTTGCAGTGAAGCAATAAAAGTTGGAGCTAATAATGTTATTAATGAACTGTCTCACACTCATCGAATACAGGAAATTTCTAGTCAACAATTATTAGACTATTGTGGCAACTGTATCGAAATTAAAGACACTAATAATAACCTGAATCTAATCATGTCGACTTCGGCTTTTGAGAGTTATGATTCTTCACAACTTAATGTTTTAAATGAGCATTTCATCAAAATTATACATTCTGACCTTAAAACCATTGAAAAATATGGAGGCGGATCGGCTCGATGTATGATTATGGAACTTTTTTAAATTTATCTAATTAGTTT
>LWDU01035457.1_pt1 | contig 55567 bp, 50 predicted proteins | sample 727161 | NCBI WGS metagenome assembly LWDU01 (sample SAMN04566230, study PRJNA314399) | hydrothermal vent metagenome | isolation source: deep sea hydrothermal plume seawater | place: Mexico: Gulf of California, Guaymas Basin | collected 2004-07-11
GAACACTGATCCGGTAGTATAAACGGATTCATCTGGTACGATTCATGCTAAAAGGCTAAAAGGCTAAAAGGCTAAAAGGCTAAAAGCCTAAAACGTAGAGGTTTCAGTTTTGAGTGATATTCTGGCATCGGATAGCACCTATACCGAAGACCAAAGGGCGCTGCTAACCAGGTTGTGTGATTTGATGATTCCGGCGGGTGAGGATCGACCCTCAGCCGCTGATCCTGAACTGTTCAAAGACATCCTTTCCCGGCTTTCGACCCATGAATCTGTTTTGAAGCCCGCGTTAGCTATTCTGGCGACGCTCACATTAGAAAAACTAGCCGCCAGTGAACAGGTGACGCTAATAAACCAGTATCGGCAAGCGTACCCTGCTTTTTTCCAGATCTTTGAATCACAGGTCATCCAGGCGTACTACGCCAATTCAGTCGTTCTTACATCGCTCGGTGTTAATGCACCGTCACCGTATCCGGGAGGTTACGACGTTGAGGAAACCGACTGGTCGCTGCTGGATCCGGTCAGAGGTCGTGAACCTTTCTATCGGATATTGGAATCGGGGGAGTAGGGATGTCCAACGAACCGGTTGATGTACTAATCATTGGCGCTGGTGCTTCGGGGGCGGCTGTCGCCTGGAGCCTTGCTGACACTCGCATGAGGATTCTGTGTCTGGAACAGGGCGACTGGGTTAACTCGGCTAACTACCCATCCGCTGGCCCTGGATATGAAACCCGCCAGGATTTTGCGATTAGACCCAATGATCGTCGGCTCGATGTTGATTACCCTATTGATGATGATGAATCCCCGGTAAAGGTCGTGAACTTTAATGGCGTAGGTGGCGGGACTATTTTATATATGGCGCACTTCCCGCGCTTTCACCCGTCGGATTTTCGGACTCGCAGCCTTGACGGTGTGGGCGAAGACTGGCCGATTGATTACGCAACACTGGAACCTTACTTCGCAGAAAATGACCGGATGATGGGTGTTGCTGGTCTTGCGGGTGATCCCGGTTGCCCGCCCAAGGAAATACAATTACCTCCAGTGCCCCTCGGCAAGCTTGGTGAGAGAATTGCCGGCGGTTTCAATGAACTTGGATGGCATTGGTGGCCGTCAGAAAGTGCAATTGCCACTGAGCCTTATAATGGACGTGATCGTTGCCTGAATCTTGGTCCCTGCAGTTCCGGTTGTGCCCAGGGGGCAAAGGCGAGTACGGATATCACATACTGGCCCTATGCCATTCGAGCCGGAGTTGAATTACGAACACGATGTAGAGTGCGTGAAATCACCGTGGACAAAAAGGGAATGGCGACAGGTGCCATTTACTACGACGAAAATGGCATCGAACACGAACAGAAAGCCGCAGTTGTCATCGTCGCCTGTAACGGGGTGGGCACACCACGGCTTCTACTGAACTCAGTATCAACGGCATTCCCTGATGGGATTGCCAACGGCAGCGGATTGGTAGGCAAGAATCTGATGTTGCATGCAATGGCGGTTGTTCAGGGTCAGTTTGATTCCCGCATTGATGGGTTCATGGGTCCCATTGGTTGCGCGCTCTGGAGCAAAGAATTCTATGAGACCGATCCGTTGAGGAAGTTCAAACGTGGTTACACGATGGAAATCGTGCGAGGCAGTGGGCCTTCTGGCACAGCACTTAATGGGATGATGATGGGCATGCTGCCCTGGGGCAGTGAACATCATGCTGCATTCGATCAGTTGTTCGATAAAGCGGGGAGTATTTGTGCTGTTGGTGAGGATCTTGCCGAAGAACACAACACGGTCACGCTGGACCCGGAGCTAGTGGATTCGAACGGCATTCCTGCCGTGAAAATATCTTACACATTGGGTGAGAACAGCCAGAAGATGATTGAGCATGCTGGTGAGCGAGCGAAAGAAGTCTTTAACGCTGCGGGCGCAATTGCCACCAGTCCTACCATTAGTTCTGGCGTCTCGAGTGGCCATTCCATGGGTACCGCCAGGATGGGAACGGATCCAACGCGATCCGTCGTCAATGAATGGGGACGAAGCCACGAAGTCAAAAACCTGTTCGTGGTCGATAGCAGTGTCTTTGTGACCTCCGCGGGTGTTAATCCGACGAGCACGCTTCAGGCCGTTTCGCTCTATATCGCCGATTCCATGAAGAAGCGTTTAGCGACCCTGTTTGATTAAAAAGGCTTAACACAGCAGCGGTAAACTGATCCTGGAAGTGCCGCCAGGTTGCGTCCACCCATTGGTCTAAACACACTGTCGTTGATCGCGGTTTACTATGGTGTAATAGACGGAATAAGTGTTGCAGAGATCAGCTATGGCCTATGTAGAAAACAGAACAATCCATGACGCCGATTCACATGTGATGGAGTTTCCCGAAACCATCGGTGAGTTCATGTCGAAAAAGCATCTCGACGAGTTCAAGCCGTTTATGAAACTCCGAGACGAAGACTGGGTTCAGGAGATGAAGGCGCTGCAGGACGATCCGGAGTATTTTTCCGGTGCCGAGCGTGAAATCATGTTGCGACGTGGTCATACAGCGCTGGGCGCTTTCCGGAAGGAAGATCGGCCCAAAACGCTGGACTATCTTGGGTTTACCAGCCAACTGGTGTTTACCACTGACTCGCTGGACAACTATGGTCTTGAAACAGGTGAAACAAACGCGCTAGCCTGTGAAGCCGCCCGGGCGCATAACCGAATGATGGTGGATTTTTGCAACGTCGATAAGCGTCTGCTGCCCACCGGATATGTTCCGTTGGTTGATTTTGATGAAGCGCCGCGCATCGCAATCGAAGCGCTGGAAATGGGCTGTAAGGGCCTGATTATTCCATCACGCTGTCCGCCTGGGCACAGCCCGAGTCACGTGGCATTCGAACCGCTATGGTCAGTTGCGGAGCAAGCCGGTATTCCGATTTTGTTTCATGTGGGCGGTGAGCACAAAATGAATGCTGATTACCATAATAGTGGTGGTCCACAGGTGCTGGACTTTCATGGCGGTGCGGAAAATTTCACCTCGACCAGTTTTATGACAATTCCCCTGTCCGTGTGGCAGACAATGTCTGTGCTCATTATTGATGGTGTTCTTGACCGGCACCAAAATCTGAAGTTTGCTGCGATAGAGCTGGGGGCAAGTTGGGTGCCCAGTTGGATGCGTTTCATGGACGCTGGTGTGGCTGCATTCACTAAAGGGGAAGAGCGACTGAAAAACCTTTCGGCCAAACCGAGCGAAATTATCAGGCGACAGTTCCGGGTGACACCCTACCCGCATGAAGACACGGGCTGGATCATTGAAAACACAGGACCTGAAGTCTGTCTCTTTTCTTCTGATTTTCCACACGTTGAAGGGGGCAGGAATCCGCTGAAGCGATTTGGCGAATCGCTTGAGGGGATCTCAAGCGAGAACCAACAACGATTTTACCGTGATAATTTCATTGACCTGATGGGCGCTGGCCTGGACAAATCCCTGCACGATCATCCTTCACAGCAACACAAGTCAGACCATCGGTAAGCTCAGCACTCCGGTACAAAAGCAGGTTCTGCGTAGAGTGCAGGTTGTTAAGCGGTCAGGGCCTCCAGGGATTCCCAGTGTAGCTCGCCAAACTTGCCGTTAGGATTTACCGGTTGTAGACAGACGTGGGTGGCACCCGCATCCATATGTTCCTGTATACGGGATTTGATCGCATTCGCATTGCCCCATGCGAAGGTCGTATCAATGAATCTGTCACTCAACTCATTGATGTCCTGCTCAGTGAGCCCCATGCGAAGCCAGTTATTTCTGTAGTTGGGCAGGCCCTGATAGATTTTTGCGATGGGTCGGGCGAGTTCGCGAGCTTTGTCGGCATCACTTTCAAGAATCACCTTCTGCTCGACGCACAACATGGCATCTGGTCCCATGATCTCTCGAGCAAACCTTGTATGTTCAGGTGACGAAAAGTAAGGATGTGCGCCTTGACAGGCAGAGGCTGCAAGTTCCAGCATCTTTGGGCCCAGTGCAGCGATCACAGTGGCAGGGGGCTCAGCAGGCTCAATACTTGAGTAGGGTGCTGCCGCCATACCTTGCAGGTAGCTTCGCATCGTTGCGACCGGTGGACCATATTTAAGGCCACGCACGCCCTCGACCAGGGGTTTGTGTGAGACGCCAAGCCCCAGCAGAAAACGGCCGTCGGCCTGTTCTGCCAGCGACTTCTGCGCTGCCATGGTGACGCCGGGTTCGCGGTGATAGATATTCATGATGCCGGTGGCAACATTCAGCTTCTGTGTGTTCCCGAGGAGCCAGGACGCCATTACCACGGGACTTTTGCCCACCGTCTCTGGAATCCAGAGGGTTCCAAAACCGAGCGACTCTATTCGTTGTGCAGTCTTTGCTGCCTCAGAAGAGGTAAGCCCATCGAAGAAATACCAAACGCCTAACTTTCCTGTATCCAAGGTTGACTCCACAAATATCTGATAACCNNNNGCTTCGGCTAACAATTTGCTTCGCTCAATGGTCTGGTTCCAGTACTGCAATCTTTCGTTCTGCTTGAAGCGTTGAAAATCGCCTCGGTCGGGAATCTTTTGATGTGGCAAAGAGGCAATATATGACGTTGAAGGCGCAACAAGTACCAAACGCTCCAGTACTGCGGGGCGGATTGTTCGCCAACGCATTGCTTTGTCAAACCAGCCTTTTGTAATGGAATCTGTAAAGTGCGGGTATAACACCAGCCCATCGCCCGCATAATTGTCAAAATCAAAGTGATAGTCGATGATGCCACCATCCCAATATTGGCCCGGGGGAGCGCCATTAATGTCGCGATGACCGGACATCAGGAACGGTATAGAGCCGCTGGCTAGCAATGCACTACGTAAATTAGTGCTGGAAAGAGGCACGTGAACCGTGTCGAAATCCCTGAACTGAAATGCTGTGCTCACGCCTGAGCTGAACACTGCACGTTGAAAACTGTGTGCAAGGAAACTGCGATTGATGCTGTTCGCGATTGCGGCGAAGGCCATGCCCAGTGCAACTGCGCCGCGACTGTTGCTGTTGTTCAGACCGCGTCCGCGTGCAGTGACGATGTGTGTGGTGAAACGACTGTGCAGAGAAATATGTGCGGCTGTCCCGGGGGTAAGGACGCCATCCATCACCCATTCACACAACTCATCTACGACTTCTGTAGGGCTGCGTGTTTCGTTTTCTTCCCACGTTTGGTTCAGGTAACGGTCCTGTAGAATCTCAATTGCCTGAGCAGGATCAGGCGACGCCAGCGCCGCATGTCGCCAGCTTCCAATCGATGAGCCGTATAGTTCCATCGGATGATGACTGCGTTGCAGGAAGTCGCCGAAAAGAAATCGGTCAAGATGGCCCAGGCCCAATAGTTTGGCTCCCCCAGAAGCGCCAACCATCGCTTGAAACAAATGAGGCTGCCAGCCCTCCGCTGCCAGCCGCTCGCGGGCCGTTTTCCCCGCGATAATCGTTAGCGGGAATGCTGATGCTGGTCGGCGCTTTATTCTGCCTCCTTTGCACGGGCGGCCATTGATGCCTCTGTTAGCTCTCTCAGCCACTCGTCTGTAGCTCTATCTTCAAGAATTTCAATAATTTCACCATCTGGCCCTTTGATATAGGTTGTTTTATGTAAACCCAGGTCCTGCGGCGTTGTGTTGGCGTGGTAACCGGCATCCGTCACGTTGCGGTACAGTTCATCAACGTTGTCGGTTTGTAATGCGAAGTGCGTGACACCCTTGTCGGAGGGGTTGTAGTCGGACGCAAGCGCTCGCCCAACAGGATTGTCCCATTGCCAGAGCTCAATCATCGTATCGCCCGCGCGCAGCCAGACAACCCTGCCCCTGGCATTCGCCATGCCAACAACACTACTCAGGCGCTCGTTTCCTGGAACATCTGAGTCAAAAATGACGTCAAGCTCAAGAAGGTCCCTATAGAAAGTCAGCGACCTGTGCATGTCGCTGACGCTGATACCTGTGTGGTTAACTCGCGTTATCGTCATTGCAGTTTGTCCGTTCAGTGTTGGTATAGAGAGGATTCTCGCACAACTTTGCGTGCCGAAATATTCACAATGGTCGGAAATTTACAGAGTTAGCCTGGTTTGTTTCCTGGTTTGATCATTTCAGCCGGCCCGCTGGGATCTTGTCCGCTAGCATCTACACTCGTGTTGTCGAATATCGGCCTGTCAGAATAAACAACACAGAACTGGCAGAGTGTCCGGGAGGGTTCAGTATTGGATTCGGATATTACTCTTCAGGCAATAGAAGTAACGGATAGTTCTCAGAGTGGCTTGCCGTTGGTATGCGCGACAATCCGGGAGCGGATATCCGGGAGCGCATCAAAGCTGTTGGGAATGCAGAGCCGGAAGCAGGCAGATGCGCTGGCCAGTGCTGAAATACTTTTTATGTCGTTAGACAGGATTGCTTTGTTGGTGACGTCGAGTAGAAACCTGTGGCTTAACAAGCCTACGGCAGCCTCTTGGGTAGTGACTGACTCAATTTTAATCTCATCCGTAGGGTTTGTCTCCAGGAAATAGACATGTTTGAGTGGCCGCGCCACTGCGCAGTGAAACTGAGAGTGGGTGTTGGCTTGCGAGGAGCCTAGTTGCCATTTGCCAATTGAATTTTTTGTTGCCCCAATGTCTGTAAATGACAGCTTCAATGTTTCAAAAGTGTCCTCCCATATTCGCACTGAAGGATGCCCCGGCATGACATGGAAGCCTGAAGGTTGTTTGTTCAGCCACACCCAGTCATCAGCCAGAAAGCGATAACCATTGGTGGCGAAGTCTGCAGCGAGCGTTGACTTCCCGGTACCGGAATCAGCAATAAAAACCACAGAACATTGATCGATTTCTACAGCGCTCGCATGAAACACAAGCCGTCGTTGCTGGCTTAAAGCAAGCGGCAAGACCAGATTTTGATAGACTTCTTCCACCAACTCGTGGGCGATGCCCGGGGCCGGTCTGGTATTGATTTTGTCAGCATTTTGACTGACGAAAAAGTCTGCTAGTCCCAAAAATCTAATCAGGAAACAATCGCCCAATCGATAGAACTCGGGGTGATATCCCTCGGATTTTTGTGGCCACTCGCTGAAGGCAGGTTCCGCGGTGGGCAGTTGTTCCCGGGCAACGTCAATCTGCCAGACTGGCATAGGGGGTTGCTGAAATGAGGCTTCAATGTTTTTCAACCGGTAAGTGACGCCATGAAGTCAGCCGGCTGGATATTAAGCGAGCCATAGTCTGTCGTTTTGAAAACTACTGGCGATGCGGTCCCATCATGATTGCTACTATTATTTTTTTGAACCACTCTTACCGTCCGCATCAGACTTACCTTTCCCTGCTGACCCGTGGGTGATGTGACTCAGGCGGCCGAACAGCTGCAGCGTTGGGCTTCTGTAAGCCTTTCTGCCATTGGTAGTTGTTCCTGTGTTTTCTGTTGATTTGCTTGAGTGACTCTCCTCAGTGTTCATGGCGAGTTTTGTCCCGTAAGTAAGACCTGGGTTGCAATTCATCGTAGCTGGCGATTGGTTCGAAAATATAACATCACAGAACAATAAATTCCACAAAGCCCAAGGGCAGTCGTCGTGCTTCGAGCCGCGGTCGTAAACGTCGAAGTACTGGTTTACCTGAGACTGGTGTATCCAGGCGTGGCGTTTTGGCGGGATGTCACCTGTCAGTGCTGACCGAAGATTTTTAGTATAGTAGTCAAAGGTGACTGAAAATTCGGCTTTTGTTGTCCTTGTGAGTACTTTTTCGGGTAGCAATTCTTGCAATGCCTGACGATGAACATATTTGTCCAATCCTTCTCGATATTTCAGGCGTTTTGGTAACATGAGGGACAGCTGAACCATTGCTTTATTCCAGTAGGGTCGTCGGGTCTCAATGCCGAAGGTGGCAGCGTATCGCTCCCTAACCTGGTGGTTCTTGAGATAAAAGGCATCCTGCAGCAGGGAAATCTCACGCAGTTGGCCGGGCAGGCGTATTTTTTTCGCAGCTATCGTTGGCTGATTTTCAATGCGCTGTTTTAATTCATCCTGTAGGCGTTGGACCAGCCACCGGTGAGTCGCTGGCGTTTCCGCTTTATTAGCAATTATCTTTTTGATCTGCTCCACTGCTACACGGGGTAAAGTCATGACCCCGATGGCGCGAAGGAGTCGCCCGACACCGCCTGCAAAGCTATCATTAGAGATATCATCGACAACTGTATTGAACAGGCCAGTCCAGTCTTTCTCGACAAGGCCGTCTTCGTACACCCCGTATCGCCCCCCCAGCCATTCGTCACCGCCTTTCCCATCCAGCAGGACGCGACTATCACTCGACTGCACAGCCGCCAGTTCATTGGCAAACATTGCAGTGTTAGGGGCCCCGGGGAGATCGCGATAAATGCCAGCACGTTTGAGATACGAGGAGAAGCCCGGGTAGGCCGGTTCAATTTCCTGGATAGGCAAGTCCAGATGAGCGCCCACCGCCCGTGCGTAGTCGATCTCGTCGGCATCGGTATCACCGGAAAAGTTGAGCGTATAACCGGTGAGACCAGGTGAAGCCAGTTGATCGTGATGGTCAAGATGAGCTGCCATCGCAAATATGGCGGAAGAGTCCAGCCCGCCGCTGACCTCGATAGAAATGGGATTTTGTGACCTTGACTGTCTTCTGACGATGTCTGTGAATAACTCACGATAGTGCTCGATGTAGTCGCTGTCTTTTGCATAGTGGAGCGTCGCAAACAGGTCAGGAGACCAGTATTGCCGGGTTTTTGGGCCCTGGGCGTCCACTTCCATGTAATGTGCCGCATCAAGACTATTAACCCCCTGCCAGAGAGTCTCGGTTCGTGATATCCATTCATCGGCAAGGTATTCCGCAAGCACACCTTCATTGGCTATCTCCGGTACGCCGGGCACGGCAAGTACTGCGTGCAGGTCTGAGGCAAAAACCAGACTGGTGCCACTCCAGTGGAAATGAAACGGTTTATTACCGATGGGGTCACGGGCACAAAACAGGTGGCGACTATCTGTGTGCCAGATAGCCAGCGCGAAGTCACCATCAATGTTATCCAGGCACTGTCGTCCCCAGAGCCTGTAGGCCTGCAAAACGAGTTCGGCATCTGACCGATTGCGCAATACCCGACCTTTTGACAACAACCTTTCGCGCAGTTCTGCCCAGTTATCAACCCGGCCGTCCATGACCATAACAAGCGCCCCGTCTTCGCTGTTGACTGGTTGCCGTTCCGCCAATGACTCGGGCGTGCTATGTAACTGACAATGACTAAGAGCCGCGCCGCATGACGCCTCGTCTGGCCAGTGAGTAGTGCCGTCCCTGGCGCGGTAGTGCATCGCGCTGGTCATAATTATCATCTCTTCGTGAGGCACGGGCTTGCCGTCGAAATTGATGATCCCGGCAATGCCGCTCATAGGTTGCAGACTCTTTGGCAATTAAGGACAGACGCGTACTGGTGCCCTAGTGAGGGAGAGTAAGACGCTGTAAAACATGAGAAGGTAGCAGATCGCATAGATTAAATTATAGCTCGTGCAGGGCCGTGGTTTGCTATAATCGGGCAATATATATCGCTAAATAGAGAATATGAATTTAAACCAGACATTCACGATATCCGGCGAGGTGATCTGCCAGGTGCTCGACGATGAAAGTGTATTGCTTGACCTGGCCAGTGAAAACTATCTCGGGCTTGACGAAGTTGGTACCCGGATCTGGCAGCTCATCGATGATGGCGAAACGATGCGCTCCGTGGTGGCGACCATGCTCGACGAATATGACACGAACGAAGACACCCTGGTTGGGGATCTGGATAAATTTTTGAATGACCTGCAGGCACAAGGACTCATCACGCCGGTTGGTTGATGAGCAGTATGGCGGGTCGACCCTTGTAACAAGATTATAGTTACAAGATTCTTGTTACAAAATCCTGGCGGCGTGAACAAACCTGTTGTTTTTTTTGATACCCCGAAACGATCTTTCTACTCTTAAAGATACGGGAGTCTGTGGTAACATGCGGCTTCGATTTTTGGGATGGTTTAGGTGATCCGGGGGGATTGCGCCGTCAAATTATTCCAGTTGGCTTTGGAAATTCAATGAGACCCCTAAAGAGACATAAAGACGCCAGTGGCAAATTGTTCCTGGAAGTTCCACTGCGTGGGGGTGATCTGATCCGACACCCGTTACTGAATAAGGGTACAGCTTTTAGCGCACAGGAACGCGAGGACTTCCATCTCACCGGATTGTTACCCCACGAGAGCAATACGCTGGAGCAACAGGTGCAGCGCGCGGGCTCTGCTATCCGTCGAATTAAGGAGCCGATGGATAAGTATGCCAGTCTGGTGACGATGCAGAACAGAAATGAGCAGCTATTCTTTTCTGTGCTTTGCGCCAATCTGCAGGAGCTGATGCCGATCATCTATACGCCGACCGTGGGTCAGGCGACGCAACGCTTCAGTCACGAATTTCGTGGTGGCCGGGGCCTGTGGATTACACCGGATCACAAAGGAAAGATGAAAGATATTATACGCCGCGGTCCTTTCTTCGACGACATCAGGCTTATTGTCATCACGGACAGCGAATCCATTCTTGGTATCGGTGACCAGGGTGCCGGGGGTATGGCAATCAGTGTCGGCAAACTGGCACTGTATACCGCTGGTGCAGGTATTCATCCCGCCGAGACCCTGCCCATTTGCCTGGATGTCGGCACGAATAACGAAGAGCTGCTGAATGATGATTTGTACCTGGGTTGGCGCCACTCGCGTTTGACCGGCGAAAAATACTTCGCGCTGTGCGAAGAGTTTGTGGAAGCCGTCGCTGAGGTTTTCCCCAAAGCGCTGATTCAATGGGAGGACTTTCGTAATAATAATGCGCTCATTCTGCTGGAAGAGTATCGAAATCGGTTTCTTTCTTTTAACGATGACATCCAGGGGACTGGCGCAGTCGCGCTGGCTGGTGTGCTCTCGGGTCTGCGGGTCAAGGGTGAGAAGCTGGCGGGCCAGCGCATAGTCATACATGGTGCCGGGGCAGCCGGCTACGGTATTGCGCTGCAGGTTATGGACGAGCTTTCCCAGCTTGGTTTGTCTGACCAGGAAATTAAGGAGTCCATTGCTGTTCTCGATAGTAAGGGTCTGGTTATTGCTGATCGACTTGAAGATGGCCACTACAAGCAGAAGCTTGCCTGGCCAAGAGAGTTGGCACAGAAGTACGGTCTGGATGTAAATGATCCAAACCTTGAGCTTGTCGTTGATAACTACAAGCCCACGATCTTGATTGGTTCGTCCGGATCACCAGGAGCGTTTCACCAGGAAATCGTTGCGTCGATGCTCACTCATACAGCGCGACCGATTATTCTGCCTTTCTCCAACCCAACCAGTTTGTCAGAAGCGGTACCCGCCGACCTGCTAAAATGGTCTAACGGCCAGACTCTGGTTGCTACCGGCAGCCCTTATGAGCCGGTAGAGCTCAATGGACGAAGTTATGTCATTGGTCAGGGAAACAACGTCTTTATCTTCCCCGGCCTGGGACTGGGTGCGCTGGCATCGGATTCGACACAGGTGACCGATGGTATGGTCAGTGCAGCGGCGATCGCGCTGGCAAAATCGGTTAAAGACGAAGAGCTGGAAACAGGGTCACTGTACCCATCGGTCGTGCGTCTGCGTGAAGTATCACGCCAGGTTGCCCTGGCGGTGGCACTTCGAGCAGTGGAAGAGGGCGTTGCGCCGATGAGGACCGAATTGGAGATTCACGTGGCCCTGGACGAAATGATCTGGGAGCCAGTCTATCCTGAATATGTCCCGGTATAAGGGACTTTGACCCGGACCCTGGGCGCCGTTAGAGATAAGCAGCTTAAAAGGCTGCCTACTTTGGTTGCATCCTGATACCGCCATCCATCCGAATGGTCTCACCATTCATATAGTCATTCTCGATTAACATTTCTGCAACGCGTGCAATTTCCTGAGGTTCACCCAGCCGTCTTGGGAAGAGAACGGTATTGGCCAGTGACTCTTTGGCCGGCTCGGGTAAACCCTGCAGCATTGGTGTGTTGATCAGGCCCGGTGCAATGGTGTTGACCCGCACACCCATACTGGCAAGATCCCGCGCAATCGGCAGGGTCATGGCTACCACGCCACCTTTGGATGCACTGTAGGCTGCCTGTCCGATTTGTCCTTCATAGGCTGCAACAGACGCGGTATTAATAATCACGCCCCGGCAGCCATCGTCCGTAACGGGTTCGTTATTGATCATGACAGCCGCAGCCAGTCGAATCACATTAAAGGTTCCAACCAGGTTAACGTCGATAACTCGTTTGAACCAGTCGAGCGGCAGTGGGCCGTCTCTTCCAACGGTTCTACCCGGTGTGCCGATACCTGCGTAGTTACAACAGATATGTACGGTCCCAAATGCCTCCTGTACGCCAGTGATACCAGCCTGTACGGAGGCTTCGTCGGCAACATTCACGTTGAAATAAGCGGCGCCATCACCCAGCGTTGTGGCTCTTTGCTGCCCAAGATCGTCATTCATATCAAAGATAGCAATCTTCGCGCCTATACTGTGCAGCAATTCGGCGGTCGCCCAACCCAGTCCTGATGCGCCGCCTGTAATGATGGCGACTTTTCCGTTGATATCCATGGTTAACTCCATCTAGATAATAAATTTGCGCGCTATGATATCAGGCGAAACCTCTGTGTGGTGTCTTTATCACTATAAAGGAGACTAATGTAGTGATCGTCCTGCCTTATGGCTGCGATACTGAGAAATCTATATAATCGCCTCGATTTCCGTGGCCCTGAACTGAATTAGCCTATGCCCAAGAATAAGATGATCCCGATCATTAAGAATCCGTTTACCGAGTCCAAGCCGATGGAGTTTTCGGCCCCGGGTCAGATCGACTACCAACCAGGACCCTACGAAGAAACCCTGGAGGAAGCCCATAATATTAGGCAAAAACCCTTTGTCTCTGCGGGTTTTAAGAATGTACAACGACAGCACCTGAAAAACCGAATGACGGTGTGGGAAAGAATCAGGGTCCTGACCTCAAAACCACCAAAAATTCAGTTCCAGAATTGGGGCCCCAATCTTGATGGCGCATCATTGGTTACAGCGGTCGTTGAGGTGGAAGGCCGAGACGTTGCGCTTTACGGGCACGACTTCACCATCCGCGCCGGTTCGATGGATGCCACCAATGGTAAAAAACTTGCCCGCCTCTACGAATTGGCCGGTAAGCACAAGATACCGCTTATCGGTATGAACGATTCATCAGGTGCCTTTGTACCTGCCGGTGTCGGTGGCCTTGACGGCTATGCAGAAGCCTTTACTGCCCTTAGGAAAATCAGCGGCGTCGTACCTTCAATTATGTGTATGTTTGGTTTTAATGCTGGTGGCGGTTCCTACCTTCCCAGACAGGGCAGTTTCCTGATTCAGCCGAAAGAAACCTTCTTCGGGTTGACTGGCCCTGGTGTTGTAAAATCTGTCCTTGGTGAAGACGTCACGGCCGACGAGCTCGGTGGACCCAGTGTTCATTCTCAAAGCGGTGTTACTGACATCACTGTCGAAGATGAAGTCACTGCACTGCAGACCGCCAGGGAGTTGCTTCGATATCTGCCGGGTGGCAACGCGGAAATGGCACCTTTCCAGCCCACATCTGATCCCACCGACCGAAAGACCTGGGACATCGACCTGCTGTTCAAGAAAGCATTCAACTCGCCCACAGGTTTCAACACGCCCGTCGACGTCAGCATTATCATTCAGCAGGTCTGCGATCATGGTGACTATTTTGAAATTCAGCCAGACCGCGCCAGGAACACAATCACCTGCTTCGGACGGCTTGGTGGCAATGTCGTTGGATTCGTCGCTAACAATTCAGCGGTTGGCTCGGGCCAGATTGATATTGATGCTGCTTACAAGAACGCGCGTTTTATTCGATTCTGCAACCTCTATAATATCCCCGTCGTCTTTATGGAAGATACGACGGGCTTCCTCCCGGGAAAGGAACAGGAAAGTCGCGGTATTGTCCAGGCTGGCCGTGCCATGCTTGATGCGATTATTGACCTGCGAACGCCTCGCTTTCTGGTGCTGGTTCGCAATGCCATCGGTGGCGCTTACGCTTCTTACAACAACTATCCGACGGGCGCTGATCTGGTCATAGCAATGCCAACCACCCGGGTTGCTGTTATGGGTCCGCCTGGCGTTGAATTCGTCTACAAAGATGAACTGCGCGGTCTTCGGGGAGGTTTGAAACAGCGAGTAGAAAAGGAAAGGGTGGCACTTCAGGCGCAAGGCATCAAAGGTGTCCAGTTGGAAGCAGGCGCAAAGGCGAATGCTGCCAGCTGGCTGGCGACAGAAGAAGCCAAACTGGGCAAGCGTTATGAGAAGGAGCTAATGAACCCGAGGGAGGCACTCAGCCTTGGTTCGGTTTCACAGATTGTGATGCCATCTGACTTGCGTCAGGTATTGGCAGACAACATGGCGTTCCACTTGAGGCACTACGAACCCAAACCATTCGCTGGCATCCAGCGCGAATTTCACTAAGGGACCGTCATGTCTAACCAATACTATTTGCGTAACTCCCTGGTCCATAAACTTCGGCGCAAGTCATCGGGTTCCCCCTGGGAACAGTCCTTCAGTTGCACGGACATGCGACCACTGATTATCTGTCGAGGTCCTATTCGTTTAGAGACTATGACGGTGTTCCAGGAGATGGGCATAGAAGACTTTGGAATCCTTCTGTCAGAGAAAGACTCCATCACTTATGCCAATGCCCTGTCACCGGAATTGCGAAAACACATCAATCCCTCCAGGGTGCATCGGGTTCAGGACTACACCGGTGCGACCAAAGAAGAACGTAACGCACGTATCGCCCAGATCGTTCAAATAGCAAGGGACAATGGGTACGACAGTATCTTCGCCGGGTACGGCTTTATGGCAGAGGATGAAGCGATGGTTTCCGCTATGGAAGCTGCAGGGTTGAACTTTATCGGTCCCTGTTCAGGCACCGTTGAGTCAGCCGGCAGAAAAGATCTTGCCAAGCGTACCGCACTGGAAGTTAACGTTTCTGTGACGCCGGGGATCGACAATGCTACTACCCTGACGTTGTTAAGACTGCATCCCGGTGGGAAGCAACTGCAGGCAGTGATTAAAAAGCACGGCCTTGAGATCAGTAAAGCGGCCATGAATTCGGCCAGTACGCTCGATGAAAAAGCCGAGTTGGTGCTGGATGCATCCTATACCAAGGGCATCGATCTTTTCTCGGTTGACCAGTTGGCGGAAACCCTGGCGGCTGAAATCGGCAAGATTTTCAGGAAAAACCCGGACAACAGAATCAGACTCAAGGCGATCGGGGGTGGTGGCGGTAAAGGTCAAAGAATTCTTGACGCGCCGGTTCACTATAAAGGCAGCGCTGCAAAAAAACTGAGCCTGGCTGTCAAACCTGTTGCGCCATTGCTGCGAGAGGTTCTCTCTGAAGTCAAAGCCACAGGCGCTGGCGACAACAAGAATGTGCTTGCAGAGATCAATGTTGAAACCGTCCGCCACCTGGAAATACAGGTAATCGGCAATGGCGACTGGTGTACCACGCTCGGTGGACGAGACTGCTCAGTACAGATGAATGAGCAGAAGCTGCTTGAGGTCTCGGTTACTGTAGAAGAGCTGACTGAAGCGATTGAACGAACGGATAACAAGACCGAGAGAAAAACACTCGAAACTGATCTAAAAATGCTTAAGGAAATGGAACAAGAAGCATCACGCTTCGGCGGAGCGGTCGGTCTTGATTCTGTTTCTACCTTCGAATGTATTATCGATCGTAATCGTCACTATTTCATGGAGATGAACACCCGGGTGCAGGTGGAACACAGGGTCAGTGAACTGTGCTACAGCCTGCGGTTTACAAACCCGGATAACAGCGATGATTCATTTACAGTCGATTCCATCGTAGAGCTGATGGTGTTGCTGGCTCGCCATGGCAAACGCCTGCCAAAGCCGGTCCGTGAGCGTCGGGAACCAGCTTCACTTGAAGCAAGAATGAATGCGACCGATCCTGCACTGAAACCACATGCCGGTGGTGTTATCACACAATGGTCAGATACCATCGAAGGCGAAATCCGTGATGATCAGGGTATCTGCCTGCACAACCCTGATACAGATGTGTTCATGAAATACCACCTGGCGGGTGCCTATGATTCCAACATTGCGCTCCTGCTAAGTACCGGTGGGGGGCGAGCTGAATCATACGCACAGATGGCGGAGATTCTAAGGCAGACTCGACTCAGCGGAGAGAACCTCAGCACAAACATTGAGTTTCTCTACGGTCTGGTCAACTGGCTGATGGGTAACAATGCCGAAGCCAGACCGGCGACCAACTTCGTGCTGCCATATCTGACGGCAGTCGGGCAGTTGAAAGCGCTTAGTGACAACATTGACATTGTGCATGCTTACAATGAAATCCAGAAGTACCAGTTGGAACAAAACACGGATGCCGCCTATCAGTCGGCAGTAAAAGAAATCATGACGCGTAAGGCTAGTTTGCTGGCACGCGCGATCAACCGATTGTTTGCAGAACCGCATTACCTTTCAGGGTGGCTGGCGCTTAATCAGCAACACTTTGCGATCAGCAAAGATGGTGTGGAATGGCTATCAAATCCTGTTCGGGTACTGGCAAACCTTTATCGATATCTCAACATGGATGCACGGGGCGGAATACCTGCCTTGTATGCCATTTGGGATCATGACGATGAACTTCTATTAGGTATCTCGGACTGGCAGGCGCTGGGCAAAGCGCTTAAGGGCAAGAAAGGCAAAGACGTGTTTGGGGCTCGGCTGGCAGACATCCAGGCCGCGCATCACGGCTTCCAGCTTGGATTCGATATTCTTTCAATTCTGCCCTACATCGGCAGGAGAACCGGCTTCTTTAACCTTAAAGTTAGCGCCGGCCTGGGCGTTATCATTCCACAACGATTGCAGGATCGTGATACCCAGGAGGCAGCCTTCAAGATATTGTCGCCACCGCCTGCAATTTCCGGTAATGAAATAACAGCGCCAACGGGCGGCATGTACTATGCGCGTGAGGCCCCGGATCGCCCTGCGTTCATTGAGGCGGGTCAGCACTTCGAGGTCGGTGATCCATTGTTCATTACTGAAGTGATGAAGATGTTCAACAAGGTACATGCTCCCTTTGCGGGTACGGTTGATGAAGTTTTGCTTGATACGGATGCTTTGATCATCAAGAAGGGCCAGCCGATATTTAAAGTGACACCAGATGAAGAAATTGTCATCGAATCTCTGGAAGAAAAAAGTGCAGCGATTCGGAGACAGACTGATGATTTTCTTTCATACACAGGATTTAAATAACGAGGCACCACCATGATAGTAGCGTTGGATCATATAGCGATTGCAGTTCCGGATCTTCAACGAGCCATCGACCGATTTCTTGGTGACTTCGGGCTGACGTTCGAAGGAACAGAGAATGTCGAAGCGGCGAAAACAACGACAGCGTTCTTTCCCATTGATGGTACATCGATAGAGCTGGTTCACCCGCTTGATGGTCAGGGTCCTCTGGTCCAGCACCTGGAAAAGCGTGGTCCCGGGATTCACCACCTCTGCTTTCGTTCCGACAACCTGGATGAAGATGTCGTTAATCTGAAGGGCAAGGGCTACCGGTTTCTGTCCGACGAGCCTTCGGTTGGTGCACACAATACCCGCGTCATATTTATTCACCCCAAGTCCTGTGATGGTGTATTGATCGAATTGAACGAATACCCGGAGGGTCACTAATGTCTGGCAGAAAATATTCTGCACCGCCATTCAGTCTTGATGGCTGGAAGGCTGAAGCAGAAAAACAATTGAAGGGTAAACCGCTTGAATCGCTTGGTCGGAATACGCCTGAAGGGATTGAACTGAAACCGCTTTATACCGCGGAGGACCTGGAAGCACTTGAGTACACTAATTCAATGCCTGGGCTTGAACCCTTTATTCGCGGTCCCCAGGCAACCATGTACGCAGGTCGCCCCTGGACGATTCGTCAGTATGCCGGGTTTTCAACAGCCGAAGAATCCAACGCCTTCTACCGCAAGCTGCTGGCTGAGGGTGGGCAGGGTATTTCGGTTGCCTTTGACCTGGCAACACACCGGGGCTATGACTCTGATCATGAACGCGTGACCCATGACGTTGGCAAAGCGGGTGTGGCGATTGACTCTGTTGAGGATATGAAGATTCTGTTCGATGGCATTCCCCTCGACAAGATTTCGGTTTCCATGACGATGAACGGGGCTGTACTGCCTATTCTGGCAGGATACATTGTTGCCGCGGAAGAGCAGGGTGTAGAACAGGCGCAGATGGCCGGCACCATACAGAACGATATCCTGAAAGAATTCCTGGTTCGTAACACCTATATCTATCCGCCTGAACCGTCCTTGCGAATCATTGGCGACATCATTTCGCATTGCACACAACACATGCCACGCTTTAATACGATATCTATTTCCGGCTATCACATGCAGGAAGCTGGAGCGGACTCGGCCCTTGAAATGGCCTACACACTAGCCGACGGCAAAGAATATATTCGTACTGCCTTAAAGGCGGGCCTCAAGATTGATGATTTTGCACCGCGCCTGTCGTTTTTCTGGTGTATCGGCATGAATTTTTACATGGAGATCGCCAAACTACGGGCGGCCCGAATGCTATGGGCACGAATAGTGGAGGAGTTTGAACCGCAGAACCAGCGCTCAAAAATGCTGCGAACTCATTCGCAGACGTCTGGCTGGTCGCTGACTGAACAGGACCCGTATAACAACGTAGTCCGCACCACGATTGAAGCGATGGCAGCGGTTTTTGGCGGGACGCAGTCCCTGCACACCAATGCCCTGGATGAGGCGATTGCCCTGCCCAGTGAATTCGCTGCCCGTATTGCACGAAACACCCAATTGGTTATCCAGGAAGAAACCGGCATCACCGATGTGATCGATCCCTGGGGTGGCTCCTACATGATGGAATCCCTGACCAAAGCCATAGCCGACAAAGCATGGGGGTTGATCGAGGAAATCGAAGACCACGGGGGTATGGCCAAGGCTATCGAAACTGGTTTGCCCAAATTACGTATTGAAGAAGCTGCCGCACGTAAACAGGCGCTGATTGATCGTGGTGAAAAAGTCATCGTTGGCGTTAATAAATACCAGACTGAGGAGCAGGGTGACGTCGATATTATGGAAATCGATAACCCCGCTGTCAGAAAGTCTCAGCTGGAGCGACTGGCCAAAATTCGAAAGGAACGTGATTCAGGTAAAGTTGAAGCTGGGCTTAACGCATTAAGTGAGGCCGCGGCAAATGGAGATGGCAATCTGCTGACGCTTGCTATTGAAGCTGTCCGTGCCCGGGCTACCGTTGGCGAGGTGTCGAGTGCTCTGGAGTCGGTATACGGTCGGTATGCGGCTGAAGCCAAAACAACGCAAGGCGTCTATGGCAGTTTCTACAAGGACGACGAAGCCTGGCAGGGTATTATTGGTCGGGTCGATAAATTTGAACAGGCGCAGGGTCGGCGTCCCCGAATGCTGGTCTGCAAGATGGGCCAGGACGGTCACGATCGTGGTGCCAAGGTAATAGCCACTGCTTTTGCCGATGTAGGCTTTGATATAGACCTGTCTCCCATGTTCTCAACGCCGGAAGAAGTTGTCCGTCAGGCGGTTGAAAACGACGTCCATGTCATCGGTGTATCGTCTCAGGCGGCTGGACACAAAACCATGATTCCGCAATTGATTAACGAACTGCAAAAAGCAGAATCCAGTGATATCGCTGTGATCATCGGTGGCGTCATTCCTAAACAGGACTATGGCTATCTGGAACAGGTCGGCGTGAAAGGGATCTTTGGGCCCGGCACGCCCATTCCCCAGGCAGCTGACGAGGTCCTGAAGGTCATTGAAGCCAACGTCTGATGGCCGTGGTCCCAGACCTTGAAAAGTTGATAAGTGGGTCACGCCGCGCCCTGGCTAAATCGATCACGTTGATTGAAAGTAAGCGAGCGCAGGATCGTGAGGCTGCAGTATCACTGATTGAATCAGTCCTGCCGCACACTGGAAACAGCCTTCGTGTTGGCATTTCCGGTGTCCCTGGTGTGGGCAAGTCCACCTTCATCGAGTCCTTTGGATTACAGTTGATCAATCAGGGCAAGAAAGTTGCAGTGCTCGCGGTGGATCCCAGTTCGCCGGTTGCCGGTGGCAGCATCCTTGGCGACAAAACCCGGATGCCTGACCTGTCACGGTCCGAGAATGCGTTTATCCGACCTTCACCCTCGTCCGGGGTTATGGGTGGCATCGCCCAAAGAACCAGGGAATGTATCTTGCTTTGCGAGGCGTCAGGTTACGACGTCATCCTGATTGAAACGGTTGGTGTCGGGCAATCCGAGGTTGAAGTCCACGGTATGGTAGATTTCTTCCTGTTGCTGATGGTGCCTAACAGTGGCGATGACCTCCAGGGAATAAAGCGGGGCATCACGGAGCTGGTTGATGGCGTTGTTATCAATAAGGCAGATGGCGACAGCATCGGGCTTGCGATGCAGACGCAGCAGTTCTTCCAGAGCGCATTCAACATATTTCGGACCAATGATGCCTGGAAGCCAAAAGTTCTTACCTGTTCTGCCCTGGAGCGATCGAACCTGGTGGAAGTCTGGGACATGATCACTGAGTTTGAACAACTGGCTAAAACCAACGATAGCTTTACCGTACGACGGGAAACTCAGAACGTCATCTGGTTAAAAACACTGATCACCATGGAAATCGAACAGCGAATCCTGGCCAGTGATGAAGTGAGACACTCGTACCCGGAGCTTGAGGTGCAGGTTGCAGCCGGTCAGTTAACGCCTTTCAGTGCGGCCAGTGAGATTCTGAATATGGTTTTCAAAGCAGGCAATCAGAAAGGCGAAGGGTGACCGTACGCTACGCTGTTTTAATTTATGGATAGCGGACTATAGCGAGGCAAACCGCTACTGATAATAGCTCGACCGAGCTTATTTCCGAGCACAAAATCGAATATGCTAGAGATTAAAGCTATTCGAAAATAAAAGGATGGGAAATACCGTGACCGTACTTGAAGACTACACTTTCCAGGACAAAGACGTTATTGATCCTGAGGTTTATGAGCAGGTAGGCCACCCGCAGCATGCATTTGCCTGGCTTCGTGCTAACGATCCGCTTCGAATGGTTGAGCCGGAGGGTTTTCGGCCTTTCTGGGTCGTCACTAAACATGCGGACATTACTGAAATAGAAAAGCAGCCGGAAATATTTACCAGTGAGACACGACCTATTCTGATGCGTGAAGCAACAGCCCCGGAAATGAAGGAAGAGATAATCGGCGCAATATTTGAAAAGCTGCAGGACGCTCCACGATTGCTCGAGGTGCTTGCAACCTCTTCGGAACAGGGGTTGATTCGCTCGCTGGTACAAATGGACCAGCCCGACCACACGGCTTACCGGGAACTTGTGCAGCCCTGGTTCAAACCGACGAATATCAAGGCACTCGGTGACCGGCTCGAGGAGCTTACCAAAGACATCCTGGATCAGATGATGGGTGATGGCAGTAGCCAGAAATGTGACTTTGTTCAGGACGTTTCAATCTATGCGCCTCTTAGGTTAATCACTGAATTGCTAGGTGTACCCCAACAGGACGAGTGGCGCATCCTTAAACTGACTAACGAACTCTTTGCGGGCGATGATCCCGAAATGCAGCGCATAGCTGATGACCCGCTGTCGATCTTCGATACGATCAAGGATATCTACCAGTACTTTAGCGACCTGACGGATAAATTTCGGGAACACCCGGATGAAAGCCTGGCCAGCTATATCGCCAATGGCAAAATTAATGGCGAGTACATGCCATACAAGGAGCTGATTTCCTACTACGCTATTGTTGCTACAGCCGGGCACGACACGACGCGAAATTCTATCACCGGTGGACTCCACGCGCTTTTGACTCACCCGGAACAACTGCAGCGTTTTAAAGAAATCGTCCACGACGAAAATGCCGTTAAACTGGCAGTTGAAGAAATGATTCGCTGGACAACGCCCGTCGTGCAATTTTCTAGAACCGCGGAGCAGGACTATGACCTGCGCGGTAAGACAATTAGGAAAGGCGATACGGTAGGGCTGATGTATGCGTCAGCCAGTTTTGATGAAGAAATTTTCGATAAGCCCTTCGAGTTCAATATAGAGAGAAAACCGAACAGGCATCTAGCCTTCGGTACTGGCCCTCACCAGTGCCTCGGCCTGATCCTGGCACGACTGGAAATGCGGGTTTTCTTCGAACAGCTGATTCCGCGAATAGCCGAAATGGAACTTGTCGGGGATCCTGAGCGCGTCAGGGCCAGCTTCGTACATGGCCTTAAGCATATGAACATCCGGTATCGTCTGACGGACTAGTTGCTGATACCGGTGAACCTGCTGGGCAATTGAGCAGGAGTTTAGCTCCGCAATAACCGACCCGCGGTTGCGCCACTGTGCTCATTATTCGTTAGGAAAATTTCGCCATTCACCACTGTATTTAAAATACCGCTGGCAGTCTGTTTCAAACGCCTTGCGCCTGCGGGTAGGTCGTTCAGCACTTCCGGCATGTTCGGCCCAATTGTCTCAGGGTCAAAAACCACGATATCGGCAGCCATGCCTTCACGTAATAGACCGCGATCATGTAATCCCCATAAGGTAGCGGTGTTATAAGTGATTTGCTTAACCGCTTCTTCCAGGGTCAACGCTTCTTTCTCGCGGACCCAGTGGCTCAGTAGATGCGTTTGCAATGAGCTATCCATAATCTGCGATACGTGCGCGCCTGAATCAGAGAATGTCACGACGGAACGAGGATGTTTGATCATCTCCAGTACATGATCCTGGTTTTCATTGGCGATAGGCGCGCGAAAGAACATTTTCAAATCACGTTCGAGTGCCATATCGATCATTAGCTCGACAGGGTCAACCCCTTTTTCTTTTGCGATTTGCGCCATTGACGGCTTGTCGTAGCTCATATCGTCCATCGGGAACACATAGTCCCAATTGGGTGGGCGTATCTCTGCGCCAACGATACGCGGCCCGGTGTATTTGCGGTTGGCGATTTCAACGAGCTTTGCCTTTGTTGCCGGATCACCGAGCCGTACTTTTTGCTCCTCCAGGGGCAGGGCGCGGATATCACTCCACATTTCCCGGTTGTCATAAGGTGTCGCGCTTTCAAAAGACAAAATGTTGTTCAGACCGCGACTATGCACCTGGGCAAACATTCTGCCGCCTGCGATTGCTGTTTCATCCAGCAGGTCGAAATAAGGCCGCCAGATATCGGGTGCAGACTTGACGCTGAACATGCCCCAGGTTTGTGTTACACCGGATTCGACGGCGAGATCCCTAAGACGATCGTGATATTCACGATTACGTTCCGGGCTACGACCTGGTGCCTCGCCCGCGATTTCGAAAATGCCTTTGCCTGTTTCACCAACTGCGTTGACGATGGCGCGGACTTCTTCCCAGTTGGCGAGACGACTTGCGACGGGTCGATCGTCAGCGGTTGTGTGGTTGAAGGTGCGTGAAGTAGAAAAGCCAATCGCGCCGGCATGCATGGCTTCTTTTACCAGTGCCTGCATATGTTTAACTTCATCTTCGTTGGCCTCTTCCTCGAAAGCCCGTTCCCCCATCGTGTAGGTACGCAGCCTTTGGCAGATCGTCGACGGCATCCAGAAACTCAGGGAAGGTTTCCCACGTCCAGTCGATACCTTCCAGCATCGCATCGCGGGACAGATCTTCGGCGCGTTCCAGGTTACGGAATACCAGGTCAGCATCCTCCTGTTTACACGGTGCCAGGGTAAAGCCGCAGTTGCCCATCACCACACTGGTGACACCGTGATAGCAGGAACAGGAACCGATGGGGTCCCAGAAAACCTGGGCGTCCATATGGGTATGACCGTCGACAAAGCCGGGCGAAACTACATGACCTTGTGCATCAATGGTTTGTTTGGATTTTTCGTTAACGCGGCCAATCTTCGCGATCTTGCCGTCTGTAATCGCAACGTCGGCGCGATACCTGGCACTGCCTGATCCGTCTACTACCATGCCGTTCTTGATAACGAGGTCATAGCTCATGGGATTTCTCCGCTGGAATAACTTTCCGGTATCATACCAACAAATGGTAGTGCGTTGCTGCCAAAATCGCAGCGTGAGTTCTGGCTTCCCGGAGTCTGTCCTGAAACACCAGAATAAGAATAAGAATAAAAATACAAAGATAATGCTACCAGCAACGGTTACCAGTACGCTGGCCGGTAGCTAAGCATTGGTATAACGGAGCGTCGGCATAGGCCCACTATCAATCGTAGATAGGGTGAAAGGTGCCGAATGCTGCCTCGCAGAAGTCGCCAGGATCATCAAAGCGCCGATTGATGTTGAGTCCTGAGATGGCATCCATGTCTGCGGCGGTCAGTTCGAAATCATCAAGTGACAGGTTTTCCCGCATGCGTTCTGTCTTAAAGCTTTTTACAACCAGTGATGTACCACGTTGCAGTCCCCAACGCAGGACTACCTGTGCCGCCGTTTCGTGCGTGCGGGAAGCCGCTGCTTTGATTGCCGAATGCTCCAGGACAGATTCATGCTGGTCAGCCATATCCAGTTCGAAGTAAGACATTGCTCCGAGAGGTGAAAAAGCAGTCACTTCCATCCCATACTGCTGGGCGAGTTTGATCAGTCGTTCCTGGGTCAGATAGGGGTGCGATTCTATTTACAACATTTCCGGTGGCTGGATCGCGTAGTTCATCAGATCGTGGAGCAGTCCGGAACTGTAGTTGCAGACGCCGATGTGTTTGACGCGACCAAAAGCTTTCAATTGTTCCATAGCGTGCCATGTTTCTTGCAACGACACATTAACGGGATGCATCACCGGGATTTCTGCAGCTGGATCATGAGTCCACTCTGGAGGATAGCACGTCTCGAACGGGACATAGGCCAGGGCGATAGGAAAATGTATCAGGTACAGGCCAAGATAATTCAGTTGCAGGTCTGACAAGCTTCTGTTCATCGCAGGGAGAACATCATCTGGGTGATGGTAGGTGTTCCAAAGTTTTGATGTTACCCAAAGGTCCTGACGAGAACATAAGCCTTCTGTCATTGCTCTTTGAAGTCCTTCACCTACCTGCTTTTCGTTGCCGTAGTCACAAGCAGAATCAAAGTGCCTGTATCCGGATTTGACCGCTTCGTAGACAACCTCTGCGCAATGATCAGGTGCTATTTTCCACAGGCCGAATCCCATGTGAGGTATGTCTTTTATCGTTTGAGATGTCTTCGCTGTCCTTGTTCGTTCAGGTTGGTTCTTTCACAGTAAGTCGCGCAGGTTTACAGCCTGTCCGGATTCAATCGATTGTTGTGCTGCCACGCCCAGCACTACAGACAGCAGACCGTCCCTGACAGTAACAGCAGGGGGCGCGCCGTTGTTGATCGCCTCAATAAAACCGAGATGCTCAAGGTAACTGGCGCCGTGATGAAGGCCTTGTTCTTTTACTCGGGAGTCCGGTTCGATTTGAATGGTTTTAAAGTCGTTGCTTGCTCTGTTGCTGATGATCAGTTCATTGCCGGGTACCGTCGTTTCGATTTTACCGATGTCACCGGTCACGGCGATATGCTGTTCATGCCGGCTGCCTTCGGCGAACATGCACAGATCGAGCAATGCCCTTGCGCCGTTGGCAAATTCCACGATGACATAGGCATTGTCCATAATGTCAGGTGTCTCGCCATTGTAGAACTCGTCCAGGTGATTCACATCCTGCCCACCTGAAGCGATAACCCGGATAGGTTTGCTGGGTATAACCTGGGTCATTAGGTCAAAAAAGTGGCAGCATTTTTCAACCAGCGTGCCGCCTGTATTGCGATTAAAACGATTCCAATCGCCGACCTTCTCCAGGAATGGAAAGCGGTGCTCACGAATTGCGCACATACGAATGTTACCAATGGTATCGAGATGCTGCAGGGTCGCGGTAATGGGTGGCATGTATCGATATTCAAGACCAATCCAGACGATACCCGGATGTTGATCTGCTGATTTCACCAGTTCCTTAGAGTCAGTGATAGTCGTACACATCGGCTTCTCGAGCATGACATGCTTATCTGTTTGAAAGATGTCACGCATCACATCGATATGGGAGTAGTTTGGTGATGCAACGACGACCGCATCAACATCGTCACGGGCAAGTAAACCCCGATAATCTTCATACACCTCGGGTGCAAAGCGATCGCCGCAGGCGCTACGACCCCAGTCCCGTGGTTTTTCATTGGGGTCCGCAATTGCGGTAATGTCTACCCCTTCCATGGCGGCAAGGTTGCGGATGTGTTCACAGCCCATCATGCCGGTGCCGATAATTCCGTAGCGAATCGTCAATTCATTATCCTCGTACAGATTGTCGATTGATCAAATGTATGAATAGTTGACTCAATCAACCTTCCTAGTGTTTGGCTAAGATTGGAGTTCAGGCAAATTCTTGAACAGGTCGAGGGTTTCAGGGTTTGCCAGTGCATCGGTATTTTCTACCGGTTTATTATGGATGACCTTTCTGACAGCCAGTTCGACAATCTTGCCGCTGATGGTGCGCGGAATGTCTGCAACCTGGATGATTTTCGCCGGGACATGTCTGGGGGTTGTGTTTTGCCGGATGGTCAATTTGATGGTCTCGATGAGTCGATCATTCAGTTTGATGCCTGCCTTTAACACGATAAATAGAACAACTCGCTCATCACCCTGCCAGTCCTGCCCGACGGCGATGCTGTCGACAACTTCAGAGATGGTTTCAACCTGCCGATAGATCTCTGCGGTGCCGATTCGGACTCCCGCAGGATTAAGCACAGCATCACTGCGACCCTGAATGACAATGCCGCCACTTTCGGTCAGTTCCCCGTAATCACCATGTGTCCAGACGCCTGGATGTTCAGCGAAGTAAGCTTTGAGGAATCGCTCATCTTCAGGATCCTGCCAGAAACCAATAGGTGTTGAAGGGAAGGGCCTGGTGCAAACCAGTTCACCGGTCGCATCGGTAACCGACTCGTTGTGTTGATTCCAGAATTCTACCGCCATGCCAAGTCCAGGGCATTGAATTTCGCCCGCGTACACCGGTAGGTTGGGGTTGCCCAACATGAAGCAAGAGATGATGTCGGTCCCGCCGGAAATAGATGACAGGCAAACATCGGCCTTGAAATCACGGTAAATATATTCATAGCTGGTTTCACTTAACGGCGATCCTGTTGACAGAATCGTCTTCACTGAACTCAGCTGATGGGTCTTCGCCGGTTTTAATCCCTGCTTTTCAAGACCGGCGATGTACCTGGCGCTTGTGCCGAACACTGTTATGCCTTCATCGTCGATCGCATCCAGTAGAACGTTACCCTCATTGGCGAAGGGTGAACCGTCGTAGAGCACCAGGGTGCATCCGGTGCTCATGCCAGAGACCAGCCAGTTCCACATCATCCAGCCGCAGGTAGTGAAGTAAAAAAGCGTATCTGCGCGCGAGATATCGGTATGCAGTTTGTGTTCTTTCAGATGCTGGATGAGTGTTCCGCCTGCACCGTGAACGATACATTTTGGAATGCCCGTTGTGCCGCTCGAATACATGATATAGAGCGGATGATCGAAGGGCAGCGGCGTAAAGTTTAAAGGTGTGACGTCTTTATCAATAAAATCAGCGTAGCTTTCGGCCTTTTTCATCTGTGTCAGATCGATAGCCTGATCCAGCAATGAAATGACTATAACCGTTTCAATGCTGTTGATTCTTTTTTGGATGGCAGTGACTTTTTCCAGGCAATCAATGACCTTATCATTGTAAACGTAAGCCTCCGTGGCGAACAAAAGTCGCGGTGCGATCTGGCCGAACCGGTCGCAGGCTCCGTTGGTGCCGAAATCCGGTGAACAGGAGGACCAGATGGCGCCGATAGCAGTGGTAGCCAGCATGGCAATGACTGTTTCCGGGATATTTGGCATTAAGCCCGCGATACGATCACCTTTGGTGATCCCGTGATGTCGCATGGCGGATACGAGTCGTTCCACCTCACCATAGAGCGCTGCGTAGGTGTAGCTGCTTCGCTGACCATTTTCCAGTAAACCGATTAATGCGACCTGGTCGTCGTTGTGACGCATCATGTTTTCCGCGAAATTCAATTCGCAGCCGTTGAACCAGGAAGTGCCTGGAAACTTGTCCAGGTTCGACGTCACCTGGTGGTAGGGTGTCGTTGCCTTGACGTCGCAGAAGTCCCAAATGGCGGCCCAGAAGTCATCGGTGTCGCTGACAGACCATTGGTGCAGTGCATCGTAAGTCGGGAAGGTTTGATTAAACCGCCGTTCAACATAGTGTTGAAAATGTGTCATCTGGCTGTTGGCGATTCGGTGTTCGTTTGGTCGCCACAAGGGAATCATGGCGCCGGGCTCCGCACCATTAGATGGCCTGGTTCGGCCAGATCTCGAAGCAATGGAATGGCATTCATCAGTTTTGGTCGTTTGCCAATGGAAGCGGTTCAAAAGCAAGAAGATCTGCGCCGCCGTCAACGAGATCGCCTTTACTGTAGAAAATTGCGCTGATTAACCCATCAACTGGCGCTTTGATGGCGTGTTCCATTTTCATGGCTTCCATGATCACCAGCGTGTCCCCTGCGCTGACTGTCTCACCCTTCATTACAAGAATATCGACGACCGTGCCATTCATCGGTGCTTTAAAACCTGAGCCATCATCGTGGTCTACCTCTTCTCCCAGATCGGTAACCTTGGCTGTGAACTCGAAGGTGCCATTACTGGTAAAAAGAGAAATCGTAGTAACCCCTTCTACAACGACTGCAGTCTGTCGATGGCCGTTAATGGTGGCGATCAAGTTATTCCCCTCGAGACTACCGCTGACAGTGCAGGAAGTGTTCTGGAAACTCATGTCAAAAGTGTCCGGCCCGCTTTTCGCTGTGCGGATAATATACTCTGTTTTGCCAACAACAATTGTCTCAAGATGGATGGCAGCAGCATTCGTTCGCCAGTTGTCGCAGGCATGCCAGGGGGATGTTCGGTCAGAAGCTGGTATAGGTTGTGACTGGCGTCGCAATGTCAGGTAAAGGCACGCAAGTGGTGCCAGGGATTCGATGGGCAATTGTCTGGTTTCAAAGAGGGCGGTTTCATTTTTTGTAATAAAATCAGTGCTCAGTTCTTCTGCGATAAATGCTTTATGAGTGACCAGGCGATGCAGAAAGTCGATGTTGGTGGTTACGCCAATGATGCGATAGGTCGCCAGTGCCTGCGCGAGGCGCCGCAGGGCAAGCCCGCGGTTTTCATCCCAGACAACCAGCTTTGCGATCATCGGATCATAAAAGACACCAACCTCGTCATCCTGAATAACACCTGTATCGATCCGTACGTGGGCTGATTCAACAGGTTGTTGCAGCCATGTCAGTTTTCCTGCGGCCGGTAAAAACTCGTTGTCAGGGTCTTCCGCATAGATTCTTGCTTCGAAGGCGTGACCGGTGATGGTCAGTTCAGATTGTGCAAGCGGCAGTGGTTCGCCGTTGGCCACTTTTAGCTGCCATTCGACCAGATCCTGACCGGTAATCATTTCGGTGACAGGATGCTCGACCTGGAGTCGGGTGTTCATCTCCATAAAATAAAAGTGCCCGGTTGAATCCAGCAGAAATTCGACCGTGCCTGCACCGACGTAATTGACAGACTTGGCTGCACGCAGCGCGGCTTCACCCATTTGTTCACGAACGCCGTCAGGCAGCTTTGGTGCCGGCGCTTCTTCAATAATCTTTTGATGTCGGCGTTGTACAGAGCAATCCCGCTCGAACAGGTAGACGGCATTGCCCAGGGAGTCGCAGAAGACCTGAACCTCAACATGTCGGGGTTGTTCGAGATACTTTTCTACCAGCATGTCACCGTCGCCGAAGCCTGATAGTGCTTCTCGCTTTGCTGCGGCAAGCGCTTCATCAAACTCGCCGGGGCGATGAACTTGCCGCATGCCTTTTCCACCGCCACCTGATACCGCTTTCAATAACACCGGGTAGCCAATCTCTTCGGCTGCGTTTTTGAGCAGGGTAGGGTTCTGGTCTGCGCCGTGATATCCGGGCAGTAAAGGTACTTCTGCCTTTTCCATCATTATTTTTGCGGCAGATTTGGATCCCATGGTCTTAATGGCCGCTTCCGGTGGGCCGATGAAAACAACATTGTTGGTTTCACAGAGGTGACAGAATAGGGCGTTTTCCGACAGGAAACCGTAGCCGGGGTGAATCGCTTCGCTGCGTGTTTGTTTTGCAGCTTCAATAATCTTTTCCATTAACAGATAGGAGTCTGCTGGCGCAGAGCCGCCAATATGCACCGCCTCATCGGCCATCTGTACGTGCAGGGCGTTTGAATCTGCGTCTGAATAGACAGCCACCGTTTGTATGCCAAGTTTTCTAGCGGTTCGAATCACCCGGCAGGCGATCTCGCCGCGGTTTGCGATAAGAATTTTGCCAAACATTTAGTGGCTTCCTGTACGAAAAATAGACATGTTCTGGCTACATCCTGAAGACGCCGAAACGGGTTTCGGCGATTGGCTTGTTAAGTGAGGCGGAGAGGGCGAGGCCCAGTATGCGCCTTGTGTCCGTTGGATCTATCACGCCGTCATCCCAAAGTCGTGCGCTGGCGTAGTAGGGATGCCCTTCAGTATCAAAGTTATCGATGATCGGTTGTTTGAAAGCCTGTTCTTCCTCGATGGCCCATTCGTCACCGGCGTTTTCAATCTGTGTTCGTCTTACCTGGGCGAGGACGCCAGCGGCCTGTTCACCACCCATGACTGAAATCCGGGCATTGGGCCACATGAACAGGAAATTGGGGTCATAGGCCCGACCACACATCCCGTAGTTACCGGCACCGTAGGAGTTGCCGATGATGAGGGTGAGTTTGGGTACCTTGGCACTAGCCACGGCCGTCACCATCTTGGCGCCGTGTTTGGCGATGCCGCCGGCTTCATACTGCTGACCGACCATGAAGCCGGTAATATTTTGCAGGAAAATGAGCGGGATTTTTCGTTGCGCGCACAACTCAATAAAGTGTGCGCCTTTTTGTGCGGACTCACTGAATAACACCCCGTTGTTACCGACGATGCCGACAGGGTAGCCGTACAGCCTGGCGAAGCCGCAGACTAAAGTTGTGCCATAAAGTGCTTTGAATTCGTCGAACGCAGAGCCGTCGAAGACGCGGGCGATGATCTCGCGAACATCGTAAGGCTGGCGTACGTTTTTTGGCACGATACCGTTGAGGTCGCTGGCCGGGTATAAGGGTTCGACACTCTCTTTCACATCCAGCGAAACGGGCTTTACCCTATTCAGGCGGCCTACAGCATTTCTGGCGAGTTGAAGTGCATGATGATCGTTTCTGGCGTAGTGATCGGTGACCCCGGATTCTTTCGAATGGATATCTGCGCCGCCGAGTTCCTCGGCAGTTACTTGCTCGCCCGTTGCCATCTTGACGAGGGGAGGGCCAGCAAGAAATATCGTCCCCTGGTTTTTTACGATGATGGATTCGTCTGCCATGGCTGGCACATAGGCACCACCGGCAGTACAGGAGCCCATCACCACCGCTATCTGTGGGATGTTCAGTGCTGACATGTTGGCCTGGTTGAAAAAGATCCGGCCAAAGTGGTGTCTGTCGGGAAAGACTTCATCCTGGTTCGGCAGGTTGGCGCCGCCGGAATCAACCAGGTAGATGCAGGGCAAGTTATTTTCCTGCGCGATGTCCTGTGCGCGAAGATGCTTTTTCACGGTGGCGGGATAATAGGTGCCACCTTTAACCGTTGCGTCATTAACAACAATGACGCACTCCTGGCCGCTCACTCGACCGATGCCAGTGATAATGCCGGCGGCTGGCACATCATCTTTACCGTACATGTTGTGCGCAGCGAGTTGTGAGAATTCCAGAAAGGGTGAGCCAGGGTCTATCAGTGCGTCAATCCGATCGCGGGGTAACAGTTTCCCCCGGGCGATGTGCCGTTGCTGGTAGCGTTCACCGCCACCTTGTTTGATTCGTTCCACCTGGGCTTGCAGGTCGCTTACCAGACTCTGCATATGTTCTGTATTTTCAATAAAATCTTGCGAGCGAGAATTGATTTTTGTCTTGATGGCGCTCATGGCTTAGCCCGCCTCTGAGAAAAGTTCGCGACCAATCAACATACGCCGGATCTCCGAAGTGCCTGCGCCAATCTCATAAAGTTTGGCATCGCGAAGCAGGCGACCTGTATCGTAGTCATTGATGTAGCCGTTACCGCCCAGCGCCTGGATGGCCTGCAGTGCACATTGCGTGGCCTGCTCTGCGGTATAAAGAATGACAGCTGCTGCGTCTTTTCGGCTTTCAAGGCCACGATCGCAGGCACGCGCAACCGCGTACAGGTAGGCTCGGCTGGCGTTCAGCACGGTGTACATGTCTGCAAGCTTGCCCTGCATCAATTGGAATTCGCCGATCGCCTGGCCAAACTGTTTTCGGTCATGAACATAAGGTACGACGATATCCATGCAAGCCTGCATAATGCCGACCGGGCCGCCTGAAAGAACCGTTCGCTCGAAATCGAGGCCCGACATTAGCACTCGAACACCCTCGCCTTCGTGGCCGAGAATGTTAACTGCGGGGACTTCGCAATCTTCAAATACCAGCTCGCAGGTATTGGACCCTCGCATACCAAGCTTGTCGAGCTTTGGTGCCCGTGAGAATCCGTCAAAGCCACGCTCAACAATGAACGCAGTCATTCCTCGCGAACCGGCATTGCTGTCGGTCTTGGCGTAAATGACGTAAGTGTCTGCGTCAGGACCGTTGGTGATCCACATCTTGTTGCCGTTCAGAATATAGACGTCGCCTTTTTTCTCGGCTTTGAGTTTCATGCTGACGACATCAGACCCTGCGCCTGGCTCCGACATGGCCAGGGCGCCGACATGTTCGCCGGAACACAGCTTTGGTAAATACCTTGTTTTTTGTTCAGCAGAGCCGTTCTTGTGAATCTGGTTGACGCAGAGATTGGAGTGCGCGCCGTAGGACAGGCCGACCGAAGCTGAAGCACGGCTGATTTCTTCCATTGCGACAACGTGGCCCAGGTAACCCATATTGCTACCTCCAAATTCTTCTGCAACGGTGACACCAAGAATGCCGAGATCACCCATCTTTCTCCAGAGATCGGCGGGAAACTCATTGTTTTTATCTATCTCTGCGGCGCGCGGGGCGATTTCTGCCTGGGCGAATTTGTAGACCAGGTCGCGCAACATGTCCAGATCTTCACCCAGACCGTGATCCAGCATGGCATAAGATGTGTTCATTAAAGTTCTTCCCGATGATTATTGTGGGTGGAAATATCAATTAACCTTTTTTGACTTCTGTTTATTTTCCATAGCGGCGTTAGTGCGTTCTTCCCATGTTTCCAGGTCAACAATCATACGTTCGAGTTCGTGCTTCTGTACTTCGAGTTGATGTCTTCGTGATTGAATTTTTTGGATGAGGGTTTCGAGCTGTCTTTTATTGTTAGACGCCGGGTCATACATGGCGATCAGGTCTGTACTTTGCTCGAGAGACAGCCCCAATGTTTTACCGCGCAGGATCAGTATCAGTCGAGCCCTGTCAGCTGCTGAATAAGTCCTGTTCTGGCCAGATCGCGTGGGCGAGAGGAGACCTTTCTCTTCATAGAAGCGTAAGGTTCGAGTGGTGACATCGAATTCCTGTGATAATTCGCGTATGGAATATTGATTGCTCATAGGGAACGAATCGTAGCCTAACGTTTACGTTAACGTCAACCCCTGATGCGTGGCAGTGCATCATGCCCGGGAGAGTTCCATGTAACCGGCCGGTTGCTCGTGTCCGACGAAGGTTTTTCCCAATTCCTCGTAGTGTCGATATGAGATGAGCGCATGGTTAGCGGCTTGTTGCGCATCCCGTAGCTGACGCTCGAGCGGACTGTCCATTCTGCTGCCCGTTGTGCCCGCTGTATTATTGATCATACCGACAACTTTCCTGGTAGATTGTGCAGCATGTGCGCAAGCCAGCAACGCCGGCCAGAAGTATTTCCATTCCGGGGACAGTCGTCCGCCATTTTCAGGGAGTGGTCCAAGATGCTCCTCCAGGCGATCCTGGGTTTCCATCACAAATGAGCGGGCGGCCAGCAGTGTTGCCTGGGCTTCACCAATCCGGTATTGAATCTGGGGTTGGTCCCTAAGCTTCGAGACAGAGCCCCATGGTGTTTTCTCTTGTGCCAGTTCTATAAACGTATCGATGGCCCCGCGGCAGACACCAAGCGCCACCGCGGCTTTGTTATAGACAGCATGAGTTGGGTTTCTGTACGTCGGGTTTGACCAGATCTCGCTCGGTGCCAGGGATCGGAATGGAAGAAGGTGCTCGGGCGGAACATAACAATCAGTCATCCGCACATCGTGGCTGCCGGAACCGCGCATTCCTCCCGTATCCCAGGTATCAATAATCTCGAATTCGCCGAGGGGCACCATATAGGATGCCCGTGCAGGTTGGCCAGTGGTCTCGTCGACGGTCATCGCTCCCATCAGGAAGTTCCAGTTCGCGTTATTGCAGCCACTAGCGAATGAACCCTGGTAGTTCAAACGCCAACCGTCGCCATCCCGTTGGGCGCCTCGACCGGGGCTGGGGCCGTTGGCAGGACCGTGTCCAGAACACACCAGTGCATCCCAGTCGTCGAAGATTTTGTTTGCCAGGGCAGGGTCCATACGACGGATCACCAGGGCGTTGATCTCAGAAGATATTTGGGTGCACCAGCCAACCGATCCGTCAATGGCGGAAACGGCCTCAATGATTTCGATCTGTTCGCGGGCTCGAAGGTTCTCGCCACCAAGTTCGGTCGGTAGCGCAAAACGGTAGAGCCCTTGGTCTGCCATCTCTTTCGACGCCCAGGCCGGGAGATGTCGAAGCTGCTGGGCTTCGTCGCCTGCAGCTACTAGTGATTCCTTAATTGCGGCGATCCGATCCAGCGCCGGTGTTTTCGAGATCTCTTTCTGGCGTGCCATGATTTCTGCTCGAACCATTTCCGTTTGCCTCCGGGGGTCATTGGGTGGTGGGCTTGTTTGCGCCGCGCCCGTGATGCGAGGGATTCTTCAGGCCTTGTCTTAATCATGCCTTCAGGTATCAGTAAGCACTAGCTAAATTATTGGTATGCATGTTGGTTTATTAACGGAAAAGGCGGAATGGAATTTCGTTAAAAACGGGGACCGTTGCCTAAAACCCGGGGCCTTGGTCTAAAAATAGGGGCCTTGGTCTAAAAATAGAGGCCTTGGTTTAAACATAGAGGCCTTGGTTTAAACATAGAGGCCTTGGTTTAAAATAGAGGCTATGGTTTAAACATAGCGTTTATGGTCCGGTAAGCCCGGATGCGGCCAGCGCGGGCATCGAAGCGCTGGTTCAGGGTCAATAGCAGTGAGGATCAGGGTCTGTTAATCCAATCGCCATTCGCATCTTCGCGCTTGCTGAAGGCAGGCCTGTTGCTGAAAGTTTTTTCCACCCAGGCCAGTGCCTGTTTCTGGTTAAGGCTGGTATCCCACAGGATGGCTTCGGGTTGGGTTACATGCCAGGGCGTGTCCCAGAAAACCTCCAGACCGTTGCCTTCGGGATCGCTGAAGTAGAGCGAAAGCGTATTACCATGCGATAACGGCAGAATGTCCACACCGGCTGATTCGAGTTTTCCGTTTAGCATTTTCACCTCATCGAAAGACTCGACTCGAAAGGCCAGGTGGTTGAGTGAATTGGACGGGTCTTCATCCTTTCGAGAGGAAACAATTGCGAGCTGGTGATGCTCGCCCTCGTTCTGGCTCATGAAGATAATGTTCGGCCCGTTTTCTGTGATGGGTCCCCTGTCGCTGACGTTAAATCCAAGGGTTCCGACGTAGAAATCCAGAATTTTCTTTTCGTCTCTTACGTTCAGTACTGCGTGTGACCAGCTAAGTTTCATCAGCTCATTCCTCCTAATACAAGGCGCTTTGGCCTCTTCGTTAGTGCGTAATATGGTTTGTTAATGCCAAGTTTTTCGCAAGTTTCGCTACCAGATCGTCAACGCTGTTCGATTCATCGGTATGCCCAAACACCAGTCGGTCTGGCCGAACAATCGCGGCCTCAAACTGCTCGAACAGCCTGTCAAATCGACCACGCACTATGGACAGTCCCTCCAGGGATACTACTCTTATATTCAGTTGATTCAGAATTTTTCGGGTTCGCTCGGATATTTCCGGTTTTTCATTAGATCGTGTGACCAGCGCAAAGCCTTTACCTAAAATGTCATCCAGTTTCAGCAGTGCGTCGTCGGCATCGGTCACTTCCGGTTGCGCAAAAAGATATCCGGTGGAGCCGGTATCACTCACCTGTTCCATCAGGACTATGCCGTCCCGGATAGGCGGTTGGGTTCGTCCCTGGCCATAGCCGGACGATCGCAATGCTTCGGGCGTTTCAGGCGGCTTCAGACCATCCCGTTGGGCTCGCTCTACTTCTGCCATGTGATCCATTAGTTTGCCAACGGACACTGCCCACTCAACAAGATCATGCGCATGGGCGCTTCGTTCAGCCTCATAACTATCCAGGAGCTGCGAGTCGCATACGCCCCGAATCACGAGCGGTAGCTTCCACGAGAAATTAATCACATCTCGCATACCGGCGTTCATACCCTGACCAAGAAAAGGAGGGGTCTGGTGAGCGGCATCCCCGCCGATAAATATCTTTCCCTGTCGCCACTTTTCAGCGGTCGCGGCATGGAACTGATAAACGGCCGCACGGCGAATTTCATAAGTGTCTCGCGGGGTCCAGTCATCGATCAGCGACATGATGAGTTCGTTATCAAGCATCTCCTCGGCTGTTTCGCCCGGCAACATCTTGAATTCCCAACGCCGGTAAGGATCCTTTGTACAAACGTAGGTTGTAATACGATCTGGATCACACACCTGCAGGGTATCAAGGCCCAGGGTATGTCCTGGCTTGATCGTAACATCGACAACGAGCCAGTCGGCGTCATACCCGAGACTCTGCCAACCCGAGCCCAGCGACTTCCGGACGATGCTTGCGGCTCCATCGGTTCCCAGTACATAGCGGCCCGCCAGTTCCTGTTGTTCGCCGGGCTCATCAGCTTTGATGCCGACTGCAACGTCATCCGGTCTGTCGGTGACTTCTATGGCTGAATATCCAATGAATGCGGTAACGTTAGGATGAGATAACGCCTGTTGCCGCAGATATCCCTCAAACTCCGGTTGATCGAACATGTTCATTGGCTGCCAACCGTTAGGGCCAAATGACCTCGATTCGTGGCCAAACAACCATTCCCTGTTCGAGTTGGCAAAACCGGCTCTCTCTTCCGGCCGCACCTTTTGCATCAGCTGGTTGACTGCTTCACCGCGGCCTACAGCCTGAAAGGCGCGAATAATCTCACTGTCCAGATTTACTGCCCGGGGTAATTTGTAGACCTCCACCTCCGGTTCGACGACAGCGACCTTCAATCCGGCCTCGGCCATCAGGATTGCCGCGGCACAGCCGACAGGGCCAAGCCCGATGATGATTAGGTCATAAAGTACATCAATGCTTGAAGAATTGTTGACTATAGTCATAAGTAGAGGTTACCATTATTGACTATAGTCAGTCAAAAAACTGCAGCTAGTGATCGCCATGCCCAAGCTATTAAACGCAAGAACTTCGGCCGCCAGTGATGAGCCGGATAGCCTGTCTCGCGTTGAGCGCAAGCGCCGGGATACACGGGACCGCATTATCAGGCAGGCTGAGTCGCTGATGAGAAGTCGACCCATTGATGAAATTACTATCCAGGACATCACCGATGCTGCGGATATTGGTCATGGTACCTTCTACCTGCATTTCAAATCGAAATACGAAGTGCTCATCCCGATTGTTGAACAGCAGGCCGTTCGTTGGGATGCAATCATTCGGCGGCGGGTGAGTGATGTCGCTGATCCTGCTATCGTGCTCGCCAGTTCAGCGCGATACATGGCGAGGATTATTGTGGCTGACCCGCTTTGGCGTTGGGTTCTGCAGAACTCGGGTGTGCGGGTTGATGACCTGCGACAGGCGATTGGACGGTTTGGTGCTCGCGACTTCGGTCGCGGTTTGGTGTCGGGCCGGTTTCAGGTCCCGGAACTGACCATTGCCTCAAGCTATATGCTGGGTGGGTTCGTGAATGGGCTGCTGGCCAGCTTTGATTCGCTAGATCCGAACAGAACGATTGACCAGATGGTTGAAATGTTTCTCCGGGTGGTAGGTCTGGAGCCGCAAGAAGCAAAGAAAATTGCCAACCTCCCTTTGCCAGAGTTGGAATAGACGGTACCCAGGAAATGCAAAGATGATGGTTTTGCCGATATGTATAACATCGTGTTAATAAACACGTAAATGAATAGTGAACGAACACTGAGGAGAAAAACACAATGAAACTGGCCACTTATTCGACGCCTGACGATGCCACGCCAGGAGTCGGCATCGTGTGCGACGATGAAATTGTTCCACTTGCGGGCAATGGCATTGAAGGGGATATGACGTCGCTGCTTGAAGCGGGAATTGATAACGATGCTATTGAGGCGGCGACAACAGGAAAATCGGGATTGCCCCTGTCCTCTGTCACTCTGCATGCACCCGTGCCTCTTCCCGGCAAAATACTTGCCATTGGCCTTAACTACGGTGATCACATCGCTGAAACAGGTTCTAAAAAACCTGAGTATCAGATGTGGTTTAACAAACAAAGAAACTGCGCCAACGGTCCCTATGCTGACATCAACCTGCCCGTGGTCTCGGACAAGCTGGATTATGAGGCTGAGCTTTGCCTGGTCATCGGCAAACGCTGCAAACATGTTCCGACTGAACGAGCGCATGAGGTCATTGGTGGTTATTTCTGTGGAAACGATGTCAGCGTGCGTGACTGGCAGCTTCGTGTAGCTACCTTCCAGATTGGGAAATCATTCGATACGCATGGACCAATGGGACCATGGCTCGTAACACCCGATGAAGTCGGTGATCCCCATGATCTTGATATCCTAAGTACGGTGAATGGTGAACAGCGCCAGAAATCCAACACCAGACACCTGATCTTCAACTGCTTCGATGCGATTGCGCATCTCAGCCAGTCATTCACGCTTGATGTCGGTGATGTTCTGTTCATGGGTACACCGGGCGGCGTCGGGGTTGCCATGAAGCCACCCTCGTTTATGAAAGTTGGCGATGTTGTTCGTGTTGAGATCGAAAAGTTGGGTTACATCGAGAACACAGTGGTGGCTGAAAACGACGAAACCATTATTGGCTGAAGCAGAGCGTGACCAGGTGCCGGTTCTTCACTCGTACGGCCTAAAATTGAGGAAGCCTGGGGAAAAGTCCTCGCCTTTCTGTCCAGGCATCGCAAAGAAGTTAGCGGCAGTTAATAATCGTTCATCCCATCTCTTTGGCAAGGACGGTAAGTTGGCTCTTTTGCGCGTCGAGCGTCTCGTTCAATGCATCAGGCCCTGCCATTGTTTTTTGTACCCGGACTTCTGAAACCGGGTCCAGGCCGACCAGCCGGGTCCAGGCATTCATGTAGGGTGACTGGAAGTCGAATGGATCAGGCTTGCCATCTTTTGGGCTGTAGTCACCACCGCGGGAATAGATCAACGTTGCCCGGCCGGAAGCCAGCCCCCTTGGTCCATTCTCGTCGCTTGTGAAAGTCAGACCGGGGTGAGTAATCAGGTCAATGTACTGCTTTAGCTTATAGGGAATGTTGAAATTCCACATGGGGATGGTAAACAGATAGTCATCAGCTTCCACAAACTGGCTGACTAAATTTGTGATGGCTGTCCATTGTCGGGCTTCTTCTTCGTCAAGATCGAGTCCCATGGCGAATTTCATTTTTGCGGCAGTTATCTCCAGCGTGACTTCTGGCAACTTTGCTTCAAACAAATCTAGCCGATTGACTTGTACAGAGTCGGCTAGAGCGTCGGTGAAAATGAGGGCTGCCTGGTTTGCGGCAGAGAGGTCGCCTCTTGGGGATGCATTGATGTAAAGCAGGTTGGTCATATTCAACTCCATGACTAGATAGATAAGATGGCTAGGGAAATTGATTATACAAAAATCGGTTGGGGTGTGGTTCAGCTGCTTGTTAACATGGGAACTCTTTAAATAAACAAGAATATCCACCTTATGTCAGTGAAAATTGGTACGCCGCTAAGCCAGCGCCCAAAGTTGGTTGGCGTTCTGGTGGCAATACTGCTGCTGATGTCTTGCACCGAGCACCAGGAACTAAAAGCAAACAATGATCCAACCAAGTACAACCTGGTTAAAGATGTTTTATGGGCGTCCCCGGATGGCTTTGACCTTACGATGGATATCTATACGCCAGCATCAGGCAAGCCGAGCTACCCGGTTGTTGTGATGTTCCATGGTGGTGGATGGCTTATAAACGACAAATCCATCATGGATCAGGCTGCGGCCTATTTAGCGACAAACTCGAATTATGTGGTTTGTAACGTTAACTATCGTCTTCTTTCTGACAATGGCAATACAACAACGTTGAACGAAATCGTCGACGATGCGTTCGGCGCGGTATTGTGGGTCAAGAGTAATGTTGCCAGGTATAAAGGTGATAGCACTCGGGTCGTCGTAACCGGGGACAGCGCCGGGGCACACCTGTCCGCAATGATCGTCAACAGGGGCGATCAATTAAGTTCAGAGGTGTTTTCGTCGTCATCACCTCGATTCACACCTTCTTACCTTCCCGAATCAAAATCGGCCGAACAAGTCGCAGCCGAAAATGGGCTGGCGGTGCAAGCGGCGGTTCTTAGTTATGGTGCATATGATTTATCCGAAACACGTATTAGTGACTTCGAGAGTATGAAAAATCCGTTCTGGTGGGTTAGCGGGTCGATCGCGCGTGGTTTATTTGGTGATGATTATAATGTCGTTGAGCACCCGTTGATGTACCAGGCTATTTCTCCATCACAGAACATTCCCCAGGCCACGGAGCGCCAATTCCCACCCCAGCTTCTCTCAGCGGGAAGCGAGGATCCGGTGGTTTCGCCGGAATCGGTAAAATCTTATGTAGAGATGCTGCAATCGGCCGGTCACACAGCCCTTTACTGGGAATATGAAGGGAAGTCACATGCATTTTTGGATTCAGGGTCGAATATGTTGCTTGGCTCCAGTTTTGAAGCTGATGCACCGATGGCATTGAACGTCATGATAGAGTTTATTGACCAGGTGTTTTACCCACTGTAACGGCTCGGCTTGAATATGCCGGTCTCCAGAGCTGCGGCACATTTTATGGTGGCGCAGCTTCACCGGGCATATTCAACTGTTATAAAACCAGCATCTACCAAACGAGGAACAACTGGCATGACCGGCAACGCCAATCTCTACGCCCATTTTCAACAGCATTTTCCGGCTGACCTCAATACGCAACTGCTGACTGATGTCGACGGATGCGGTGTCACTTACCTGCAGGCAGACGAAGCTTCTGCGCGGATCGCGAACACACTGTTGCAACTTGGTGCTGGCCGTGGCGACAGGATCACAGTACAGGTCGAAAAATCGGTGGAAAATTTGTACCTCTATCTGGCGTGCCTGCGTGCGGGGCTGGTTTACCACCCGCTCAATACAGCTTACACAGCACCGGAACTCGCATACTTTCTCGGGAATGCAGAACCAACCATTGTGATCTGTGCCAGTGATGCGCTGACCACTATTGAATCTGTCCTTCCGGCAAACGGCATAAAAGCTCTGCTGACTCTCGACGCCGATGGTGGCGGCACCCTGATGCAGCAGGCGGAAGGCGCCAGTGAGCAAGCGAATGTGGCCCAGTGCAAGGGCGCTGAAATGGCAGCCCTGCTTTACTCATCAGGCACGACAGGGCGGCCAAAAGGTATCGTGCTGAGTCACGACAACCTGCGCAAAAATGCCAAAACACTGGTTCAAACCTGGGGCTTTTCGGCTTCCGACCGGCTGCTGCATATGCTTCCGATCTATCACGTGCATGGATTATTTGTCGGTCTTGGTTGTGTGTTGATGTGTGGCGCTAGCATGGTATGGCACAGTCGTTTCTCCGATAAAGCCGCTATTGCTGCAATGCAAGATTGTACAGTCATGATGGGTGTTCCAACGTATTACACCCGGTTGTTGGCTAACCCGGGATTCGGGTCAGAATGTTGCTCGAACATGCGCCTGTTTGTTTCAGGCTCCGCGCCGCTGCTTTCGGAAACGTTTGTTGAATTTAAATCCCGCTCCGGACATACCATTCTGGAACGCTACGGCATGACAGAGACGGGAATGAATACTTCCAATCCGCTTAACGGCGAGCGACGTGCCGGTACCGTGGGTCCGCCGCTGCCTGGTGTGGCTGTTCGAGTGGTCGATGACTCCGGTGGGAATCTTGCTGATGGAGAGACGGGTAATTTGCAGGTAAAAGGCCCGAATGTGTTTCCCGGCTACTGGCGTATGCCAGAGAAAACCGTAGAGGATTTTACCGACGACGGCTTTTTCAACACCGGCGACAAGGCTACGATCGACCCCGATGGGTATGTCTCGATCGTTGGTCGCGCTAAAGACATGATCATTACTGGCGGCCTTAACGTTTATCCGAAAGAGATAGAACTCGTCATTGATGACATGGCCGGTATCAATGAGTCAGCTGTCATAGGCGTTGCCGATGCCGACTTCGGCGAAGCAGTTGTCGCCGTGATTATTGGGAACGGTGACCCACCCACTGTCGATGAAGTTATCAGTCACTGTAAGAAACAATTAGCCAACTTCAAGGTCCCCAAGCGGGTGGAGGTGATCGAGAGTCTGCCGCGTAACGCGATGGGTAAGGTGCAGAAAAACCTGCTGCGTGAGCGATTCTCGACGGCTTGATTGTGGGTTTGTTCCAACAGTATCGTCGATCAGGTAAAGGCCGAGCACGATAACCAACTTGCCAGTCTTGTTCAACGAATGCAGGAGACTGTCGCCGAGTTTCTAAAAAGTAAAATACTTACCGGTGAATGCGACGGATTTTGTTCGCTCCGCCGTATATCGTTGTAAGGTAAAGACGTTTGCCTTCCTGTTAAATACCGATAAGGAATTGTAATGAAAAAAGTAACCCAAACATTTGCGTTGATATTGCTTGCAGGTGGTGCAGCGCTTGCCTTCGGCAAGCCCGTGGATCGAATGATCGATAAGCTCGATAGCGATGGTGACGGTATGATCAGTGCCGAGGAATTTCAACCACCTCGACGTCGAGGCATGATTGAGCATATGGATGTCAATAGTCACGATGGAGGAAATCAATCAGCAGATTGCTGATCGGCAAACAAAAATGGCCGATCAACAGGCAGAGCAGACCGCTAGAATACGCACGTTTTTTAATGACGCTGACACTGACGGCGACGGCACCGTTACCCAGGAAGAAGCGCAGGCGGCGGCTTTCAATCGCGTCGATGAAAACCAGGATGGTTATCTGACCGAGGAAGAGTTACGCAAGGCGAAACCGCCTCACGGTGGCAGGCATGGGCCGGGTGGTCCTGGCGAGCGGGGTGGTCCGCACGGAGATCCCTGATTGAGTACCATCAATGGTTGAGGAAGATGATCGAAGAGTTATTGAACAGGTACTTGCCGGAAGCGAGTCTGCTTTCCGGCAGATCGTCGACCAGCATTCTCAGCGCATATTCAATTATGTCCGGCGCATGACTCGCAACAGTACCGAGGCTGAAGATATCGCTCAGGAGACATTCATTCGGTTTTGGGTGTCGCGAGACCGGTTCGACCCGGACAGGGTAAAACTCACGACATGGTTGCACCGGATCGCTCACAATCTTTGTGTCGATTATTTTCGACAAACGCAGCTGCAAGAAAGACAGGTGCCAGTGCAATCAGACAACCAGGATAGTCCTGATACAGACTACGAACTTAGTATTCGTGCAGCGGTTGTACATAAGGCGTTAATGACTCTTTCCGAAAGACAGCGTAGTGCCATTGTTCTCTGTCACTACCAGAACTTCAGCCAGCACGATGCTGCCCATATACTGGACTTGTCTGTGGATGCCCTGGAGTCTTTGCTGCGACGGGGCAGGAGTAAACTGAAACAGATACTGGCGAAGGAGTTGGAATGAACCTGGAACGATTTACGCTGATCGTTGAAAGCTATGGTGCAGATTCGCAGCAGTGGCCGGGGGACGAACGTGTCGAGGCGCTGGAATTCTCGCGTACTTCAACCGACGCTATGTCATTACTCGATCAGGCAGCAGAACTGGATCAGCATTTAGCCATGTTTGAATTACCTAACAGTGAGCTCTCAGTGCAGCGGATTGAGATGGGTATCCTTTCCGCGTTGAAGCAGGGAACGTTGGAACAGGGAACGTTGGAACGATTATTGGACTGGGTTTTACCGGATTTTGATGATCTTGCCCACACATTGTGGCGTCCGACGCTGGTGGCGTGTATGCCGTTGCTGCTTGGGGTTGCCATTGGTCTCACGCTGACCAACAACACCTATGAACTATCATCGGATGAAGAGCTGAGTTTGCTGGCTTTCACCGATACCTTCAGTGAGGAATGGAGCAATGAATAGGAAGGTACTTCTGGTAGCACTACTGGTCTTCTCGATTGGCCTGAACCTGGTATTTATTGGCGTTGCTGTGGGACGTCATTTGTTCGGCATGTCGCCTGGTAGAGCTCACTTTGAATGGATGACCCAGGAAGTCAGTGAAGAGACGCGCAGAAAATTGCGATCGTCCATGCGTGAACATATGCAGGAATCCCTGCCTGCTCGCAGAGAACTGCGCAAAGCCCAGCATCAACTTCGCTCTGCCATTACCACTGAAGAGTATGTGGAGACTGATGTGGTCGCGAGGCTTGCAGACGTTCGCAGAGCATCGGCTGATCTTCAGGAGTCCATGCACAAGCAAATGGTGGAAAACCTTCGACAACTTGCGCCAGAGGAGCGTAGCCATGTCCTGGGCATGATGAAGCGTCATGACAATAGGGGGCGGCGCGGCCCGCCATCAGAACATCCTGGAAGACCGGGCGATCCGCCTCAGGGATAGAACCAGGGCGCGCAACGCAGTAGTTCAGGTAGCGAATCACTCGGTTAGATGCTTGAACATGCTCACTGAAAAACATACAGTCCATCCTTAATCGGCGCTCAAGTAGTGCCTGCCAACAATTAATTTAATCAAGGAGTTAGCATGGACATTTCAGGTAGTAAGGCTATTTTTGTCGGCGGTGCTTCGGGCATGTGCCGCGCAACGGCGACTGAATTTGCAGGGAAGGGCGGTCAGGTATCGATCCTCGATTTGGAAAGTTCTGACGGCGTAGCTGTTGCGCAGGAATTAGGTGGCAAATTCTACCCTTGCAACGTGATGGATTACGACGATATGGCGGATGTGATGGACAGTGCTGTATCTGACATGGGCGGTTTGCATTACGTCGTCAACACAGCAGGCGGCGGTGGTGCGCAGCGAACGCTCAAGAAGGATGGCACGCGGCATTCACTGTCTGACTTTCGTCGGGTGATTGATCTCAACCTGATCGCCTCATTCAATATCAACGGTATTGCGGCAGAACATATGGCAAAAAATGAACCTAATGCCGATGGTGAACGTGGGGTGATGATCAACACAGCCTCGATTGCCGCTTTCGAAGGGCAAATCGGGCAGGTCTCATATACAGCAGCAAAAGCCGGTATTGCGGGAATGACGCTGACCATGGCAAGGGACCTTGGCGTGCTTGGTATACGATGTATGACGATTGCACCCAGCCTGTTCGACACGGGTCTTACTGCGGGCATTCCTGATGAAGCTGCGCTGCAGTTGACCAAGGACGCTGCGTTCCCTCGTAGAATGGGTCAGCCGCATGAATTCGCCACCATGGCGATAGCGATCTATGAATGCCCGATGATGAATGGTTCGACCATTCGTGTGGATGCCGGGCAGCGATTCGCGCCTCGTTAATGGTAGGCTAACAAAAACTTTCCTGAGTACTTTAGAGCGTTTTTGAAAGTCATTAAGCGTAGCTAGTAAACGTAAACAGCAAACAGGTATAAAGAGTTGATGCATCAGTATTCGGCACAAGAGGTTGCCACATTCGACCATGTTGTTCGGGAGCGACATTCAGTCAGGGGTTTTTTATCCCGGAAAATTCCGGATGAACTTATGCAGAAGGTGTTTGAAACTGCACGATGGTCGCCTTCCGGTACCAACGTTCAACCCTGGCAAATTTGTGTTGCCTCGGGTGAGACGCGAGATCGAATTCGGTCCGAATTGCTGGATCGAGTCGCCAACAAAATCAGCACTAATCCCGACCACCCGGGTGATGGCAAGATTGGAGATATCTGGCGTGAACGAAAACGAGCCTGTGCGCGTGCACTCTATGGCGCGATGGGCATTGAATGGGAAGACCGCGTGGGTCGCGGTGCTGCAGCGAAGCGCAATCATGAGCTGTTCGACGCCCCTCACGTTGCGTTTCTGTGTATCGACGATGTGTTTGGTAAACATACCGTCGCAGACGTCGGTATGTATGCCCAAACCCTGATGTTAGCGATGAGTGTTAATGGCATTGCATCGTGCGCGCAAGGTTCGCTGCGGGATTACCCAGATCTGGTTCGTGAAACATTTGGGCTGGCGCCGCAGGTAAAAGTTTTGTTCGGCATTAGTTTTGGTTTTGAAGACCAGAATGTCGCTGCGAATCAGGCAAGGACCGAACGGGCACCGGTTTCAGAGACGGTGCAGTTCCTGAATTAAGTAGAGGTGGCTGGTATGCTCAGATAATGGATATCGAAGACATACTTAATCTTGACACGTATCCCGTTGATGATTCGGGAACACCCGGTGGTCAGGCGTTGATAGATCGCTGTCGTGGTGACCTCTTGGGGAATCTCTATTGCACGATCCCTGATTTTGTTTCTCCGCAGGCTTTAGCATTAATGGCAGAGGAAGCGGCAGGTTTGAAGGCGGGAGCCTATCATAACCATTCACTCAGAAATTGTTACCTGCACCAGAGCAAAGATACGGCACTCCCGCAAGACCATGCGCGTAACTTGCAGGACAGGTCCAGTGTTCGCATGATTGCCTATGATCAACTGGTGGAAGCCTCGCCGTTAAAGACTTTTTATCAATCGGAAATAGTTCAGGAACTGGTTGCCGGGATAGTTGGTGAAGGTCCTCTCTATCCCAACATAGATCCCTACCAACCGGCAAATTATGTCTATTACGAGAATGGGGATGAGTCATCATGGCATTTTGATAGCGACAATTCCTTTACGATGACGCTGATGATTCAGCCGGCTGACAATGGCGGCATTTTTCAGATGTCTGGCAACACTCGTAGTGCATCCTCAGAAAACTACCAGCAGGTCAGAGACGTGTTGACTGGAAAGCGAGAAGATACGATTGTTAGTATTGGTCGCGAACCCGGTGCGCTTTGTATCTTCAAGGGCTGTCATTCGTTACACAGGGTGTCACCTGTTGTGGGTGATCAGCTACGCATTATGGGTGTATTCGTTTATGAATTCAGTCCGGGCGTTGGGGGAGACCCTAAAGTTAATGCGACTATCTATGGACCACGTGCCCTGGGTAACCCTGGGTAACCCTGGGTAATTAGATACAACGTTACTCATCAAGGAACGAAATGACTGTCATAAAGAGAAAAATTGGAACCTTAGCGGTTCACCCTATTGGGCTTGGGTGTATGAATCTGAGTCACGCCTATGGTCCGGCACAGCAACATGATGACGCCATCGCGTTCCTGCGCAAGGCGATCGATATGGGCTATGACTTCTTTGATACGGCGACCATATATGGGATGGGTGGCAATGAAAAACTGATCGGCGAGGCACTGAAAGGTCGACGCGGTGACTTTGTTCTGGCCAGCAAATGCGTCATTGGGTTTAAAGACGGTAAACGTCTGCTTGATGCCAGTCCCGAGGCCATCAAGAGCGCTTGTGAGGCCAGTCTTGAAAGACTGCAAACTGATGTTATAGACCTTTACTACATGCATCGGCCCGACCCGAATGTGCCTATTGAGGAATCGGTTGGCGCGCTCGCAGACCTGGTGGGGCAGGGCAAGATCCGAATGATTGGCCTGTCAGAGGTGTCAGCGGATACAATTCGCAGAGCGCACTCGGTGCATCCGATTTCAGCGATCCAATCTGAGTATTCGCTTATGACCCGTAACCCGGAAATCGCGGTGCTTGATGTTTGCCGGGAGCTGGGTGTCACTTTCGTACCTTTCTCTCCTGTCGGACGAGGCTATTTAGCGGACGAACCGCTGGATCCTAATGGTTATAAGGATGGTGACCTGAGGCGCACTTTCCCACGCTTCACTGACCCGCATTTCTCGGCTAATTTAGGCCTGCTGGAGAAAGCCAGGCAACATGCATCCGACTTGGGTTGTACGATTGCGCAGCTTGCCCTGGCCTGGACCCTTGCCCAGGATAAGGGCGTGGTGCCTATCCCTGGTACGACGAACCTTGAGCACCTGGAAGACAACTTTAATGCAGCATCCATTGTTCTGCCGGCCGAAGTGCTGGCGACATTGAATGATGAATTTGCGCCTGAAGCGATATCAGGGCCTCGTTATTCCGAGCCAGCTCAGGCGAGTGTAACAACCGAAAGGTTCTCTTTCGAATAGGCCTGGGGCAAGTGAGTATAATCCCGAATTTTGTAAATTAAATTAATGGAGTGGTCGTTGTGTCTGAACAAATGTCCCTGAATGAGGCAATGTACAATTGTCGCGCTATGCGCCGCCTGGAATCGCGTGAAGTTCCTGAAGCCGATTTGATCCAGCTGATTGATGCGGCAAACCAGGCACCTTCTGGCTCGAACACACAGAACGCACGTTGGGTTGTTGTGAGGGACGCCTCGCAGAAACAGAGACTGGCGGACCTTAACCGTAAACATGCGGAACCCTATATTGCGCCGCAGCGAGCGAATCCGCCGAATGAAAAACACAAACGGTTGCTTGATGCGGTGGTATGGCAAATGGACCATATGCATGAAATCCCCGTATTAATAGTAGCCTGCTTTGACTATCCCGAAAAGGTTGAGGGGCTGGGCGTTTATCGAAGTGCGGGTTCAGTCTGGCCGGGTATTCAAAACCTGTTACTCGCAGCGCGGTCATTGGGACTAGGTGCAGCGCCAACAACACTTGCCCTGCGGGACCAGGATGCTGTCAGGGAGGTGTTGAACCTGCCAGAAACCTTTGCAGCGCTTTGCTTGATTCCCGTTGGTTATCCCAAGGGGAAATTTGGGCCGGTCAGCCGAAAGCCGGTTGCAGACGTTATGCGTTTTGATCGCTGGTAAGTACTGCGATCAGTCGAAAGGGTCGAGATCTTCAAACGAAGGGTCGCCATCCAGGAGCGCAAGCGCCTTCGGCGACATTTGGGTGTGGTAATCGGCCGTCAGATAGCGGTCGTAACCAGCCTGGTCCGGAAATGAAATAAAGTAAAAATAAGTCTGTGGTTGGCCGCGGACCCGGCGCACATCATAAATCGAGCCTGGTTCGTTGGATACAACATCCAGCATCAGTTGAGATACCAGGGCTTCCAGTTCTGCTTCTTTACCTTTGTGTACTTTAAGACGAATTATTTGGCCGATCATTTTATACTCTCATGGTGCATACCAGATGGGTGAAGTGTAAGCGCGTCCGTGTGTTTTCTTTCTCCCGAACAGCCTGTAAACCTGATGCCAACTGCTGCCAGCTAAAACGGGTTCCAGCGTCGGTTTTATGGAAAGGGGGTTCCAGGCGAGTGCGGCCTCGAAATAGTTTCTTTGGTTAGCATCCGAGCGCCTTACGGGTGCTCGCTATACCTCCAGTGTATATCCCGCGGATAACCTTGGATGCGGCTGCTTCGTCAGCACCTTTGGGTTCGAAAGTGCCGGACCAGTTCACTGTGCATGCGTTTTCGCCGTTGGCGGTGATCTCAACGTGGGATGAATAATTAGAGACAGGTAAAGGGTTATCTTCGTTCAGTATTGAATATCCGAATACGAGCTTCTCGCTATCGTGTTCGTTGAGACGTTCAATAACCTGTCCACCGCCCATGGTAATCGTTCGCACTGCACCAACGCCGTCACCCTCGAGTTCAAAAGCGGTGATAGCGCCACCAACTTTGATACGACCGAAGTCTCCAAGAACTTTAAAGACGTCATTGGCATTGGCAGCGATGGTTTCTACGACGGTTACGATTGTCATGTGGGTTCCCTATTTGTCTTGAGTTAATTAGATTGCGATATCAGCAAGATTGTCGTTGATACCTTCTGTGCTGACGCAATGCAAGAACATCTTACCTCCCCCGGCTGAATTGACCTATATCCCCGCCGCAGACCAGGGGTGTGATGATGTAAATGAACAGTAAGCGGGTATTTATCCCACGGGTTAATCGCTAGTCGCAGCGACGTCCAGATGGTGAGCCGGAAAGCGGGCGTACAAAGGATCGACAAGCAGATCATGGAGCTGAATATTGATCTCACTCCGCTGCACCCCGAGACGGAGCTGCGCAAGGCAGGCGTGATCTTCGACTGATTCCCCTTGTAACCGGGGCATTAACTACTACCAGAAAGTAAAGCCTGTTACGGGTCGCGTGTCTGTTTCGGCGTGGTTAGGGTCAAGATAGATCGTGAATATTTTGACGCTATCTGATTCACATCGCATGATGTATTTATCGAGTTTGTTGCCAAAAGGGCCATCTTCTGACGCGCTCACGTGTTTGTACTCGGGTATCGCGCCATTTTCACAATCCAGGCTGTCAATGTATTCGCGAGTACTGCCTGGTCCCTCGGTCTTCACAGGATTTCCTGCAGAGCCAAACTCCGGCTCGGTTTGTTCAGCAAATGCTGCGCCAACATAGAGGAGCAGCGTCGGGAATAGCACTGAGGGCAGCGTGTCCATGGTAATAGTATACCCCTTGATTTAGGCAGGGCGTACCTTCGCTGAGGCACTGACTCTATGCGGCGGTCAGGGTAATGAGGAGTTGATTTTACCGGGTTTTTGGCCTGTTTTACTGGAAATCAGCGCTAACTGAGTTGAAATTTATCCGCGGTAAATGCCTCGAAAGTTCGCTCAAGGTCCTCGATTCCACCTGCCAGTGGCGCAATGATATGGGTATGAACACCGCCATCCGCGTCCTCCTGGATACGCTCCCGAATTTCGCCTTCCGTTCCGATAATAGCGATCTCGTCGATCAACTCGTCGGTTAGTGCGCTGCTGGTCTTATCACGGTCTTTTTCGGCCCAGCCTGCACTGATGGTTGCTGCGGCATCTTCGTATCCGGCCCAGGCGAGAAATTTGTTGTAAACGGGTGTCGCATAGTAGGGCGCGAAAGCGGCTCTAAAGAGGTTTCTCCCGTACTCCTTGTCGTCTGTGCATAAAACCATCGCCCGGTTAACGACTTCCACGTCCTGCCAATCCTTGTTCGCGCGTTGCGCGCCGCGTTTAACGGCTTCCATCATTTTCGGCAGGGCGCCTTTCGGCCAAAGGTTGAAAATCACACCGTCACCAACCTCAGCTGCCATTTCAACCATGTTCTGGCGAAGACATCCGATGTATACAGGAGGTGGGTTCTCAAGGGGCATCTGTCTGTAACCCCTGCTTGATTGTGTCACACCCTGGAAGTCGGTCTTTTCTCCCTTTAGCATCTGCTTGACCAACTGCGCGGTTTCTTTAACCCGGGTCAGTGGTTTATCCAATGGAATGCCATTCCACTGTCCCATGATTGTCTGGCTGGAAGACCCAATCCCGAGTACGAACCGTCCGGGAATGACCTGCTCGATGACATTGGCTGTCGCTGCCAGGACGGACGGCGACCTTGTATAAACGGGTGTTACCGCAACGCCAATGCGGATATTGCCGGTTGCTTGTCCAAGTGCGGCAACCTGGGTAAGGCTGTCTGGTGCACCTGCATCGCCAAACCAGGCGTCAGTGTAGCCATTGTCTTCTGCCCATTTCAGCCTTGCTGCTGTGTCTGCCAGTCTGGGCCCGGCAGGTAAGGTCACTGCCATTCTTTTTTTCAATGTCATGAGAAATCCCTAATTACTATCAATACTTGTCCAGTTCTTGTGCAGCTCTTGTGCAGCTCTTGTCCAGGGTTCGTTGAGTTACCAGTTGTTGATGTGCATAACCGTTTCAACGGGGGGACGGTAGGCCGGTTTGAAACTGGTTCCTTTGGTATATCCGATTGGAATGAGTGCAACCTGCATATAATCATCAAAGGGTATTCCAATAATGTCTGCGACTTCTTTTTCCTGCATCAGGTGTAGCGTTGTCCATGCGGTTCCAATACCCCTTGCGCGGGCCGCGAGCATGAAATTCCAGGCAGCCGGTATGATTGAGCCGAGTGTCCCGGTTTGGGAGATAATGTTGCTTGTTTCAGGTGAGTCTGTGCGCCCGGCAATACAGGGGATAAGCAGAGCAGGTACCTTGCCCATGTTCTCGGCCAGATAATCCGCAGATGATGCAGAACGGGTTTGGCTGTCGGTCAGGTTATTGTCACCGCTATCCATATGCAACTTGTGTATGGCAATGGGCATATCACGATAGATTGAAAATGCCTGTCGGTAGATCTCTCCGATTTTTGCCTTTTTGGCAGGGTCAGTCACGAAAACGAACTGCCATCCCTGGGCGTTTGATCCAGTGGGTGCCTGTACGGCAACTTCCATGCATTCCCGCAGCACATCCTCAGACACAGGCCGACCGAGATCTAAACGTTTACGGACTGCCCTTGTCGTACTTAATAGCTCGTCGTTACTTAAACCCAATTGTTCATGGGGCATTGCAGATTCCTTTGGTTGGCAATAATGTTGTTTTCATTCTTGATGCTATCACAAGGAAACATCCGTTGGCCCGGTAGAACGGTGGGGATAAGGTTTCTTCCTCCCGCTATGGAAGGTTTGTCGTCGACCAACCAAAAGGATTTTGTGCGCACGGCGTGTCGTGCGATTTTAGCGACCTGGCTTTCCTAGGATTTGTCACCTGCTGCTCGAACAATGAACGCGGGCTTCGACTCACTGACCTTCGCCCAGGTTTTTCCTGTTTCTTCTACGCTCATAAGCCGGATGACTTCAGCTGCGACATTCTCGGGCGTCATAAATATCGCGTCACGACTGCGCTGGGCCTCAGGGATGATTCCAGTATCTATACCGCCAGGGCAGATCGCGTTAATTTTGATGTTTCGTTCAGCAAGCGTTGGGGCGAGACTGCGCACCAGGCCAACTACAGCGTGTTTACTCATTGCGTATAGAGGATCAACCGAATAGGGAGTGATGCCCGCGAGCGAAGCGGTGACCACGATGGCTGACCCCGAAGGTAGTAAAGGTAGCAAAGCCTGCAGGCCAAATACGACGCCGTCCACATTCACACTCATCATGCGTCTGTAACGATCTATCGACATTGCGTCGAATTGGTATTCTGTAAGAGGAGCCTCGGGTGGGGCGATCTGGATACCGGCATTGAGATGAATATTAGTCGGAGCGCCCAGTTCAGACAGCCGTTCAACGACCTTTTGCCAGTCACTGACACTACCAACATCGCAGTGTTCGTAAATCGCACCACACGATTGCGCGACCGCCTGTCCATCCTTGTCAGCGACGTCCAGTGCAAGTACGCGTTGCCCCATTGCTGCGACGGATCTCGTCACAGAAGCCCCAATTCCGGAAGCGGCTCCGGTGACGACCCAAACGCTTGAATTCTCGGTAATTGGTCTGCTCCTTCTGGCACTATCGGATGGCTATCTTACGGTGAACCGGTCGCGCTGTTAAGCGCCTTTACGCTTATTCTGGTCAGCACCCAATAAGGTAGAATTTGTGGCTTCCTTTTTGACGCTGCTTTAACAGCGCCTGAAAAGAGCAACGAGTGTGAGTGCGGCTACGGAACTGTCGCGATAATGGATAACGATGATGAAACTGATTACCGGTAATTTGAGTCCGTACTCGGCGAAAGTACGAATGCAACGGTATCCTGCACCAGAGCCTGTCATTCCCAACCTTCTGTAACGTAGATAGGCCCTACTTCTTAGCCTTTTTGGTCCTGTCCCTGACTAGCCTAAAAAACTACCTGTAATCACTGTATTCATTTTGCGCCTACCCTGATTCGCCTGAAAACCTATGGTCTAGACAAGGTCAATCAGAAAGGGCTTACAGGGCTTCTGAAGCCTTCCTATCGCGATAAGCTTTAGCCTTACACGCGTCAGTACAATACTTCCTATCGGGTCTTCCGGCCTTCACCTTACCGCATTGAATACAGGTGAATTCCACTGGTGGCCTCCTGGTCCTCAATGGATTGTTGTGCGCGTTCTGGCACCATTGATCACAGAATATCTTATCTGTCCGGCCGGTTAACGGTCTCCTGCACTGGATACATTTTCTCATGGCTCACTTCCCGTCAGTTTGGCTCTCTCTGCCCTTTCTTCTGCGGTTAACTTCCTAGCGCCCTTCGCTAACATTCTCGCCTCCATTGCGGCTTCCGCTTACGGCGACCTAGCTTCCTGCTTGGTGGGGCCGCGTCTCTGCTCCTTGGCTTTCCTCTCAGCCCTGATAGCCTCCTTCTCAGCCTCGGACTTTTTAGGGAACGGGACATAGCCTTCTGCCTCCATCCTGTCGAACACTTTATTGACGTGGTCCTCTATAATGGTATTGAGTGCCGCCGTTTCTTTCTGGCGCTTTTCCAGCTCTCGCTCTAGCGCCTTCACTTCGCGGTCGCCTCTCCTTCTTAGGACGCCTAGCGCTTTCCCTGCTTTGATAACATTGGCGTTCGCCACGGTCAGGGGCTCTGACTTCTTTGGTGAATGCCGACTGATTTCGTCCACACCCGTTATCGTTTGCCCTTCTCGCGGCCCGAATTCTATTACCTCGGTGGTTGTCCAAGCAGCTTTGATTCGCTTCACCCTTGCCTCTATAAGCGCAAGAACATAAGCCCAGCTCGACCCTGTCACAAGGGAGTTGCCACCCTGAAGAAAAGGAAACTCCTGGCCACTGTAGCTATCGGTGAAGTCAGTTCTTTCTTCGTTAACTTCTTCATCCAACGCCACTCGCTGGCCCAATTGAAGAAGCAGCGATTCAACAGAATGAATCTTGCCATTGTCGGTCAGCCACTTTAGGAAAAGTTGTGTCGCTTCTAACCTTGCCGCGCCATACATATATGATGACCGCTTTTCCCCGATCACCTCCAGGTTAAAGTCGTTCCACAGTCTGCGCAGCCTTCTGGCATCCAGCCCGGTCATGACTCGCATGTGGTTTAAGAATGTATCTCTAATCATGTCTGTCTATCCTGTCTCTGTTAGGACAACCGTCCTTGTGTCGCCATGGACACGTTAGGGCAATTAACCTAGTTTCCAGTAACTGACTTGCCCCTGGCTGGGATTAGTAGCCACACGGCAATCATTGGAGCCGTGATGTACACCTTCTTCTCCTTGGCCGAAATTGGCCGTTATTAAGTAGACAACCTGTTAATCAATAAGTTCAATAATAAGTGATATAACCTTATCATTAATCGATGGTGCTACTGTTCAGTGAATTACTTATTTCACCGGATTTTACTAAGACGAACACTGCAGGAGATAGACCGAGGGACTAGCAGCCCTGATCCGATGGCCTGATGTCGCAGCGCTCAAAACTCCAGAGGCAGCCACAGGTGTTTTTCAAAAATCGCGTTACGCTGCTCGATCAGTATCG
>LWDU01040428.1_pt1 | contig 55532 bp, 47 predicted proteins | sample 727161 | NCBI WGS metagenome assembly LWDU01 (sample SAMN04566230, study PRJNA314399) | hydrothermal vent metagenome | isolation source: deep sea hydrothermal plume seawater | place: Mexico: Gulf of California, Guaymas Basin | collected 2004-07-11
CCTCCAGCCCAACCACCGATTCTATTCCCTTGGCCGCAACCGGTTCGCCCACTGTGGCTGGATTGCCTCGCAATAACACGTGAGCCACGCCCGGATTTCGTGGCTTCACAGCGTAGATCGACAGATTCTTCGACCGCGGTATTGCAGTGGCTAGCTTCGATATCTCTGCTTGAATCGCCACTCGGCGTTTTTGTTCCGCTGGAGTAATCGCCTCATTGAAGGCTTCGATAAAGGCCTCTTTGACCGCCGCCGACCGTGCGATCTCGATAGGCGTCAGCGCTCGATCGTAAAGATGTGCGGCCTCGATCGCCCCGCTGAGCATCCGGTTCCCGCCTGGTGGAAAGTGCCGTAAGCCAAAGACTACTTTCGCCTTACCTGCTGAAAAAGTCAGTGGACCAGATGACTTGTACGGTGTTCCGTAGGGCTTCCCGTCGCGGTACAACGCGATCGTTCCATCCGAGTGATAGGCGATCGCCACATGGACTGCGCGGTCCTTTGCATCTGCTTCAACCGCCCCACCGACGTCTTGCGTACGCTGAAAGGTGTCGCTGCCGGCCATCCAACGTCCCGGCTCACGCTCGCCGAAAACGATCGCGTCGAAAAGACCTCCGTCGAGTGATACAACACTCATGACGGCACCGCCACGCTGGTCGAGATCGTCTAGTTTTACCCACGCTTCAAGAGTCTTTTCACGTAGGTCGTCCACCAGCAGAGTTGTTGCCACAAAAGAACCCTTGCCGTCAACCACTAGACTTCCGTTTGCAATTTTTGCATTGCCCTCCCCGCTACCATGCAACTGGCCGACAGAATCATCGAGACCCGTGTCGAACAACCAACTCGCTCGCGGCAACGGAGCGTCCGGCAGAGCGTCGCCAACCGCAGCGGCGTTAATCCTCAAACGCACACGTTTGTCAAGTTCGCCCAGTTCGATGCGAAGGTCGTCAATTTCGGCCTCGAGCCGTTCAGCCAGACCGTCGTCTAACATCAGTTGAACGTCACGAGATCCGTGTCGAACCCCGTCCAGCGACGCCGTCATCTGATAGTACTCACGTTGGCGGATCGGATCGAACTTGTGATCGTGACAGCGAGCGCAGTTTACCGTCAGACTCAAGAATGTCTGACTGACGACGCTGACGATATCTTCGAGTTCATCTTGTCGGACAACAGCTTTCATCGCAGCGCTTTGTTGACTTTGGCCGACCTCGTCATATGGACCTGCAACCAAGAAACCGGTTGCGATGATCGCGTGACTATTGTTCGGATACAGCACGTCGCCAGCAATCTGTCTTTTGCTAAACTCGTCGTACGGAAGGTCAACGTTCAACGCGTTGATAACCCAGTCACGGTAGGGCCACGAGTTTTCCCGAATCTTGTCGCGTTCAAATCCCTGACTCTCGCCAAACCGTGCCACGTCTAGCCAATGCCGCGCCCAGCGGGCGCCGTAGTGTGGTGAAGCGAGCATCTGGTCTACCAACCTCTCGTACGCGTCGGGACGTCCGTCGTTCTCAAAGGCGGTAACTGCATCTGATGTCGGCGGCAGTCCGAGTAAATCGAACGACAGGCGGCGGATCAATGTGCGACGGTCTGCGGGGGACGAGGGGTTCAATTTGCTTGATTCGAGTTTTTCCAGAACAAAATGGTCAATGCCGTTTCGCACCCAACTGTCGTTCTGGACAACGGGTAGTGGATGATCACCAACCGGTTGAAGTGCCCACCAGTCGTAACCAGCTCGCTTGTTTGTTGTAAAGCGAAATGAATCCAACGGGTCCGTACCCCACTTTGCGCCTGACTGAATCCAACGCTGTAGAATCATTTTGTCTGAGTCGGCCAACGGTTTCTTGGGTGGCATCTCATCGCCATCCACTCGCTCCCATAACAGACTCATCTGTGGTTCACCAACGACAATTGCCTTACCGCTTTCACCACCAGCGAGCGTGGTCTTTAACGACGAAAGATCAAGTTGACCTTTCGGGTCGGTACCACTGTGACATTCAAGACAATGCTGAATCAAGATCGGTGCGACGTTTTCGTCGAATTGGCGGGCGGCCGCGTCAACACCGCATACGACTTTCGGGCAGCAGATTAAGATAACTGCGAGAATAGAAAACGATCTTGGCACGAGCACTCTCCGCGATGCGATCTGACGAGCATATTTTAGTCGAAGCGATCGTGAATGTGGAATCTCCGCGGCCAATTTTCAGACTGTCTACCGTGTCCGGTAAATAAGCGGGCCAATGGCCATTCCTTGCGCTGGATTTGAGCCGTAGCCAATGTGATGTGGCTCAACCCACGAATCACGCACACCAACGTTGAGCAGCGGGAGTCGAAGCTGCTCTGGAATCGCCATTTCCAACGTCGAAAGGTCCGTCTCGACGGGAATAGTCGCAAGAACGAATCTGCACACGGAATTCACTCAATTATTAGACCGCCGGAGGTGCGCGAAGATTCAAACACGCAAGTTCATGACTTTTCCAATGTATCAGAGCCAAATCGGTTCGAGCAACATTAAAGCGGTCCGAACAGATTCCCCGCGCCCCATAACGTCAGTAGAATGAATCGTCGCGCGTCGGGAAGAACGCCGGAACCAATGGTCACCGTTCAAGAGTAGTGGAGATAACCAAGTGAAAGTCTGCGGAATTTTTACCTCGTCTCTAATCGCATTGTTGCTGACGACTCTCGCTTCTTCATCCTCGGCAGACCAACCCGCTGGCAAACCGCTGAAAGTCTTTATCCTGGCCGGACAGTCGAACATGCAAGGGCATGCCAAGATCGCGACATTTGACTATATCGGTGACGACCCAGCAACCTTGCCGATGTTGAACGAGATGGTAGGAACCGATGGCGCTCCGCGAACGGTGAAGGACACTTGGATCTCCTATCTGACCCAAGGGAGAGGCACACCGAACGGAGAGGGATTCGGGAAACTCTCCTCTGGATACGGGGCACGAACTGATCCGACGTCCGCCAGCGACAAGATCGGTCCTGAACTCACGTTTGGCATCTATATGCAGAAGTCGCTCAAAGAGCCGATCTTGATCATCAAGACCGCCTGGGGCGGAAAGTCCCTGCACACCGACTTCCGGCCACCTTCGGCTGGCCGCTACGAGCTCAGTGATGCTGACGTTGCGTCGATCGTGAAACGAGGCGGAGACCTGGACGAGGAACGAGCCAAGAGGGCAGCGCAAAGTGGGGTCTACTACCGACTCATGATGGATCATGTAAAAAGCGTACTGAAAGACATTCAACGAGTTTACCCTGATTACGATGCAAAACAGGGTTATGAGGTCGCTGGTTTCGTTTGGTTCCAGGGTTGGAATGATGTCGTGAACAGTCGAGTCTATCCTCGCCGCGGGCAGGACGGCGGCTATGACAAGTACAGTGAATGGATGGCCGCATTCATCCGAGATGTTCGCAAGGATCTGAAATCCCCTGCGATGCCGTTTGTAATCGGAGTGCTCGGTGTTAACGGCCCAATCGATAATGTGAGTGAACGGTATCGGAGCATTCACGGAACGTTTCGAGAAGCGATGGCGGCGCCCGCCTCGCTGCCCGAGTTCAAAGGCAATGTCATCGCCGTACGCACGGCACCGTTCTGGGATATGCCGCTCGATCGAATTCAGAAGAAGCGGGAGGAAGTGAATCAGCAAAAGCGGCGTCTGCAATCTCAGGTCAAGAATGGAGAACTGACCGAAGAGGAAGCGGCAACCCAACTGGCGAAGGTCCAAGCAGGTCTGGTCTCGGCCGAGGACGAGGCGCTTTGGAAACGCGGCGCATCAAATGCGGGCTACCACTACTATGGGTGCGCCAAGACTATGGCCCAAATCGGAAGAGCCTTTGCCGAAGCAGTGTTGGAAATGCAGAGCAACGAAAGTAAACAGGACTAGGCGTTGACGGGCTCCTATAAACAAGCGACAAATGCGGCTCTGTTCGGGACTAGCCTGCCTGCGTGTCTGTCGGCAAACGTGACCTCAGAAACGCTGCATTGTCGTCTTCGGCGTGCTATTCTCATGAGTTGCACGTCTGGTCTAGTCCATCGCATTGCGACCACCAATTATCGTCTAGGTACTCACCATGCATCGTCTTGGGTTATTAGTCGTCGGGCTGTTTATCTCATTATCTTGGCCATCTCTGGTCGCAGCAAAGGACGCACTGAACATTGTTTTGATCATGGCCGATGATGTGGGCTACGAGTGTTTTAGCAGTTACGGTAGCGAGACTTTTTCGACGCCTGTACTCGATGAACTAGCCCGTAGCGGCATTCGTTTTGAAAACTGTCATTCGACGCCGCTGTGCACACCGAGTCGTGTGAACTTGATGTCCGGAAAATCCAATGTTTACAACTACCAGGATTTTGGCGTCTACCCAAAAGGCGAGCCGACGTTCGCCAACTACTTGAAGAAGTTCGGTTACCGAACGGCGGTTGCCGGCAAGTGGCAGTTGGCTGGAAATTCCAGGGGTATCATGCCAGAGGAGGCTGGCTTTGATACGCATTGTCTTTGGAATATCCCCGGCTCCAAACGCCCGCGGTATTGGGATCCGTCCTACGTCCAAAATGGAAAGACTCTAAAACTGCCCCGAGGCACGTACGGTCCTGACGTCATGACCGATTTCATCATTGATTTTGTCGTGCAAAACAAAGACAAACCGTTCCTTGCCTATTACCCAATGAACTTGGTGCACAATCCTTTCCCACCGACTCCAGATAGTGTAGATCGAAATGAAAAAAACAATGGCAAGAACTTCATCGACATGGTCAGCTACATGGACAAGTGCGTTGGCCGCATTGTCGATACGCTTGACTCGCATGGTCTGCGCGACAATACGCTACTCATTTTCACGGGCGACAACGGCACGAATCATGTGCTGACTTATCCTTACCAGGGCAAGTCATTCACCGGGGGCAAGGGATTCACTTTTGATCACGGTACTCACGTGCCTCTGATCGCCAACTGGCCCGGCAAGATCCCGGCCGGCCAAGTGAATGATGACTTGATCTGTTTTTCTGACTTCTTCCCAACGGTGGTGGACGCGGTCGGCCTTGAGCCAAAAAATATCGCCAACGGCGACGGCCAGAGCTTTTGGTCGCAGTTGCAAGGCAAGCCCGCAGAAAAAACCCGCGAATGGATTTACGGGTACTACTTTCCACGTCCTTATGCCAAAAAATTTGACGACATGTACAACCATTGGGAAGTGAGGTTCGCCCGTGACAAGCAGTTCAAGCTCTACGGCAATGGTGAACTGTACGATACCGTCAAGGACGTCCTGGAGCAGAACGTAATCTCAGTGAGCCAGGATACGGACAAGTCCAAACTCGCCAGAATTCAACTGCAAATTGTGCTCGACAGTTACCCCGCGAACGGGCGCGGAGTGGAACGGAGCAAGGTCAACGGTGTACGCAAACCTTGAGCCGAAGGCGCTAGCTTCGGGTTTTGCAGAATCACACGATCAACCGACCTTCAGTTCATCCGGGACATCGCGACCGTCGTCGGGAATCAATCTGAGCACTTGGCGAGGTGGGTCACAACTGCCCGTGTCCAGCCATGATGCGATCCACGTGTGCTCGCCGGGTCCATCGAGTTGATCGCCGTCGCTGACTTCGTTCTCGCCATCTAACAAATACCAAGTGACCTGCCGCACAAATTCGTTGATATCGTCTGGATCGGCGATGTCGAGGTGAAATGCTGCCTCAATATCAGGAACGTCAAGCTGGAGATTTCCCACCGTATCCATCAGTGCCCAATCCGTCTCGACACTGAACAGACGCACATTGGTCCAGCATTCGATCGGTATGGTCTCTTGCTCAGCATGAAAACCAAGCGTCTCAGCGAAACCGGCACTGTCCAATAACAACTCACCATTCGGATTAAAACAACAAATCGCGCCATCTAATTCGAGTAGTGCGGACGTCAGACGATTAACGAAGTCGAGTTCAGCCATAGGATCGTAGTCCTCAGGAAGAACCGGCGCATCTTCATCCGACTCGCCGAATACGTACGAGGTGCGAATTCGAATGAAGGCTGTATGGTTGTGGACGATGTCCAAGTCGCCCTCCCAACACCAACTCTGGCTAGTCGCACGAGCCAGACCATTCGGAAAAGCGCTCGGACCGAAGTAACCCAACGCCCACGCGCCAAACAACGCCGCGTCCTGATCCGGGTCACCCATTTCATCCGGCCAAGGTCGGTCCACCACATCGACCGCGACGAAACCATTCACTTTCGGCTGAAAGGCGATCGTCAATGACGGTCCAAAAAACTCCCAATCCTCGGTCGCTGCCTGCTGACTGGCAATCTCTGCGACGTCGCCAAGGCACTGGGAAATCTCGTCCAACGACGGCGTACGGTTCAATAAAATGCAGACACACTGGGTAAAGCTTCCTTTGGGCATTTTTCTTTGTCATCTCGTCGGTTGATTGTTGATCGTTTGCTTCGTAAAACGCGGCTTCAAAATCCGCACCGATGCTGGGAATCCGGTCATCAGGTCGTTATAAAGGAGGTCCTCACACAGACATATCATCGTCTCACCTGTGGATTTCCTCACTAAAAAATACTATCGAGTCCCGCCAATGAACTCACTGCGCCCGCTTGCAGCCCGCCTTTTGGTTTTGTCATTACTCTTGTTCCAAACACAACGTCTACAGGCCGAAAATTGGCCCGGCTGGCGTGGACCGAGAGGCGACGGTAGCAGCAGCGAATTGAATGTACCCATCGAGTGGGACGGGACGACGGACAAGAACATTGCCTGGAAAACCGCAGTCCCGGGAATCGGGCACTCGGCACCCATCGTATGGGAGGACAAGGTATTTGTCACTACTTGTCTCCAAGATACCGGTGATCGACTGCTTCTCTGTTTCGATCGCGATTCGGGGGCCGAACTTTGGCGGAAGACGGTGGTCACAGCGCTCCTGGAAACCAAACACCGCTTGAATAGCTTTGCATCCAGTACACCAACAACCGACGGCGTGCATGTATTCGTCTCGTTTCTGAAGGTTGATGGATCGACGATACCCGCGCCAAATGTCGGCAACTCGAGGCCCGTGACGCCCGGTGAAATTTTGGTAGCCTGCTACGATTTCCAGGGCAAATTGGTATGGTCGCGGACCGTCGGTCATTTCGTGAGCGCTCACGGCTTCTGCAGTAATCCGGTCTTGTATCAAGATCTGGTGATCATCAATGGAGACCACGACGGAGATTCCTACGTTCTCGGCCTGGAAAAAGCGACCGGCAAAACTGTTTGGCACACCGAACGAATTCACAAGACTCGCAGCTATGTTACGCCCATCATTCGAAATGTTGCCGGCCAGGATCAGCTGGTGATGTCCGGAAGTAAGCGCGTCGTCAGTCTGCAGCCGCGAACCGGGAACCCGATCTGGACCATCGAGGGTCCGACGGAACAATTCGTTGCCTCCATGGTCTTCGATGGCAAACGGTTCTACATGTGTGCCGGGTTTCCCACGTATCACGTCATGGCAATTCGAGGCGACGGAAAGGGTGATGTCACCAACACCCATGTCGATTGGCATGTCACCAACGTTCGTTGTTACGTGCCTTCTCCAGTCGTCATCGGACCTTATCTGATCGTTGCCGACGACCGCGGAACCGCCAATTGCTTTGACACCGAAACGGGGAAGCGTCATTGGCAAGCACGCTTGAGCACGCATTTCAGCTCGTCACTGGTCACCGCCGGCGGGATCGGCTACTTGATCGCCGATTCTGGTGAAACGACATTGGTACGGCCAGACGACGATTTGGAAATTGTTCGCACCAACGATTTGGGCGAGCAGGTGTTCGCCTCGCCCGCGATTTCGAATGGTCGACTGTTCATTCGGGCCGAGAGGCACCTCTACTGTATTCAGTCGCCGAATTCGAAATCCGGCAAGTAATCCGATGAGAGGTCGACCGTCAGGCAGATTCTACGTCTGGTCGTTTTCCGTGTCGGCGTCTTCGTCACCACTTTTCTTGCTTAGACGGCTAGCTTCTCGGACCGCCTGTCGCAGGAGATACTCGACTTGGCCGTTGACGCTGCGCAGCTCGTCATCTGCCCAACGCCGAACGGCGTCGAGTACACGAGGGTCAATTCTCAGCAAGAACGACGTACGTTTTGCCACGCCTCACACTCTTTCTTCTTGGTAACCTAATACAAACTTCCCGCATTGATGACCGGCTGAGTGGGACAATCGAGAAAAAACTCCGGGTTTGTGACAGCCCACGGTTCCCTACGGGCCGGTCAAAAGTGGATTATGCTGTCGAGCATATTCGAAAAACCGGGCACTAGCGTATGGGCCATTCAAAACGGAACGAACATTACACCGAGGGAACGCAGCATGCGAATGGTCACCTATCCAGCGTTGGACGCCGAACGGCTGACGGCTCTTTGTGAGGCGGCTGCGATCGGGGTAGTGAATTGTGCGACGGAAGAGGAAGCCGTCGCGGCGATCGACACCGCCCAGTCGTTTTTCGGCAAAATGACGCCAGCGATACTAGCCGCTAGCGAACAGCTGCAATGGGTGCAGTCTCCGACAGCCAGCCTGGAACACTACTTGTTTCCCGAACTGATCGAACACCCTTGCACCTTGACGAACATGCGAGGGCTCTTTTCCGACGTCATCGCGGACCAGGTGATGGGCTACGTGATTTGTTTTGCTCGTAATCTGCACACCTACATTCGCAATCAAACAACGCGCCGCTGGGCACCGCAAGGAGGTGAACAGGAACGAGTCAAATTTTCGCTGGGACCGGGCCACATTTCAGCGATCGACCTGGCGCATCCCAACTTGAGTGATCAGACACTGGGAGTCATCGGCCTGGGAGCGATTGGTAGTGAAATTGCTCGGCGGGCCAGAGCTTTCGGAATGCGTGTTGTGGGAGTTGATCGAGACGAGAAAAATCGAGCGTGCGTGGACGAACTTTGGAGACCGACCGACTTAAATATGCTGCTATCGACCAGCCACTATGTGGTGATTGCTGCTCCGCACACACCGGAGACAGAAGGGTTGTTCGACGGCAAGCGTTTTGCCGCGATGCGAGATGATGCCTATTTGATCAACATCGGCCGCGGTGCCATCGTCCGCTTGGACGCGTTAGTCGAAGCGTTGGACAGCGAGCAGATTCGGGGAGCCGCGTTGGACGTATACGAAGTCGAACCGCTGCCCGAAGATCACCCGCTATGGGCTTTCCCGAACGTGATACTGACGCCGCATGTCGCGGGTTATTCGCCTAGGATCGCCGAGCGTCATTTGACGGTACTCGTTGAAAACACACGTCGCTTCGTCGCCGGCGAATCGCTACAGAATGTTGTCGACAAGAACCTGTGGTATTGAGTCGGGCGCATTAGCTCAACACAGTCAACCGACCGGAACTGTCGCCAATCGACTCAACCTCGGCTCCCAATCGATCGAGAATCGACAGGAACAGGTTATTCATCGGCGTCTCGCTTTGCATGACCAGATGCCGACCTGTCTGTATCGACCCGCCCGCCTTGCCGGCGAGAATGACGGGTAGATCATCGTGCCGATGTCGATTTGCGTCCGACAGTCCGCTCCCGTACAGAACAATCGATTGATCGAGAAGATTCCCATTACCTTCCGGTATCGCCTTGAGTTGATCGAGGAAGTAGCCGAACTGTTTGATCAGGAAGCCGTCCACTTTCTGTAGTTGCTCGACTTTCTCTTCATCGTCACGGTGATGAGACAGCTCGTGATGGCCGCCGTCCACGCCGACCATGCGATAGGCGCGGTTGCTTCCGGCATTCCCGAGCATGAACGAAGCGATCCGTGTTGTGTCGGTGCGAAACGCTAGAACCATCAGGTCGTACATCAACTTGATGTGCTCTTCCAGATTGTCCGGAACACCAGTGGGAGACTCGACATCGGCGGGCAGATCGCGACCCGGCTTCACAGCGGACTGTGCAATCCGTTTCTCCAACTCGCGCACGCTCTGGAAGTACTCCTCCATCTTTCGGCGATCCGTTTTCCCCAACCGCTGTCTCAACAATACGGCATCTTGCTGGACGTAATCGAGAATACTTTTTCGGTAAAAATCACGTTCCTTGGCCGACTTGGTATCCCCACGTGACCCAAAGAGTCGTTCGAAAGCCAAACGAGGATTCACTTCCTTAGCCATCGGCGTGGACGGATTTTTCCACGACACATTATTGGAATAGGCACAGCTGTATCCCGAGTCACAACTGCCGGCGTTGCGGCCGTTTTCGATTCCGAGTTCCAAGGACGGCAGTTTTGTCAAATGGCCAATCTTCTCCGCGGCCATCTGGTCCACCGAAACGCCGACTTTAATATCAGCGCCCGATGTCTTTACTGGGTGAGAACCGGTAAGGAAGGTCGACGAACACCGCGCGTGGTCACCTGCCCCATCGCCCTTCGCGCGGCCATTATCTTGGGCCAAGCTGGTCAACACATTGAAGTCCGATCGGTGGCGCTCGATGACGCTGATCGTCTCCGACAACTCATACTGCTCTCCTTCGCCTGTCGGCTTCCACGAAGGCATGATGGCACCGTTGGGGAAGAAGACAAACGCGGCGCGGACCGGCGGTGAAGCTGCGGCTGCATGAGCGGTTGCCCCCATCATGGCGTCCAAGAGAGGTAAGCCCATCGTCAGGCCGACACCGCGGAGAAACGTACGTCGCGCGATTTGCTGTTGGCTCATGGGGTTATCCTTTGCGGTGGGTTAGGGTCCATCGGGGTTCTCGCCGCGTCGCATCAGGAATGGATCACTCATGACCACACCCTGTACGAGCGCCAAAAATCGATATTCACTTCCTGTGAGGTCTTTCAGGATGCGGTCGACGGCACACTGGTCATAATACTCAAGTCCGCGTCCTAAAGCATACGTCAGCATCTTCTCTGTGAGACATCGGCTGAATTCCTGCTTCCGCTTTGCCAAGATCCGCAGCATCCCCTCGGAACTCGAAAAAGATTCACCACTTGGCAGCGACCCTCGCGGGTCAATTGCCCCGTCCTCGTATGCATCTCGCCACCGTCCGATGGCATCGAAATTCTCCAAGGCCAGGCCGATTGGATCCATTTCGTTGTGGCAAATCGCGCAGGTCGGATCTCGACGATGTTGCTCCAGCTGCTCGCGAAGCGTGGCCGCGGGGTTTTTCTTTCTCGTCTCGTCCAGGTCGGGAACGTTTCCCGGAGGCTCCGGAGGTGGGGCGCCCAGCAGGTTTTCTAAGATCCACTTACCCCGTTTTACCGGACTGGTTCGATTCGGGTTTGAAGTGAGGGTCAGGATGCTGGCTTGCGTCGCGATCCCCATGCGGGAAGTTGGCAGACGGACCTTCTTGAATTCCGATCCTCGCACGCCTTGAATTCCGTACAGCTTTGCCAATCGCTCGTTGACGAACGTATAGTCGGCATTGAGAAAGTCGGTGATCGCTAGATCCTCTTTCATCACAGCGCGGAATAGGGCGTAGGTTTCGTTCTTCATGTCTTCACGAAGCGCTTGATCGAAATCAGGAAACAGCTGTTGTGATGGAGTGACCTCGTCGAGGTTGCGGAGGTTGAGCCATTGTCCAGCAAAATTCTGCACTAACGCCTCAGCCTTTGGATCCGCCAACATGCGTTTGACTTGGGCGCGAAGTACGTCCGGTTTTCGCAGGGCACCTTTTCGAGCCAACGTAAATAATTCGTGATCTGGCATCGAACTCCAGAGAAAATAAGAGAGACGCGAAGCGAGTTCCAAATTCGAAATGAGGTGTCTGTTACTTGCGTCGTTCGGGTCGCCGTCGGCCTCGATGCGGAAGAGGAAATGAGGCGACACAAGGATGGCCGATATCGCGACCTGCATACCACGTTCGAAAGATTCCTCACGTTCGTTGACGACCAGTTGGACCAAGCGGACCAGCTGCTTCAGTTCGTCGGGTTTCACCTGGCGGCGAAAGGCGAGATTTGCGAGCTTACGAAGAATTGGCGCGGCAGACTCTGCGACTTGCACAGGATCCTTGGGATTCGCCGGTCGACGCTTCATGACTTCACGTTGCAATCCCCTGATCGACTCTGGGTCGATCTTCCGCGGCCCTTGCAATGTGATCTCGTAAATGTAGAGGTTGCGATCTTGATCCCCCTTTGGCCCCGAGGGGTTGTAGTAATCATTCGTAAAGGCGGCGGCCACTTCGAGCGTTCCACGCTGAGCGTTGAGCTCCATTTGATACGTGCCGGTGCTGCCGCGACGTTTGTCTACCTCGAACGCCTTTTCCGTCTTTCCAGCGGCGACTTCCATCCTTGGCAAACTGTCACCCGCCAAGTCACCGGCAGCTCGAATCAACAACGTGTAACGTCCGGTCAGTGGCACGTCGAATTTTCCAAACGCTTTTGCGCGGCTGGTCATCACCACCGCGCCGCCGCGCGATTGAGCTGAACCTTCAATTCGTAGCTGGTTGCCGCCGAGTGTCATGCGGGCAGTGGGGTCGGCCAATACAATTACTTCTGCAGCCAGTTGTTCGGCCGCGTCCATGTATTTCTCAAAGAGTAAAGGCGGCAGCGAGAGCACATCACCGATGTTGTCGAATCCACTGCCGACGTCGTCGGAGGGAAAATCGTCGGCCGGTCGGTGGGTCACTCCCAGCAGGTCGCGAATTGTATTGTTGTATTCCACGCGGTTTAGTCGCCGAATCGTCACGCGGCCGGGATCCGCTGGTTGATTGCAGTCGACGTAAAAGAGCGTCTTGTCGATCCAATCGACCAACTTGATCCGTTGTTGATCGGCGAGCCGGTCGGCGTCTGCGGGCGGCATGGCGCGAGCGTCGACCATCTTGAGAATCTTCTTCCAATGGTCGCGATTCTTTTTCATCGCGGCAACATCGGTAAATTCGTCCAGTTGCAGACCAGCTTCCGCATCATCACCCGTGTGGCAGTCCCAACAGAACTGCTTCATCAGCGGTCGAATCTCGTTGATATACGTCGCATCTGCCTTGGCACTCGCCGCCGTATCCTGAGCAGACAGAGCTGAGGCGGAGGCGGAGGCGAAGGCAAGAAAAATCGCAACGCAAAGAGGGCGGGATTGGATCATGGGCGGGGCAGGAAGGTGGGATTCGTGCAAACGACGACAGTTCCATTCTACCATAACTGCCCGGCACAGGTCACCGTCACCACTCGTTCGGGACGAGCCGGTTATGCGATTAACCGCGTCTAGAAGCTTCATTCGTCCATCTCACCTGAGACGTTTGTCGCAAGACCGGTCATCGCGGAGCACAGCGGGTCCGAACAATTTGTCGTGTTTGATCGGTCGCGATCTGATATTATTCTGGGGTGAGTAACGAAACTTCAATATCTCCTGCAAATGCTTGAATGATTCGGAAATTTCGAAATCGAACAGTACTTACGTTGACCTGTATCGCATGCCTTGTCGCGACACTCGCCATCGCGCAACCATGGAGCGGACAACCATGGAGCGGACAACGGAGAGCACGGCGGATGCCGTCGCGCAGTGACTTTCCAACATGGGAAGTCGAACGCGAATTCGAGCATGATGTGTTCACCTTCGTTCGAATTGAATACGATTCGACAGGGCCGTCCCGTTGGTGGGATCGCTGGGACAACGACTATCCCGACGGCGATTGGAATTTCTCGTTTCGACTACAACAGTTGACGGCGCTCGAAGTGGCCCCCAACAGCAAAGTCCTTCGCCTCTCCGATCCAGAACTGTTCGACCATCCATTCATCTACTTGGCGGGTGTGACCAAGATCAGACTCTGGCCCGAAGAGCAAACGGCACTTCGTCGCTACCTTCTCAACGGCGGCTTCGCCATGTTCGACGACTTCTGGTCGCGGGAAGGCTGGACGCATGTATTGAGCGAAATGCGAAAGGTCTTTCCTGATCGCGAACCGAGAGAGTTGACGCTGGAACACGAGATTTTCCACAACGTCTATGATCTCCAAGCACTTCCGCAGGTAGTAGATATTCGCACGTGGAACCGAGGCTACAACTTCGAGCATTTGCACGGCGATTCAGGCGGAGACGAATCACCTCACTTCTGGGCATACTTCGATGACAACGATCGAATGGTAGCACTGCTGTGCCACAATAATGATCTTGGAGACGGTTGGGAACGAGAAGGTGAGAACATCGAGTACTTCCGCCAGTTTTCAGAGAAGTGGTCGTACCCGATGGGAATCAACATCGTGACGTATGCTATGACGCACTAGGCGATCTGGACGACCGGGATTTAGAATTTTTCCGGAGGTGGCCGGCGAAAGTCCTTCGTGACTGGAGCGCGGAGCACGCTAGGAAAGATAACTTGCCGTCCAATAACAAAGCACCCGCCTGATGGCAGGTGCTTTGTTGTTCTTGAGCCACCAATCAAACTTCAGTTGCCGGCCTTGGTGAGCTCGTTCTGCTTGTCGCCTGAACTACCAGACTTTGTTGCGTCCTTTGCCTGGCCCTTGCGATTGACTCGAAGTCCCGCTTCCGTGACGATTCGACTTGCCAATTGGAGTTCTCGGGAGGTGAACAATTTCTCGTGAGCTCCGGTCAGCTGCGAGACAAAACGGTTCTTCTTGGCCAACTCTTTCCACGACAGTCGATCGGTCAAATGCCAGGCCGCCGCTTGTCCGGCATTCTGTGGAACTTCTTTCGTCCCGACCATGCGGCAGATTTCGATGATCTGAGCATTGGCGGTGACTTGCTCGAGCGGGACGATTCTGTATTCCATTCGGGTGTTCGGCGTGGGTTTGCCGTACTCCAAACAGACCGTGGTGACTTCAATTCGACGGACTTTTTCGGGGTCGACATTGAATAGGCCACCGCCGCCACCGCCGCCGCCGCCACCGAAGAGATTGCTTATTACCGCCATTATTACCGCCATTGTTACCGCCGCCGTTGAATCCACCGCCGACGCCTTGACCACCGCCGCCAATACGGCCGACGCCACCGAATCCGGCGTCACCACCGCCACCGCCGAAATCGAACTGGGCATCAGCGGGCACACCGGCGAAGGTCGCGGGAAGTTTAATCGTGATCGGCTTATCGGTTTTGTTTTCGATAAGCACTTTCCCACGACTCTCGTCTTTGGTGATCAGTCGGACTTCCAACTTGCCAGATTTCATGCCCTCGAACAAACCGATGACGGTGTCGTGGACTTTGATCTTGCCGGCTCTCTTGGGGCTCGCGGCAAACGACGTGGTGGATAGCGCGACGGCCACTGCGCAAACAACGCAGCGACTCATTTTGTTGCGAGTCATTCTAACATTCCTCCAGCAATTGCTGTTCTGGCAACTGACGCTGCCAGCCCCTCAAACGCTAGTTTCCTGTGCCAACGCCCTTTCCCGTCGTTGGCACACGAATCGATGTTAGATTAGTAGCCCGTCTGCTAGCGTCTGTATACGACCATAGCAAGTTGGAGTTTCGGTTGGCAAGTTCTTGCCAATATTTGAGCCGAAGGTGCTAGCCTCGGGTGTTTTTTTGTTGTCACGGTGAATCGCCAAAACCCGACGCGCTAATGTGTGGCCCTGGCTCTACCCGTGGGAAAACTAGACAACCGCGACGTCGCGAAGTTCTGCGGCGTTGCCAGCCTGACCGAAAGAGACCATTCGATCGATGCAGACTTGCTTCATCGCAGCGCGAGCCGGCTTGAGGTAATCGCGGGGGTCAAACTTTTCGGGACTCTCCATAAGCGCTTTGCGAACAGCGCCTGTGATCGCAAGTCGGTTGTCCGTATCGACATTGATCTTGCGGACTCCGTTTTGGATTCCCCGCTGGATTTCCTCGACCGGCACTCCCCAGGTCTGACGAATCTCACCACCGTATTGGTTGATGATATCCTGAAGTTCTTGCGGAACGGACGAGCTACCGTGCATCACCAAGTGCGTATTCGGCAGACGCCGATGAATCTCTTCGATGCGGTCCATTGCCAGCACATCGCCGTCCGGTGCTCGGCTGAATTTGTAAGCGCCATGGCTCGTTCCAATGGCCACCGCCAGCGCGTCGACATCTGTCGCCGCCACGAATCGTTCCGCTTCCTCGGGGTCGGTCAGCAACTGGTCCATCGTCAATTGGCCCGTTGCGCCGTGCCCATCTTCCTGCTCCCCGGTCCCCGATTCTAGTGAACCGAGGCAACCCAGTTCTCCTTCCACGGAAACACCTTTGGCGCGAGCGAGCTGCACTACTTTCGCTGTGACGTCGACGTTGTAGTCGTAATCTGCCGGCGTCTTACCGTCTTCCTTCAGCGATCCATCCATCATGACCGATGTGAATCCGTTTTCGATGGCGCTGAGGCACGTATCGACGCTATTGCCATGGTCCTGGTGCATGACAATGGGAATATGGGGATAGAGTTCCGTGGCGGCCAGGATCAGGTGGCGCAAATAAGTATCCTGCGAATAGGCCCGAGCTCCCCGAGAAGCTTGGATGATCACGGGAGAATCGGTCTCGTCCGCCGCTTCCATGATCGATTGGATTTGTTCCATGTTGTTGACGTTGAAGGCAGCCACGCCATAACCATTTTCTGCCGCGTGGTCCAAAACAAATCGAAGAGGAACAAGAGCCATCGGATCTATACCTTTGATTGGGGCGGGGTCGCCAAGATGAATAGAGCAGTAATTCAGGCTCATTATTGCCCTGACTGTCTCGTCAGACAATCCCAGATGGACTTCCGAGTGGACAGGATCGCCACCTTATCGCGATGATTAATCGCGCAAAGGACATTTCCGTTACCTTAGGGCCTGCTACTGGGGTTGGAAAGAGCGTCAAACAACCCATCACGTTGTGTTTGGGCGACGCGTAAAAGCACTAATCGGCAATTCGCATTGGGCTCATTCGAGTCGGCGAAGAAAGCACCTCCCAATCCCTGCGGAGGTTCGCTGCAGCTCAGCAAGACCGTTTCCCCGGCCCGCATTTCCATCGACATGGCGAGGTGCGAGAATTGGTGTTGGTCCTTGCGAATTGCCAATTGCCAAGTTCCGTCCTTGCCCACCGGCCGGCTTTTTGCCTCGCCGTATTCGACCATCGGAGTCAGGTGAACGGCGACCAATCCATTGGCCATCGGTTCCGCTTCCAATTCGATGATGCACTGGCAAGCTGGAAATGTCCGCCCGCGGATCGCCCCATCCTCACGAACCAGGATGTCACGCTGTTTCACTGTTGGCGAGACCACGATCGGGACGATTTTTCCGGATCGGCATTGAATGCGGTGTTGCGACGTTGTGGGGTTTGACAGTTTCGATGGGTCTTGGGCCACTTGTTCAGCGGTCACCTTCTGTTCATCGAGAGCATCCTTTAGCACACTGGGGAACTCGTTACCGACAGTTCCGGTTCGGAGGCCGTTCGCGTAGATCTCACGCCGTTGTTCCGGCGACAGATGCTGCTCGTCCGTTTTTTGCCAAAGTTCGCGGATCGGCTGCCGCAGCCTGTCGGACACTTGGACGAACGCTGCCTCCATAACAACCGTATTCGTCGGCACCTTCGCTTGCTGAAGCATCAATCGCGAATTCTCAACGTTATCGGACCAGCGAGCACACCCAGTCAGACCGGCCGTCCAACCGACTGCCGCCATCCCCAATTGATGAAGGAATCTGCGACGATTGGAGTGTTTTGCGTCGGACGAGGATGATGACGATGACATGCGATTGACCACGGCTAGAACATCGACTGGGCCGCGGAGCGTAGACGTTTCCGGTCGGGTGGTCAATGTCAGCTCAGAGCGGTGCCGGAAGGTCGCGACGAAGGAAACCGAGTGTGGCGACAACGTATCCGAGGATACTGATGGCGACCAGCCATAGAGGCGCGGCGAGTGGGCCCCATTGAGACGTGTTACGGACCGGATTGTCGATCAGCAGATTCCAGGTCACCTCGGGCGAATTTTGCGAGACCATGATAGCCGTTTCCGGCTGATAAAGTGTAAAGACCGTGAACCAGCCGACCCACGAGGCGGATTCAACGCTGGCGGCCAATAGACGGAGCATCATCTCAATAATGACAAAGCCGATGATGATGCCCAACGTCCGCCAACGGTAACGATCCATGGCCGAGAGCGCAGTGGTCAGCCCAGCGATACAGAGTCCGAGTGCGCCCAGATTGATACATGCCGTGGTAAAAAACTTGATGTGCGTCTTCGCACTTAACGGTGTGCGAAACTCCTCTCTCGCTGCAAACGGATTGGGGATTCCCAAACCGAACAGAGGAACATCGATTCGCGCCATGCGTGTCTCTTTGACTTCAGTCGTCTGAATTCCGACGTACATTCCCACCCAGGTCACGAATGTCAGCAGGATGACTCCGACCGTGGTTACAAACATGTTGGCCAAAAGTACCTGTGACCGACTGACCGGTTGGGCAAGGAGCATCTCCATGATCCCACCGCCAATCTTGGCGCTCACGGCTGCTGAACCCCGCGTTACCGACCAGGCGACCATGCAGATGATCATGATAGGTTCGGTAAAAGCCCAACCCACACGGCCCGTATACGTGAGGATCTGGCTCAATGGAACGGGCGAGAAATCTCCGACTTCGTCCCAGAGTTGTTCGAGGACGACTTGAAACCTCGCCATGTCCACCCGACCGACGATCCAGACTCGCATCCAACAAAACGCGAACATTGCGATAGCGCAGCCGATAAACAGCCACCTCGCCTCACGCCATTCGCGCCTCACCAATGTCCAATTCATCGCGAGCGTTCCTTCACTGCCCAACCTTTAAAATCAGGGCGTTCATCAGGTCGTCTCCGCGGAATGGAATCGGTCGTAAACGGAAGCTAGTCCAACCGGCTCGATTTCGACAGCATCCACATCCGTAGCTGCCAACCACTTCAGAACGGTGGATAGATTCGTTTCGGTCTGTGCCACCAATTGGTGTGGGTCGTCATTCAAACGGGCCAATCCTTCCGGAAGCTCGCCAATCGGTCGTTCGAAGTGAGCTCGAATTCGATGTTGCTGCCGAAGCTCGGACATTTCCTGTCGATGGACAACAGCCCCACACCGCAGTATTGCGACCGAATCGCATGTCTGCTCGACTTCGCTCATCACGTGCGATGAGAACATGACCGTTCGCCCCGCCGAACGAGCATCGCGTACCCAGTCCAACACGATTCCCCGCGCCGTCGGATCGAGGTTGGCAGTTGGTTCATCGAGTATCAGCAGTGGTGTTTCGGAGGAGACGGTAATGGCGAGTGCCAGTTTCTGACGCATGCCGGTCGACATCCAAGCAACACGTCGTGAAGTGTCGAGATCGATCTGATCTGCAAGCTGGCGAGCTTGTCGCGGCGAGGTTCGTCGCAACGATGCAAAAAAGTCGATCGCGTCTCGGCCCCGCATTCCGCGAAACAGCCTCGCATCTCCCGGCAGGTACGCCGTGTTCTTGCGAACTTCAAGACTCTGATGGACCGAGTTGAAACCAGCGACGGTCGCCGTGCCCGACGTCGGTTTGAGAAATCCAAGCAACAGGCGAATGAGCGTTGATTTGCCTGCCCCGTTGGGTCCAAGCAATCCAAAAACCTGCCCTTGTTCAACGCCAAGCGTGCACTGATGCAACGCTCGGACAGTGCCGAATGACTTCGACAGCTGGTCGGTCGAGATGATAGAAGTCATTCGCAATTATCGATTGAAAAGAAATGCCGGATTGTTGAGGAGAGCCCATGCCAAATCCTGGGCACCAGCCAAACGCGGGTTTTCCATTGCCTTCTTGACTTGTTCGGCCTGTTGTTTGAATTCGACAAAACTTGGATCTTGCGAATAGTAGAAGTCCTTTAACACGTGTGCCTGTTCGGCGGTCCGGTCGGCTGCCGCGATCTTCAAAATCGGCGCGATTGCCTCGGGGACTGTTGGCAACTCCAGCGGTAGGAGTGAGTTGGTAAACGAAACCTGCAATCGTCCAAGCTGATGTTTGCCGTCGGCAAACTGATGGTCAAGCTTCAGTCTCAACAACAAAGGCCCTTTCGTCGTTGTCGCCTGCGACGCCTCGAAAACGGCCGTATGTGACTTATTAAACTGCGGACTCACTGCCCAACCAGTCGCCTTGTTTCCATCGATTGCTCCTTTTACGGCCCAACCTTGTTGGCTGAACGTGGCCGAAGCATTTTGAAGTTTGATCGCCTTGAACTGCGTCGGATCCGCTTCCGATGCCACTTCAAGAGTTAGTTCGCTGATAACGAAATTTCCATTGTCAGCACGACCTGGTCCACCGGCTGGTAACCGTGAATCGGGCAACGCCGCCATGCGGATCCCGGTGATCCCCTGCATTTCGGTCCGGAACACGATCGCGTAAACGTCTTTACCTTCAGGGCCACTTACAAATATCGATCCGTCGTCCAATGACTCGAACTTGGCGCCCGTATTGGATTTTCCTTCCACCATCTGCGCTGCTTCCCAATTCGTGACGCGATTCCAGCTAGCTTCCCAGGCGTCATAGCCAGCATCCAATGTCTGCCGGTGCGTCTGCAGTTGTTCTTCGGCGATCTCGAGATCCTCGCCAACCGACTGCATCAAATCGATCGACAAGGTGACCTCGTCGTCGGTTGGGTGCCGTGAAAAAAAGCGGAGGAACAAGTCTTCCACTACCTTGCGGTCGTCCTTTTCGGTAGCGATCAAACGAGTCAGCTGGCTATTGGGATCGGCGATTGCATTGGCGACCGTCGGGCCGTTTACCAGCTTCATGATAGGGCCGAGTACCATGCCACTTGAACGTTCGCATTCGCACGAGCTCTCGCGAGGTGGTCGTCCGAAGTCGTCGAGAAACGGTAGTTTCACGCCCCCATCGGGGATCTGAGCGGCGCGGAATCCCGGTGGTAGTCCCGGGATACGGAGTACGGATCCGAGCACATGGTGAATCGAATCGTACAACACCTCGGCCGGCAGCCGACGCGGCATCGCGTGCGAGTAGTTGATTTTGTCGTCTTCATTCCAGCGAGTGGAAATGAGCGAATGTTGGTAGACACGCGATTTGCAGATCACTCGCATCATGTGCTGCACATCAAATCCACTGTCGATGAAGTCTTTCGTCAAAGCGTCGAGCAGTTCGGGGTTGGTCGGCGGGTTCCCGGCGCGAATGTCGTCGATCGGTTCGATGATGCCGATGCCGAACAGATACCCCCATAGACGGTTGACGTAGCTCTTCGCGAAATAGGGATTTTCGACGGACGTCACCCATTGTGCCAACTGTTGCCTGCGGCTGGCGGATCCATCGATTTTCCCCGCATGGTCGAATGGGAATTTCGGAGGCGAGATTTGGCCAGTTCGGTCGTGCTTTACTTCTCCACTGCCCGAGTCGTAGATCACCTCCACCAGCGGCGTTGCCCCTTCGACGGCTGAGCCGCCGATGCGCTTGCCTTTGAAATCAGGATCCTCTTTACGTTTGACCTGTGCGAAATAGGCGGACAATTCGTAATACTGGTCCTGCGTCCAGCGCTCGAACGGGTGGTCGTGGCATTTGTTGCAGTTGAACCGTATGGCCAGAAACAGGTGCGTTGTGTTTTCCATCAACGTTTCCGGTGTCCGCAACACCTTGAAATACGAGGCCGGTGGCGTCACTAGATTCGATCCGCTTGCCGTCAGAACTTCTCGGGCAAATTGATCGTAGGGCATGTTGGTCGCGACCCCCTGTTTGATCCAACCGCGAAGCAGAGCAGAACCCTCTTCACCCAGAAACTTGCGATTGACTTGCAGCAGATCGGCCCACTTGTTAGTCCAGTGTTCTACAAACTCGCCGCTACCCACCAACTCGTCAATTAAATCCTCGCGTTTGACCTGTGATTCTCTCGGGTCCTTGAGAAACTCGAGCAACTGCTTGGGCGTAGGAGGCAGTCCCAACATGTCGAGGTAGATTCGCCGAACAAACTCTGCGTCAATGCACTCGTTGGCCGGTTCGATTTTCATCCGCTGCAACTTCTGGTAGACCAATTCGTCGATGTAACTTCTGGTGGCTGGCTTGGTCCATTTGAATTCGCTGCGATCTCCCATCACTGTTAACGTGGTTGCCACGTAGGCGCCTTCATATCGCACCAGAACTGGAGCTTCACCGCGCCGCAGCATTGTGATGATACCGGTCTTGTCGGCTTCGATCACTTCGATGTCACCGCTTTCAATGAAGGCCTCCCGAGTTACGTCACGCTTTTCACCGTTGGAATACGTGGCGGAAACGGCCATCTGTTGCTTCATCCCGGCACGTGGGATGATCGGGTTTTCCGGGAAAACAGAGATCGACGTGACGCGGGGGCTGTCCAGATCCAGCCGTCCGCCGCTGCTAATCCAGCCGCGGATAATGTTGTAGTAACGGTCACCTACATTGGTGGTGACACCGCCAACGTGCGGGATGCTGCCCGTAGCCTTCAACAACATGAAGCTCTGGTCCGGAGCTGCCCGGTTGAACCGACGAGCTGCAAAGTCGTCGGTCAATGCGCGATGGTCGTACAACGGGTCGTATCCACGAAGGGATAGCTTGAAACCGTCTTTGCCGTCCTTCGCACCATGGCAGGTTCCCTGATTGCAACCCATTTTTGACAGGGCCGGCTGTACGTCTCGAACGAAACTAACCGCTCGTTCTTCACCAGATCCACTGACCGAAACCGCTAGCGTCAACGTCTTGCCGGCAACCGCAAACTCGACATTTCCGGAACCGTCCGCCAATGGTGTCACCAGACCACTTTGGTCGACCGCCGCATATTCGCACGGACTCGTGACCTTGGTCATACGAGTCAAATCGATGAATTCTCCTTCAGGAGTCGTGCCGAAAATCAGAACTTGGCGATAGTCTAGTGCGTGTCCCAATTCGATCTTCTCTGGGTAGATCTGCACGGTCTCGATAGTGACCCCGTCCGGCACTGCCTCGTCGCCGAATAGACCAGGTGCGTTCTGTCGCAGAAAGGTCGCCAAGAGAATCCCTACCAACAGGGAAGTTGTCCGCATCGACTTTAGGTTACGCATTAAGCTGTCCTATGCTTGAGCTTTTTTGTGCTCTGTCAGTAAGGGCGTCAGTTGGACGGCGGCGGGATGGTTATGAACTCGTGCACGATGGATCCATCTTCTGGATTGATAATAAAGACCGTGCCACTAAAACCGCCCGCGGCCACCCAGCGATTCTGTGGATCGTAGGTCACTGCGTAGATGCCGCCATCGGCGACCGGCGTTTTGGAGACCTGTTTGCCGTCTCCTGCTTGAAAGACAGATACCTGTCCGGCGCCGTTGAGACTACTCCCCGAAACAAATCGCTGGCCGTCTTTGTTGAAAGCGACATCAAATATCCGCCCGGGCATCACCGGAAACGCGCGAATCAAATTGAAGTCATCGCCAATCTTGCGGGCTTTTTCCCTGAATATGCGGTAAATCCGTGGAGTGCCATCGGCGCCTCCCGATAACACTTCGTCTTTCGTCGGATGGCGGTCGACTGCGTTGAGTCCACCCTTGAGCGCTCCAGGCGTAATGCTGGTGACGTTATCGACAAATCGTTGAGTCGGTACGTTGATCAGCTTCATCGAACGATCGCGACTTACCGAAATCAAGTGATCGCCCTTCACCGAAAACACCCTTCACCTGACTCTACGGAGATCGCACGAATCGTATTATCCGGGCAACCAAACGCCAACAGTTTACCGTCGGGTGACCAACTCGCTCCGTAGGTTGTGTCGTATCCGACCGCGCGAGAGTAGACCAGGGCCCGTTCGGCGAAGTTCCACAATTGAACTTCACCCAACCTCCCGGGGGAACCGCCAGTGACGGCCAATTGATCTCCCGTCGGAGAAAACTCCGCCGATTCGATTCGCTCTGAAAGCCCGATCAAACGCGACTCCAACTGCCAATCGTCCGTCCGATAGATGAGTACCTCGTGATATCCAGAAACGGCGAGATACTTGCCGTCGGGAGAAAAATCAAGCGACGTTAACACGGGCGGCGAAACATACTCGGGCGGGGTGAATCGTTCTGGGCGCCCTCGGCAATCCACTTGGTGATCGTCTCGATCTCAGCGTCCGACAATGGCTTGGCATCCTTGGGCATGTCGGCTTCGCCATCGACCGGCGTGATCAGGTGAATCAGGGCACTCTCGTCAACCGATCCAGCAACGATCGCTTTCTCTTCGCTCTCACCACCGACCAGCAACCGATCGAAGTTCGTCATGACGTATTCGCCACCCGATTTAGCGGGCTGGTGGCATCCGTGGCAATGTCGCTGAAAGACGGGGCGGACATCGCGAAAATAGCTGATCTGTGTCGTTGTTGCCGATTCACTATCGGCGGGTTCGTCGGCGAACAGACTGCACGCTTGCCAACAGATAACAACCGTAGCAACGAGGGTGAGATACCGTATGGGGAACTGCCGGTCGGTAGGCTGCATGGCGGGCCACGAGGGGTGGGAGGATCGAGTCGCAATTCATCGATTGCCGAAGTGTCCAAATACAAAATCTACTATATCTCTAGGGGCCAAACGTATCAATAAAGGAGATTGCCGGTCGGCCCCTCGTTAGGGGTGGTTTCTGGGAGCTTGCGTCATGCTTTTAGGGGCAATTGGGGGCAGAGTTTTGGAGTGCGGTGCCTTGTCACCGCTTTCTCGAACGGACTTGAGCCATGTCCTGAGGCGCGCGCGACACCCATGTTCCGAAGCTCCCGCCATCTATGTCCTGACTCCACCCTCGACCCGACAAATGACTATTGCCAAAGATCCAATGACCAATACGCCTATATCTCCGCCTGCTAGCGTTGCTCAGAGTCTCTCGGACTGGGCTAGGAAAACTACCGGGGCGCTGGGTCGGGCTCGGCAAACCGCTTCAAATCCATCTTGTCGTTGTCCAGAGAAGCCGCTAAAGGTCATCCACTTCATCACAGTCAGCTAGGTACGTCAGGAAGGGCGTCCGTGTCGAGGAGTATTTGGACAACACGTCGGCTCCGTGCACCAGGGTCCCAGTTGGTACTGGTGTTTGCCGTTGCGCTATTAACAGGCTGCAGTTCCCTTCAGCACGTGACTGCTCCGCTGCTGCCATCGTTGGATCGCGACTGGCAGCGATCCATGGCCCGGCTCCCCACCGCCGAATTTCAAGACGGCCGCGTACAGATTCACGGGATCCGTGATTTCGTCCACACCAACGGTGACGACTACATCGAGAACTATCTTGACGCGACCTACAATCTGGACGATGTGGTTGGCGTCGACTTCGTGATGGCGCCTTTTGCCAAAGAGTCGAGTTTCGCGCACACCATGCTTAGTTTTCGTTTTCGGGACGGCCGAGTCCTGTCCGTTTCCGTGGAGGCTCGACTAGAGAAAGGGGAACATTACCACCCACTTCCTGCAAGCGTTCATCAGTTTGAACTGATGTATGTGGTGGCGACCGAGCGTGACGTGATCATGCGACGAACCAAGAGTGGAGTCGACGTCCATATTTATCCGATGCGAGTTTCTTCCCAGGAAGCGAAGTCTCTCTTGGTCGCTGTACTACACCGAGTTAACAAGCTGGCGAGTGAACCCGAGTTTTACGACACGCTAACGAACAACTGTACGACGAACATTGTTCGTCATGTCAATAGTCTGTCACCAGGGAGAATACCGCTCAACTGGCGCGTACTATTCCCAGGTTACTCCGACCGGCTGGCCTACGATCTGGGATTGATCGACACCAACCTGCCCTTTGCGGCTGCCCGGCGGGCGGCCCGCGTCAATGACCGCGCGCAGCCTCACTTGTCGACATTGGCATTCTCTGCCGCGTTGCGATCTACGACTATCGCCGTCGCCAAAAACCGGGAAGAACCAGCACCAAGACTGGGAATATTTCCAGGCGACCGACCATCATCAAGAAGATGAAATTCAACTTGGTCCACCAGCTGAAGTGACCATAGTTTTGGGTCGCTCCAACCGTCCCGAGTCCCGGTCCAATGTTATTCAGATTGGAGATCACAGCCGAGGCGCTGTCGATCAGCTTGTGCGATGGCCCGTCGTCGCCCCACGTACTATCGGGCTCAAAACAGACCACGGCACCCCAACTGATCATGAAGAGAATCAGGATCAACGAGAAATAGACCAAAATTCCGTGGGACAAGTCTGGGGAGTCGAGCGGTTTGCCAGCCAGCTTCAAAGGACGTATGACCGTCGGGTGATAGGCTTTCTCCATTTCTCGGTGGAGTACTTTGAAGAACAAGATATGGCGTATGACCTTCATGCCACCTCCCGTACTTCCAGCACACCCCCCGACAAACATCAACGCCAACAGAGTCGCGCGGCCGACGTTGTTCCACTTGTCGAAATCGTGAGTACCAAATCCAGTCGTCGTCACGATGGAGACAACCTGGAACAAGCCGTAACGAATNCCAGCTGTGCCAGCCGATAGGTTACCGAAGCAGTAAAACAGAACTAACAGGGTGGCGATGACGATGATGCCGATGTACACCCGAAATTCGATGTCGCGAAACAGGCGTCCAGGACGTCCCATGAACGCAAAATACAACAGCGTGAAATTGGTTCCTGCCAACAACATGAAGATGACAATGATGTAATCGATGGATTCACTTTGAAAGTGTCCTATGCTGGCGTTGTATGTGCTAAACCCACCGGTCGCCATGGTTGCAAATGCATGGCAAAAGGCATCGAACCAGCTGAGATCATGTAGACGCAATATCAGAGCCAAAACGAGATTGAAGGCGAAGTAGGTTCCGGCGAACTGCCACGCCAGATGTTGCATTCGAGCGGTCGAGTTGTCGTGCGAAGGACCCGGCATTTCATTCCGCATCAGTGCTTTACCGGCCGAACCTCGACCGAGTACAACGACAAATAATACGATGATTCCTAAGCCGCCTAGAAAATGCGTACTACTGCGCCAGAACAGCAGGCAGTGTGGGACGTTCTTGTAGTTTTCCAGATCCGATATCACCGTCGCACCCGTCGTACTGAAGCCCGACTGAGACTCAAACAGTGAGTCAACGACACTCATCGGGACTCCGTTATCACGCGCAACACCCGCTAAGGAATAGGGCAATGAACCGAGGATGGTCGCCAAGACCCAACTCAAGCCGACCACCGCCATCTTCCCTTGGCATGGCGACCAGCTCGGCGGAGAATTGCCCCAACGATGAAACAGATTGCGGTACTGCCCAGCAGTGCCCAAAATCCTCGCCACTCGATCGCGTCGGGAGTCGGCAATCCTTCGCGATAACCCAGTTTCGGGTGCGCCCACGGCAGACTAAACAGCATCGTCGTACCGATCAGTGTCGTGACGGTGCTGAGCATTCGGGCGACAATTTGGTAATTCATCCGCTCACAGCCATTGGGTGTCTGATTAAGGAAGCAGAGACATGCCTGCCGTCTGCCCTATCTCCCAGGGACTCGGAATTGTTTCATCGCTTCCTCAGTCGCATTGTCGTCCAGCAACGCCACAACGATGTCGCCCGGTTCCAAGCGATCGTCTGCTCCCGGTACGTGAACGAATTCATTGCGAATCAAGGCGGAAATAAGGCATCCCGATGGCAACGGAACGTTGGCTAACACATGTTGAGTCGCCGCTGCACCCTCGACAACCTCAATCTCAAAAAGACTAATTCTTCCCCCCGGTACTGCGGTGCGAGAAACCACCGGGCCCGTGTTGAGAAAACTGAGAACCTGCTTGGCCATTACGTCTCGTTCGCTTACGGCCACATCGATGCCGAGCTTGTTGACGATTCCTGCATAATCCGGCCGGCCGACCATGGCGAGGATCTTGTTCGATCCAATTTCTCGCGCCTCGACGCCCGCCATGATGTTGTTCTCGTCGTCACCCGTACAGGCGACAAAATAGTCGGCGCTGCCAACTCGCTCTTCCTCGAGAATGCTACGTCTTGTGGCATCGGCGTTGACCACAGTAGTATTGTCCAATGTCCTAGCTAGAAATTCGCAACGCTCTTCCGACTCTTCCATCAACATCACATCGTAACGATGATTCTCCAAGATTCGCGCCAAGTGATATCCGGTCTCGCCTCCACCAGCAATCACGACACTCTCGGTGTGACCGTGTCGACCTTCGAATTGCTCGAGCACTTCGTCGACTTCATTGGACTTTCCTAAGATGGTAACTCGGTCGTCTACCAATAATTTGTCATCTGCTTTGACAATCCACATCTTGCCTTCGCGATAGATCGACCCGATGCGGACTCCTTTTGCCAGGCCGAGTTCGGATACGCGGCAATTGGCGACAGGTGATTTTTCGGAAACGACCGCTTCTCTTACTTCGATCTCACCACGGGCGAAGTTCTCCATGAGGACTGAACCGGGCGTGCGAATATTTCTCGCTAGCTCCGTGGCAGTCAAGTGTTCCGGGCTGAGTAAGCGGTCGATTCCAAAATGCTGCTGATAATCGAATGTGCTCAGGTCCCGAAAGACGGGTGAATAGACGCGAGCGATGGACCGTCGCACTCCCATCGCTTTCGCCATGCTGGCGGCCACTAGGTTCACTTCATCGCTACCGGTCATCGCCAAACAAAGGTCCGCGCCGATCACGTCGGCCTGAAATAGAACGCTAGATTGCGAAGCGGAGCCAGCAACACCGCGGACATCCAGTTCTTCGTTGATGTTGCGAATGTTCTCGGGATCTATATCGACGACCGTCACGCTGTGACGCAGCTGACATAGTAGTTCAGCGATCCATGTTCCGACCGTTCCGGCGCCAAGCGTCACGATTCTCATCGATCACTGCTCCTTCCGCAGAGATTGCCGAGAATTGAGCTTTTCGGTCGGAATCAGAAGGTCTTCTAAAATCTCATTGTTCATGATGGTCTTCACTACAATTCGCTCAACGTCATCAGTGGTGACTCCACCGTACCAAATCGCCTGCGGGTAGATTACCACGGTTGGGCCCAATTCGCACTGGTCGAGGCACCCAGCGTTGTTGGCTCGAACAACGCCGTCTACCTGGTGGCGATTGAGGCAGGCTTTGAAAGCCGCGCGGAGCTTGCCGCTGCCATCGGGATCGCAGCAACCACGCGGATGCCTGCCAGACCGTTGGTTACCGCAGATAAAAAGATGATGAGTGAATAAAGGCATAGTGAAGCGGTCGTACGTGGAGAAGATGTTCTTGGCCAGCCAAATCTCGCAGACCAAAATGCTTCACGATATTAGTAACCAGTCGAGCAGCCAGACGATTGCAAAAACTACAAAAATGAATCCGACAATCCAAGTCCCCGCCCGGTAGGCTTGGTGCAAAATTGCACCCATCTCTTCGTGTTTCGTTGCGCCGTAGACCAAGCTAAAGGAAATCACAAGGGGAACCGCGTACCACAACCGGTTGTGATCGATGCTGCCAAACAGACTAACTGAAAACAACAGTTGGGAGAGCAGGGCCGGTGAAAACAGTGGCCCTAAAATGCCGAACATGTAAGCTGTTCCTTGTTGAGGTTGCTGTGTGGGACTCAGTCCAACCGGGATCGAATCCAGTACACTCGACGTGGCTATTCGCGCCGCTTGCTCTTTTTCGTTGCCGTCCCGCCGCCGCCGTCTGAATCACCTTCGACTTGAGACGACCCCTCCTCGCTGACGGGATCGCCCTCTTTGCCAGAGGCGTCGTTCTCCGAATCCTGCGGTGGTCCTCGGCGGCTGTCATCTTCGACCGGAATTGGCGACGGTCCCGCGTACGCATCGAAGACAACCAAAATGTTCAGGATGCCCGCTACCATCGTGTACAACGTGCCCAACTCGAAGTAAAAGTTGAGTCGATCGTGCCAACTGGCCAGCGTATCCATTTGTTCTAAGACAACTTCACCCGGAGGTTCCATCCAGCCGTTCATGAAGGGCAGCTCTTTTTTGGTCTGCACTAAAGCTGGCAAGGCCGGTAGTCCGACTCCTACTTGGCAGACGTACTGCCATCTGCGGTCGTTCTTTTTCCAGGAAGCGTAGACGACTTTACCTTCGCCAATGGCCAATCCAAAGAAGTAGGTGCTTAGAATGCAGGTCATGAACAGCAGCCCCTTGGCGTACCGTTTCTGGTAGATGTGACCGGCACCTGGGATCAGCCACGCCCACAACGCCGCCAAGTTCGGGTTGCAAAGCTCGACCTGTATGATCTCGTGTTGTTGTTTTCGATTCGACGGCATTCGCCGTAAACTCCAGTGTCGTCTCGGTTTGATATGAGTTGAATTAATCGGGCCACGGGCCCCCATTCTAGTTATCCTGGCCGGACACACCAGCCCGGATTCATCCGGATGTGTCGAGGCGAGCGGCCTGATGGGCAGCTGCAGCGATGCGGTTTCCACGAGAAATCGACCGACCGTGGTCAGCCGGAAATCGGCAGCCTATAATGCCGGTGACTGTGGCCTTATTGCGGCTCTATTGTCCTATTCGGACAGTTGGGCCTCTTTCTTGCCTCGGCCCGTCAACACGCCGAATTAATGACGACCCGCCCCCCAATCCACCAGAAGTTCACGAGGAGATCTTAGTCATGCGAACTACCCCTGCGTTTGCCGTTGTGTTGCTGGCACTGTTCTCCCTGAGCGCTCCCGTCCAAGCGGAACAAGAGCAGTACAAAAAATTCGAGAAACTGCTGACCGGTGCAAAGTTGGCAGGCAAGTTCACCGTGGTGGGTCGACCCCAAAATGGCCCCCTGCCCGAAGAATCCTACATGATCGAAAGCGTGCGGAAATTGCCCGAAGGCGACAAGTGGCTAATTCGTGCTCGCATCAAGTACGGAAATACCGACGTCACCATCCCGCTTCCGCTGGACGTGCGATTTGTGGACGATACGCCGATGATTACCCTCACCAATGCCAAGATCCCGTTGATGGGCGAGTTTAGCGCCCGGGTGATTTTCTACAACGGAAAATATGCCGGTACGTGGACCCATCATGGCAAAGGCGGTGGACACTTGTTTGGGACGATCGAACGGATGAAGAAGAACATAGCGCCAAAGAAAAACGATTCGCCGGACCAGAAAGATTCGCCAGACGACAATTCGGCCGGTAAATAACGCGGCTGCGATGTAGTTTTCAAACCTAGTCCCACCGGCACAGGGCCGGTGGGGTTATTCCGTAGAGCCCAATGGACGGGCTGGGTCACGTTCGGCGAAAGTGACCTACTTGTGACCTATGCGAACAGCGCGGATACCGCCTCGGCCTTGACCAGCTCGAATCAGCACAAATTGCCGGGTCATGACAGAAGAATCTCGGTTGGGAGGGAAACGGTGGATTGGATGGAAACGCATTAGGCGGGCAGGTGATGTGACGATCGCCGTGAGGCACGCCTCATTAGTATCAGCACTTGCCAACCTCTGGATGCCTCGAAAAGTCGTTTTTTCGTTACATCCGCGTTTTCAGCCCGTTTGTCAATAGTCACCGTGCGAAAATGGCAGCGGCTGCTGTCAATCCGTTCGTCAACTGACAATCTTCTGGATCACCGTTCCGGCTACATCCGTCAAACGGAAATCACGTCCCTGGAACCGATACGTCAATCGTTCGTGGTCGATTCCGAACTGGTGAAGCATGGTGGCGTGAAGATCGTTAACGTGGACGTGATCTTCGATTGCGGCGTACCCCAACTCGTCGGTGGCACCGTACTTCGTGCCACCGCGAACACCACCGCCACAAAGAAACGTCGAGAAGCCCATGATGTGGTGGTCGCGACCATTCCCTTGAGCCATTGGAGTTCGTCCGAATTCGCCGCCCCAAATGACCAGTGTCTCGTCCAACATGCCACGCTGCTTGAGATCTTTAATCAGTGCAGCCGTTCCCTGGTCCACGAGCTTGGCGGTGACTTCCGCGCCTTTCTTGATCCCGCCGTGATGGTCCCAACCTCGATGGTACAGTTGTATAAATCGCACGCCACGCTCGGCCAACCTGCGAGCCAGCAGGCAGTTGGCGGCAAACGTTCCATCACCTCCCTGGGTACCGTAGAGGTCGTGAATATGTTGAGGTTCGTTGGAAACATCCATGAGTTCCGGGACGGAAGTTTGCATGCGGAAGGCGAGTTCATACTGACTGATGCGTGTGGCAATCTCAGGATCGTCAAACGTCTCGTTGCCGATGCGGTTTAGTTCTTGAACGGCATCGATCACTTCGCGTTGACCGTCGATGTCCACTCCCTGTGGACTGTTGACATACAGCACGGGATCGCCCTTCGAACGAAACTCAACACCCTGAAAGCGGCTGGGTAGGAAACCGCTGTGCCATTGGCGGGAGGCAATCGGCTGGGACTGGCCGCCGCCGACAGAGGTGAGGACCACATAACCGGGCAAGTTCTTGCTCTGACTTCCCAATCCGTAAAGTAGCCACGACCCCATCGATGGCCTGCCGGGAATACTCGTCCCGGTGTTCATCACCGTGTGGGCCGGGTCGTGATTGATTTGATCGGTCTGCATCGAATTGATGACGCACAAGTCATCCGCAACCGAGCTGATGTGTGGAAGAATCGCACTGATCTCCAGCCCGGACTTTCCGTGTTTATTGAACGGGTGTTGAGGCGCCAAGCATTTGAGCTCTTTACCTTGAAGCTGCGCTATCTGTTTGCCCTTGGTGTACGATTCGGGCATCGACTGACCATCCATCTCAGCCAGTTTTGGCTTGTGGTCCAACGTCTCTAAATGTGAAGCCCCACCCGCCATGCAAAGATGGATGACTCGTTTTATGCGGGGTGGGTGGTGTGGCGATTTCAGTACACCTGTCCACTCGGGAACGCGCACCACCGTTTGTTCCTCGGCACGAAGTAACGCGCCCAAAGCGGCCGCTCCAATACCAAGAGTACCGCGGCGTAGAAACGCCCTTCGACAAGGCTCGTTCAACCAGTTTTCAATCGAGAACATTATTGTTCAACTCAGGCTTTGTTTACGGTGTCGGAATGCGCGAGTGGTCAATTCTAACCCATTTGGGATCGCGTGCCGATAAAGTGTCTGCCACTGGCAGAGTTCACGATGTACTGGAATCACTGGCGAAGCCAGTGCCACACATTAGCCAGAGGCCGAACCGCCGCCAAACACTTCTTCTCGTAATCGTCGCATGCCACCCAGCCAACCATCATAGTCAGTCGCTTTGTGTTGAAAGTACTCGGCCACTTCCGGATGAGGCAAAATCAAGAACTGTTCTTTCGCAATTCCCTGCACCACGGACTCGGCGACCTGCTCGGCCGAAATGGAAGTCTTCCGCAGCATCACAGCAACCGGGTGATCTCCGTCGATCATCCGAGTTCTCACACCCTGTGGACATAGACACGACACCACAACTCCCAAATCGCCGTAAGTGATTGCCAGCCACTCGGCGAGAGCGATGACAGCATGCTTGGTGACGGAATAGGGTGCGGACGACAGTTCGGTCAAAAGCCCAGCAGCGGATGCTGTGTGCAACAAGTAGCCCTGACCGCGATCTTGCATAGCGGGCACCACCGCTCGCGCCGCGTACACATGAGACATGACGTTGACACTCAGTATGTCTCGCCAGCTATCATCTGATACTTCCAGTCCACCGGGAAACCCAATTCCGGCGTTAGCACAGAACAGATCCACCGGACCATACTTCGACTCCGCGGCGGCGACCAGTTCCTGCACTGATTCCTGGTTGCTTACATCACAATCTACGGCCGTGCCACCTGATAGTTCGGCGACCGTTCGAGCTTCGTCGACGTCAATATCTGCCACCACGATTCCTCGCGGTTGCTCTCGAGCAAAACGTTCACACATCGCGCGGCCAATACCGTGTGCGCCTCCGGTGACGATAATCGTTTTGTCGTTGAGAAGCATCGCGTTCCTTGGCTGTCAGGTAGATGCCGAGATGAAATGGTCACTTCAACCAAGAATCATCTCCGCCAACCGCTCACGATGAAACGTCGCATCGCCGAAGAGATATTCGTCCGCCTTTGCTCGCTTGTAGTATAAGTGCAAATCATGCTCCCAGGTGAATCCGATACCACCGTGTGACTGAACGGCCAGATTGCCGGCTTTTCGTACAGCGTCGGACACGTATACCTTGGCCACCGCGACCGCTCGATTCGCGTCGAGGTTTTCCTGGAGCGCCCATGCCGCGTTCCAAACGGCCGATCGTGCGCTTTCTGTTAGAAGCAGCAAATCCGCACACATGTGCTGGACGACCTGGAATGAACCGATCACGCGATCGAACTGCTTACGCGATTTGGCATACTCGACCGTCGTTTTCAAAAGCCACTGGAGAATACCGAGCATCTCGGAGCAGACTGCGACCATCGCGACATTTTGACTCTGTTGCAACGCCTGCCTCGCCTCGTCGCCGCGGGCGAGAATCTGGTCGCGCCGGATTGGCACGTTGCTAAAATCGCATTGATACACCTTACGCGTCGCATCGATTCCCGGAGTAGACGTGATCCGCAGTCCATCGCTGGCGACCGGAATCGTCAATAGGCAGAGTTCATCGTCAACGCCAGCAACGCACAGGAGATGGTCGGCCTGCTGAGCGTGCTGCACCAAGTACTTTCGACCGTTGAGGACGTTTACTGTTACTGCTTCTGTTACTGTTTTTTTTCCGTTTTCAGACAGTCTTGTCTCCATCACGGCCGGGTCGAAACTCCAGGATCCCTGTTCCTCCAAGGCCGCGATCGTTATTCTCGTCGAGCCATCGAACACTCCCGGTAACAACTCACTGGCGACGGGTCCACCGATCGATGCAAGTAGAGTGGCGGCCCAGTTCGTGGATAGCCAGGGACCGGGAACACAGGCCCGCCCAAGTTCTTCCGCAACCACTGATAGTTCCACTGGCCCCAACCCCAGTCCGCCATACTGCTCGTCCAAATGCAAGCCGATCCAACCTTGTTCGGCCATCTCCATCCAAAGGCTGTCGTCCATTGCCGAGTCGGTTTCCATCAACGCTCGAACACGCGAGATGGGAATCTCACGCTTACAAAAATCTCGGACGCTCTGTTGAAGCAACTTTTGTGGTTTCGATAAATCAAAGTACATGGGTTCTCAGTCGTCAGTGTGTTCGGTGTTCGTTCCCTCGCTGACGCGTCGGGTTACGAATTCAATAACTCTTGGGCATGCCGAGGACTCGTTCGGCGAGGATATTACGTTGGATTTCGCTAGTTCCGCCTTCGATCGTGTTGCCTCGAGATCGGAGGTAGCGGTAGGCCCAGTTGCCGTTATCGAAGGTCGACAACTGCGCTGTGTCTCCCAATATTTCCATCGCGGTTTGCGAAAGCCTCTGATTCATTTCACTCCAATACAGTTTTAAGATCGAACCCTCGGGGCCGGGAGTCTCGCCCGCATTGGAGCGACTCAGTGCTCGATCGGTGTTCAATCGAAAGAGTTCCAGTTCGACGTGTGCTTGAGCAATGTTCTGACGCACCAAGGGATCCTCGGCCAGTAAACGACCGTTCCGTTTCCTTGTGCGGCAGTGTTCGATAAGCTGTCGCATCGTCTCCTCAAACGAGACATAGACGCTGGCGCCTAGATTCGCCCGTTCGTTCATCAGTACCACTAAGCCGACTCGCCAACCGTTATTCAGTTCGCCCAGCTGATTCTCAATAGGCACTCGTACGTCGGTAAAAAACACTTCATTAAATCCCGAGTCACCGGACATCTGGCGCAGGGGTTTCGTCGAAACGCCTGGCGATTTCATGTCCACCAACAGGCAGGTGATTCCCTTGTGTTTGGCAACTGACGTGTCGGTGCGAACCAACAGCAAACACCAATCTGCGATCTGCGCAAAACTGGTCCAGATTTTCTGGCCGTTGACAACGAAGTGCTCTCCATCGCGAATTGCCCTTGTACTCAATGATGCCAAATCACTGCCAGAATTTGGTTCGGAGTAACCCTGGCACCAGATGTCTTTGCCACTCAGAATTCGAGGCAGGAACTTCTGCTTCTGTTGTTCGCTGCCAACTGCCATGATCGTCGGCCCGACCAAGCCCTCGCCGATAACGCCAAAATGTTCGGGTGCTCTGGCCCTGGCGACCTCTGCCAGAAAAATCGACTGCTGAATCGGGCTCGCGCCTCGACCTCCGTACTCCACAGGCCAGGACACACCGGCCCAACCTCCGCCAAATAGCTTCTGCTGCCAGTCTCGCAGGTGGTCCCAATAACCGGCGTCCGCCTCTCCGCGACGGTGTCCAGGCCAAGGCTCGGGAACGTTAGCTGCCAACCAACTTCTCAACTCGTCGCGGAATTTCTGTTCGTCGGGAGTGAGATTGAGATCCATTGATTTCTTTCAAAGTGAGGCAGGATTCTTAAGCAGGTTGGGAAGGCGTCAATATCATGACTTGTCTCGATCACCGACATCCGCCTTGGCGGCGTTCGAATTCTCGACGCTGTCCCACAACAATTCAGCCACGTCTTTCACGACCACTTTGCGGTCCGACTGAAGAGCTCCGACTCCGTCTTCCAGCATCGTGGTACAAAACGGACAAGCGACAGCGATTGTGTCCGCTCCGCTACTCAACGCTTGCTTGGAGCGTTCAACATTCACTCGCTGATCGGGAGGCTCGTCGACAAAGCTCATCCCTCCACCTCCACCACAACAGAAGCTCTGAGTTCCGTGCTGCTCCATTTCAATCAATGGAGCCTCCGACACTTTCGCTAAGATTTGGCGGGGTTCATCGGTGATCCCATTGTGTCGACCGAGATAGCACGGATCGTGGAGTGTGATCGTACCGATTTGAGAAGCGTCGAGCGTCAGTCGATTCTCTCCGATCAACTTCGCTAGATAGGTCGTGTGGTGATAAACTTCAAACTTGCCGCCGAACTGCGGATACTCGTTTCGAAAAGTGTTGAAACAATGCGGGCATGCCGTTACCACTGTGTGCACTTGGTGGGAATTCAACGTCTCGATGGTTTGTCTAGCAAGCGTGTCAAACAGGAACTCGTTGCCGATGCGACGCGCTGGGTCGCCGGTACACGATTCATCGCGACCAAGAATCCCAAACTTGACTCCAGCGTGTTGCAGCAACTTTGCCAACGCGCGAGTTGACTTTTGATTGCGATCAACCAGCGCTCCGCCGCATCCCACCCACAGCAGCACTTCGGGCTGATCGACTTCCTTGATGTGCGGAACATCCAGCCCATCGGCCCAATCGGTCCGTGACGCCTGCGTACCGCGGAATGGGTGCCCTCGTTGCTCCATCGATGTCAGTGCACCTTGTAGAGTGCGTGGGAATTGAGCATCTTCCATCACCAGAAATCGCCGCATGTCGACGATCTTGGGATACTGTTCGATCGCCACCGGACATGTCTCGACACACGCGCCGCAAGTTGTGCACTGCCACAACGCCTCCGCTGACAATGGAGTGCCGTCGGCGATGATTGACGAAGGCTCGTTCGCCACGTCAGTATGGCCTGACAGTGGACGACCCATTGCGGGCAGCTGTCTTTGCAAGTCCAAAATAATGTCGCGGGGAGAAAGCGCCTTACCGACCGCGTTGGCCGGGCAAACGCTCGTGCACTGCCCGCACTCGGTACAAGAGTCGAGGTCGAGTAGATCCTTCCAGGTAAATTGTTCGAGATTCTTTACACCAAACACTTCCGCCGATTCAAAATCGATCGGCTGTAGAGAACCGGCCGGCGCGTCCAGGTTCGACGTGTAGATATTCAGTGGAGCGGTAACAATGTGTAATAACTTCGTATAGGGCGCCCAAGCGATCAATCCGAAGACTAACAACAAATGCCCCCACCAGACGATCAGGTGGGCCGTTCGTAACGCGTCTACACTGACGACAGTGGTGGAAACTCGAGCCACCATCAATCCAACCGGTGACCACGAGGACCATTCATCGTTGGTGGCCGCAATTCGCCAGCCTTCCAGCAAAAATCCGCTCGCCAGAATCACAAAGATCAAGACCAGAATCCCATTCGCTTCGTCGCTGAACACCAGTTTTTTTGGACGAAGACCCCAGCGACGAATTGCCGCCAACGCGACACCCACCATTGCTAGTGCTCCGAGGCAATCGACAAACAGAGATTGAAAGTAGAGGTAGAACGACCCCTTCATGATCGGTACGTTGAAGTCATGGTCGATCATCACGACCGTGGTAGCGATCAGCAATGTCACGAACCCCCAGAACATCATCGCGTGCAGGGCACCGGCAAGCGGATCTCGCCAGATCGTCGCTTGCAAGATCGCCATCTTCAGAACGCGAGCGAGTCGCTCGATGGGTCGGTCAAAGCGGGCGCTCGGTTGACCACGCCGCCATTGACGCACGTGACGATAGACGCCGTATCCAGCAACCACGGCTGTGGGAACAAGTAACACGTACATGACCCAAACGTGTTTAATGTTCCAGAGGACTTGTCGAGTCGCGTCGTCCATGAATCGTTTTTCGTTGAAGGTCGCAAAAGGGTAAGCGGTCAGCCATTCGACTCTTCGATCTGTTCTTTTAACGGACCGATGACCTTACGGAAATCTTCAACTAAACCGAATTGACAGTGCCGGAAGATCGGCGCGTCCGCATCCGTGTTGATCGCGGCAACCACTTTGGCATCGGCGATTCCCATCAAGTGCTGGCTCGCACCGGAAATGGCGATCGCCAGGTAGAGTTCGGGGGCGACCTTCTTTCCCGTCTGACCTATCTGCAGACTCGGCGAGACCCAACCGGCGTCGCAGGCGGCGCGGGATGCGGCCACTTCGGCCTTCATCGATTTTGCCAACTCCCCCAGCTCGGCAAACGGCTCGGGACCTCCCAATCCTCGCCCTCCAGAGACGATGACCTGCGCGTCCTCAAGGCGTACTCCCGACGCCGCTTCGCGAGACCGTTCAATGATCTCCGATCCGCTGCTGTCGTCGGTGCCACCTTCATGGTGTTCCACTTGGCACGCTGCACTACGTTCGGGTTCCGCAGCGAAGGCGCGGGACCTGGTCCAGACTACGGCCGGCTCGACGTTCGCTCTAACCACTGCGATTGCCTTGCCACCATAAACACCCCGCGTGACATGAATCTTCTCATCGCGGATTTCAATCCGCTGGGCATCGCCAATGGAACACCCCTGCAATCGATGCGCTAGTCGTGGCGCGATTTCCTGGCTGTAAGTGTCCTGACCCAGCAAGACAAGGCGCGGTTTCAATTCAGCACCAACCGTGTGCAATGCGGCCAAACACGGCTCTATTTGGTAATCGCCCGGTTCTTTCGTTGGCAGCACCACGACACGATCCGCTTGTCGAGTGGCATGTTGCAATAGTTCGGCCGGCACGCCGCTGGCGACTACAACATGTTCCACCGACAACTGCCGGGCAATCCGCTCTGCCTCGGCAACGAGCCCAATGGTGGCGCGGTCCAATTCCATGCCGGGCAGTAGACAACTCATAACGTTTGCCCTCGCCCTCGCCCTCGTCTTCACGTTCACCCTTGTGGTTTCAAACCGACTGTACGATATTTGCAATTCGTTGAGCCAACTCGCGGATGCGATCATCGAGCGAATCGCCAGTGATGAATTCACAACTGCTTGTCTCCTCGGGAATATACAGTTCGACAACCTGAGTCGCGTTCGCCGCACGGGTCACCTTTTCCTCATCCAAACCGATGTCGTCCAACGTCCACGTTGTGAGTTCCTTGCGGTGGGCCAGCATGATATCTCGAGTCTTGGGGATACGCGGCACATTGGTCTCGGTGTTCGTAATCGATACGACCACAGGTGTGTCGGACACCAGTTTCTCGCGTCCGACATCCGTTTGACGTTGCAGGTGGACGCCCGCGTCCACGATGTCAATTTGGTCGACGAACGAAACACAATTCAAGCCGAGCATTTCGGCAACTAGCCCGGCCGTTTGCCCCTCCCCCCAGTCGCCCGATTCGCGACCTAGCATGATCAAGTCGAACGTACCCAGTTTCTTGATGGCCGCTGCCAGCACGGTGGCGGCCCCGGCTGAATTACAGTGGGGAATTTCTGGGGTGGCGATGCGGTATGCGTGATCGACTTTCAAGGCGAACGCCTTCCGCAATGTCTCTTCGGCATCATCCGGTCCGAATGTCATCGCCGTGATTTCACTGTCGCTGCCCTCCCTTAACTGCAACGCAGTTTCCAACGCGTTCTCGCAAAAGATGTTCGTGACAAGACTTGCCGAACCGAGAACGGCCTCGAGCCGATCGGGGTCGACTTGAAAGTCCCGAGGAGAAACCTCGGGGTCGAGTATCTGCTTTAGGCATACGAGTATCTTCATCGGTCAACTCATGAGCCGTCTTTCAAGAGACCGGAAACGATGAAACAGGCCGTTTCGCTGGCAACTCGGTCACTCGAAAAGCGACCCTTCGGTTGATACCAGCGAGCGACGCCGAGAATGGTGGAAAATAGATTCAGTGAGGCAACCGTCATGTCGACGTTGCGCAATCGTCCGGCCTTGTCAAGTTCAGACAACGTGTCGCGTACCAAGTCGAGGTAACGTCGTTTCCGGGCGACAATCGCGCGTCTCTGCGGAGCTGACAATTTGTTGACCTCTGCGGTCAAGACGGTAATCGCGCCACCCGTTACGAAAATCGTTTCCAAATGTCGAGCGATGATCTGGTGCAACCGCTTTTCAGCGTCCTCGATTTCAGCACAAGGACCGATGATATCGCGTTCCACGCAGTCCATGGCGAAACTGATGATCTTGTACAGCAGATCGCCTTTGCCCTTGGTGTAGTAATACAGCCCGGCCTTCGTCAGGTTCACGGCCTTGGCAATATCGTTCATGCTGGTCGCGTCGAAACCATTGCGGTAAATCAGATCAGCCGCCGTTAGCAAGACTTCGGCCGCGCGATCCTCGGCAGCAGAACGCGGTTGCGCCGGCTGATCAAGCACTGCAAGTCTGGCCATGTTCGCTTCCTTCCACTGCCGTGATCGGCTGATTTCAAGTCTGTTGAATCTTACCGACCGTACGGTAGAATGTCAACGAGTCGCAAGAGGGCGAAGCTCGTGATTCCAGCGTTACGCAACGCACTCTGGACCCCGATGGACCGTATCGTCGGAATGCGGCTTTTCGATGAATCGACCCACCGACCAATAATACAAACTCAATGAGTAGCATCATTTTTGTGCGTCATGCACAAGCATCGCTCTTCGAGGACAACTACGACCAACTATCCGATCGTGGGCTGGAGCAAGCGCGGCAATTGGGTAAGTACTTCTCGCAACAAGCATTGGCCTTTGATGAGGTCTACACGGGTCCCTGTCGGAGGCACCAACAGACGGCGTCGGAAGTGGCTCGGCATTCCACTCATCCATCCCCGCCGGCAATCGAAATCGCCGAGTTGGATGAACATCACTTGGATCAACTGGCGACTCAACATGTTCATAAAATAGCAGAGCAATTCCCAAATATTGGTGAACTGCAAATCGCTTTTCAATCAGCGGACGGTCGCGCGGAACGCCAGAAATCGTTTGCGCGGCTCTTCGAAGCGACGGCCGACTTGTGGGTCACAAGCCGCTGTCCCCTCTTTGGCGTCGAGTCGTGGCCGGAGTTTCACCAGCGCGTCAACGACGGAATTAGTAAGATCGTCGGTCGTGCTGTGCGGGGCAAAAAAATACTGGTCTTCACTTCCGCAGGAGTGATCGCTGTTGCGCTGCGGCGAGCGCTCGGCTGCCCGGATGACGTCGCGTTGGGACTCTCCTGGCGAACGTGGAACTGCTCGCTCACCGAATTTGCGTTCTCTCAAGATCGATTCTCACTCGACCGCTTCAACGCTCTACCACATCTGGACAATCGCAAAAACTGGACGTACCGTTAGGAGACCAGTCTGTTTACCAATGATCTTGGACGACAGCAGCAAATGGAAGTGCGGCAAGATTGGGCGTTCCGGAGCGAACAATTGGATACAAAGCAAATTACACACTCAATGCAGGTGAATGGCATGAATGACGAAGCGAAAAACTCGGATGTTGATGCGATCTCGAGCGACGAACGCACGTGGGCGATGCTGGCACATCTGTCCATCCTTGTGTTGGGCGTTATCGGTCCCTTGGTAATCTGGTTGGTGAAGAAGGAGGAATCGAAGTTCGTGGCTGATCAGGCCATGGAGGCATTGAACTTTCACATCGCCGTCCTTATTGCGACGGTAGTTCTCGCATGTACTGTCGTGGGGCCGGTGGTCGTTGCAATTGGTGCCGTTGTGTACGGCATCATCGCCGGCCTTGAAGCGAACAAGGGTGTCTACTATCGATATCCATACACGGTGCGCCTCATAAAGTAGAGCCGAATTCCCCACTGCTCACCCTCCGTCTTTCAATTAGCATTGCCATAGAACACTAAGGGCCGCGCCGACAACCCAACCTCAGATAAAGAAGTCTCGCTGCATCTCGACGGACGGATCGACAGCGTACTGGTCGAAGTCGGTGACCCCTTTGCTCTGCAGTACGTCGACATCGATGAAGAAGTTGCCGCTGCACGAGCGGCTGGGTTGAGTGAGGATATGATGCGCCGCGTCCGCCATGATCTGCGGTTTGCGGGAACGCTGGACGATGGCATCACCTCCTAGCAAGTTCTGCACTGCCGCCGTAGCGATGACGCTTTCGGGCCAAAGAGCATTGACTGCCACGCCTCTCTCGCGAAACTCATCGGCCATCCCCAGGACACACATACTCATGCCAAACTTGGCCATCGTGTAGGCAACATGCGGAGCAAACCACTTGGCCTCCATATTGAGCGGCGGCGAGATGTTTAGGATGTGCGGGTTATTGGACTTGAGTAGATGTGGCAGGCATTTTTGGCTGACCATATAGGTCGCCCGCACGTTGACGGCATTCATCAGGTCAAAACGCTTCATTGGCGTCTCGCAAGTGCCGGCAAGAAAAATCGCGCTGCAATTGTTGATCACGATATCGATTCCGCCAAACCGATCGACCGCCATGGCAACCGCCGCTTCTACCAGCTCCTCGTGTCGCACGTCGGTGGCACAGGCGAGGCCCTTTCCGCCCGCCGCTTCGATCTCCTCGACGGCCGTGAAGATCGTGCCCGGGAGCTTGGGGTGAGGTTCCGTGGTCTTCGCGACGACAACAATATTCGCTCCATCTGCTGCCGCTTTCAACGCGATCGCTTTGCCAATGCCGCGACTGGAGCCAGTGATGAAGAGAGTTTTATTTTGAAGTGACATATTGTTCAGTCCGTGAAGAATTCACCAGTTAATAATCTGTTCGATCGACTTCCCAATCGCCTCGATTGTCCATTCACTCTGTTCGTAGCGAGTTGTGCCGTGACTGGACATCATACGGTAGGTGAATATCTCGTTGCCTTCAATTCCAAAGGTCACCCCGTTAATTGCAGCGGCTGCATCGGTTGCCAGGAAGGCGACGAGCGGAGATATCCTCTTTGGTGCCAGTGCGGCCTCAATCAGTGCCATTTCGGTATCGGGCATTGTCGCCAACATCCGCGTTGCCGCCATCGGGGCGATGGCGTTGACCGTGATCTTGTACTTCGAGAATTCCCAGGCGGCGATCCGCGTGAGCGCGTGGATACCTGCTTTGGCCGCCCCGTAGTTCGCCTGTCCAAAGTTACCCAGCAGGCCGGACGTGGACGAGGTGTTAATAATACGTCCGCCGTTACCCTGAGCCTTCATCACGGTGGCAGCGGCTCGGAGACAGGTAAACGTACCGGTCAGATGCACGCGAAGTACGTCGTCCCACTCTTCGTCAGTCATGTTAAGGATCGTGCGGTCGCGGAGAATGCCCGCGTTGTTGACCAGGATGTCGATGCGGCCAAAAGCGTCGATGGCCGTTTGGATAATTCGCTCTGCGGCCGCCGTCGTGCCCACGGCATCCGTGCACGCGACGGCACAGCCGCCCTGCGATTCTATTTCGTCGACGACTTGCTGAGCGATCGAATCCCCGCTGCCGCCATCCATATCGCAGCCGGCATCGTTGATCACCACACTGGCACCTTCCTGTGCAAACAACATCGCGTGCTCGCGTCCAATTCCACGTCCAGCACCGGTGATTACCGCGACTTTTCCATTAAGTTGTTTCATTGCTTCTTCTTCGTTTGATGTTCGATACTCGGTGTTGTTCTGTTGGTCAGATCTCGCCGGCCTGGATTGCCTGAACGGCGGTCTTTCCCAGAGCGGCGACACGCTGGTTCATCGTGGAAAAACGAGAGTCCTTCGTCAATCCGCGAGCGAAACGGGCGTAGATCTGTTGCACAATGACCGTCAGTTTGAAGAGTCCGAAACAGAAGTAAAACAGCATGTTGGGAATTTTGGTACCGGTCTGCTCTGTGTATCGTTCAACAACCTGTTTCCTTGTCATGCTGCCGACCAGCATGGTAGGGCCGAAAGCTCCCTGCTTTTGAATCTCCGGGTCGTCCGCTTGAATCCAATAGGCCAGCGTCATGCCAAGATCCATCAAGGCGTCCCCGACAGTCGCCATTTCCCAATCCAGCACGGCGACAATGCGGGTCACATCATCCACCGCCAACATCAAGTTATCGTATTTGTAGTCGTTGTGGATCAACGCGGCGTGACCGTCTGCTGGGCGATGCTCGGACAACCACTGTCCAAGTCGCTCAACATCTGGATAGTCGTCTGTTCTTGCGTTTTCGTAGCGCACAACCCAGCCCATGACTTGTCGTTCGATGTACCCGTCAGGACGGCCGAGGTCACCGAGTCCAGCGGCGGTGTAGTCGAGCGAATGCAGTACCGCCAGGTTGTCGACAAGTGATTCACACAACCGCCGCACACTTTGCGGATTCGACGCTAACTGAGGAGGAGGTTCGCCGTCGCGAAGGACAACTCCTGATCGCCGTTCCATGACGTAGAATTCGTCTCCGATGACATCGTGATCCTGGCAATGCACGTAGGGACGTGGCGCCGGCGGATAAACTTCACAGAGTTTAGAGAGGACGCGGAATTCGCGCCCCATGTCGTGAGCCGACTTGACAGGATTACCGAATGGTGGTCGCCGCAGGACAAACGACTGATCGCCAAACCGAAGTAGATAAGTCAGATTCGAATGACCGCAGGGGAATTGCTCAATCGTGAACGGCCCCTCACCACCGGGGAGCCGACCCCTCAAGAACGCCTCGAGGCGTTTTCGATCGAGTTGTTCGCCCGTTCGGATGGGTCCGGCATGGTCAAGCATCGGTTAGGTCCCAAGGTAAGCGTTCGCGACCAATGTGTGGCACTGGCTTCGCCAGTGCTTTTTTCGTGCTGGCTACCCTCTATAGTCTCGAAAGCTACCACCGCTCTCGGCGAGTTCCTTTAACAACGGAGCCGGTTCCCACCAAAATCCCTGTGATTCTTGGAAATGGCAAACGCGATCGTAGACTTTCTTGAGGCCAACAGAGTCAGCGTACATCATCGGTCCGCCACGCCAGGCCGGAAATCCATACCCATAGACATAGACGACGTCGATGTCGACAGACCGCAAGGCAATCCCTTCTTCCAGGAGTCGCGCGCCTTCGTTGGCTAGGGCATACATCGTCCGCTCGATGATCTCGTCATCCGCAATCGCTCGGCGGGTAATGCCGGCCTCCAATGCTGTTTTCTCGATCAACTCCTCCACGATCGGATCGGGAATTGGTTCGCGTCCATCGTATCGGTACCACCCGGCAGCGGTCTTTTGACCGTAACGGTCCATTTCGTAGAGCTTGTCCATTACCAAGGAGTTTCGCATTCCATCAGGAATCGAGTCCTTGATCTCCTGGTGAATCCGCCAGCTGACGTCGATCCCGGCCAAGTCGGAAACAGCGAGCGGTCCCATGGCTAGACCGAAATCGAAAAGCACTTTATCAACCTGCTCGACGTCTGCTCCTTCCTCAAGTAAAAACTGCGCCTCGCGCTGGTAGGGTCCAAACATGCGGTTGCCTACGAAGCCGAAGCAATTCCCGACCAACACGCCGATTTTTCCCAAACGCTTGGCCATGTCCATCGATGTTGCAATCACGTCATCACTTGACGCTTTGCCGCGGACAATCTCCAACAACTTCATCACATTGGCCGGACTAAAAAAGTGGTGGCCAATCACGCTCTCCGGTCGTTTGGTCGCCGCAGCGATCCGATCGATGTCGAGCGTCGATGTGTTGGTCGCGAGAATTGCGTTTGGTTTAGCGACCTCATCCAACTCGCCAAAGACCTGCTCTTTCAACGCCATCCCTTCGAAGACGGCCTCAATAATGATGTCGGCTTCAGAGAGTGCCTGATAATCGACCGTAGGTGAAATCAACTCCATCCGCCGTTCAACTTCCTCCGAGGTCAGTCGACCACGCTTGACGGATGTGGCGTAGGTCTTCCGGATGCGTTCCAGACCTTTGTCCAATCGCTCCTGATCGATTTCCTTGAGCACGACAGGGATTCCCGTGTTGACATAGGCCATCGTGATTCCGCCACCCATCGTTCCGGCACCGACAACCGCCGCCGTTTCGATCGACCGACGAGCTGTCGCCTTGTCGATCCCTGGGACCTTTCCCACCGCTCGCTCACCGAAGAAGATATGAATCAATCCCTTACACTGCTCGGAATGCAGGCACTCTTGAAACAGTTCAGCCTCCCTCTTGACCGCATCGTCAAATGACAGCGTCGCAGCAGCCTCGACTGCTTGGATTGCCATCGCCGGTGCAATTTGACCCCGAGTTCTCTTGGCAAGTTGCTGTTTGAGTCTTTCGATGGACGCCGCGTTCTCGGCAGGATCTCCCAGGCGGTCGTCTATGTCGCGCGTTTTACGCGGTGTATCGCCGGATGCGACAATCGCTTGAGCGAATGAGATGGCGTCGGGCAACAAGTCGCCGTCGACAATCTCGTCAAGAATTCCGGTCTCCCATGCCTCTCTCGCGGCAACCATGATCCCCGTCGCGCACATCTCGGCGGCGCGGGCGATGCCGCAAAGTCGAGGCAGTCGTTGCGTTCCCATCGCACCGGGAATCAGGCCCAGTTTTACTTCCGGTACACCCACAGTAGCGCTCGCCCCAGCGACTCGATAATGACAGCCCATCGCAACTTCCAGACCCCCGCCCAACGCTGTCCCGTGAATGGCAGCAATCACCGGCTTCGGACAGTCCTCTAGTCGACTGATAACCCGAGACAGGCTATTACTCGGACTCTTTTCTCCACTGACGAATTTGCCAAACTCCTTGATGTCAGCGCCCGCGGTAAATGTCCGGCCACCACCAATTAACACGATCGCCTCGACAGCTGCGTCCTCGGTGGCCTCGTCCAAGCGAGAATAAAGTTGTTCCGCTACTCCTGGACTGAAAGCGTTCACCGGTGGATTGTCGAGTGTAATGACGGCGACGTTATCCGTCCGTTGGTAGCGAACAAAATCGGCCATGGGGAATTTCCACGAGGAAGAGTGAGGGTTACAAAAACGGCGAGTCACGATGTGGCTTATCTGTCACGCCGATGGGTCGTTATTGTATCCGCTTCTCGCCAGTCGTATCTCCCGGCAACTCAATTCGTCGGCTTGGCTAGAAATGATGATCGCAACTTGCCCACTGGGCAGCAGTCGCCTAGAATTCCCGCACTTTCCGACGATGTTCGATCATCCAACTCGCCAGGAGCTGTCGATGTCTACAGACTTTTCTCTCCATGGCAAGAACGCCATCATCACCGGCGGCACTCGCGGCATTGGATTGGCCATCGTGCGTGGATTCCTCGAAGCGGGCGCGACAGTGACCCTCTGTAGCCGCAAGCAGGAGAATGTCGATAAAGCGGTCGAGGAGCTAGCGGACGTGGCAGCGAATTTACAAGCAGTTGTCGCGCATGTGGGCAAGCTCGACCAACTCGAACGGCTGGTCGCGAATGCGGAAGAGCGTTTCGGAGACGTGGATCTGCTGGTAAACAATGCCGGCACGAATCCGTACTACGGCCCGATTGTCGATTCCGAGGACGCTGCCTGGGACAAGACCATGGAGGTCAATTTGCGTGGCCCCTACGTTTTGTCGAAGCTGGTCGCGAGGAAAATGGTCGTAAACGGTGGTGGTTCGATCGTCAACATCGCGTCGATTGCCGGGATTACCGCAGCTCCGCTACAAGGGATCTACTCGGTCACAAAGGCCGGACTGATCATGCTGACGAAAGTGATGGCCCGTGAACTGGGAAGGGACGGCGTTCGCGTCAACTGCATTTGCCCCGGCGTCATCAAAACCAAACTCAGTTCGGCCCTGTGGTCTGACCCTGAAGCCGAAAAACAAGCCGCGTCACTGAAGGCACTCGGTCGCATCGGTACCACCGACGAATTGGTCGGCGCAGCGATCTACTTCGCCTGCGATGCCAGCTCGTTCACAACCGGTGCCGTCTTGCAGATTGACGGCGGGATGGTCTTGTGACGAGACGATGTTGAACACCGAACATCGAATAGGCTTTGTGTCTTCGTTTGAGAAAAAATAACACGTGCTCACGGTTTCATCACGCCGCAAACCGGTGCCTCCCAAGTCAATGCGTCGTTTTGACTCGCCAGTTGGTCGATTAGTGCGGTAGCCTGGTCGGGAATTGCAGCCATGCGACGAGCTCGCAGGTCAACGTACGCGCCGATGAATTCGAACGTTGCCGACACATCTCCCTTGTCTTGATTGGTCATGAATAGAATTGCGTGGAATCGCTTCTCCGATCTGCCAATCAGACGAGAGTGGATCTCCACGGTCTGACCGACTCGTACTTCGGAGAGGTAGCGAATGTGAGACTCCAAGGCAAAAGTACCACCATGGAGCGCTTCCAGATCGTCCCAACTCAAGCCAATACTCTGGAACATCCCGCCCATCGCCATGCTGAACAGGTGGGTGTACCACATCACGTTCATGTGGCCCATTTCGTCCAAATATTCCTCGGGGATCGTTGCTCGATGCGTCATGGGCAACTGTTTTACGTCGGCGATATCCAATCGAACTCTGTGCGTCATATTTTGACCAATTGCTTTCCGATGTTGGCGCCCTGCATCATTTCGATGAACGCTCGCGGCGCGTTCTCGATGCCGTCGGTAACACGTTCACGGCAGTTGAGTTTGCCTTCCCGGTACCACCGAGTCAGCTGTGATAGAGCTTTTCGATAGTGTTCAGCGAAATCAAGAACGAGAAACCCTCGTACGGTGGCTCGCTTGACGATCAAGTGCCACAACAGTCGTGGTCCCTGAGAGACTTCCACCGCGTTGTACTGCGAAATCTGACCGCAAATCGCCACATGGGCCGACTGGTTGAGAAGTGGAAAAACCGCATCGGTAATCGGCCCACCAACGTTGTCAAAGTAGACGTCAATACCGTTGGGACATCGTTCTTTCAGGGCAGCATAATAGCTGTCTGTCGTTTTGTAATTGAATCCGGCGTCGTACCCCAAATCGGTGACGATGTGTCGAATTTTCTCATCCGAACCGGCGACACCAACGACTCGGCAACCGATCAACTTGGCCAACTGCCCAACGACCGAACCGACGGCGCCGGCGGCACCGGAGACGACGACTGTATCACCAGCTTCGGCCTGCCCAATATCGAGCAGCCCGAAATAGGCCGTGAGTCCGGGCATTCCCAACACGTGTAGCGCCGTCGATATCGGCGCGGCGTCCGGGTCGAGTCGACGGACCCCCTCTCCTTCGCTAAGTGCGTATTCCTGCCAGCCGAACATCCCGGAAACATAGTGCCCCTCCGGAAACCGAGCGTTGCGCGACTGCACAATCTGCCCGACGCACGCACCGACCATCACCTGACCAATTGCCACAGGATCCGCGTAGGAAGGTGCATCGTTCATGCGACCTCGCATGTACGGGTCAACAGAAAGGTACGACGTCTTTACCAGAAACTGGCCATCGGCCGGCTCGACGGTCGGCGTCTCCAACAGTTCAAAATCGGTTTCGCACGGAAAACCCGTTGGGCGGGCGGCGAGAACAATTTGGCGGTTGTTCATTTTGTGGATCGCATCATGTTATTACATAATTTTGGAATGAAAGGCAAACGGAGTAAATAGTTGTACAGGAAAACGTGCCGCGGCCAATCGTACTGACCCCAACGTGAATACATCATCCGTTCACCAACTCGAACAGGCCGGCAGCGCCTTGTCCGCCACCGACACACATGGTGACGACTCCTAAGCGAACTTGTCTACGTTGCATTTCGTTTGCCAGGGTTCCAACCAAACGCGAGCCGGTCATGCCGAATGGGTGCCCAATAGCGATCGACCCACCGTTCACGTTCAATTTTTCTGGGTCAATTCGCAATTGATCGCGGCAATAGACAACTTGAACGGCAAACGCTTCATTCAACTCCCACAGGTCAATATCAGCGACCGACAAACTGTGTCGCTTGAGCAGTTTCGGCACAGCGTAAATCGGCCCGATTCCCATCTCATCAGGTTGACAACCCGCCACCGCAAATCCGCGATAGACGACCTTGGGCAAAACGCCAAGTTCTTTGGCTCGATCGCGCGACATCAGCAACGACACGGACGCTCCATCACACATTTGCGATGAGTTCCCTGCCGTCACTGAACCACTACCGCTATCTCGGTCGAAGACAGGAGGTAGCCCGGACAAGCCCTCGAGGGTTGTCTCTGGCCGATTGCACTCGTCCTTTTCAAAGAGCACATCCTGTTCGCCTTCAATCCGCTTGGTTTCCCTACTAAAAATGCCTCGTCGCACTTGGATCGGCGCCAGTTCATCATCGAAGAGTCCCTCGGTCTGAGCTCGAGCTGTCCGCTGTTGACTAGACAAAGCGTACTCATCTTGAGCTCGACGTGAGATCTTGTACCTCTTTGCGACAACCTCGGCCGTGTCACCCATCACCATGTAGATGCCCGGCTGATGTTCGTTGACCCAAGGGTTGGGGATCGTCTTCATGTCGGCGGTCATTGTGATGCTCTCCACACCGCCACCAATGGCCACATCGGCGCCCTCGTTAATGATCTGGTGCGCCGCCATCGCCGTCGTTTGTAAACCCGATGAACAGAACCGGTTCACGGTCATGGCGGCGATCGACGCAGGTAGCTCGGCTCGCATGGCCGCCACGCGGGCGACATTCATTCCCTGCGTACCCTCAGGATTTCCACATCCGATAATGATGTCCTCGATTTCAGTAGCGTCCAACTGGGGCACCTTAGCTAAGAGGTGCTTTAAACAATGTGCCAGCATGTCGTCCGGTCGTGTCAAGTTGAGCGAACCGCGAAATGATTTCGCCAACGGCGTTCGCGAACTGGCAACGACAACGGCTTCAGGCATAACGGTCTTCCCAATTCAAAAAATGTTAGCGACAGTAGGGCTTTTTAGGACCAGTCAGACGCATTCTTCCACTCTTCGCGAAGGGTACGTTTGAGTACCTTTCCGTTGGAGTTTTTTGGCAACTGATCGGGGAACATGACGTACTTGGGGATTTTGAATTTCGACAGGCAACCGCCCGCGAATTCCCGCACATCGTCCGCCGACACTTGTTCGCCCGCTTTCATGACGATCGATACGGCAATTTCTTCCTGCAACGCGGGATCGGGTACGCCGTAAACGGAGACCTCGGACACACCCGCCAATCCATAGATCGCCTCCTCGATCTCTCGCGGCGAAATGTTCTCGCCGGCTTTGATGATCATGTCCTTCTTGCGATCAGTGATGAAGATGTAACCCTGTTCGTTGGTGTGGCCTATGTCGCCCGAGTGCAACCAGCCGTCGATAATTGCCGCGCGGCTCGCCTCTTCATTGTTCCAATATCCCAACATGACGTTGGGTCCGCGGATGCAGATTTCCCCTGTCTCGCCAAACGGCAGTGGATGATTCTCATCATTTTGTATGCAAACTTCTACGCCCGGAATCGGCCGCCCCACGCTGCCGACAACAAACGCCTCGTCATCCCGATAGGCGGACACAGCACAGGTCGCCTCCGACTGGCCGTATCCATCGACGACTCGGCAATCGAACAATCGTTCAAAATCGACGCGAATCTCCTCGGCCAGGGGCGCCGAGCCGGCCGCGACGATCTTGAGGCTTGAATAGTCGTAGTTCTCTCGGTTCGGATGGTGGATCAACGCCACCTGCATCGCCGGTACTAGCGAGCACCGTTCGACGCAGAAATCGGCGAGCGTCTGCAATGCCAGCTCCGTATCGAAGCGGCGCAGCATGGTGCTGACACCTCCGTTCAACGCGCTCAGGTTCATCAGCAAGATGCCGTAAACGTGGCTCATCGGTAACACCATCATCGAGCGTTCGTCCGCTGGTAGGTCAAACAGCTCCGCCACCGACTCGGTGTTGCTGATCAAGTTGGCATGCGACAACATGACGCCTTTGGGACGGCCTGTCGTACCGGAAGTGTAGACCAGCACGGCGAGGTCGTTCGGTTCCGCGTCAGACATGCTTTCCATCGGTGCGGCGGCCTGAACCAGCGGCAGAATATTCTCACAATTTGGCAGCTCTGTTTCGCCGCAGACCAGAATCCGACACGACTCGGCGCTGGTTGCTTCGACGACGCATGGCGCAATCTCTGGCGAAGTGATCATCGTGCGGGCACCAGAATCTTCGACGATGAATTTCACTTCCCGCGCGATCAGTTGCGGCATCAGCGGAATGATGACGGCGCCGATTCTCGCCACGGCGTGAAAGGCGGCCGGTACTTCGAGGCACGAGGGCATCATCACGACGACCCGATCCCCAGGGCGGACACCTTTGCCTTGCAGCACGGTCGCCAATGCGCACCACCGCCGCATCAATTCAACATTCGTGTACCACTGCTCTTCGAAGTACGTCGATTTGTACTCGCCAAACCGATCCAGTGCGTCGACGGCCAGCTGTGCGACATTCATGCGAGACCTCCGCTAGGTAACGGGAGCATTCTACCGTACGGTCGGTAGACCGTCCAGCGGCGCAGTCGGTCCTAACAGTGCGTCGACAAGCGGTCGCAAATAGAGCGGGAAATCCGTGACAAGGGCGCTTGTGCCAGCCGGGCGGCGAGTCGGGATTGATTGCACTTGGGCAGCGGTTTCTGGTATGTTCCAAGAGACAACAAAGGGCTAAACACAGTCAAGAGAACTCTGCGGTGGACCGTTCTACTCGTCGATGGAAAACCAAATCGGACGAATGGTTCCAACCGCCCGTTTCTCTCGATGTTCCCGAATTCGACTCGTCGCGTGGCCCGCATAGGGGCGACGTCGCCGCATTCTCGGTCTCCGTGCTTGTCCATCTGTTTGGAGTATTGATTCTCGCGCTCTGCGTCCTGCCGATCGTGATCCAAAAAGACTTGTTGACCGTTAGCTCGATCGATACCGATGAGGGGGACGAGCTGGAGGTCCTCGACCTGTCCGAAGAATTCGAGGACCCGGTTGCCGTCGACCTCAAACCGGCTACGGCCGATACGATGACGCCCGAGGTTCAGATTCCAGAGTTTCTGATCTCGTCTTTGTTGCCCGACGTGCGGAAGAATGAACCGACCGAGCAAACGACGCCCGAATCACCGTCGGTAGTCGTCTCAAGCGAAGAGTCGACAGTGGAAGGAGCCGTCGATAGCGTTACCGAGAGAATCAAGCGACAACTTGCCAATGGAGATTTGCTTGTCGTGTGGTTGCTCGACGCCTCGCACAGCTTGGTCGATGACCGGAAACGTGTCGCCGATCGTCTGCGGCCCTTCTTTGAGGAGATCGCCGACGAACGTGACGTAGAGTCGCATTTGTTGATGAACGCCGTCGTTTCGTTTGGCAAGGGGATCAAGCAGGAGGTGGCCCCTACGGAATTTGGCGATCGAATCGTCGAAGCCGTCGAGAAGATGCCGGTAGACAAGACGGGAAAAGAGAATATGTTCGCCGCGATCGAGAGGTCTGCCCGCACCTATCGCGATAACTGGACGAAAAATCAAATGATGATCGTTGTCTGGACGGATGAGACGGGCGACGATACCGATTCGCTCGAAGAGACGATCAAGGTTTGTCGAGACAATCAAGTGTCGGTTTCGGTCGTCGGACCATCGTCTGTCTTGGGAGCCGAAACAGGATTGCATTCTTATACCGATCCAAGAACAAAAGTCGTCTATCAACTGCCTGTCAACCGTGGACCGGACTCGGCGCTACCGGAACGCATCGAATTGGGATATTGGTTTTCTGCTCGTGGGCTCCGCGGGGCGCGAGGATCGCGGCGCGGCCCTCCCTCGTGGTATGGCGGACGCGATTTGAAGGGTATTGCCTCGGGATTCAGCCCCTACGCACTGACTCGTCTTGCCGGTCAAACAGGCGGAACTTACACGATTTTTGATCGACCCGAGGATCGCGGCCCGTTTCGTTGGGAAACAATGAAGACGTACGCGCCAGACATTCGGTCGGTTGACGATTACCTTAAAGACGTTCATTCGCATCCGCTGCGTCATGCGTTACACGAAGCGGTTAAGGTCACGTTGGGAAAGAACCTCGGACCGTCAGAGACGATGCTGTTCGTCATTCGCGACAGACTCCAACCCGAGAAATTCGAACGGCCGTATATGACTCCGTCGCAGTTCGCCAGAAAGCTACGAACGTCGCGAAGGTCGTTGCAACAGAAAGCTGCACGGACCGCGCGTGTCGTCGAGGAAGCGTTGACGCTGCTAGGCAAAGATGGCGATCCCGATCAGCCCATGGAAGATGAATATCAATTAGAACAATCACGACGTTGGCGAGCCTGGTACGACCTGACTCGCGGCCGGCTACTCGCTACGAGCGTACGCTGTGAGGAGTACCGCCTGACTCTCAATGTTGTGGTTGAAAAAGGAGCTTTGAACGAACGGACCAACCACATGATCCTCGTGCCTAGCCGGGACTTAAAATCGAGTCAAGAATTTCGGGCGCGAGCGGTGGAGGCCGAGTCACTCTTGAGGCGTTGCATCAAACAGAATCCGGACACACCATGGGCCTATCTGGCCGAGCGTGAATATATCCATGGTCTTGGTGTCGCCGCCCAAGAGCGAACACTCACGCTCGTTCCCGGCGGGCCGGCAGCAAGCTCCCAACCTCGGCTGCCGAACTTCTAAAGCGTGGCACTGGCTCTGCCAGTGTCTTGTGAACCGCTCGCTACGGGCCTTGTCTATTCTTCACTTGATTTTGGCCTTCGCTTGATTTTGGTCTTCACTTGATTTTGGAAAACCCGCTAGCAATGCGTCACACATACTGCGCCATCATTTTGACTACGATCTGTCGCGATGTCGCGACACTTTGTCGCTGCTCTCATTCTAGGAAAAAGCGTGAGACCCTACCGATTTAGGCTCAAGGGCCGGACTCGACGATCTGGCACGTGCTTTGCAATTTGGTACCTGCACAGGCCTCGTACGGGGCACGAACGACCCAGTAATACTCCCCCCGCAGTCAAGGAGATGAGAAAATGAAGAGAATCGCACTAGCAGTTGCCGTAGTGATCGGCTTGAGTTTGACAGCGACTTCACCCAGGCTCAAGGCTTCCATTTTTCTGGCGGTGGCATCCACGTCGATCTGGGTAATGTTCACCACGGTGGTCATTACGGTTACCAATCCCACTACCGGAATTACAACAATCATTTCGGCACACAGTACCGTTTTCACAACACCACCCACCTCGATTGGCATCCGGGTCAATACTATCGCCATGGACGCCACTTCCATTATTCGCCCGGTCATTACGACATCCATCGGACCGGTCATTACCACCGCGCCTACGGCCGCCACTAACGGGCCCGAGAGTCGACCACAGCGATGAGAAACGCCGCCGGTCTGTACCGGCGGCATCTTTGTTTCCCTGGGCCAAGTCATCACACCAAAACAGGTGATCACTTGTCGCCGGTCAATTAGAGTTCCGCAAAGTAGACCAGGCAACCCTCAGGTGCTTATCGCTTGTCAGAGCGAATAGGTCGCGAGTCAATATCCTGGCGAG